>Ga0307509_10001206_pt1 | contig 44039 bp, 37 predicted proteins | sample 10_EM_MG_FD_202245 | JGI IMG/M metagenome (GOLD analysis project Ga0307509, IMG submission 202245) | Populus trichocarpa ectomycorrhiza microbial communities from riparian zone in the Pacific Northwest, United States - 10_EM | ecosystem: Host-associated > Plants > Roots > Unclassified | place...
TTCGAATAAAATGTGGCAAACGGCGACCGGCAGCCGGCATTGCCACACTTTCTCTTTAGCGACCACTAGCGCCATTCCGACTCATACGAGAATTTACGGTACCGTACTGTATGATACCGATACCGGTATCATACTTTGCGAGGCATCGAGCTATTTAAATATCCCGGGTTTTGTCCCTCCGTTTCTCTCCCCCTTTTTCCCCCTCCCCTCCTCTTGGATCGCTTTTTCTTCCTTTTCTTTGCGGTAGTTTTTCCCCCTTACCAAGTCGCGTCGAGTCACCAGAAACCAATATAAGCCAAAGAGGAGGAGGAATCCGTCGGTCGGTCGGTCGGTCGGGGGGGGCGGGTGAATATGTAAGTACAGAGGACAATTATACAACAAGGTAGAAGGTAATATACAGAGTCGATAGTATAGAAAAAAAACAAGAAGCAAAGCAGTGATAGCAAGCATAAGGTTTTCGTGTTTTTTTGTTTATTGCCGTTCTGGTTCTCGGATTGGAAAACGATTTTTTTCCCGTTCCGCTCAACCCACCTTTTCCACAACCCAGCCGGGCAAAATACATGTATAATATATAAAGAAGAAGAAAAGAACACTTCTTTAATCCCTCCTTCAAAGCACAAAAAAATGAAAATTTGAACTCCGATTCTCCCAGCCCAGGCTTTAAAAACACATGATGAAATAGATAAAGTTTTGTTTTTCCCAGTGAAAGGAGAGGAGGCGACAGCCATACATAAAAGTGACAAGGAAAAAGTTATCCGTAACCATGAAAAAAAGAGAAGAGAAGAGAATAGTTGAAAAAACCAATGAAAAAAAATAGCCCCCCAAGAACCTAATAATGAAATATGGATACTAAAGGATTCATACATGAAGTGACAACCCGTGACATAAGAAAAGAGTAAATGAGACTAACGTACACTGCTACTCAACGAAGCCGTTCTCTGGTCCTTCGGTGCAGGAGGAACCCCAACTAGTTCCGCAGCAAGCTTTGACGAGTTGATCGCCGGAGGCAGCGGTGCTGTTGCAATTGACAGCGTACTCGATATAGGGTCAGCAATGCTTATGGGTTCCTCCATCAACGGCACCACAGGTGGTTTGGACAAATTTGTCGAAGTCGCAGGGCCCTCATTCGTAGCTTTTACACTGAATTTCTCGTCACTCTTCTCAACGGGATCTGCCCTGTGCTTTCTTTTACCGTAGTCTTCCAAACTCATCTTTTTCGTCCTTGTTGGGCTGGGGCTGACAATGCTGCTATTTAGGGCAGATACCGACTGATTGACATAGTTGGGAAATACCATCAAAGGTGGCTGAATTGAGGCGGAATGGGGAGCTGAAGGCAATGAACCTTGCGGGGTGGGTGTCAATGGTCCATTGGCAGCTCCTGAGCCAGGCGGCAGCTGTACCTGTAAACTGGAGTTTCTATATCCATTCACCCGAGGCTTGTCCTGTGGCAAATTCAGTCGTGCCTTTTCTGAAGATTGCTTCCCTGGTGCAGGCATAGACTGGGTTGACAGCTTATCCAAATCAGTAGAAAAAAGATCCGCCAACGCAGGACCGGGGGGTCGAGGTGATGAAGGTGATCTGGCAGCGCTAACATCAACCATAGTAGCGGGCACGTCAGGTGTAATTGTGGCTTGACTCAATAGAGGGTTGGTACACGGAGCAGGCAAAGTTGCCGGGGGTAAAATCACATCTAAATATCCCTTTGCGTCTGGGGAAGGTGAGACTGTTGTACCCCGGGCGGACCCACTGTTGGAAAGTCTTGGGATTTTAGGAGAGGATGTATTTTCGGGGTCCTGGGAAATTGCACCAAGTTTTCTTTTTTTATCTTCCAACACAGCTGCAGCGGCTTCTTCTCTATCTCGAAGTAAACTCTGCATCAACCGCTTCCGAAGAGGTAATCGCGGCGGTCGAGGAGGTGCCTTCGCGGCAGCCGGTGACCACCAGGGAATTTCTTCTTCGATAGGATCCGTTTGTATTGCCTTGTTTTTATACTGCGGACGTACAGGCCTTACGACAGTTTTAATAGCGTGCTTGGGCGTATCAGATCCTTGGACCAATTGACCGACCGGAGAATAGGAAGCCGTTCGGCGGGTTGTCCTCTCATCCGAACTGACAGGGGAATCCGATGCTCTCCTCCCGACACCGGCATCAGTTACAGAGTATTCCACAAAGCCGTGATTTGGGCCAGATCCTTCTGTAGGTGGTGAGTGTGGCAATCTCGGTTTGGGGGGCATATTTCTCTCACTTGAATCAGCTACTTTTATCCAATCTTTCGTATCGATACCCAGATTATGCAAAGATGATGTGCCAGGGGTGAGAGAAACCGTGCTATTTCTCTTCCTCCGCTTCGCAGTCTGGGGCTGTTGCTCCTCCTGCTGCTGCTTTTCTATTCGTGATAAGACATCCTTGAATTTCCTAGCATCGCGCCCGGTCATCTCACCCTTCTCGACAGCAACATCTTGAAGCATTGAAGGTGTAAGATCACGACTTCTCGGCTTCCCTCGTGATGATGGCGGTGAAACGGATCGGCTTTCTTCGTCTTCCTCCTTTTTCAGCGGAACAGACTGGCGGTCGGGGCTTGGCCGTTTAGAATTAACCATCGATTCGGTAGATGCATTGGTCTTGCGTTGCTTACGTGAATTTCCGTTTCCATTAGGGGGCTTGCTAATGGCCGCTTCACCACCAGCCATCTTCTTGATTTGGTTAACAAGGCAGTCTTTCCCCTCCAAGCAAGCGCAATCTCCCATCTTGTGAGTCAGCTGCTGTATCCAAACGGCCAGCTCTTTCAGATGTTCATTGCTTAGCCGATGAAGGTCAAGTCCCTCCTTGGCGGATCGACGAGACTCTAGAGCTCCAGTCCAATCCCAGCTCACAGTGAGTTCAGTGCCGGGCTTCAGCGCCTGGTTAGCATATAAACCAAAACATATCTCAGAATGATCAATGACGACCGTCTTGAGTGCCAGGTTCGGACGACAGCTTCGCCTCACAAAACGTGCTTCCGATCCGTACCGTCGAGCATCCACGTAAATAGGGAGATTCGGATGAAACAGAACGTACGGCCTTGGGTGATTCCAAGAGGAATATTGATTTGCGCGATCTCTTTTATAGGAATCTTGGAAACCAACGACTCCTTTATAGATGGTAATCAGATCACCTTGAATACAATCTGCTCCGAGCAAAAGACGCCGTCTGGAATGTTCGGGATTGGACCTAGAATTTTCTGGGAGAACCTGAGACGATGCTTTTGGTAAGCCGAAGGAAGCCAGCTCTTGTCGATTAAGGCTGTATCGTTCGAGAGGGTTGGGCACATCCGGGCTGGGTACGGGCATTACCAGAGCATGGAGGAACCGCTGGACATCGTCACCAGTATATTTGTTCGGGCTGTTACCCAAGTCAGTGAATCCTTCTCTGAGACATCTTGCCGGCTTCTCAGGGTCGGTATCACTTTCTGTTTCGCCGTTACGGGCGGACGGAGTTTCAGGGGTGACATTTGTATTGGGGGCATTGATGGGGGTAACGGAAGAGTTAGGTCCGGTGTTATTATTTGGCTGGGCCGGGGCTCGTTGGCCTCTTTTCCGTGAGGGTTGTTGCTGCATTTCCTTCGGGCTGACTGATTTGCCAGGTCCTTGTATACCAGTCTTCTCCGTAGACGATGAAATCTTTCCAGACGTGATGCCATTTGTGCCATTCGCATGCTCCTTCTTTTTGTGAGACGTTCCAGCCGGCCGCTTCTTTTTGTGACTCCTTTTGGCCTGCTCCTCTTCCCTTCGCTGCCGTTGAATATCTTTGGCCTTTTGAACATCCAAAGAACGTGGGAAGCACTTGGGGCAGTAGTAATCAACGGGCAGATCATCTTCATCGGGTTTAACGCAGATGACATGCTGCCAAGTACCGCATTTGTCGCAACATACCGTGAACCCATCATCATCAGATATTTCGCAGATGCAATCAATTACGCCGGAGGTGCCTGCGGCGTCTTCAGGGGTAGTTGTCGAGTTTGCGAGGGAGGGAGGCTGCGAAGGACCAGGAGTCGATGGAAGAGTAGGGTTCTCGGTCATTATCCTGCGTAAAAACAGCCTCTCTGCGGCTTCTTCTTCGAGGGGATTTGTCGTCTTCAGCAGTGATCTGGTTTGAGACTCATGTCGTAGAAGGTGGCAGAGAGGGATTGAGAGATGGCGAATTTAAGGAGGAAATGTCGAGGAAACTGCCGACTCCGTCAGCACTGCCATATCGGACGGAGGGCAAGAATTTTCTTTTTCCCTAGAGCAGTCCTCTTCCTCCGTGTGGAGAAGAGTAAAAAGGGGTGGAGGGCCGAACGAAACGAATAGGGAGCGAGGATAGAGCTGACCTTATAAAAAGATTTTCGGATTCAAGGGCAGGGGAAAAGGACAGGCGTTCCGAGCCGACCAAAAGCCCCCTTTACTAAATTTTCCTTCTGGTTTACCGTCCGTGGCGACGATGAGGAGCGGGGGCAAAGGTGCACGCGCGTGTTTGTTTCGACCGTGGACCCGGCAAAATCGATGACGAGCTAGGGCAAAATCGATGGGCAAATGATCCAGCGGAGAGATGAGAAGCAGATGTATTGTGGTAAATGGGTTTTCGAGTCCAGCAAGATTTACTCTTTGTTCAAGCGCCGACACCAAATTCGGAGGAAGAGACGATTTTTTTGAAGATGATGGCAAGGATGAAGAAGGATGAATCGCCTTCTCCTATTTAATTTTTAATTCCTAGCGGGAGTCGATTGCTCTTGGGTGTTAGGTTGGACAGAAACGCTGTTTAAAGATGAGAAGGGTGTTGGACGGGATGGCAGGCCGTTGAATGTGTGAACGAGGAAGGGATGGAGGGAAGATATGGGTGGTGGTGGTGGTGGTGGTGGTGGTGGAGCGAGAAGGAAGTGGTGGAGGAGGAGGAGGAGTGAGTAGGGAGAGGGTGAAAGGTAATGGGGGAGGCGAGTGAGCAAGGAGGGGAGCAGTAGCGGTAGGAGTACGACTCGTGAAGAGGGCGAACAGGAGTGTGTGAGGAGAGAGGAGAGTGAGTGAGAGTGAATGAGAGTGAGAGTGAGAGGGAAAGAAGGTGAGAGCGCAGTTGTTGCAGCAGCAGCAGCAGCAGCAGAAGCACCAAAGCAACGGGCGAGAGAGAGGACGAGCACAGGAAGCAGCACCGAGCAGAGCGAAGCAACAGCAGCGAATGTGGACAGAAGGGGGAAAGGGCGGATGGGCAAAGTGAACCACGGCTGGCTGGGCGAACAGTGGGAAAGTGAGTTTGAATGGTGAGCGAACGAAGACTTACCTCCAAATCAATATTTGGAAATCATCTAGCCCTTTTGGGAAGCCTTAGCTGTAATAAAAAAAGGAATAAATTCTCAAAATTCCCCGTCTCTGCTATTTTATGTATGTACGGATGTGAGTAAGTCCAAATTTCCCCCCCCTTCCCCCCAACACCAGAAAGTGAAGGGGGGGAAGGAACATCGATATCGAAGCTGTGCAGGGGCGGCATCCTGGCAAAGACCTTTGGCTTGCTCTCCCGACGGCGTCTCTGATGCCAGACGAGAGGGAGGATAAGTATGTAGGCTGTATAGATGGCTCCACCGGAGCCCGAGTTAGTGGGGATGATGGAATAATAAGAAGTGTACGAGGTTGAATGAAAGGAAAGTGACGGGCAACAGAACAGAGGAAGCGATGGAGAGAGAGAAAACAGCGGTCAAAGTAACAGGAGAAAGGTAGGTGTCCTTTCCAGAGTGATCCCTCACCCCCTCATGTCGGTGTCTGCGACAAGAATCCCTCTCTCTGGCCTGTTGTGGCCTCGATTTGTACCCTGTATGTATGCTCCGTTGGGAAAAGGGAGAGGGAAAAGGTGGGTGTGGGGGAACGAAAACAAATGAAAAAAAGTAAAAAAAATTGTATGGACCCAAAATCAGGAGTTCGAAGGGAGGACAGGCGCTTTCTTCCTTGTCGCCTTCCTTCCATCGTCAAGATGAGCTAGAACAACCTGGGGAAAGAGCGCTGATTTCCGATTCAGGGAGGGAGGAATAAAAATAAATCGAAGAGACCACCACCATCACTTTCTCCTGCCCACCATCTTTTACCCAAGTGCACCACCCATATGGTACCGTAATCCATCATCATCACCGCCATACGAGGAGTCAGAGGCAAACAGGGATCCTGGTGCTTTCCCCTCTTCAACCTCCAAAGAAGCAAAAAAAGAAGAAGGAATGGACTCGAATAAAAAAAGGAACAAAATTCAACAGAAAAAGACAGAAAAGGGAAGCAGCGCTCTCCCTTTGGAGCAACATCAAACCTGAGTGAATGGTTGGTGCGGGGTTTCGCATTCCGGCCAATTGTCGTGCCGCTTTCTATTCCCTTGGCTTGCTTCTATTCCTCCCCATGCGTGCTGATGCTCTCGCTAAGGTCACTGGGGGGCCGGTGGGCAAGCAAACCACCAGTTACAATGAATCCCCCCCCCCCCCGAATACCGTAGCAAAACTCTCTGGGGAGGTTTCCTTGCTTCCATCCTGCCCGTTCAGTAGACTATCCCGATTCAAATGATCTCACACTCTCGTGGTCACAGAAACCTTCCGAGTGATTTTGTTTAGGGTGATGATGGTGATGATGTCGACAAGGTAATTCGTGGATTATCGTAGAAATCAACTTTTCCTGTTGCAGCGAGAGAGCGGCTGAAAGTTGCGGTGGTGAAAGCGGACAGGGTGCTGTAGCTCAGCCCCCCAACAGCAATTCTCGAACCGCATCCGGCCATTGAATAAAGGGGGGCAAGGGGGGCAGAGATTGGTTGATAAGGAGATGTGGCCTCCTTCTCTCCAATAGCCTCAAAGCGAGCAACACGATCAGTGTCCGGTGCTGCGCAGCACAAGCATGGTACCGGTAGAGTACCGGTATCGAAAAATGTTCGAAAGGGTGGCTCCATTCTCGATTCCCACGCCCTAATATACTCTATCATTCGGAGGTCCCTTGTCAACTCACAAAAAAGGCCTTTCATGCATGTTTCTCCCGCCTCTGCCCTCCCTGGGTTCATAATGGACCCCCCATCAGTATTCCTGAGCACGCCTAGTCACACCCCTCTTGACCAATCACTTGGTATCACTCGAATTTTTGTTCAATCCAGCGCGTCGGGGAATGCCAGTGCTTTATCTCCAAACCTGTGAAAATCTCTCTCCCCACCCACCCCTCCATCGATATGAGTTCCTTGCTTGTATGATACCGGTACCACTGTGTGGCCGCGGTGCGCTGCAGTCACCATTCCTTTTGATTTCGATTATTTATTCTCTACCTATCCTGGATTGGGTTTGATTAGTCTTCATGGGGGGAATGCGCACCCTATGCAGGAAGTAGCAAGTTGCCGATGTCGAATCTCGCTGGTTGGGTCCTCCCCCCCCTTACTCGTACAGCCACATGCACCACCAATGCACAAAGCCACAACTGGGCAATAGAATGAAATCTTTCTCTGCGAATGAGGGTAGCGTAGAATTCATCACAACGAATCTTCACAAGGAAGCTGAGGTCTAACCCCACTCCCTCCCATTCCGGCATTACAGTACTGGAGAGGAGATGGACGCTCCAAAGTTTGGGTCATTGCACATCGAGCGTTCCAGAGTAAAAAGAGCAGGGGTCAGTGTTTTAGGCGTCTTTTCTGCGCTGTATCTTGCGTTGATGTGTCGTAGTTTCTCTTCGCCTGTGCTCGGGAACGCCAGGCTGCCATAATATGACCTAGTCCTGGGGTCAGGTGGTTCATGTCGGCATCTTTCAGCGCATGGGCCAAGCGTACCTGGCTTTTCTAAAAGCTTATATCGCAACCCAAGCACGACTTCCCACATGTAATTTATCCGATCTACACCGGGGTTAGAGGGGTTTAGATACCGTGGGTTCCGTCATTCTTGTGGTACGTACTTTTGCTGGCCGTTTTTTTGACGCAAAGTGCAAGTCATAATGTCGCACTCGGTCAAAGGCATCTGTTCTTGTTGTGCTCTGGGGGAGAAGTGGCTGGGTAGTTGCTCGAAGGTGGTGAGAAAAGCATACTGCATGTTGCCTAGCTGGGGCGTGCACCTTTCTTTCTTTCTTTCTTTCTTTTTTTTGACTTTGATCATTGGAGTGGTCATGGGATCCAAACTGGGTAATGGCTTCCGACTGAACACGCTCGAAGCACAATATCGGACGAAGCTCCCCTCACCAGGCTCAAAGGATCTCTGGGTGTTTCACCTCACCACCCCTGATATGGTCTACCAGTTCGTGGCTTAATCGAGTCCCCTCTTCTGTTACTATGCATTTCTAGCGGGGCTTATCAGTATTCACCCCTCACTTTGTTTCTCTCTCGCAGAAATGTTTCATCGGGCTGATGGGTGCTTGGCTGCCTTACGGTAAGCGGGATACATGATGGCGTAACAAGTTGATCACAGTGGTAAGGATGCTTTGCGATATGAGCTAGGGACGATCGGGATAAGAATATTGATATGATGTAAATCATCAGATTCTAAAACTAATATAATCCCCTAAGCTACGGAAAGGGTGTCCACGTATGACTTTCGGTACTCATTCTCGTCGACCTCAGGGCTCCGGTTCAAAGGAGTCCATTTGGGCTAGGTTTTGTAATTAATATGGTGGACGGAGGCGATAGATTGGTGAAAGGGAAAGAACCTACCTCCTCACGGAATAGTCGCATCGCCTTGATATACTATATTCTCATTGGCATCAGCGGGCCTCGAGAACCAACGACTTTCTGGAATGGTAGGGCTATACGTTATTTTTATCAGTGGTAAACCTATGGTAGATTCCTGCTGGGAGGATAATCAAATCGCCTTTGACCACCCTGATCCTCACCCAGCGGTCATCCTTGGATCGAACATCGAAAAAACCCTCGCCGTCCAGGATATATCTTATTTCCTCATCCTCGTGTATGTGCTCGTGGAAGAAGATTTTCACTTTGTCTTCGTAGAGATCACCGAGGGCACTCGGGGATATTGTGCACTCATCGCGATTCTTATAGCCACGCTCAGCGGCAAGAGCGTTCACATCATCAACGGAGCCGAAATGGCGAGTCAACACACCGATCTGGTTGAGCGCGGCTTCGGAAACGACGACTCCCGAGTCGTGGTCCTCGCGTTGGTCCTCCTGTAGGGGGTGGGCGTAGTTAGAAGAGTTTGCCTTCGTCTAAAAGAATGCCTTTACTTCATTCCTTCGTAAGGGGAAACTAACTGTGCTATTATCGTACTCGTAGGCCTTCATGATAGGATTGGTTGGGATGAAGCTTTATGATAGGCTGTAGGACAGATAACGGGTGGGATGAGGTCGGATGATTCTGTTCAGGAGAAGGGGAGGGAGGAGTTTTGGGGTAAGGGGCTTCGCAGCGGGCCGTACTAGCCCTTTTGACTTCTTGGGTATAGCCGTTTGGTGTTGTTTCCACCCGTGTAAACCCGCACTGCGTTTTTTTATATATATATTTTTTGGGAATAATTGATTAATAGGCAGAACGCAGTCGGCTAATTTTTTTGTTCCCTTAAATCCCGAATATATATATTTGTAAAAATTTAATACAGGAGAATCCGCTACCCTCGCACAATCAACTTCTATTATTGCTATGATAGATGTGAAAAAGGCTCCGACGGGCAGCTGAGTCGAGATTCTCAAAGGTTATATACCTTTCCTAGTGCTTCTACAACACCCTCACACCTCATCGCACAATGGACATTCCTGACTCCCGTTGACACCTCCCCGATTTCCGCAGTCTTACTACTGGATACTATTATCGGGCAAGCATAGCCGGTCAAGACCCCGAAGAGGGGTAAGCGCGGAACCGAGGCCCCGAAAAAAAGCGCAATCTTCAACATGAAGGAGAACAAATGGGAAGAAGCATGGAAGGGCAGTCATCGAGGTTATTTTGAAATTGTATCCCCCATAGCACCACTCGGGCACTCGACAGTGGCGTTTGCTTGCGCATTTGGCAATTGCTGGTGGTGCTTGTCTGCGTATTTGGCGGGTCTTGTGTCTTTCGACAGTAAGCCTTAGGGTACAGCAGAGTGATGCCGGCGTGTTTGTGTAGTATCATAAGAGTAGGTTCCGGCCGTAGTGTTTTGCCCCACGAGGAGGGCCGTTCAAGGATACTTAAGAAGCTCCAAGTTTAGTGGCTGGGTGTGATCGTGAGAATCTTGCGTGTGTTTGTGGTGTTGAACCCCACTCTGACCTTCCTGAACAGGAAGACGAAAAGCGGGGTAAGGAGATCTGTGGCTGTGGAGTTTCTTTTTCGAAGTCTACTCGAACAGAACCAGAATGGATTCAATATTTGCGCTCAAGCCATTCTGTGGCTATGGAGGTTTCACACTTTACCCCACTGATATCGCCTGATTAGTTCGAACATCCCATATCAAAGGAATAGTAAGCTCATTCATAGAAGGTTGACCTACCGGTGGCACATCAGCGGATTTGAGTTTTGCTGGGCTGACGATAAACCGACGGTGCTGCCTCTTGGAGTCTCGAGGTCGAAAAAAAAAACGGTGCCTGAAAGCAGGTTCAGAGGATTTTTCCGCCAATTGTTGCATGGCCGGTAGTTTCCATGCGGCCTGCTGATGCCACCAACTACTGCCGCCCTACTTACATCTAGCACGTGAATGGCCTTCGAGTTTGAGGCCATTCGTGCTAGTATGGGAAATACTAGATAAACCCGATTAAACCCAACCAAAATCGACCATACGGAACGGATTGCTGCTGATTGGAAAAATGAAGTCTGTGGTATCGTTACGTCAACGCCCATTACAAGTATCATACCAGGACAGTACTGCATGAACGAATTCCCTGCCTGAAGATTGACCTCACCTTCTTCTGAATGTTTACTTGAGAATTCATCCCTTAAACCCGACTCGGGAACTGGTTTTTCGACCTCCTGCTTTCAGAGGGCAGTATCGGCGGTTTATCTTCAATTTGGTAGGACTTAAGTTTATTGATTGAACATGTCAACTTTCTGTGAATGGGCCTGTTCCATTGACAGGAGATGTTGAACCAATCAGGGCTATAGTCTTACCTATGCCGTGTTAAAGGTATCATACCTGAAATTCGGTATGCCGGTGGATAAAGGGATAGCGCTCGCCAGGTAATTGGCGATGTGAGAGGTCGGCGGGTGGCTAGTCACTTTTCTGCTGAGCTTTCCCTGTCTGCCCCTTCATCGCCCATCATCATTCCTTGAGCTCTGGGGATAAATCCCAACATTTTTTGCTGGGGGATCCGGACGAAACTACTCAAGTAACGGCCTTGCGAGCCTTACTGTGCTGTAATAGTACACTGGCGTGGGCTCCTTGAGGTCTCAAGGGAGTTGAGAACTATTTGCTCTATTGCTGCTGGTCTTGGGCTTGTAGGCGGGACTTGGAGGGGACGGAGTACAGTAGGAGGAAGGGGGAATGAGTGAAACATATCTGATTAGATCTTTTAGATTGTTGCATTTGCCTTTCATCCTGTGGTAGGAAAGGATAATCGACGATCGATTTTCTCGAAACCGAGCGTCTTTAGGGCATTGAGTGTTTCATACAGCACTGTCTTGAACTAGTGTATTAGTCTTGGCACCGACCTTTGGGGCTCTTCCCCTTTTCCCTTGTCGTCCCTTCCGTCCTTCCTTCCTTCCTTCCAGCACGTCATAATATTATTATGGCACCGGTATGCATTTCTCGCCTTGGTGAAAAAGAATAAATTCTTCCATCACTTCACCCCAACTCATCTCTTCCGCCCCCCACACTCTTCTCCATCTTACCGGAAATGACAACTGTCTCCCCTGCACCCCCCACCCCCCCCTGAGGAGACGATAAGGAAGTAAGAAGAAGATAAAAATAAAGCGGGGAGACCACTGGCTGGGAGGAGAGGGAAACAGGGGGAGGGGGATCCTGGGATATCGGGAATTTTTCTATTGGTCGTGAAAACGAAAGTTAGGGCCTGCTTTTTTCCGGCACCGGCAGTTTCATTTGCAACAAGCCTCCTCATCTTGAGCCGTTAGGGATATTTCATTTTGCATACAAATACGTGGGGAAATGCCATATTGAAATTTGGTGTTGAGCTGTCAATTTGGCCGGGCGTGCGAGGGGAAAGTGCAATTAATTATCGTCATCAGCCATCACTCGATGGAATCTATCATGCATCCGTTTTTATGGGCATGCGGCGCACAGCAATCGATTGGTGTTTTTTGCCCTTTTCACATGGGCGGCGCTGAATTGTTGTTCTGACTGCGGGATGACTAAGGTAGCTCATCTGATGATGCCTTGGGGCTTTATCTCTTTCAATTTTAATTATTACGCGGCGCGCTCTGGAACTGCAGCGAGTGAGGGCTACAACTCGTACAGCGGTGGTTTTACGTGACACAGATCTCATCAACTGGGACCAGCATGCGCTACCGGCATCCCTCTCACGACTTTATTAACCACCTAAACCCCATTCACAAGCGAAAGCAATGCGATGCATGACGGACAAGCAAATCGCAGTGGCAGCTCTGTGATTGGTGTTTTGGATATAGCGTCTGATCAGCATACATATTTCGTTCTCGTCTAAAAGGCTCCCCATCCCATCTATCGGAGGACGTACCGCCTAGGATGGGATAGCTATTATATTGTTATCGGAAGTGTTCACTGAATGGTGAAGATGTCGCGGTGCGAGTAAGAAGTGCTCGTTATTAGGTGTGTGTGCTGAGTTGGCTTTGGCAATTTTCCTGAGTGATGATGAGCGAATGTTATTGGGTCGTGGTTTGATCAAGAGGGGTGGGGGCCCGGTGCCGTGGGAGTGAGGGCTTGGCTGCGGGTGCGAGTGCTGGTAGTACTCGGCTCAGGCCGTTGGGATGCAGTGTTGCGATTGATGGTGGGGAGAGAGGGAGGTACATCCGGGGCCTATAGTGACGCGGGTTGTTTTGTTGGTGAGGCACACCTATTTTATTGCATGTAGATGCTCTAATTGGGCGACGTTTGTGAGCTCACTTCGAATGTTCACTCAATGGCCTGAATGGCTCTCTCGAATGGTTGGTGAGAAAGTGTTAGCATAGCTGACGATGATCTTTGCGGATGGCTTGTTTGCTCTAGTGAAATGGCGGCCTCACCCGGGCACCCCTATCAAACGGGTAATTCAAAAGCGATCACTTGCAACGAGAAGGTATCTTTTGTAAGGTGATGCAACTACACAGACACCTCTTCACGACCAAGCACAAAAGCAGGCAACTTTTTCTATCCAGTGTTTATTCTACAAGCTCTCTCTCACGGGCCACGTCTATTACTGTGTACTATATGGTTATATAGACCCGCCTCCCCCATCCCTAACCCCACCGGAACCTGACAATAGACAGTGTGTTCTCTCCCAACCCCCCCCCCCCCCCTAATGCAGGAACCGGCGTCACAACTGAGGGAGTGGTGGCTAGGCTGGTATAGTTTGCAGAATCGTCTCCGCCCATTCATAATAATAATGCTCGTACACTCCCACGCCATACCTCTACTCCAGAAACCATCTCCCGGCCAAGTCACTTCATCTCTCAGTAAGGATTACCCCGGGAGCCCCCCACCAAAGGCTCCTCTCTTCATGAGTAAAGCAGTACTGTACTCATACTCCATAACGGCCCGCCCTCGCTAATATCACGAATATCGCTTTTGGCGAAGGCTCGGATGGGGGTAGGGTTATTTGGGAAGATGGGGGACTGTAGGGGGTGTAGGGTGCGCTTAATGGAGTTGTGTTGTGTGACGTTTTTGTTGGTTGGGGTGTGGGTGGAGTAGGGGTTGAAAGCGAGTGATGGATCAGTATTTAGACGGCTTTGTTGGTTTGTAGCTTTGTCAAGGTGGTGATAAGATTAGGATTGGGTGTATTCATAGGGAAAAGGGAGGAGCGTGCTCCTTTTGCTGTCAGAATCTCGTGATTGCTATTTCTGGGAAACGTTGGATCGCCCGAAGGCCTGTTTGCTCGGGTATTATGGGTACTATATGGTTAGCTATCCTCCCTCTCTCCCTTCCTCCCTAAACCCCCCTCTACCAACCTTTATGCAAGATATAGCGACTAGTGGCCCACTGTATATTTTATCTCTCTACTTCTATATTATAATATCCACAAATTCAACCCCCTCCAGCCAACCAATTGCGAGTGATACTCCATGATAACCGGATTCCGCGTCATAATCTCATGCCTGCAGGTACAGTACATTCAAGGAAGTGAAGGCGTAAGCATAGGTTTTGCTTTTGGCCGGGGTGACGTGTCGTCGTCCTTATAGGTGCTCCGGATTGGATTACGAGGCGTTAGGGGGTGATGCTGGGCCAGGTATTGGAGAAACGAGGATATTTTTTTCCTTCCATTTTTCATTCCCCCCGCCAGGTGAGTCTGGGATATTGTTCCTGCTTTCATTGCTTTTTGTCTGAGTAAGGGTCTGTTTGTGCCTTGGCTATTATTAATGGGGATTGTTTCGGGGGCGTGGGTACATATTTTAGGATATTATGATAGTATTGTTGGTGGGTTTTGGGTTGGGTGGGGGGGTTGTTGGAGGCTTTGGTGGTTTTGTAAGGCATGGTTGTGCTGAGGGGTTAAATCCATGGCTTGATTTTAGGCACATGACAAGCACTTCCTAGGATAGTATTCCTCGAGGGAGTAGTTGTCATAGGTTGCTCAAGTTGGTCAAGTGAGGAAAGGTTTAAGGTATTGTAATGTAGGATTGGAGTTGTGTTTACCTCGGGACCGTGAAAGGTCTTGGTGTCAAGACTTAGGTAGAGTGCTTAGTATCAAATGTCTGAGCATTCGGTCATTTTAATGTTGGATAATAGTGTAGTAATTGAGGTGAGAAGGAATTTTATTTATTGTCAGGTGCGAGTCTACTACGATAACTAAATAGGACTGACCTGTGATTCACACTCAACGGCGTCATACGCTCTCCACAATACAAGGAGGGTTGTTGCTCGTACCCTACAATACTCGACATCTCATATACTGGCCAAGTTCCTACTTCTTGGAGTTCAAACTTATATTCTGGACTACTTTGTACTTAATTGATGTGCTGGTTATTTTTAGTTGGTGTTTCATGCATTTTTCATTTTTGGCCCTACCAGTATGATACTCCGTTTTTTTTTTACATGTGCATTGCCGAGGCACCCACCGTTATCCGCGATGAATTATTATGATTAGTGTTTGGCAGGGGCCGGTTCGAGGCGGGTCAGACCTTATACTCCTGCTCGGCTTGCATGATTAATAGGCTCGGCTCAAAATTTAGTGTCATGGGTAATCACTCGCGTGTAGCACCGGATTTTAGTGTTTGTCCACTTTGCTGAAGCGTATGTTTTTCTATTATCCCCACTTCTGTTGGGCCACCGGTAGTGGTAGCTCTCTAGCCCTTTTTTGTACTGTCGCTAGGCGAGAGTCTTGGTGAATTCGGTTTATCCTCCCCGCTTGGGCTGGCTTCTCCCCCATACAGGGCACAGGCTGCGCAGTAGCCCCCGCACCGCAAGCCTTAGCAAACCCGAGCCAGGTTCGAGCGAAATTTTCAAAATCCTCAGGCACTCCTGCCGAGATTGTAGCAGACGAAACTTCAGTTGTTCGGGATACAGGCAGGCCCGTGCCAAGCGATACATATGGCGCCCTCTCCCACACACACTCAGTGGGGGCCGCACCTGTTTTCGTTTGCTCCTGTAAGCATTGCGCTCTGGGCTTTCCCAGAGCTGGCGCTATGGAGGATATTGACGAAGGCTAAAGAGTCGCTCAGTCATGGTGATGGTTGGAGGTGTGGAAGCGTATGTTCTTCTATTGAGGGTTGCTAGCTAATGGTCAGCTAGGTATATGATGATTGGGAACTCCTATAGCTATAACTCCATGCATTTGCTCATGTCCTAGTGCGCTCGCGCACCCACTCTTCTGTGCCCCCGTATCTGCACTCCCTGGACGCTTCCGATATTGCAACCTTCTATCATACTACTGGGACTACCATGCCATCAGAAGTTGGGGCCAGATTTTGCTAATTAAAGCCCTTCTGGTGCTTCGGGGTGGCGTTCTCGATAATTGGCCGGGCTACCGCACTGGGTCTTGGAGATTTGCCAGGTAGCGTTTATGACAAATGCTGGAAGAGCATGACGATGACCTCTGGCCTCCGCTTGCGCGAGTAGGGCTTGGGATTTCCCGCTCTTAGTGGTGCTGCATGTATGTGCTTGTGGAGTTCTGGTTATGGGTTGTGTACTCGAGCAGTTGAATGTGAGTGTCCTAGTCTCCGTGGTTAGGGATCATAGAGGCTGGGTTCGGGTTCCTCTATCATGTGGAGTTGGAAGTGCCAAGGGTGATTATTTGGGGAAGTGGCCGCGAGGGAGACCTCTGAGCTGGTGGGTAGCTTGGGCTTGCTTGCTTTCTTAACATGGGAGTTAGGTGCACATTTTTGGTCTTTGTGATACAGAGGTGCCCGAATTCTCTCAATCGAGGGTAATATCTGAGATGTCTTTCGTACCTGCAGGGGTGCCCTGTTTGCCTCGGTCGCTTATCTCTACTAATCCCATCGAAGGAACACTTGATTTCTCATCAGGTTGGGAACGCAGTGCAGGCAGTTTTCAGGCCGGATAATCTGTGTTCTCTCAATCTCTTTTGGGTTTTTGCTTAGTGAACAGTCGACTAATTGATGGAGGCAGAATCCTTCCTTCCCGTTCCTTGAGTTTCTAGCGGGGTTTCAATGGATATTATAAACTGGAAGACGCAGTAACGGGCGGAATACAGTAATGGAACTTAAGTGCCGTATCTCTATACCGCATCTAAGGCTGGTCGAGTCCGGAAAAAGAACAACTTTTGGCGGGAAAAAAAAGCATAGATGTACAGTATCAACAGTGACGCGGCGGTTGAGGGCTTGTAGCTTCATGTCGAAATTAAAGCAGGGTAACGGGTTAAGGTAGAATGTGGTAACTATGTGCTCATCTGTGCTGGAGTTATTAAAGCCGTGTTTGGTAGGCCGGGATTTGGACTTAAAATTCGCTAAGTCTGGACTTTTAGTCTCGAGTATGATACTGTAAGAGTATCATATCATATCATACTTGGACTGGATTTCTCTTTTAGGGTTGGGTTAGATTAGTATTTTATCATAGATTAGGATTTTCCCAGAAAAACCGGTCACAGTGAGCAAACTGTAATAAGCATCATCCCTAACTACCGGTACTTTCCCATTTTTCCCATTTCCCCCCCCGAATTCTCCCCTGGTTGATGCTCTATCCCGCTGTGATTGTACTAGTACTTGCGCATTCCGCAAGTATTCAGATGCGTTGGCGCCAAGATTTCTCGGCGCCAGGTGTAAACCGAGTCGGCTTGGCGCCAATGCATCCGGATACTTGTGGAATGCGCAAGTATCATGGTTTAACTTGAACATCGCTAACCCTAACCAAAGTAAACCATATTCCTGGATCTTATCTATATTATTTTATATCAGATACACAAACGATTACTAATTTGCAAAAGTCCAAATCTAAATTAGGTCGTGTTTGGTATGGCTGGTTTAGAAGGTCCGGACTTTAAAGTTTGTGGACCTTGGTTTTCAAGTCCGGACTTTAAGTGAAAATCCTAGTCTAATCCTGGAGTATCAAGCAGGACTTAAGTGCATGGACTAGTGGCAGATGCAGCGGAATAGTATCATAGATATTAGCTCCCGGGGTGGATCTTGATGGGGTCCTGTGCTTGGCACTATGAATGGTGGTATCATAATTGACCCCCCTGATGGATTAGAGCTGCCGTGGGATACTACTTGGCGGGGTTATTGTAAATATGGAGGGGATAGCGGGTTTTAAGCAAAGAACCGACTCCCCCCCATCACTGCGGGGTTAAACGGACTTGACGTACCAGGGTTTGTAAGTCAAAGAAGGGCAAGGGGGGGGCACAGTATTAGGTATTGGCTACATATAAGCCGTGGAGAACCGCTCCCGAAGACGCAAACTTCACTCACCCCACCCTCTACTAGAGCTTCCTATCCCTCCCCCGCAATACATATTTTCTTACACACTTAAGCTTTCACCTTAATTCGCACCGGTCATCATGGAATACCGTCTTTTGGGCCGTTCTGGACTTAAGGTTTCCGTCATTGGTTTGGGAGGATGGCTTACCTATGGCGGTCATGTCGAGAAACGTTGGTTCCTAAGAGCTGCTTTATCCCCCTTGGTTTTCGGTCTCGGTATCATAGTAACTGACGCATACTAGAAAAAACCTTCGACTGTATGAAAACAGCTTTCGATGCCGGGGTCAACTTCTTCGATACCGCCGAGGCCTACGCCGGTGGCCAATCAGAGGTTGTTATGGGCGAGTGCATTCGCAAATACGGCTGGGCTAGAAATGAGCTCGTCATCTCCACCAAGATCAATTGGGGTGGAGCATTCGCCTCACAAGGGCATGCACAGAACTCCGTCGGTTTGTCAAGGAAGCACATTGTTGAGGGGTTGAACGCTTCTCTTGGGCGTTTGGGATTGGACTACGTGGATTTGGTCTATGCTCACAGACCAGACCGTTTGACGCCCATGGAAGAGGTTGTTAGGGCTTTCAACCATGTAATTGATCAGGGGAAGGCTTTTTATTGGGGAACCAGCGAGTGGTCTGCTGAGGAGATTGCGGATGCCTGGAGAGTTGCCGACCGTTTGGGGTTGATTGGGCCTGTGGTATTTCTTGGCCCTATCTCCATTAATTTTAGAGTGAAATCTGACAATTTTGGAACTTTAGATGGAGCAACCCCAATACAACCTCTTGGTTCGTGACAAAGTGGAGAAGGAATTCTACAATCTCTATGCTAAGCACGGCCTCGGTCTGACCACTTTCTCTCCTCTGAAAATGGGCATCTTAAGCGGAAAGTACAACGATTTCAAGATTCCTGAGGGCTCTCGCCTTTCTACCTCTTCCGATCCTTTCAGCAGGGCTTTGAGAGAGAAATTCAACACGGACGAGGAGATGAAAAAACAAATTGCCATCACCAGGGACCTTGAGGTATTTCTCCTGGGAAACACATGCAACTTACGTATCGCAGTGTACTAATAGTGTAACACAGACGGTCGCCAAAGAACTCGGTATCACCCTTTCCCAACTCGCAATCGCCTGGATCATCAAGAATCTCAATATCTCTAGTGTCATCACAGGAGCTAGCAAGCCGGAACAGGTCCTCGAGAACGTGGAGGCCGTAAAACATGCTGAAAAATTGACTCCGGATATTATGGAAAAGATTGAGACGATTGTGGAGAATAAGCCTAAGTTGGACCCTAGACGCTTTGGTTGATTGTCTTTGGGGCTTGGGAGAGGCTTGGGACAGATCTTTGTGTATCGTAGACTGGAGGGAATGGAATGGAAGGGAACACCCGGCTTTTGGGACTTAGCTTTGCCAAGTGGTCTTGTGATGCTTAGAGGAGAGGGATAGGTGTTTGGTGTTACTAGTGATGTGTAGAAGCTGAATGACTTAGGATAAGGAATTCTGTATCGAGAGATAAAAACAATTCTAACAAGCATTAGGAACCAAGGCAAGACTAGGAACTTGGCCAAATACAGTGCGGCCCCTGTACGCAGTACTCTAGGCCCCGTGCACCCCGCAAGTCCGCGGAATCCGCCAGACCCACAATCATAAGCAAACACTCGCTGCTTCACTGCTCTCGGAGCGGTCCATGATACCCGTGATGCCCGGCTTGAAAATCAGATACAATCCCCCAAACGGGATTCCCATCCCAAGTCATAAGATGTCCCCTTTATCTCGTATTGCACGGGAGTAACAAGCGCACCAAGCACTGATTCTGTTTTAAACCACGGAGAATCTCTCATTAAACACCTAAGGAGTAAGAAACACCTCTGTTGAAAATCTGCCAGCAACTCGGGAAGAGACACACACTGCCTACCTATTAAAATCCCAAAATTGGGCCTTCCAGCAGGATAAGTATTAGTTCCCAAGTTTACATTTCATGAAATACCTAGCTGGCGCAGTGGTTAACACTCCTGCGCAATTAGCGGGAGCCCAGGAGTTCAATCCATGCTGACAATCAGTTATTATTGAACGATCCGTCATGTAAGGCAGGAGAATAAAAATCCTGCCCTATGGGAACTGGGAGATTGAAGAACTTAGCCCTTCATCAATAGGGCTGTGGGATTTATCAATCCTGCTACGAGGTGGTAGAATCCGACTCTAGACCTTAAAAGGTTGGCGATCGGCGGGTAGCAGAAGACGGGAGGGGGGTTGGCAAAGGAAGAAATAAAAAAAATAAAAAATAAAAAATAAAAAAGTAAGAATAGAAAATAAAAATAAAAATAAAAATAAAAATAAAACTTTTATTTTGGGAAGGCAGCTCTCTCCCTATTATTGCCTTGCATACATAGCTTTTTTTTCTTAGTAAAGCGAGGTAGTACTAGTATGCAGTACCTTCAATTAATTTATACCCTTATCAAAGATGAAACCCCCTCAGGCCCTGCCAGGTATAATACAGGAGACCAAAATACTCGCGACGCCCGCCTCGGGGGGTCTGAAACAATGACCTGAAGGGGATTATCACGAGTCATGCATGAATACTGTGTCTATCAAGGGGGCACGATATCATGAAAAGGAAACACCACCACCACATCACATCACATACTAGACCATTGACCTCATCACGAAAAACCACCCTCATTTCTATCCTCAGCCGCACTCTCAGGAGGCCCAGGTTGGGGCAGGGATATAAATACAAGGGAACAAGAGATAGATAGATTGGCTAATAGAGTGATATAAGCCTTGAACTAAAACTACGGTATGCATTCCCCACGGAATATCTCAAGTCCGGGATAGGAGAATACCTGTTGGTAAGAGCTTAGCATTGAAGGCTGGGCACGGTGGTTGATTAGGCATGGGCCCAGGAGGACGAAATGAGAGAAGACACTAATTAGATTTTGGAGGGCGGAGGTAATTTGGGATAGCAATATCAGAACAATAATTGCGGCCGAATTATACAGGAGTTACTGGGTATGATAGGCCATCTGTGAATCACGGGCGTGGTGCCTTTTGGCGGGGGGAGGGTCGGGAAAAGTAAAAAAAACCAACAAGGAACGAACAAGGGGGATTAATAGCAAATTCAGGAAGGAAGGAAGGAAGGAGGGAGGGGGGAATGGTTGTTGAGTTTTTTTCAAAGTTCGCTGGACTAACTCGTTGGGCGTTTAGGGGGTAACCCGTCTGGAATAGCCCTTTAAAATCATCGCGCTCTCTGAGCGTTTGTTGGTTGGAGTTGGCAGTGCTTGGTTGGAGTGTAGGGAACACCCATTGGCTCGGTCGTGGTGATGGTACTGTATATAAGCCCAAAGGGGACGTGTTTTAAAATCAGTTCAACGGCGGAAGGAAGATGGTTGGTTGGTTATTCCGGTGGATCTCTCTCCCGCTTCTGCTAGGAGAACTATTCCTGGTACTCCCTCTCAATCTGAGCTGGGAAAGGGTGGGGAGATTGTTTGCCTATACTTTTGGAATCCGAGGCGTCGTGTTGTAGGATTCTGAAGGTATAGTATAGTATACGGGCGTTAGTGCCGTATTGCGGTGGGATCAGGGTGGGTGGTTGTGCGTGTGAGTGCGTATGGGTTCCGAGATACCGGCAAGGGGCTTCAGGGTGGCGGGATAGGGTACGGGCCGTTGTGTGAATAGGGGGTAGGCGAGAGTGGGCGATAGGGACACATCCGTGCTGTACATGACTTTCGGTGCCTCACGTTATTTGATCGCTTTCCTAATTTGCTCATCTGTGAGGGCCATTTCTCTGACTGCTGCTGATTCGCACCTTAATCAATGACCGAGTGATATACTGTGATTTCCGAACGGCCTGCACCCACCCTCGCTGGATCGAGTGCTAAAAGTTAGGGCGAACAGGATTCGAGATGCTGCCTTCATTTAAAATGTGTTACTTTTCCGACACGCCAGCGCCAACACTATAACTCGACTACACATAGAACGATAGGACGAGGATCGGTTCCCCAGCCAACAAATTGACATATCAGACCTGAGTTTGGGAAAAAAAGTCTAGGGCCCTTTAGCACAGCAGCACGGTGTCACGCATGCTAATGAAAATACTCTTGTTTAAGCACTTTCCATCGGAAAAAGAAAAACGCCGGAAATGTCAGAAGCGCCGTTGAACGAAATGCCGAATAGGACCTCTAAGGGGCAGGCTGAGGGTGAAAATGTACGTAAGAGATGCGCATATGATAATAATATAGAAAGGTATAAAGAGGAGGAGAGAGGGAAGAAAAGGAAGAAATTGTCTTGGAAATTGCCGAAAGAAATAAGTAAAAGTACAATGTGTTGAAATGCTTCACTCCCTTGGCGGGCAGCAGCAGCATGATCCCCCGACAGCTTCACCGGGGTGCAGTGTAGGGTCGTGACTTCAATACTGGCCGGGTCACTTGTTGTGGTGGGTATGTAGTGCAGGGTGGTGAGGTAATCCCCCTGACCCTCGACCCAGGGAGCAGCGGGAGAGAGGGGGGGGGGGACATAGGGCACTGTAAGTAAATAAGGGAAAGGTTTAGAGCGTGGCTTTAGCGAAGATGCTGAAAGGTGAGTGCCATGCCAGTGATTCCACTGGGTAAAATTGTGAGAGGGGAAGGGCTTGGCAACGCGAGCACCGGGTACTGCCAGCGGTAGATGATATGTTGAAAGACTCCTCGGGCATGCAGTATCTCTACCACCCCTTCGCGCCCGTCCCAGACGGCAAAAAAGAGTGGTGTGTGGCCATCTTCGTCTGGCGAGTTGGGATTCACGTCGGCCCGGCCTAGCAGCATCTCTACCACCCCTTCATGCCCGTTCTCAGCGGCCCAACTGAGTGGTGTTCGCTCAAACTGATCTCCTGAGTCGGGATTGACGTCAGGTCGATCAAGGAGTAGCTTCACAACTCCTTCGTGCCCCTTTTCGGAGGCAAAAGAGAGTGGTGACCGGCCGTAATGATCTGGTAAGTTGGGGTTGACCTCAACTCTGCGTAGTAGCGCCTCTACCACTCCTTCGTACCCCTCTTCGGCAGCAAAAGAGAGTGCTGATCGGCCAAAATGATCTCCTATTGTCGGGCTAACGCTGGGCTGACCTAATAGTATCTTTATCACTCCTTCATGCCCATTTCTGGCAGCGGAAGAGAGCGGGGTTCGCCCAAAATTATTTGTCAAGTTGGGGTCGACATTAGCTCGGTCCAGTAGTATCTTTACCAAACCTTCATGCCTATACTTGGCGGCTAGAAAGAGCGGTGTTTGGCCATTTTCGTCTACTGAGTTGGAGTTTACGTCGGCCCTGTTTAGCAAGATCTCCGCCACACCTGCATGTCCACACTTGGCAGCAAAAGAGAGCGGTGTTTTCCCCCAGCGGTCAGCTGAGTCGGCATCGGCATCAGCCCGGTCCAGTATTATCCTTGCCATCCCTTCATCCCCGTTCCTGGCAGCAGAAGAGAGCGGTGTTCGACCCCAGCGATCTGCTATGTTGGGCCTGGCATCGGATCGGTCTAGTAGCATCTGTGCCACAACCTTGTGCTTATACTTGGCGGCCAGAAAGAGCGGTGTTCGGCCATCTTCGTCTACCGAGTTGGGGTTTACGTCGGCCCTGTTTAGCAAGATCTCCGCCACACCTGAATGTCCACACTTGGCAGCAAAAGAGAGCGGCGTTTTCCCCCAGCGGTCAGCTGAGTCGGCATCGGCATCAGCTCGGTCCAGTACTATCTTGAACATTCCTCCATGCCCATTCATCGCAGCAGAAAGGAGCGGTGTTCGGCCGTAATGATCTGCTATGTCGGGCTTGACATCGGGTCGGTCCAACAGCATCTTTACCACAGCCTCATGCCCATACTTGGCAGCGAGAAAGAGTGGAGTTTGACCATATCCATCTACTGAGTTGGGATATACGTTGGCCCGACCTAGGAGGATTTTTACCACCCCTTCGTGTCCATTCCTGGCAGCCCAACTGAGTGGTGTTCGCCCAAACTGGTCTTTCGAGTCAGGATTGACGCCATTTTGGGCCACTAGCAGCTTTACCACACCTTCATGGCCCTGCTCGGCGGCAAAAGACAGCGGCGGCCGGCCGAGATGATCTTCTGAGTCGGGGTTTACATCGGCTCGGTCTAGTAGCACTTTTACCACCCCCTCGTGCCCCTCTTCAGCAGCCAAAGAGAGTGGGGTTTTGCCATTTTCATTTACTGGATCGGGGTTGAGGCCGCCTCGGCCTAGTAGGATCTTTACCACTCCTTTGTGACCATGCCTGGCAGCTAAAAAGAGTGACACTCGGCAGGAATGATCCGCGACTCTAGGGTCAAGATTGGCTCGACCTAGTAGTACTTTTACTACTCCATCATGCCCATTCCTGGTAGCCAAAATTAATGGTGTGCGGCCAAACTGGTCCGAGATGTCGGGGTTGACCTCGGGTTGATCTAGTAGTATCCTTACGGTTCCTTCGTGTCCATTCGCAGCAGCCAAATTCAGAGGTGTGCGGCACCATTGGTCCATTTGGTTTAATTTGGAGCACCCCATGCTTATTAGCGCCTCCGTAAGTCCATCTATGCCAAAGTACGCAGCGTAGTGCAATCCACTAAATCCCTCATACCCGATATTCATGGTCCATGGGGCTCCTCCGTTCAGCAAAAAAATATTCACAGCTGCTTTTTCGGGGTATCGCTCCAGGGCCCCTAGCGCAAGGCCTTTTACGGATGCTGTAAGCTCTTTTTGGGCATGAGACCCCCAGTAACAGGAGGCGTAGGGAACGAGCGGGAGGGTTGGCGGCGCGGCGTAAAGATCTGGCGAGAGCTCCAGTACAGATTGAAGGCCAAGATAGCTCAAGCAAGCTTCGGCAATAGTGGCATGAGGACTTTCAAAAATATTTTCGTGATGTCTGCGCAGATATTCCTGTAAAGTCGCGTGTACTAGACGGACTGTTGACGTTGCACAGTCAATAGCAACTAGCCCCATGCAAGATCCTACAATAGTCTCTATCGAAGGGACCAGCCCCGTATTGATATCCTGAGATCCAACTTCCACCGCTAGTGCATGGCCCAACTCATTGACAAGTAAAGGTCGTTCCGCAAACGATATCCACATCAGTGCTGCAATGCCCAGCCTTGCTTTGGCACCCCGCTGCCGCTTTATTCTGTCCAGAGTCGCGTTGTAGGCATCACTCAAGCCGTTTGTCATTTCGTGGAGCTTCTGTCGCCTTCTACCTACAGTTACTTCCCCCAATATCGAATCGATTTGCAAAGCAACTAGAAGAAAACTTTAGGTACTAGTTAGCTTCTAGGGCCGCGCTAATATTACTCATGGGTCCCTTACATTTCGGAAAATTCTTGAGTAATTTTCGTCATTATTTCCCGCCGGAGGCTAGTGTCCATTGCCTCAGGGTCCGGATCACTATCCAGTTTTGTTTCCAGGTAGCTTTTGATATCATCCATGCTAGGCTGTATAGAGATAACACTTATAGTGCGTGGTATACGACTTTCCAGTTCAGGCTGGATAGGGGACCGCCCAGTAAGAAACAATCTCGTATTGGGCGATTTCTCCAGGATCTCACACAGACCACAGAGGAACTCGACTCTATGCTCCGCCACAAGCTCATCTAGTGCATCCACACAAATGAATGCTTGGCGAAAGCGTGCCAATACTCGGGGGAACATCCCCAGAATCTGAGAAAGCCGAGGCACCCGTCCTCCGATGTGCCCCTGCTCGGCCAGGAACGCTTCAGCGATCTCTTCAGGAATTTTCGGAAGCGCATTGACAAACTGCTTTAGGAGACTCCCGATCATTCCTGTTGGCGTTTGCTCTTTTTGGCCGCGGTAATCGCAGTATAGACAAGCGACTGCCACATTCTGACTCGCAGTCTCATCGCATAGGGTATCGATAACCAAGGAGCTGATAAAATAAGCAGTGATTCGAGTGTGTTTGGAATTGCGAACCCCACCAGACGAAAGTCTTTCCCGCTCCGGGAACCCCATGACAAAACAGGACTGCATCAGATGGTTGGCCATCTGCGTCTCGCTGCCATGCTTGAAACTCGGCGGTCTTCAGTACCCAGTCCCCTACCCCTCGGGCACGAGCACCAGCCACATCGCTGTGTCTCTTCCATGACTTTAGAGGCGATAGCCAAGAGAGAATCTGCCGTCTTTCGTCCTCTATGATAGTTGTGTGGTTGGTGATGGTGGTGACATTAAAGGAATCGTGGTTGTTACTGATTTGGTAATGGTTTGGGTTTGGGTTCATGTTTGCTGAACTGGAATAGTGATGAGCGTAAACGGAGCAGCCTTTGTTATTTGAACAAAGCTGGCACTGGGCCTGGCCGGAGGGGGTTGATCGGAATAGTCAACGTCTGACGGGCGCGGGGTTGCGCTACGCACGAAAAAGCAAGAAAGATATCAGGCTGTTGTTAGAGGCGGCGAGCGAGATCGCATGTAACCCGAGCTCTGATAATCTCACGCACTTCAAAACAATAAACACTCCTAAAATCCACTATCTCCGTCAGCCCTGTAATCTCCGGATTCTGAGACAAAGCTCCTGAGGAGCATTATCTTTTTCCTGGCACAATAAAGTCTGCCATGAGGACATGTTGCATCTCATTAACTGGTATCTCCAGCTCCGTTAACTTGACAAACTAATCCTATCCTAGGCTGCTGGAGAGTGTGTTTCACGAGCCCCCACGATACTGGAAGTTCTAGAGCAGCAATATGAGGCATTCAGCCCTGGAGTTGAGGAACTTTGGTGTGTGTAACGCCTTTCGCACATCGAGCTGACAGGTCAGCTCAAACTCTGAAACCCAAAAACCACCCTTCAACCAGGCTAGATGCCCTGCTCGAAAGACTATGAGTGCACAGTAGTGCGAGCACTTCGAATATGCCTTCAAGAGTCTGCGTGTCATCAGAATGCTAACGTATACGCTACGCCAACACGCAATGGCGTGCGGAGGTAAGGTTCTGACGAGCACCACATGAGGTAGTTTCTGGTGGCGTACAAAATCAGGGTACAAGTGGTGTACCATCCACCCCCATTTACGAGGGATCCAGCAAGTTGGACCATGTTTTCCTTTATTTGAGGGTGATTTTGCAATGAGGTTTCTTTCAAAACATTTGCCTGTTTTGATGACAGTGTGTTATGTGTGGTATTAATTTATGCTTTGTTTTTAATATCTCATCAAAGAATACAGAAATATTTATTCCTCGCAGTCTGGAGGGAGAAGTGGATTACAAAGGAATTACCGTCTAAGCAATGATCCTACCTGTTTCATTGGCGAATTCGACACCAACCCCCATCCCCGGAGAGCACTGAAAATACTATCATACCGTTGGGGGAAATGGGCCAAAGCCACCTTTTATCAAGTTAGGTACGGGGAGCGTTGCGGCCTAGAGTTTTTAGTACGAGTACTGCACTCGAGTACATTGTACGCACGGAGAAGCTATCAGTATACAGGGACCAAACCTTGACAGCAGCAGAATGATTGAGAAATCTTTACTTCATTGCGTGCTCGGGGGTCAGTAAAAACCAGAAAACTGTTTCCGCTAATCCCATACAAATCGCCATGGAGACAATGGTTATGTTTTCCGATTTTTAACGACCCCCCCGCGGAGTATCCCTGTCTATTCCCTTTTCCACTGCTCTCTGCTCCCCCGACTATTATTCTATGTGTTCTCCGCCCCTTATTGCTTCCTTTAAATGCCACTGTTCCCTGAAGAAACTTTTATAAAAATAGTATTATACTCGAGTACTACACACTCTGCGATCCATCAAGGCCTAAGTTACTCACCTACGTCCGTAAAGTTCTCGTATCCCCCTTGCACCTCAGGAACAATACCTATTAACAGGCAGCAGGGCGGGCAGCAAGAGCCTATTAACTTTTTTCGCATGTTTCTCGGGATATTTTCACGATTTTTCACTTTTACTAAATAGTAAGAAAGGGAGGCTTAGCGAGGGTGTTCCAAGGGCCTGTAGTACTTGGAAAGATATGGGAGTATTGTGGGGAAGGCTGGGACTCATGCCCCCTCGGGCAGTGCTGGCTATGCAGGCTGATAGTGTGCTCTCAAGCACCAGTAGCATTGCGGATCCACAGGTGGGGGATGCTAGAACCACATCTGAGAGCAAAAGTGCCATATCTATGAACAAAACAAAAAAAGATTTACCAGGGTAATGGTATTCTCATGTTATTACTATTAAAGTGGGAAATTAACACGTCCCCATCCCATCCCGTGTGAGTGCAAGGAAGGGATTCATTTGGTCAAGAGGGTATGGTGTCAGCTTACGGTAACTTAGCCAAGTGAGGGGATTGCTCAATGATGATGCCCTGGGAAAAAGTAAAACTTGGGTTGTCCCTTGCCAGAAAATTAGTCAAGAAATTAGACCACAGTACGGTGCCAGTACTCGAGTACTCGCGTGGTCGAACTGAAGCCGAACACCTGTGTACGGGAATTGACACCCAGTTCAAGTGTCCGGCTTCAACTTTCCCGGGCGAGCACAAGTACAAGGGTAGGGACCCGTTAGTCGGAACAAATAAGAATATAATATCACTTAGCTGGCTAACTCCGAGTAACTGTTCCATAACATCATGGCCGACCTCTAGAAGCTCTCTTCCATTTCCATAATGGAGGTATGTAAAAACCTAGATGCCATAGGATGCACCAGCAAGGAAGCATTATGTTTAGACAAGTTATCTTATGCCACAATCATCTCCTAGATGTCTGAGGGTGGGACTGCCACTAAAGCCTTTAATGGCTAAATTCCCAAACCTCAGCTTTTGTTGATTCAATGGTATTGTTTAGGTACATGCCAACAGAAAGTGAACGCTCCCTAGAGCACCAAGAGCTACGTTCGGGAAGTACCCCATGGCAAGTAGGAGATAGAGAGCCCAAAGCAAAAATCAAAAACAACACTAACAGTCCACATAAACAGGTAATAGCCAAAGTGAATTGGTGTTCAAAAGCAGCCTCACAGGCTGAGCATATCTGATCCCGAACCAATGAACCAGCATTCAAATCGCATCCCCGGTCGCCCTACCCGAGGATTTAGCAGATCCCGTGTCTTTCAACGCTAGACTTTAGAGTACTATATGGTGATTCCAGCGTGTTTATGTGGTACCGGCAGGGTGCCAGCCATGATGTTTTATCCCATGGGGAGGGCCATCCTAGCATGCTCGTGAAGCCCTAGATCCAGTGCGCCGGGTAGTATCCTGAGATTGTAGCATGCGCCTGTGGTGCCGAGGCCCACTTTGACCTTCCTAAACACAGGAGGGCGAAAAGCGGGGTTAGGGGGATCGTAGAGGTGGGGATTGCTTCCCAAACCTCAGTACGATAGCAGTCCCTTCTATATCAAGAAATAAAGCGACACAAGAAACCGCATTTAAATGCATAAGCCTAGGGGCAAACCATGGCCAGTCAACCCCTCCGCAATGACGTGCCAATTTCACAAGTATCATACTTCCCCTGTAGGACCGCCTGGCCCACGCAAAGTAGCGAATTAAGCTCAAGGCGATGTAAAATACGTATAATACCTGCCGCCCAAGTAGGCGCTTGAGCGCTTAACTTAACTTAACCGGCCGCGCAACCGACCGGGGACCCAATCCGCGAGATCGAGTCAAGCCAAGTCAGCCAGTATCCGCCTCCGTTTGATTGCATCACCTTCCGTATCCCACGTACCCGCCAACCTGGTAGCCGGGCCGGGGGTCGGATGGGAGGGTGCAAAAGGTTCGGCAAGATCCGCAGATCACTTGACAAGGCTGCTTTTGCTTTGCTCGGTACAGTACTCGTACTTGGCTGGCAGGGTTCAAGTTTTGGGCAGATCAGGGTTAAAGCAGGTGGGAGTGTCATATCATACCTATGGAAAAGAGAATGGGAAATTTTGTGTGTGTGTGCCCCATTGCCCAATGCTTTTTGACACATCCGGATTGATTCATGAGCTCAAGCAAGCTTCCCCCCCAAAGATAATCTGCCCACCCTAAAACAGTCAACACTCATGCACCACGATAATATCGGCCGCCCCTCCGGCATTTCTTCTCACAATCCACAGACAAATGATCCCCATCCGCCCGGCACTCTCCGTTATCAATTCCGAATGATATGCAGCAACCCATAACACCCCCAACCCTACCAAACATCCCAGCAACCAACCTCGAACTCTCAACCTACCCGACCAGCAAACCATCCTCCAGATTGTGCTCGGGCAGGGTCAAAAAAGGGCGGAAAACTTTCTGTGGGAAAACAAGGATAGGGGCGCTGATCGATCAGGAGGCAGTGGAAAAAATGGGGGTGTTATAGCATGCCATTAACCTGGAGTAGTTGCTAGTAGTCGCCATTGTATTGTATCTAACTTGTGGGTTTTGTGAAGAATTTGATGGTATGATACAAGGCCAAATTGAGACCAAGGGAGAAGGAATTGGGGCTTTTGGAATAGTTCTTTTAAGAGACTCATATAAATGCAGAGGTTCAACTGCACTGACAATTTCATCATCATCTACATGTCATCTAAATAGTCAAGTATCATACTGAGATACTTATTCGCTTAGTCTGGATTTTTGGTGTCTGCCAAGGCAAGAATTTTTCCACTGTTGCAACCTAAAGTTATATCTTAACGACCCCACCTGATCTTGCAGATCTTTTTTTCCGTTCTTTTTGACCCTGTCCGAGTATATACTGCACGGTGGAATACCGATCATACATTGTCCTACGTAGTCTAAAACTGCCTTCCCTGGAGAAGGGAGGGGGGGGCATAGAAAAAGCTGAGAGTTTCAGCCCCTCCGAGGAAAAACAGTATTGGAAAGATGCATCACGTTCGGGGAGTATCTCACTGAGCGAGCGTCCCAGCACAGTATATTTGGAATGCATAAACTCATCAGTTCTGTAGAAGGGTAAGGTTTGGGCAAGGTGACCAGGTGTCTGTGTGTCCTAGAGAAATGCTTCTGCTCACCCTGTAGTATTCAAATAACGCCGCCCGCTATCCTGCAAATCATGTAGCCTTTGATCACCAATTCTCACTCGTATTCTAAAACTACTGGTCAGGGGCATACCTAACTGTCAACACTCACCAACCAGGACAGTTATGTAAGAGGGGCTAATAGCCTTTATCTTACGCAGCTAAAGGCCTGTCAGCCCACATTCTTGCGGCAGTTAGTTAAGAGGTAGCACTGCATTGGGCGAACGAATGAGAGCCTGGCCACACCAGTCGGGACGAGACCTGATCACTTAGGATATACCTGCGGGAGGCGGCCAGAAATGGAGATTGAGTTTGGCTTGGTCACGTCCTAGTCACTTACTAGGCTGACTACAAATTCTGGGGCATCAGGGTGAGGTGCAAGTAGTTAAGTTTATTTAGTGACATTTATGATTTATGCTGTGAATGAGCCTTAGGTATTGGGAGTAGCTAGGACGATAGGATCCTGTTGACAAGACAGACTTGAAACTTTGCACTGTTGGTATCAAGTAGGTGCTTTCGGGATATCATACTAATCTATAAAATATAAACAGATAGTTTGTTACTTTTGTCACTTTAAAGTCTCGTGATTGGTTATTGATTGACATATTTGCTGTTTTAGGGTTAGGTGTCAGACGAATTCCACTGATTTGGTTGGTTAAAATTGGATTCGTGGATTCGCTTTTTCGGGAGTCAGGTATTGGCTAAATTCATATATTCTGATTGGATAAAAATTACCAGATTGGCATTTTATGTTTCCTTTTCTCGGCTTTGTGTTGGTGAAATTTAAGGCTGCAAAGCAATTTTATTAATTTTATCATAATAATAATAATATTATTATTATTATGGTAATATGATATATCAGAAGTAACTAAATTTTTAACCTTGTACTTTTTCAGCTCCACATACTAGTATCGCAATCTTGCACCTACACTTTTAAACCAATTATTGTTCTACTAGAACAAAACACTTTAAATTATTCAGATAATAATGCAGTAGAAGGCATTAATTAGAAGTATATTTGGTTTATTTTTTAATTGATTATGATCAGATTCTGATGTTTGACCACTGTAAGATAACATACCTTGACCTGTTTTAATATGTTTTGATTGATTTGATTTAACCTGGTGTTAATGGCCTGATTTTAGCCTGAGAATGCTACACTTTGGAACTTGAATTTTGAAATGAAGAGTAACACTCATTTTTCTTCACTATCTCCCTCTATTATTTTTCACTTACAATAACCTCTATTACCCCCTGAGGATTATTGCCCTTCTTTTTGTTGGAAGGATGTGGTTGACTTTGGAATATGCGGGAGAGTCTGAAGGATTGTTTAAATGCTTGTGAATGATTTGGGAGATTAAGATAGAATGGTTCACAGTTTATGAAAGAGATTAGATCAACATGTCTTTCCTTTGTTTATCACAGGAGTGCACGCAGGAATAAGGGCATGGCGGGGATAGAGAGATAGGTGTGGTGATTGGGGAAAGGCTCAGGAAGTGCTACTTATGTTTTACTTATACACTTGTTTCTGTCATGGGTTTTTTTTAGTTAAGGCGAATTTCAAGAGCGTGAGCGAAGTGTCCAAGTTCCGTGTGAATTCTCTTTCTATCGTCTACCACTGTGCCATACATAACCTGCCAACGTTAAGACTTTTCAAAAATAATAACTTTGCCCCCCTACATATAAGCTCTTGCTCTATACGCCGGACGACCTTGCAACATAAGCTATTGGCTTTAAGTATTTATTTTGTTTTACCCACTTTCTTTATTACATTTAAGTCTTACCAGTGGCCCATGGTAGACGACCCCCACAGTAGCAAAAGCTCTGGAGAGAAATGACCGGTGGGTGGGTTGGAGACAAGCATTGTGCAACGCTGGACCGGAAAAGGGAGCAGGGGGAGAAAGCAAAGCCGAGCCTAGCACGGTGCCGGTAACCTCGATGCAGATCACATCATGAGGCCGGCCAGCTGAACTGCGCGCCACACCTTATCATTCGAGAGAATTGTCACAGAACCGTCTCGCTTCAATAAGGACATTGCTCACCTGTTGCCAAGAACTTGCTCTTAGCGACAAGGAGGCTTCACCCTGAGGCTAACCCACTTTACCCCTCACCGCTACCGCGCTCATCTGGAGATTTTTGGCGCAACTCAACTACTGCGGGAACATGCTTAAATTGTGTGAATTCGCGGCAGTCTAAAGCACTCTAGACCACTACTGCTCCCAATCTTCAACGTGCACCTTTTCACTATCTCCGCCGGGCCCTCCCTCTCAACCCCCAACATTGTTGCTCGAATATTCTTCTCTATTGGGGAATCCACGCAAAGCAGGGCCTTTGGGATTGCACGAAAGCTTGCGCTGAGGCTATTTGACGACCGCAATAACCGCATATCCGCCGGAATCCTCTCGCAACCGCAGGGGCCCAGTGTTTACTGTGTCGATTTCGATAGGCTTGCCCTGTTCAATGGCCTGCGCCGTGCATCCATCTTCGAGATTGGCCGGATTGTAGCGTGATTGGCAAAGGTGGAAGGTTGTAGTATCAACCAACAAGACAGCATGGGTGGCACACCTCTCACATGGGCTATTGAGAATGGGCACGAGGCAGTCGTGGAATTACTACTCGGCCGGGCCGACATCGACCCCAACAAGCCAAATGAGCAGGACCAAACGCCGCTCTGCCTTGCCGCTCGATATGGGCGCGCAGAAGTGGTGAAACTGCTGCTCGAACGGGACGACGTCAACCCCGACAAGCCAGACTGGTTAGGCCGAACACCACTCTGGCGGGCTGCTAACAATGAGCACGCGGGAGTGGTGGAAATATTACTCGGCCAGAGCGACGTCAACCTCAACAAGTTCGATATGCACGGCCACACACTACTCTCGTGGGCTGCCTGCAATGGGCATCGGAGAGTGGTGGAAATATTACTCGGACGGAACGACATCAACCCCACCAAGCCAGATGCGTTCGGCCGAACACCACTCTGGTGCGCTGCCTGCGAGAACCACGAGGGAGTGGTGGAAATATTACTCGGACGGAATGGCACCGACCCCGACAAGCCAGATAATTATGGCCGGACGCCACTCTGGTGCGCTGCCTCCAATGGGCACGAGGGAGTGGTGGGAATATTACTCGGACGGGGCGACATCAACCCCGACAAGCCAGATATCTACGGCCGAACACCACTCTGGTGCGCTGCCTGCAATGGGCACGAGGAAGTGGTGAGGATACTACTCAGACGGAAAGACGTCAACCCCGACAAGCTCGATATGTATGGCCACACACCACTCTGGTGGGCTGCCTGCAATGGGCACGAGGAAGTGGTGAGAATACTACTCAGACGGAGAGACGTCAACCCTGACAAGCCAGGTAAGCAATGCCGAACACCACTCTGGTGCGCTGCGTGCAATGGGCACGCGGGAGTGGTGGAAATATTACTCGGACGAGGCGGCGTCGACCCTCGCAGGCTAGATGACTATGGCAAAACACCGCTCTGGTACGCTGCAAGCAATCATCACACGCGAGTGGTGGCTCTACTACAGCATCCAACAGCTGCCACTTACCTCAGGACTTATATCTAGCACACATTTCCCTTGTTACCGCCTTCGAATACTCTATTAACAACCTCTACGCCATTTTCGCAAGGGCCAGAACGGTTACATGAATGTGTTTGTTTTTACCACTGCCTCTCCCTCCGCCCACTTTCTCCTATATCTTAAAGCACCATCTCGTGGTGACTGCCGTCTTGCATTTCTTTCCGGAGTATGCCTGCCACAGTAACCCATCCTCATTCTTCCTTTTTTTGTGGAAGGAAATCACACGCGATGGGAATGCATATATCTATCACATGCCCTTCCACCCCTCTATCCCAATTTTTCCCATGGAGTCGATCAGCATTGTGAGCCTCTGTTTAAAACCTAGAGTCTAGCGTTGATAGAAGGCTATTTCTAGTGAATTGAAATAAGCCAGCGTCCCCCAAAATTTCCATATACATTTACTGTCATTTCTTGCATGTAGATGCTCTGTTCGCATTTATTGTTTTCATTTTTTTTTTCCCCTAAAACCCCTCCCCCCCCCTTTCCCACTGAAATGTAGATCTGAGGGTTGTTTAGGTATTATATATAGAAAGAAAAGGAAAGAAAAAAGTTCAAGTATTTCTGACACTAGTGATCGATGTAGAAGTTAACTGTTAACTAAGGTATGATGGCTTCCACTACTTGTATTATTATAATAGTAGAGAAAAATATCACTATCATAGCTTCAACGCCGTGTGGATCCATTTGGCTAAGGGAACAGGTGTCAAACTTATAATCACTAAGGTCACAGGCATCATCGACAGTCTCAGTTTCCTATTCACGACCATATCCCCTCTCTAGGAGTGTAGTACCCTACGCTATTTATTATTATAATAATATTACCGGATACCGGTGGCTTGCAGCTTAAGTCAGATACATATGTGTACAAGTCTCTCAACGCTCCCTCCAAAACCCCCCACAGCCAGAACGCGAACCTGACCACCAGCCACTAGACTATGATACTACGATACGATATTATAGGCCCCCGCGAGGACATGGACAGATATATACAGCAAATGGTGGGCAGAAGTTGACCAAGATAGAGCAATGGGAGGGGTAAAGCCAAAGAGAAAATATTATAGAATGCCGGCAATTACCTATTACTCCTGAAACTCACGAGTAATGGAGGAGATAAATCACCCAGCATCACCACGCTCTTTCTCTTGGACTCCGGCGTTGTCAGGCTATATATACCACCTTTCGCAACGTGCTCTTCCTTACCATATAGTTCCCCAAGCAGCCTCTCCCCCCCGTCCCGATGATTCCGCAACTCAGACAAGCTGTTCCTACGTTCCCTGGTCCCGATTGTGGCGTTGCATACAACCATCCTATTCAGGCGAGAAAGCAAGTATATCTTCCGGATCCGCACCAGGTCTCGCCAAGAGATTTTTGACTTCCCATAGTGATAAGTGTGATAATAGTAATGATCCCAAGCTACCACCTCAAGATACTCACATAAGCCCAAGGCCTACTAATACTTACAAAGATAATACCACTCCTCCATCCCTTTCAGAGCAAGAAATCACGAAATTCTACCACTACTACTAAGTTACCAGCTTCCAGTCAACAGAAAAAATGTCTTCTATTAATAATAGCATCGCCAATGCGCACTCTATTGTGTGGGAAGCCCTTTCATTCTCTCCCTAGTATACTACGACACTATATACCCCACACGGTTTCTGACATCTTAGGTTGTTACACTCTTATTTAGGCCAAAGTCACCCCCCGGAAGAAAGCACTATTTACACGATACCGATCAATCCGCAAGGCCAACAAGAAGTCGTCGTAGCCTACTACCGCCATCCCGCAATGTTTGAAGTCGCTTGCAGTGAAGGGTGGTGTTCAATTGACATTAGTGTTATAAACCACGCCAGCACAACCATGCTTGATCACAGAAAGCTGGCGGATATCTGGGGTCCGGTTGGACCGTGCCGGACCGCAGTCCCCAGTTCTAGCCAGGCAAGGTCCTTGCGAAGGGTCAGCCGGACTGGCCACTTGCATCGCCGGCGACAGCGGATAGGGCGGGCCGCTGGGTGCCGTATGTAACTTACAGTACTCGAGTACCCGAATACAAATGAAAATAAGCTAGAACATTCCAATCGCCTCTCTCTCCTAGTGAGACTCTCAGTGCATACTATTGTAACCTTTTTGCTTCGCCTCACAACAACACGCTGAGTCTGCAGCGTTCTGCTCTCCATTATGCGAGAAGGAAAAAGAAAAAAATTCCAACGTCTCATTCGTATACGGTAGTACGGTATCATACGAGTACTCGAGTACAGTGCTGCCATAACTCCTTCCAACGGCGATACAACACCCCCGACCTGAAACCAGCGTGGTGAGGCTCCAGATTATTGGTATGATACAAGTATGGCGAACTGGGTGGATGTAGTTTTATGAAATGCTCGACGGGTACGGAATGATATACTAAAATTCAGACTCGAACAGACAAATGAAAAAGGAAGCAAGAAGTTATGATACGATAAGTATCATACAGTTACGCGCAGTGGTAGGTGCCGGTAATGATACCACCCCCACGTTGGCAGCCAAGAATTGCGCAATCTTCCTTGAACCCCAACCACAGAATGGGCGAAACTGCTAAGCGAGCCACTTTGCCAGAGTGTCACCGCGGATTGATTGCGCAATTCCCGGCTGCAACCAAATTTCGCCTCCCGAAAGTGATAAGAAAACTCGAGTTATTACAAGTACCGTAGTCTAATTAAAAAGTCCATAGTCCCCCAATCTGGTAGCGATCCGCGTTCTCGGATCCCTAATCGGGATTTCACTGGTGAAGGAAGGAAGGATGGCTGGCCTCCTGCTGGTTAATTAGGCCAGCCTTATATATCATATTATCATACAAAATCAGCCTGCATACCGGTATCCCCCGCTCAGGTTGATATTTTTGGAACTCTTCCCGTAAATCCCCGAGGAGTGACGAACAGAACATATTTATAGAAGACCTCAAGTGTGGTTGATCGGCTACACGAATTTAAAGCTGGTGATATTCTAGACTAGTTGAAGTTTACTTATCCCTTACCTGATCCGGGAACGTCGGCATGGTACCGGCACCGGACGCATCTTATTATACTTGAGCCGCGTTTCCAAGACATGATACGGTACGATACTCGAAAATGCGACAGCACAACGCTCACTGTCGGTGCTCTAGAGTTTGTGGAGTAGGCCTAGTCTAATAGTCTAGTGTGGAGCATGAGTACGCAGGTATAACGATACCGCGGTTCCCGGCTGTTCTGCGCCATTGTAATATTCGAGTGCGCAGGCAGCTCAAAGGATATAGAGGCATAGACCGTGCTTGTTTTTAGAGAGGGAATCACAGCATCATTTATTATCACTCGGGCCTGCGACTGGCTACGGCGCGGGTAGCCGCTTCTCAGGAGGGGATTGTGACAGGATGGGCACTCCATGTTGTAGCTATACTGCGTGGACTATAATATGTGTGTCTTTGAGAGAGCGCTCGATATCTCCTTTACGGTCTCCCCCGTTGTAGCCTGTGAGGTCCACCACCTACAGGCTGAAACCTTTTATCATGCTGCTGCCCACCCTCACTCCTGACTCTAGAGAGGCCAGCAAAGAGTGGGGGCGGGAGGCTAGGTCATTTTCTTCTTATTATCGTCACCCGCCCCGCCTTCCGGCTCTTGTGGTTGCTTGAGGATCCTGACGGCATCCTTTGAGTATACATATGAGAGGCCGCTCCAGATAGTGGTAGTTGCAACCGTGTACCTTTTCACAGAGAAATGAAGTCTTTAGCAAACATCCTAATAGCCAAGGAGCTGGAATGCTAACTGCATCGCTTGGAGAGCAAAGTCCCAATATGGGCCAATGGTAATCATGAAAGGATGGGCCATACATCCCCCAATCAACGCTAGCTGTAACGCAGTATTCAGCTATATCTCGATTAGCGCCTATAATATCGCGTGACACCCAGGAGTGGTGCAATTAAGGTAAGGATAGATAGCCCATGGAACCCCTTTATACCTGCGGGAAACTAACCTTACTGATGGTGGTGGGGCGCACTTCTGCGCTTGGCAAGGAAAAATCCCAGTACCTTATCATAGTCTTTGGTGGAGGGAGCGATATCCAGCGGAAATAGATCGCGGAGACCGCCAACCCGATGTCTCTGCCCAAAATGATGCCAGCGAGCCAGACTACAAGTGCGAGCAGGAAACCCCGCTTCGTCAGCGATGATTATTCAGCCGCCGGGTGTCCCCGCACAGAGTAGAGAAGATGGATTCAACGGGGAAATGCAACAGAGCCAAGGGTGGGCACAAACCTGGTAGCAATCCCTTCATAGCCAGAGTGACGGTCAAAATGGTCATTAGAGTCTTGTCCGCCATAGGGTCAATAACTGATCCAACCACCGTCTTAAGGTTCCATCTCCTTGCCAAGTAACCATCAACAAGATCCGTCAGTCCTGCCGCAGCAAACAATACCAGCGCCGCAGCATGTTGCTCTTGTAGCACCAAGCAGCCGATTACCGGGGAAGCTAGTAAACGTGAAAATGTTAAAAGGTTGGGGATGTTATAGATGTTCTCGTGCGGGGTGATAGGGAGTATCTTTCGGCGCTTCTTTACGGGAGTAGATGCGGAAGTGTTAGTGGGGGTTGTATTGTGCTTGGATCTGTCAGGCACGGTGAAGGTGGTGGTAAGTCTTGGTGAGTTTGTTCTTGGTAGAAGTTGAAGTGATGCATTGGTATCCCTCTCCCATCTCCGGTTCGCAATTGAATCCGGGATGGAAGAAGATGAATGGGATGGATCGAGAGGGAAGGGAGGTAAGGGAGGAAATAGTGCTTGCAAGGGAAATCAATTACGTGTTTCCTCTGTCTGATATGAGAAGCACTGAGGAGGTACAGAAAGTGCGATGATGATTGTAGCCTCGGTGTTGCAAAAGGGCATTCACGGAACTCCGAAGCGAACCCAATGTAGTACTAGACCCCTCAATTTCTTCCTTCCTATTTCAGAGTAGGAGAGTGCGTGTGTCAGCCTGTGGTGACATGGTCACGCCTAATTCCGATGAAGAGGAATCGCTAGAGATGGGGGTGAGGGGTGGAAGAAACGGGAGATGTAAATATCGCTCACCTCGCTGCATACCGCGAACCTGCAATCAATAAGACACTCCTTTTCCCATCATTCAAACCCATCATCACGCTCCGACGGCGCACCGGCCCCCGCACCCCCGATGGCACTAACTGCTGCCGTCCAAGTATGGAGAAAGCGTTAGTGGGGGCAGCATCAACACCGATGACGGTGGTAACACCAGCAGATATTCTTGCGATTGATGAGAGTGAAATCAAGGGCCGAAGTGGCTGTGTTATCATTATCGTTGCCATCTCCTCACTCAATCTCCCCAGTCCTCGATATCAATGTCGCTCCTCCTTACCAATGATCGAGCAGAGGCGGATAGGTGGTTTGGTGGAGTTGAAATGAAGATCAACACAGGGCGGGCAAACATACGATACGACAACCGTAGCCCAAACCCCGACTGCCTAGTGACGTCCAACCGGTAATGAAATTACTCCCTCCTAGCTATCCGGCGAATGGCACTGAAGAAAGGATTGACCCACAGGGCTGACGGGATTTTCCTCGGATAATGCTCTCTTCCCTCCCTCTTCGCTCTTTCTCCCTCGTTTTCTTTTTCTTCTTTTTTTCCCCCCCCTTTCCCCTCCCTGCCGCGCCCCCCGCTAACACGATCGGCAGGGGCTTTGTGTAAATGTAGTCTAATCACTGCGGGAATGCGCGATGGTGAACAACCGAATGGTTGAAATGACCGCAGATTTGTGATTCCTCGCACTATCTTTTTTTTTTTTTTGCATCGCCAAGATCGCCAGGGTGAGTGACCGGACTCCCATGTATTCAGAAGCTCGCTGCTCCGTCTCAATCATATGTAATGCTTCCGTCCCCCCGCCAGCCACAAGCTGGGCCGCACTATGATAAGAGATTGTCAAGGCCAGTTTATTCTCTCTCCCTTCTGTGCGCTTCTCACTTGCCCCCAACTCCTTCTCTCTTCACTCAAAAGCATTCACTATGATTACCCATATACTCGCTCTCTATCCCCTTCCAAGTTAACAAATCTTCCCAGTGACAGCAGGGGGGAATCTCCCATACTTCCCTACTAACCTTCATCCTTCGTCCTCGTCATCATCCGTGTAGATACATTCATATTACATTGCATACAGTACGTAACATTATTCGCGCTTCCGGTCCTGTCGTTCCCCGCGTAATAACTGAGCCGAATTATCATCAATGCTGTACCAATGCTGGAGATATAAGTTTCGCCTTCGCCATGCTTCGACCTCCTTGCTAACATTTTATGCACCAACCAATTCACCTTAATGGCTACTTGCAGTGAATGTAACCATCACTGCTACCGCACTGCTATCACATCACAAGTACAATTCATCAACTGCAACCTCCGGCCGACAATTTTGGCCCATCGCCTGACCTCAGGTGTGATCTCTACAAAACATACCCCACCACTGCTGAAGCCTCTCCACTAATGATAAGTCATACACAACGTATACCACTAGGCGCCAGATTGTTCCAGATAGTCCTCGTTTTCATTAACAAGCCTCAACAAAAACGACGGTCATGAGCGTATTAATACTACTTGTCCCTCCAACAAAAAGAAACGAAAGGAGAACTTCGTCCCCCCATGGGAATACAACCGGGAACTAAAAACCAATCAAACTTTTGAGAGAAAGCACTTCTAAAAAAAAAAGTGTTACCTAATCCTACTCTGACCACGAGAGTAGATAGTTAACATTTTCAGATGTCAAATCCCACCAACCCTAATCAAGAGAACGAAATGAAAATTATCAATACAAGAACATCCACTTTTGGAACCGAGAAAATGCGGGAAAAAAAAGCGAAAAAAAGGAAATAATAATTGAGATGGTTCTCGAAAGCTTAGCAAGCCTCGAGAACCAAACGTCTTTATGGAATCCAGGATCTACAAACTAGCCACCAGGAACCAACAGTGGACTGGTATAACGACCGAATGTGACTCCCAAAGGGAAAAGTAATCTTTGAGAACACAATGATTTCCAAGACTCAAACTACTCTCAAGAGAAATGGAAAAAATACCGAGGTAAGACAAGAAATCCCTTGAAAATGCAGAAAATGAACGCCATCCCAGCCGTACCATCGCACCAGACATCTATCAATTTCGAAATTGCATCACCCAAACGCCTCGAACCAATTCATAACATGCTCCTCGTATACCGATAGAATCAGTGGCCATAGCCACCCCCATTAGGTTGGTCTGGATTGAACGGGCCGTGGGGGGGCTGTGGGTGCTGGTGATGGTAGTATTCACTGTTCGGTCCATTGTCATTCCAAGGAGAATTGGAAGGAGAATATTGTGGGTCGTCGAGGCCTTGACTTCCACGGGACTGGAACGCCCGAGGGAGCGATCCTCCGTCAGCAATAGAGGTACTGAAGCTAGCTGTCGGGGTCCGAGGAAGACTGCCCCCAGAAGTAACAGTATGACTGTAGTGACTGGAGAGGGTGCGGGGCAAGTTGGCTACCTCGGTAGTACTATAGTGGCCTGGTGTTGTTCGGCGCATACCAGGCCCGTTGATGGCGTTATGGCTATAATGAACCGCTGTTCTAGATAAACTGCTGTCACCTATAGTGGTGCTAGTGTAGTCCGTGGGGAGCACGTGGATGGGGCTCGGGTGTGTGCTTGGGGGGAAGTATGTCCCGGCATTTGTTCCCATGGGGCTAACGTGATACCCAACTGGTGTTTGACTTCCAAAACTCTGGTGTCTTTGAGTTACTCGGCCACCAAATCCTCCAAAGCCACTGCCTTCTCGAGGGCCGTTTGGCGAGTATGCATATGAAATATCTTGGACACTCGTGTATCCGCTGTTGTCGTATCGTTCTATCGAATTGTACCCGCTGGACTGGTAGCCGTATTCCGAGCAGGCAGGGCTAACAACTTGACTGGGGTGCGTGCTGGGCAGTGAAGGGCTACTCGGATATCTGGTTTCGCTTGGTTGTGAGAGCTCGACGCCCCTAGAATCAACAATCTGACGGAAGGATTGTTTGTTGACGAGGTCTTGATGGATGGTCAAGTGAGAGCACCGAGGGTCCTGCACAGGCCTCTTCATGGGACCGTCCACGAAGTCGGATAATCTATAGTATGAAACCATGTGGTAAGTGGCAGGTCCGAATTGAACACTGATAGTTTTTTTTATCAATCCGTCAGGCTTGAATCCGTATGAATCGACTAGAGATCCCACAAGCATACGCTCCAATTCTGGCCCTAGGTCAGGAATTCTCATCTCACCTTCCTCTGGCGAAGAGTGGGGCTGAGGAGAAAGCGATCCACAATGGGAGGAATGGTGTGATCCGGGGCTTGATCCATCTCCATCACTCGTAGCACGGGAATATCTTTGTTGAGATGCCTGTCTGCGTTTAGCTACTTTGGTAGCGCGCTTCTTCTCTCCTGGTGCAAATGGTTTTTTCAGCTCTCGATAAATGAGGAAGTTTCCAATTATCCGACTCGGGCTCCAAGCAATCCCATCTGTCCATCTCTTAATTGCTGAAGTATTCTCTTCGTACACGAAGACAGCTCCAGATCTTATCAAAGACTCTCTCTCCCGTTCGTGAGGACGGCGAGGCACCCTCGGTAAGGTTTGGTCGATGACACCCTGAAAAAGAAGGAGGGCATCCCTGGTACTCTCGACGAATCCTTCAAAGGTCGGTTCTACCGAGCTCGAACTCGGAGTTTCGTTCATGGTTGTTGTTGTGGATGATACTGTGCTAGGGGAGGATAAGGAAAAGAAAAAACCAGAGTGTGGTGATGACGATGATGCACCCGGAAGGGAATTGGGCAAGATCTGGAAGCGAATATCAGCAGTCCGACCTCTGCACCTCCTACCGCACTATCGAAAGAAACGTGGCACCAACTCACCTCGATTAAATGGAAATTTAAAAAATGAGACGAAAAAATAAAAATAAAAAGGTGAAGCGATGCGGAGGAGACGGAGAGTTGGGAAATCGGAAATAAAGTGAATGAAGGCTGAGCCAATGGGTTTGGCTCGAGGCGTATTAGCTCCTGGAAAGAGTTGAAGGTGTTTGAAGATAATACACGCAATCGTGCGTAATGGTTCCTGCAGTCCGATGTAGGAGGGGGTGGAAGCCCTTCTTATACGCCGGGGAACGGTCAGCCAATGGATAAAAACTCGGTGCTTCAAGATAATCCGATGCACCGATATTGGGCTCAACAAGCAAAGTAGTTGCCGACCCTCTGAAGTTTTTCAGCCCTCGACTTCTCAGGCGAGGCAGAGGACAAGACAAACTGATAGGGTGGTATTGAGCAAGCTTTTATTTTGGCGAATTCCGTACTAGGTTCTGTTGCCTGGTGGTCTGAAGTTTAAATTCAAAAAAGCCTGGATGAATTCCTTGGATTACCAGTATCCACGGCCCGATTCCTCTTCAACTCTTTTTTCTCTCCAGTGTGCTCGACGGATAAGAAGAGGTAGCTGTAGGGTTGTTCAGGTAAGCAAGCAGCCACGAGGTTGACGAATTACAACAATTATGGCAACTGAACTCTGCAATCTGACAGCTTGATGCGATAGTTGCTTTGATTGCTCAGGATAAGGGGGCGCGAATGTTTAGAAGCAGGA
>Ga0307509_10001207_pt1 | contig 44030 bp, 53 predicted proteins | sample 10_EM_MG_FD_202245 | JGI IMG/M metagenome (GOLD analysis project Ga0307509, IMG submission 202245) | Populus trichocarpa ectomycorrhiza microbial communities from riparian zone in the Pacific Northwest, United States - 10_EM | ecosystem: Host-associated > Plants > Roots > Unclassified | place...
CTATCGAAGTCATACCAGTGGCTAACTGTTATGACAACAACCGGAGTCAATACCTAGGTGGTGGACTCACTGGCCCAGTGGTAGTTTCGTCTATACAAGCTATGCAGTCCATTATTTAATCTACGCGACTATCCAATGTGATAAATTGACATGCAAGCTCCCCCAGTAAGATGTAGCCGATGGTTGGCTAAGTGGGCGCTACCCATAGCCATCCTCTCGGGACATACTCTACCGTGATAAGACTCATACCTCTAGAGTCCAATAACAACCCATAGTAATGCCTCAAATCAAGGGGAGAAGGTCCAGGGTGGTTACCGAGGGATTTGTCTCGAAAGCACCCTGGCCTTCTGAGACTACCTGAGTACCACTAGGAAGACTACCCTACAACCAGTAGGCTAGAATGGACTCCTAGATGCCCGAGAGACAATTTATAGGGGACCTCCATTTTGGCGGTTACCCATACTCCGCTTATATATCCTGCGAACGACATTCAGTGGGACGGACGGCGACGACTTATACGGTGTTACGGCAGCTGCCGCAATGACCTCTTTTTACTAGCAAACGAGCAACTATGCAGCCGTCTGCCTATGGCCCGCCGTCCCAACGCTGGGGCCAGAGGGGGGTGTTAGCAAAACCCACCCAAGTTCAATAGTATGTTCAGGCCACTGTTACACAGGCGTGGGGCCTCCCCGCACAGATGCGTGTGCCCCCAAGAACATCTAAGAGCCCATAGAATGTGAGGCAATCGACCTCTAAGTTGTAGGATGACTTTGCCGGTGAAGGTAGGGTAACTTGGACTCCACAGTAGGGTAACTGGGGTCCATAGGCATAAAGGTCAATTTCCCAAGGTAGGGTAACTTTGCCCTCTTATGCCTTTAACCGCTCAGGGAGCTCTCCAGTCGACCACAGAAGTTGTCTCGGAGATCCATGTAACATTCCCATAATTCTCTTGACCTTATACGAATGTTCTCCCGAAAGGTTACCCTGCCTAATAGAGTACCCAAGGCTACTCAACTATTCCCTAGGCTTTTATCCTAGGTTTACCAGCTATGTATATACAAAGTATACGAGACCATACCACCTCTGGTTACCACTTGGTATACCATTTGGGCTAAGGTGATAGTGATTGTAGCTACCTATCGTAGGGTCGTTACAACAACAGAGTAGGATTGTTACATTCTCCTTCCTCTCTTTCACACAAAACTTCTTCCTTCCTCTCTATCTACTTCCTTTTTTGTTTCCACTGACTCTACACCAAAATACTCCCCATTTCTACATCTTTTTCCACCCAACCTTCTTTTGCTAACTCATCCACTTCCTCATTTTCTACTATCCCTACATGAGCCACCACTCATGTAACCACCACCTTCCATCCTTTTTCTATCAACCTCCCATCTATCCTTCTCACTTCCCTCTCCCCTTCTTCAAATTTTTCAACATTCCCACATTATCCACTCCCACTATCACTTTCCTCTTTCTTTCTTTATATCCCTCTTCTTACATCATTAATACTTCTCTAACTCCAAACATTTCTCCCATGGCTATTGTATCGTGCGTTGACCAAATTAATTGCGATTCAACCATTGATGGCAACTCAACCCCCCTCATCACCCTGCACTTTCAATACGACTTAAACAGATTTCACTAGCTCAAATATTAATTTCTACCATGTATTCCACCCCATATTTACATCAATTTTTTTTCTTAGTTTTAAGGATTGTGGGGTTGTTGTGGGAGTGTTTTTGTCATGGCCCAAGTTTTTTCCCTCTTGGTTGAAACGCGGTTAATTTTGTCAACGGACCATACAAAAACATTCCCCATGGCACTTGTAACTTACTGTAGCCCCCCTGTTTTCCATGGTATTTTATAGGTTTTCTCCGCCCAACTCCCCCCCATTCCTGCCTTTCTTTTTCTGGGCCAAGAGGGGCTGACGAACCAACCTGAGTTGCGACCGGGCCCGGAAGTACATAGTCGATCTGCTTGTTATGTTAGCAACCTTCCATTAAGTTATTGTTGAGCAGACGAGGCCTTATGACAGGCTATTGCCGCCCCCGGTTGTTCCACGAGGGTCCCATGGACTGTAATGGGAAGTTGGGCCCTGAAATATTGCTCCATTTGGTATCCTAAGTATTACAAATTATTCTGTTAATACTTGTACTACTATAATACCCGATAAAATTAAAAAAATTAAAAAAATTAAAAATAAATGAAGCTAGAGGAAGAAGAAAAAAAAACTCACACCAAACCCAAGGACGCCAATGGTCCCCGTAAGCGCTATTCCTTTTTCCGGGGTCTTCCTCGGACTTTCGTGGTCCATTCGCATGTTTGCCTCCCTTTGGTAGACTTCCTATAAACTGCGTAAGTAAGCTGTATACTAGATTAAATTAGAAGACAAAACTTTGCTTAAATCGATACTTCCGATAGACAGTTTCCACTAAGCAGAGTTAAGGAAAAAATTAAAAAGTTAATAGAAATAGCGTTACTTACGAGCTGGCTCTTAGCCAGTGTGTCCCCGGGGGGGCTGCCAAGAGCTCTAGACGAGGGGGGATGGCATGAGTGATGTCTCATGATGCGGGGATGATTCGTTTGAAGGTGTACGAGCATGATTTCAGTCCGTCCCGTCCTCCCCCTAAGACGGGCGGACTGGGCGGCTGGGAACACTGGTGGAGAAGAAGGGGAGACAGGAAGACAGGAGAAACGGGAAAGAGGGGGGAGGAAGAGAGGATGGGGAGGGAAGAAGGGGAAATGAAAAAACGAGAGAGAAAGGAAGAAAAAAGAGTGAAGTGGGGTGTGGTGAACAATTGTTGGGATTTCCCCTAAAATTAGAGGTAAACCTCTGACGGCCGAAATTCTGCGGCGTCAATAGGAGCTGCGCTCACAGCAATCCGGGCCCTGCGAGGCTTTCCATCTGTCTCGGGCGTGTCCTCATAAAAATCGGGAACTACACGTGCCGAATCAAGGCCGAATAAATCGGGCGATCACAATAGAGACTTTGCGGTAGACACATCCAGAGTCTTTTCGTATAGCATGGCATGCATATGCCAAGCATTCTATCATCCAGACCTTGATTTGACTCTGGGACAAGAGCAAATTCAGCGAATTTGACCTCAACAACTTTGACCTATCCAAATACCACCAACACTATTTCATTTTTAAAAAATTCTGTGTTTCCTAGAATACAAGAGGCTTTCATTCTTGATACTAAGAGGCTTTAGTTCCAAAGCCCCAGTACCTGCAGAATGGGCTATGTTGATTTCACAACTCTGACTTTTCGTCACTTCATTCCTTGGTCGGACATTATTGATTTTTTAACCACATCCACCGCAAAGTCAAACCCACATCCGGCTGCGAATTCCCTGCTCTTGGCATACAGGGATGCTGGATACATCCACCGCAATGTCTCTAATGTCTGGAAAACTTAACCAGTCATTACCCCAGTCCACAATAAAACCATAATTTAGTGCGAGCGCATCACCAATTTACATACTTATAGTATTAACCATTACGCAGAATTGAGTGTTTGCATTCATTGATAATTCTAAACACTACACGTTTCACCTTTCCATGGGAACCCCATTACCGCCATCTATAAGCCCGTGTATGTTAACAAAACTTTTTCACCTATCCCATGTTTGGAAACCGAGACCATCAAAAATTTCACATGCAAGACAAAACAAAACCTTAGTCCTTCCTAACAGAAAGAGCCCCAGAGAGCTGGTACTGGGTGCGAATGCCCTCAACACGGTGGAAAGCATTCAAGTTCTTGTGGAGAACAATTTGGTAGCAAGTAGCACTACCCTGACGAGAGATGATGCTCGAGTAGGCAAGGAAGAATTCCCAGATGCGAAACCATCTGCTTCCATACTTGGCTTCAACCCTCTCGCGGTTTGCCATCCAGTTTCTGTACCACCTCCAGAGAGTAGCGCTGTAGTGAACTATATAAATTCATCAGCCAGGCTTCGATCACAATGCGGGGTGAAAGATATTGACCTCCGATAGTATCGATGCTCTTAATTTCGAAACCAGCACCCTCAAGTTTATCAACGAACCAGCCAAGAGGGGTAGAAGCATCAGCACCAGGGAAGATATATTTGTTCATGAACAACCCCCAGATGAGGTCCTATTGAAATTCGGGTGAGTCATCTTAGAAGAACATCCAGGACAGAAAAGTTTATTACCTCAAACTGCCAAGACTTTCTCAAACCAGCGATCTGCAAAAAGAAAATTCCATCATCCTCGAGCATGTTGTAAACCTGACCTAAGAAGGCTCCAAAATGTCTGACACCAACGTGTTCGGCCATTTCCAAGCAAGTGATCTTATTATACTTCCCAGCGGGGACAGGAGTATCGCGGTAATCCATGCACAAAATCTTCGCCTGAGATTCCTCAATTCCATCGCGGCGGAGGCCAGAGTTTCCCCATGCAGTTTGGTTGCGGCCAAGAGTGATACCAGTAACATGGGCGCCATAGTTCTTGGAAGCAAAACGAGCGAGGGTACCCCATCCGCAGCCAAGGTCGAGCATACGATCACCCTTCTTGAGACCAATCTTCTCGCAAACAACCTTGAGTTTGTTGTCCTGGAGCTGTTCGAGAGATTCCTCCTTGTGGATGTCGGAAATAACACCGGAGGTATAGATCATACGCGGGCCCAAGAACCAGCCATAGAAGTCATCACCGCGGTCATAATGGTCACGAACCTGCTCTTCGTCTATTATTCGGGTTAACACAATTCTACAATCGGATGATAAAGTTAAGATTCTCACCCTGAGACCGGGAGTGCACAAGCAATTCCGGAATCATGCCGAACAAAAAGTGCTTGAAAAGACCCTTAGTAAATTGGAAAGTAGCCCAATCGTGACGGCGTTCAAGAATTTCAAAGCAGTCTCCCTTAAAGGAAACATCGCCCTCAAAGTACATTTCGTAGAAAATCTCCATAGGAATCTTAGTGTTGCCTTTGTATTTCATGGCATCTTCTTGCTTGTGGAACTGGAGATAGTGCTCAACTCCCTTTCCAGGGAGCTTGACTTTCTCATTCTTCCTTGGCGAGTAGGTAGACATGACGACCCAGAATCCAACCAAGATTGGAAGATCCACGACGAGGGCAAAAAAGATAAAAGTCTTGAATCCGCCACCAACTTTGTACTTCAGGTAGAAGGGAACACCAAACAAGAGTCCAAACATGAGCGTGTTGGACCAAGAGTCGTTCCCTGAACCTTCAGCAGGAAGAGGTGCATTGGCGATAGTTGGATACTGCAGGAAAGTCAGATTCTGATATTCCTCAATTGACGGCGGAAACAAGGTTGACAACAATGGGATATCATAGAAATTCGAACTGGATAGCACTTACGTCAGTAGTTCTGACACCACAAGAGTCAGACGCCGGTTGAGGTGTCGAGGCTGGTGGAGTGTCTACAAACTCAAAGGAGTCCTCAGACTGAGAACCGCCCATTGTGGATGATGTGATTGAAAGATACCACGATGGTGAGGGAGGAAGGAAGGGGGGGCGAGAGTGAGGACTGGGAAGAGAGGCAGAGATTGGGGGGGGGGGTTATTAAAGGAGCTTGCAGTCAAGGGATTGAAAGCGTTGTAAAGGGGAACAAGATAGGGGGAGGAGACGCAGGAAGCTCGATGGAAAATGGCTGGGCACTGCGGTAGGAGTGGTGAGCCGTGCGTGTGGAGGATGTGCGGCGAATCCAGCGTGGCAGAGAAGGGAGAGAAAATACTTGTATGATACCATGCCGGTAGGAGGGATAGTTCGTTGGCTCCCGGGCCATGCGTACTCAATTCTACCCTACGAATTTTCTGTGGGATTAACTTACCGCCTAGCGTTTGTGTGGGCAGACAGCCCCAGATACGGTAGGTGTACACAACAAAGCCTACCCAAGGAAGAGGCGATTTCGATCTTTCACTGGCTGAAATTTGGTGCGTGTAACTAGGGGAAGGTCCAGCATTGGCTCTTTTTGTTAAAGGTGGAAAACAGTGAGGCGAACACCCTGCGCCAGAGGGACGCCACAGTGGCTCAACGATACACTCGAGTACTACTCGTAGTATGATACGGTATAGTGCCGGACATCTAAAATCGACCCTCCTGTTCACTTTTTGTGGATTTGAACAGGGTTGTTTCTGCAATAAAAAGCGAATTCCTTGGCATTCCTTGGCATTCTAGACATGGAATATCACTCATATTGCCTATCTAGGTAATTTCTTGGCTGTTCACTTTTCTTTCCTCTCATACAAAAATCTTCACTTCTTTTCATCTACTACCTACCCTCACCTTGCTCTTAATTAATAAAAAAAATCCATAGCTTTATTCTCACCCTTTTCCTCCTCATTTCTATGCACTAATTTTCTTCATTACATTAATCCTGTGTTGTTGTCGTTCAAGTCTTGTTCTCCTCTTTTGTCGTTGCCTTGAGGGTCGTTTTCACGCGCCCGGCACCATACTTGAACTCGTCTTCGAGTGCTCGTACCGGTACAGTACTGGCCTGCGGGCCACCCTCACTTCGCCTCACTCACCCCAGCCCTTTCCCCTGAAAAAAAAAATTTATGCAAGCTACCGGCAACTTATCTATCTGTCCATATCATTGACGCCCGAACTCAGTTATACTCGGGGATGGCAAGCTACTCTACTAGCATACCACCGGTAGAAGAGTAGGCTTGCGAGGGATCGGGACAACCGTGCGTATTTCTGATAGTTTGCGGTGTTAATTGTGTCTTTTTTTTTTGTTAAATCATAGAATTTATCTGTTTAAAGGTACAGACCTCGCATGCAACCTGAGTTATGGCGTCAAAAACCTCTTCCGCAGGCCTAGGGAGAAACAAGGAGCCCCATGTCCCTCTGGTCCGGGACTAACCGCACATCCACCCCCATCAAAGTGCCTTCCCTTGTTTACAAGAACAAAAGCGACACAAAACAGGACTGGCAGGAGGCCAACAAGAAAACCCACACCGTGCTTCTACCAAAGGAATGTATCCCACTCTCAGGCCAAGGCTCTCCCTGTAGTAGGCCACCCTCCTGAAAACTAACCCAAAACAAAGGAAACCAAAACAAAGGAAACCACCTTGAATATAACAACACTTCCAGATTATTTGGGCCTGGCCCCAAAACGGGCACGAGAGTTCATCGGGTAACTGAAAAAAAGGCACTCTTGTCATAGGGGGAAAGGCCCAGGTGTGCAAAACCCCTAAGAAGAACAGTTACCGGCCAGTCGGATAGTAAGAACAGGAGGCAGTGCAATACCAGCCCTGGTCGCCAAGGGCCCAGCCGGGAGGTGAAAGCATTCGACCAATCGTAAGATAGGGTTGACCGAAAGGATGAAGGAGGCAGTAGTAGTCTCAGGAAGCTATCGGGCGAGATGCCAACTGCAGGAGGGAGAGATAACATGAGCCCACAATCTGAATAATCAGAAGGGGTGATAAGGTCTTTATCCCACGAAGTAACCCAAGCACATGAAACCCCAAAAGCTAAGCAAGTGGGATCATGAGAGTTGAAGTGGTGTTTTGCCCGGGCTCCACCTGCCTAAACAGAAGGAGAAAAGCGGGGTAGGAAAATTGGGGGAAAGGAGCTTGGGTGTCAATTGTATCTGCTGTACTGTACTAGTACCGTATTTACTCAGTTGATTCGCTAGCTCTAAAGGATAGTGTATTGCCGGGCGGCCTTAAGCGAAGTGTGACTAACACTGTAGGGTGGCCGGGAGGGATCCCGAAATTAGGTTTCAGATTTAGGGAATATAAAAAAACAACCTCAAGCTCAGTGTAGTTAAAGCTAAAAGTTCAACAATCTCGAAAGGAATTGATGAGTAGTTATGGAAGTATTGTGAGTCACATTTAAGACAGAGCCCAATGCTCTGAAGAAGCTATCGTGACTCTTTGAAATACGAAAGCTGTCTCTCAATGAGCAAGAGACGGAAGAAGCCTATATATAGTTATAGAAAAATAGGAATATAAGTTGTATTTTCAACACTAAATATTGAAAGTTAGTTTTGAGAATAGAGTATTCTTACCATAGTTCATACACTTTTTACCTTTGATAATGCCTTTAATTCAAGCCCCAAAACCGCGTTGAGGACCAAAGCCAAAACCAGTTGGTGAGGGAATCCTGCGAGAGTGAGACCTGAATGCAATTCCTCGTTCAAAGCGTACCTATGGCCAAAAGCACCAGATTCGAGTACTCACTTTTTTTGACCATTACCGAATTCCCCTTTCTGAACCAGGCCAGTTCCACCCACCCACGCAGCAAGAATCCAGCACGCACTATAAGATTCCTCAAAGAACTATTAGCAAATAGGTTAAAAAAAAAGCGTTAATAGAAGAGGGGGGGAGCCAAGCACCAGCAAGAGAGATAGAGCATGACAGAGGCCTGGATAGTTGATGCTGGTGGCCCGAGTTGGAGGAAAGCATTTATAATGAGATTATAAAGGGGCGGGAGGAGGGCAAAGTTATACGGCAAGGGTGGTCTCGCATTCAGGTAGGTTTTGATTTCGCAAAGTATATCCGGACCTTGATCCTGCTATTTTCCGGTTCAGCAATGGCTGGTTTTCCAAGTGCCTAAGTGAACATCAGATTAGTTGAGGTGTATCACAAAAAAAGCCCAATACTTGCCGGAGAATATGAGTGCTTAGTCCTGAATTGGCTATGCTTTAATCGTAGGAACTCGCAGCCCCGGACAAACCCCTTTCTTGAATTGGTTCTTTACACCCCAGACAACTGCTTTACTGAATTGAATATCTGTAACTTTGATGAGACTCCAATTCCTTTTGAATACCTCAAGGGGAAAACCTATGATCACATAGAAGGACAAATAGTTTGGGCAAAATCTTCCCAAAATGGTTGAGATGAAAGGCAAGCCTCTTTGGTACATTGTGTATTCGCTGATGGGGTGCCGAGAGTCCCACCGATGATAATCTTTCAAGGAAAGGGAGAAAGATTAGAAAGGGAGAAAGAACAGTACCACCCTGGAGTCAAGGTGGAATTCAATCAGAAAGCCTATATGAACGATCAGCTTTTTTTTTACAATATATAGAGAAGCACCTAGTACTGGCCTTAGGAGACCGCCCTTTCCTCTTTGCGATTGATCTCATGGGATTACACAAAACTGCTGCAGTTCTGAAGAAACTGCATACCCACAATATCCCCCTGTCTCGCATTCCCGGTGGCTGCACTGGGCTTCTCAAACTCCTTGACATAGCAATCAACAAACCGTTCAAGGAAATAATCAGAGAACATACCAATACCGCTATTTTCGAGAGCGAGTTTTAGGATGCCGAAACCTTTCATAGCTGGACAGTTAGCAATCGTCAAATCCTTACTACTACTTGTGTGGGAGATGCCTTTTCCCAATTTCATCTTGAAAAGAGCGAAATAATTCACTGGGTATTTCGTCAAGTTGGACCTTTCCAGCCGATTGACGGATCCTGCGACGCTGAGTTGAATATTAGAGGCTTTCCTGGTGTTGAGGTGGGCGATTGGCATAGGGATTATGAGGACTCAGAGGTTGGTGTAGAGCAAGAGTTGGAAATGCCCGAGGCTGACAACAATGATTTTATAGAATTTATACATACACATGAGTGACCAGTATCCAGTCTGAGCTGTGTTCCTTTCTGTGTAATATTGCATCACCTAACATTCCATTGTGAACACACTTGTCATATAGATCGAATATCAAACTCATTTCAGTTTTCCTATCAGCAACTTGACCTAGGTCTTTCTTGGAATGACAGTTCGGCTCGGAGCTAAGGAAGACAATAGAGCCTTTGCGAAAAAACTCTGGATATGAGACAATTGCAGTCACAATTCAACCAGATTGCTAGGGTTTGACTTTAGATGCAAAATCGTAAGGATTCTAATATATCGTAAGTGGTCATAAAGTTCAGAAGGAAGGAAGGAAGATCGGCACATGATATCCTGAGGTCGGCCCGCTGTCAAAAAGCAAATACTATTGATCTTCGTTGTTGTAAATCACGACTCAAAATAGGCTGCTAAGACCTCGCCAATCCATCCTAATCATACGCCATAATTTTGGCACTAGCGAATTGACCAAGTAAATACGGTACTCGAGTACCAAGTGCTGTTTGCCGGTATGTTGATCTCTGTTGAACCTTTCCCTCTCCTGTTAACAAAGTCCCCAATAGGGGGATTTAGCTCGTTCAGCGCACCGGTCACTAGGTCAAGAAACACTCTGTAAAGAGTTAGTGACGATACCCGAACTCTTTTCGTTCACCCTTAGGTGGGCAAATTCCCGCCTAGACGATACCTTGTCTTTAAGTACTTCTCAGAAGACAACAAATAGTCCAGTGATAAGTAACTCAAGTGGAATACAAAGTAAGCAATTTAGGCTGTTTATTGAAGCAGGTTTGGCAAAAAGAGATGTGGTTTTGATAAAGTTAGAAAGGAAGTAGAGGAGACGAAGGGTTTTGTTAGGAGACTAATGAGGAGTAGTGTGATTTTAAGGTGTGGCACATGACTGTCAACACTATGTGTTTTGTGATGTGATCAAAAGTCCGTTGATGATTTTTCCTGCAATTCTATTCTCTGAAACAATACCGAATAGGGTTAAACCTCCAATGTCTTTTTTAAAATTTCAAGTCAATAAGAATTCTACTCCGTTGGACTTAGATCCAAGTTCAACCACCTCTCTTCAAACAATCAATACCACCCCGGGGCCAGCAAATCTCTCTACTCAAATGACGCATCCGATCCCAGTCACTACCCCTTTGCCTATAAATCCTTCGCAGTATACTGTGCTCCACACTTCAGGTAGCAATTCCAGAACTCGGCTTGATCCAGGGGACCAGCTAGTCCTTGTTCGACTTAGTGTTTTGAATCAGTCAGACTATGTGGAAGGAAAAAAGCGGGAGTTTTGGTCAAAAATCAGTATCTTGCTAGAGCAGGAGACTGGGAAACGGTTGAAAGACCCTGCATCATCTATGAAGTTATTAGTGGCAGGCCGACCGGTATGTATTTACTAGTAGTACACTAAGAGGGAATGAGTGGGGTGTTTTTAGTGTTCTTTCTAATAGTAATATTTAGATAACACGGGACACTGAGAGGCTTGAGTGCGGTACAACTCCACCAGATACAGAGTTGACTCAAGCACTCGATGCCTGGATTGTACGGCTCGATACGGTTGAGCAGGAAAAATCAGGCACTAAAAGAACTACGGATAACATGAAAAGGGAAGCTTTGGAAGCAGAGCGGTGTCGGGAAAATCTCTTGAAGCCAGAAGGGAAGAAGAAGAAAAAAAAGATTAGAGCGATGTTAAAGAGGGGGAGGAAGGGGAAATAGGTTCACTAAATCAGGGGAGGAAGAAAAGGTTGTGGAGGTCATTTGGAGAAGGGCAACGGGAGCAAGAAATTGAAGCAATACATAAGGATACTGCTTTACTTGTTTCTGCTGTTCAAGATATAGGTACTCAGATGGCTGGTGCAATATGGTATCTTGGTTCTAATAATCCTTCAGATACTACAAATAACACAGATGTAACAAAGCTTCAGGATCGTCTTGGTTCAGTTGAGAAGCAGGGAGAAGAGCAAAAGGAGCAAGGAAGACGGCAGGAAGATATGTTGAATAAGATTTTTGGAGAACTATCACGCTTAGGACAATCAAAAGACTAAGTTCTGTTGAAACCTACAACGACTGGCCTAGTGTTTCACACTCTTATATGAAACCACCCAGTGTTTAGAAAACTCTTTTCTACATTTGACTTATATAGCGGAAACACAGGGTGATTGGAGATAGAATACCATTGTACTAGCTGCCTACTATGACACTCTTTCAGTATCTGTATTGTTCGAAATATGAGACAGTGGAGGATTTCCTACTTTTCATACAGTTCTTTTCTTTTCTGTCTCTATGATTTTTGGCAGACTCTGTCTCTATAAGAGACCCTACTGTTAGTATTTATTTTCTCAATAGAACTCTCATTCATATCGTCTACTTCTTCGTTCACTCTTTAGATACAAATCAATTCTGTCTCTCCCGCTAGCACAGTTGCTCCCATACAGAAGTGAATACAATGACAGTCACCTTTTGCTCTAAAAACTTCACAAGTTCAGATAGCTGTCCACAGAAGGTGGTACAACTTTAAAATACAAAGAAATTTGACTTCGATACAAACAAGTATGCAGATTGGTAAGTAAGACAGCAATTGCATAATAAGCGCCAATAGGAGAGAGACCAATTTGTAGCCCATTTTTAAAGGCAATAAAGGACCAAAGATTAACTACTTTTCCAAAGCTATGCTCAATAGCAATTCTATAGCCTGACATTTTGGCATTAAAAGCCTTTTCCTCTTGTGTTATTTAATGGAAAATAGTGTTTTTGAAAGGACAAATAATACCAAAAGATAGAGAATATGCATGATCTCCATATAGAAACAATCTGCCCTGCTCAATATTTTCAGACAAAATATCTCGCAATATTTCCTCAACACCAGACTGCCTCCATGCCATCCAATCACCTAATTTTCCTTCAAATGGCCCAGCAAGGAATGCAATCAATCCATCAGGAGTTGTTATACCCTGAAACTTGATTGCATGACACAGCTTATGACACAGCTTATAACCAGTATAAAACTGGTGCTGCCCTTGCTTAGGCCGGCAAATGGAACATAGGGTACCATCAATGAATCCCCAAATATTTCCGGGGCCACCAATTCCCTCAATAGTCTGAGCATATGATTTTATCGTCTCCAAGCTCAATCTCCTCCTATCCCAATGTAGAATATTTTTAAATCTGTTATAAAGAAAGCCAATAACAGAATTAAAAACAATGGACTGATAGGCTTGGGAACGTCCAAAGAGATGCAATGTATCCTTGTAGCGGGTTGGTGATGAACGACGGGCGAGGACAATGCAAAAGGCGAGAAGGTGGGAGGGCTTAATGCCATATGGATATATGAGGTGATCCAATCTCAATTTAAATGAGAGTGATATGATATCATGCTTCTCAAATCTATTATTACTTATTACTATACTAATCCTTCATTAACTACAACGGCATCATACCTGAAGTATTCCAAACATCTCTCTTCAGACCAAGAATCAAGATCAAAGACAAATACCGTATAGTCAAGAGGTGTGTGGTACCAAGGAGGATCCTCCTCTTCATCCAGGTGCCATGCTAAACGCTTGCGAGTTTGGATGAAGTGGTTGGAAATTATCAGCAGAGTGGCGGACACCGTAGCTGATGTACCCGCAGCAACAGAGATACTTCTCTCATTGCTATTCATGGTATCGGCCTTTAGAAGTGCAGGTTGTTGTATCTTTGAAGAGGTTTGTAGTTCAAGAGGTTTGTAGTACGATCCTTACCCGAATGACTTAAACGGACCATGGTTGCTAAAACCACCTGAGGCACCCGACTATTCTACTCCTGTTACCCTAGTGCCTCTTTAGCCGAACCAGCTAAATCCCCCTAATGGGTCGGTCCCTGAGCCCTTGTTCCCGCCAAGACATTAGCCATGTCGAAAATGTTGCCATACTCTGCTCGAGTTCTACTTGTAGCACTCGAGTACCCGGACCCTTTTCCACACACGGGCATGCCCCCTCTCACTCCCTATCACGACTGGTATGTACAAGGGGGTAGCAAAAAGTCGGGCGCACCACCATTACATTTATGTGTAGACTAAACCGGATTAGGAAATTTGAGTGATAATTGGTGAGGATTTTTTGGTGATGGCAAAAAGTCGGGCGCGGTAACACGAAGAAGCAGCTTGTGTCACCGCGCCCGAAATACCCTTACACCCGTGTACATGCGCGGTGCAGAAGTTTCCGGAAATGTGGACTTTGGCTTGGCGCTAACTTAGCTGTTGCCGCCTCCAGAGTCCCATCCATGCCAAGTCTCCTCCACATTTCCGGAAACTTCTGAACCGCGCAAATAATGTGAGAATTTGATATAAATAAAAAACGTGATGCTGGCCATAAATGCCCCGTGTCCTCCGCTGGCAGTCCGCCGCCCTACCCGCCCGAAGGTTCATTGCCGAATGACCCCCATTCGTCCCCCCAAACAATATTATATCCAAGTACTGGTATCCCTAACATACTTCCTTCCTTCCTTCCTTCCTTCCTTCCTTCCTTCCTTCCTTCTTCGCTCTGGGCAGCCGCGGGGAAATTGGGCCCTCTAGTCTGTGGAGATTATTCCGCCCGACCCAGGGTCCGACCTTTTCCTCCAAAGCTTTTCTTTTGCCTCCTTTCCGCAGATGTATAGTGCCATACGGTGGGAGCGGTCTGAGGCCCTCAAATGGTGCCGGCAGCCTACCGTTCTCGTACACAATCTAATATACTTGGGCTGTCATTGGGCAAGTTCTCTCTCCTTTCCCGGAACGGAGACACCTCACTTTGCTCTTCGTTGGGGTCAACTTATTAAAATTATTTTTTAACATGCTATACCGTAAAAACTTGAATAATTGAACCGTGTTCTATGAAGTCCGAAATTCCCTTCTCTGGAATGGGGGCAAAAAACACAGCAAAAACACAGCCCTCTCCCCCCTGCTGAGACAGAAAAAAAACAAAAATTTCTTGACCTTACTTAGAGAGGAAAGTCCAACGACATAGCACACGGTTCAATTATTCAAGTTTTTACGGTATTACACAAGGGCTGTAATTCCGGTCCACATGCTTTACCAGGACCGCTACTCCATGAAATTGCTCTGCGGAAACCCCATCGTGAGCTTCCAAGCCCGCTGTAACTACAGTAAGTTTCCCACCTGCCACATACCGGTACTCGAGTAGACAAGCTACCATAGCGGCCTTTGAATAATCTAAGGTCTGGGAGATGCTACCGATACTCCACCTTCCTCACACACAGACAACCGGTATTATTTAGCAGTGAGCTTTATTTTCCTTCTCGTCTGCCCTATTCACTCCGAGAGGCTCTCGATGCAAAAAATAACTTTATGGCAAGCAATCTGCTCGACCACCCCCCCCGCGTTTCCCTTGTCAACTTTGCGGGCCTGATCCCACATCCCAGCTACGAATAAAGTGCATCCCGGACAATGTTCATCTCGTGCAACGGCCCTACGGCGAGCCCGCGTGGCTCATCCCTTTTCGTTCACAAAAATCTTGCCATTTCTCAAGGCAAGAATAAAAGAAACCGGCTTCATGAGGTCCGCGTGTGCACACTACGCCGAGGGGTAAGGGGGCCTCTGCAACCGGAACATGCAGACACACATTCTTGTCCAGAAACTATATATTCTCCACAATGCCTTGGAGATAACTTTATTTCCTCCACCAATGGGCAGAAAGTCATCCACTCCACCAGAGGTAATCCTCACCAGAGTGGCTGCGGAGCACACAGAGGTTGAGGTTAGACAATGTATTCTCTTCGATAAAGTATTGTTCGTTAACAAAATTAACCGACTACAACGAGCGGGAAAAACTTTGGCCGGACAACCACAACCTCCTCCACCAACCCCAACATCACAACAATAATAAAAAATACAGTAATGGTCTCAAATGCCACCCATGTTTCGGAAAATCCTCTCAAATGCCACAGTACCCTCAGATGCCACTGAATAATATTATGTAAGTTTGTTGTGGTAATTAATTTTAAAATTTTAATTGAAAAAACTTTTATATGATTTAAAATCCAGAGCAAAGAAAAGGCTGAGTGTTGGTATATAATACATAATTAAACTACAAGCTTTCCCTACGTTGTGAGCACCCGGCAAAGCGAGCAGGAGGGTAGCACTTAATAAACTTGGGTTAGAGAACTCAAACTTGGTTGCAACCATTTCAGTCAACTATGACGTTTTCTTACATGGCATAGTGTCCGGTACAATGAGAGAACTGTATACAACTACATGCAATGCCAGTAGCAACAAGAACCATAACCCCCACCGGCCCACCAGTCCAAACCAAATCACAGCAATGAACTCAACAACAACACTCCTTTGAAAGACAATCACAATATTTTGGCGCATGATCCACTAATATATTCTCATACCTGTTAGTATAAGAATTTTAAAGGCTGTATGCGAGAGAAGTAGAAGATATCTTCACATCTTGAGTGAAAGAGGAGAAGTAGTGGCAATGGTGAAACCTGCTATTATATCGATATCAAAGGTCTGGAAGGCTTAGTTCTGGCTACAAAGAGTTAACCTCATCTGGTTTATAGCAATTGGAAGATAATATAAGAAGATAAAACCAGAGTATGAGGGGGTAAACATACTCAATATATTCATCAAATGGTACTAACCCGGAGGCATGAAGGGTAGGCTCTGGAGCAAACTCAGAGTCTGAAATGGGGAATGGTGCGCTGAGAGGGGCGAGTTCTGGCGAGAGCGAAATTGGTCTAGTTCTGTAAGTTTGGCTTCAATTTTCTTGGTAATCTCTGCAATCTTTTTGTGCTCTTGAATCCGTTCATCAGCAAGTTGTGTGATGGTTATAAAGGTTTTGGATCACTTTCCAGAGGAGGGTGTTTTGTGTTTTTGTTGGTCCCGTCACTCGCGTTCCCGAACTGAAAGATTTTGTTCTCGCAATTCGCGTGCTTCTGCTCTTCCAATTCCACAAGTAAGTGATTCAATTTTAACTAACATGCTTGCCTTAGACTTCCGCAATCGTTCCAGCTGAAGAGATAGGTTGTGCTCAGTCTCTTTGTTCCTTTCCGGAATAATGCGTCTTATTTTCACACCTTCAAGAAACTCACGACCACCCATTGGAATAGCACGACCTGCATTTGCCTTTCTTTTCCGCTTTTGGTTGTGCTTTTCAAGCTTTGCCTGCTTAGATGCCTCCTATAAGAGTTGGGAAGTTGCATACTGCTTCTGAGCAGTGGCAAGAAGCAATTCTTTATCTAAATGAAGCTGGTGATAGTTCCGCTAGGTGTTTGGAGATTTAGGGATCGGGAGTGTATCAAGTCTATGTTTAATTTGTCTTGCTAAGGCAGAGAGAGATCGTGGAGAGCTAGGAATAATTTTTACTTTACCGGAGTCTGAGATTGGGACTTTGGTAGGTCGGAGGGAGGTTTGGTTAGCCAAATTGATTAGTTGTTGATAGGATAATGGTAGGGGTGAGGGCAAATCGTCTCAAGCACTTGTATCTGAAGTAGAAGGAGCAGTGGTGGTGGTGGTGGTGAAGCGGGTTTTGGATACATCATGTCGATATCAGGGTCTTCTGCAGGATCAAAGGCAGGCATTTTGGTTCATACTTGCTGGCGATCGAAAGGCCACATTCCTGAGGCTGCAAAAGCCTTCTGAATATTGGACTTAGTTAATGCTAAAGCTTGTGCTTGCATGAAAAGTGAATAAAAGTCCGCATTTTGGATACCTGCCCCGTGCCCTAGGTGCTCTCTTTGTTCCTGCAAAAGGGATGTATAGTAGTGCTTTAACGGTCCAAATAAGCCAACATCCATTGGCTGCAAAATCCTTGTATATGGAGGAAGACAAAAGATAATAATTTTGTGCTCGATTCCCCAAAGCAGAAAGTCCCATGACAGATGTGTTGAATGCACATCTAAGGTAAGCATTCACCATTTCTCTTTTGCCTTAAGTGCTGATTAACTTTCAGGTCCAAAGTTGCATTCCAGCCATCCCAATGCTAATCCTGAACTTGTCCAGCCATTACTACTCTTTCCTACCAATACGTTGGAAGCAATATCATCCTCTTCAATAAAGTATCCTTCCCGGAGCTCTTCTGTCTTAAAAACAATCATAGGATCAAGGAAAGCTCCATCAGCACATGCACCATCCAGGACTGTAATCAATTTGCGAGAGTCATCTATTTATTTATTAGCTGATATATATTACATGTTCCCGGCATGTAGAATGTAGAACCTGAAGGTTTTAGTCCGGATTCAGTATGGCCGCTCAGATGTACCCAGACAATTTGCCATATAAAACTTTGATCCCTGTGTTCAGGTTCTTCATGCCGGGAATGAGTAAGCATAGAGAATTCCTTTTATACCTTGAGTTCTTAGTGCACCATTAAAACGCAACTCCTGTTTTCCTACAACTACCTTTTCTGATGCGCAAAAGCCTAGTAGAAAGCCAATCTGGTCCATGTTGTAAAGATTTTCTGGATCAACATGATTTCGATAAATTGTTTGCGTCAGCTGTATGTCTTTAGCTTAGCCTTACACCTTAATTCTTAATATATTTTTAGATGATTGTAACCAAAGTGAAATATGCATAGATATTTTCAAAGTTATAAGAACACACAGCCCTCTTGAAATGAAATTGCTTACTCCATGCACTCTGCAGCTTTGAATGCTGGTCAATAAAATCTTTTGACCAATTCTTTCCTAGAATACTCTCTGACTTGACCTGAATATGAGTGTATAGTTTTGAATGTAGCAATGTCTTCTCAGTTGAAACCATCTTAGAGACTCCCAATCGTGCTCGCCAAAGATTTTCGGACATATTGTGTAGCATCTTCACCCGCACAGGTATCCACTAAGAGGCTACTGTAAGATACCATTCCTCAATGGCTGCTTCCTCTCCTGAAGTCATTTTTAGTCTCTTATGTGCGGCCTCCTCTCTTGATGAGCGTCCATTAAGTCGATGTCCTAAGGTTGACTGAGCTACTGAATATGTCTCTGCAATTGTGCGAACACTCGGATGGGGATATTGAGAATCAGAGTTGGAAGACAGTTTGTATTCCTCATAGTATTGCTTGATAGCTAGGAGCATCCGGTTCTCATAAGGCATTGTTGGCTCTGTCGAATATATCTTTGAAGTTATTCTTCCTGCCTGACCCTTGTTAAAGCTATCAAGGTCAAATTAAAAGTTCGCAATAGATATTTCTTCCTATCATCGGCTCATCTCTTCTTGTTCTTTTCCAGTTCTTGACATCTTTCAACCACACTCTATTGGCTTATTTACAATGAGTTTCTTTATCTTTAAATCATGTTCCCTAATCCCAATTGAGTATCGGGCACCCCCCTGCTCGCTTTGCCAGATACTCACAATGTAGACAAAGATTGTATGTATAAGAAGAACCAATAGTTATGTGAATGTTGACAAGTAGCTGAATTATGTCCAACGCTCCCATAGGTTGAACACTTTTGCCTTGGACATGCTCATTCTGTACATTACCCAATTGATTTGCAATCAACTGCCTCTGCTAAACTGCACCAACTCGAATATGTTCTTTCCTTACTATTGACAGGAAGGAGATTGTCTTCATAAGTAGATTTCCAAGTAGCAACACATAAGATATTGGGAAGGTAGGTTTGAACAGGCTGATATCATGTAAGTAACAAAACTATAACATGCAACAAAGCAAGACACACCGGGTTGATTGTCATAATACAGGTTAAAGCATGTCCACACGGAATACCGTTCTCCTGATAGATAGTACAAGTGCAAGTTGCTTTCTCAAGGTCAACAAGTTTGACAAATCTGCCATAACTGCCGTATTTTGTCTTGCCCACACTCTGCTTTGACCTAAATGCTGAGTGCAAAACTTGGTATACAAAATAGCAGGACCGGTTACTACAGCCTCTTGGTATCTTTCCAAGCACTGACCCATGAGTTTATGCCAGATTGTATATACGAACTCCACAATTGACAGCTCACGATCCAGCTTTAGGGTATTGTTAATGGACTCTATGATATTTGAGGTATCATGTCTATACCAATTCCCAGGAAAGTGTGCCTTTGCCCAAAGTATTGGGTCAGCATTTCGTAGATACACATCAACTGCTGGCTTTACTTCATGTACCTTTACAATTGCTGCCTTAAAGCATTTGATAGTTGGTGCTCTTGCAACTGCCCAAATCAGGTTGGATAAGCCTCTTTCATAAGTAGTTACCAGATTCTCCTTTAAGTGTTGGCAGCAATAAGCACGGATGATTGTGGCAGTCAAATTCTTAGATGCTTTCACTAACCCCTTATCGCGGTCACTCATTAGTGTCATTTGCTCACTCCTCATTTCCGGAATAACCTGCAGGAGATTGGATATAAAGTACTCCTATGAGGAAGTATTCTCACTTTCTACAATTGACCAAGCAAGCAACAATGTCTTCCCATTTGCATCAATAGTTACTACCAGTAAGAGAGTTTGCACAAACTTCATTTTTAAGAATGTTCTATCGATGGCGACAAACCAGCGACATGAGCACAATGATATGCCAAATTGGGCAGGACAGATAAAAATCCTCTGGAATCAATATGTGGTATCCTCAAAGGATAGTTGAATATATGTATTAGGTTTCGCTTGCAGGACACAGTCAACATATTGTAGAAGCTGGCGGAATCTCTCACGTTGACCTTCATGTGTATCATCTAGAAGATTACTCTTCAATCTGGATATTACTTTGTATTGCAAGATCTCTCCAAATTGGATACGCAGACAGATGACAATTTCCTGTGGCTTGGTTGCTTGAGTAATATTTAAGTACTTGGGGATATGATGTTGAAGCCAGGCTTGAGTACCAGACACACTTGATCTTTTTCTACTATTGCCAGGAAGGCATGTATGCTCAGTGATCAGAATTGTAATTTTAACATCTTGTTGATTTGTATAGTGTGCCTTGACACGCCACAGACAGCCCTCAATTGTACAGCCATAGATAGCTTTTGTGCTATCACGATCAAGAACCTTGAAGCTGAATTTCCCTTCAACTGACCAATCCTCGATTGCTTCCTGAACTCTGGTAAAGTTTGCAAAGAGTTGGCCAAGTGCTGGTGCACTAGGAAGTTGAGAGAGTGCTGACATAACTCAGCAGCAAGAAGCAGTGAAGAGCTGGGAGCACTGAGGAGCGGCAAGCCGTGAGCAGAGAGGAGCCGTGAGGAGGGGGGAGTCCTGATGAGCGGGGAGCTGTAAGGAGGAGGGAGCTGTGAGAGGAAGGAAGTAGAAGGAAGCAGCAAGGAGCAGGAAGCTGAAAGCAGAGAGCAGAGAGCAGCGAGGAGGAGGAACTAACAAGGAATGAGGAGAGGTGAGATGTAAGAAAGAAATCATCCTACATGAACCCCAACTGGGTTAAAATTTATCTTACAAACTCTAATTTACATTTTATATACAGGCCCTAGTCAGAAGTGTTCATGATCCGAGACATGTTTAATTGCGGTTGTGCCATAGGGCCAGCCGTGGATGGCTAGTGGGGTTGCCGGTGCCCTGTAGCAATGGGTGTGCATGCGCAGGAGAAAAAATGAACGATCAACGGGCAATGGGCAACGATGAATTGTCCACGATCAACAAACTCTGTATATTAAATAAATAATGAAAATAAAAATTAAAGTTATGAATATCATACTAGCTAATACCTTGGGTAGCCCTCCTTTGCCTCCAAAACTGTAGCTACTCTATTCGGTATTGATTTCCCCAACTTTTCAAAAAATTCCTCAGGAATTGTCTCCCAAACGAAAGGCAATACTTCTGCAAGTCTCTTTTTAACAACTTCTTTTCCTCCTTGGATATCTGCAATTCTTGGATACTACTGGTGCAATCGCTTTTTAACCTCTGCCCATGCATGCTCAATAGGATTTAAATCAGGGGAGTAAGGGGGATATTCCACCACTTTAATAGAATTTCTCTCCAACCAATCCATGACTTTATAAGCCTTGTGAACTGGAGCATTGTTCTGCTGAAAGAGAATAGCTTGCATACCAAAAGAAAACATTTGATCAATAACAGGAAAAAGATACCTTCTCAAGAGTCTGATATACCTGGTTTTGTTGATATTTTGGGTAATAGGAACTAAAGGCCCTTTTCTCTTACCCCAAAAGCAGCCTCAAACCATGAGCAAAATTCCCTTATCCTTCTCCTTTGGCTGAATACAATCTGCTAGCCACTTCTCCCCAGGCTCTCTGAAAACCCATTGCTGTCTTGGATCCTTGGATTTCTCCACACTGCACTCATCACTCCAGATAACTTTCTCAAAATCCTTAGCTGTCCAATCCTTATGGGCTATTGCCCACTTTAACCTCTTAGCAATATCCTTAGGTTTGAGTCTAGGTCTTGATTTGGCTAGCCATTTCTTGACATTGGCTTCTCTGAGTACTCTATCCACTAGTATGACAAAGTTGTTAGAGATCATAGTCTATCACTCAGGGTGGTACAAGAATGCCAGGTTTTTGTTTGTTACATGTAGAAAGTGATATGCCAGGAGCATATTTATCCCAGAAGTCAGATCTGGTCATTTTCCGGAGGTAGTAGAAAAAGGCGATGACCATGCCTTTCTCTACATTTTTTTTCTTCTTTTTTTTTATTTTTTTTTTATTTTTTTAGTATCATTTTAGTATTGTTTAAGGTACAAACTCCCATATGCAGATCGCTCTAAGACAGGAAAAACCTCCACCTATAGTCCATCCCGCATCCCTTGTGCTAAAACCGTCTGACCCTGCCCGACACCAAAGCGCCCGGTACTATGGGTAGAAACTACAGAAGAGCGTACAGGCCTGAATACAACGAACCAAAAAACCTCCACAGACGTGCAGCCTATAAGAAAACTCCCGACCCCAACAGTGAACAACCAAGGAAAGTACAGAAACCTCACAAAACTCAAGGAAGAAAAATCTCAGCCGAACCCATAAGCAACCCACCCATAGCCCAACGACTGACCCCATTCTGCCGCAGCAGGGGAGGGACCAAGGAGCAAGCAGGACAATGCCGTAGGCCAACGATCACAATATTAAGAGGTAAATATATATATACCTCGGGCTCTTACGTCCCGGACCAAAGGGCAGACAAGACCACCAAGAGAAAGATCGGTAACTGAAACCAACACAAGTGGAAGTGTGTGGCAGGGTGAAGTAGCGACCGTAGGCCCACCGGAAACAGAACCCGGAGAGAGTGCATATCGCCCGGAGGCAACAGAGGCGGCAGGCATGAAACCCCTACCCCAAACCCAGGTAAAAGCCACGCACGTAGCCATGACAATCACCCAAGTCCAGAGATCAGAAGTGAACAGAGGCCCAAGGTGTAGAAGCAGTAGGGTGCCAGCCGATCCGACCATGAGGAGAAGAGGAGAAGGAGGGGTAGACCCAAACCGAGAAGTGCGAGGGAAGGTGACCGAAGCGAGATCACGACTTTTCGACGATGCCGACTGTACCGGACAGGACTCTCAGGAGATAGTGCAATACCAGAGAGCATAGCCACTGGGGCCACTACTTCACCGATAGCCCGAGACTGCGACCGACCCGTTGACGAGGTAAGGGGGTTGCCGACCGTGCAAATGCTCTAAGCGAGGTAGAGCAAGTGCGGGGTAGGGAGAGGAAACATCATCAAAGAAGACGAAATCCATCACCCAGAGTGAAGAAAGCCCAAAGGGATAAGCCTACGGGGAGGGAAGTGTAGAGGAGGTATGACTCCACCCCCTAGAGCGAGCTCATAGCGGGGGATAGAGAAAAGAAAAGTGGTGATAATCTCGTGGTGTTGAGATTTCAATCGCCGGGTGTGTAGAGGAGACAGAGGATGTGCCTTTCTCTACATTGATCATTTCTTTTCGAGAGGTTTTGGGGTTTCGCTTTTTTTTTTTGATGCAGAATTTGAATATCCAGATCGGTTAACTATTTGAAATTTATTGAGGAAAGTTATTAAAAAGAAGGCAGTATTGGAGCTTTTGTGTGTCCGGTCGCGATCAGGAACTCGAGTACCGTTGACATCAACTCAGTGATGTGGCATTTGGTGAAGTGCTTAGTCAGCATATCATGAACACTTCTGACTAGGGGCTGTACATATAAGCAAAACTTATATAACATATTCTGATGGTATCCAAGGGGACGGGACAGTGGCATTTGAGGGGATTTTCCGCAACATGAGTTGCATTTGAGACCTTCACTGTAAAAAATAAAAAAATGTAAATACATAGTAGAAATCAATATTTAGTGTACCATCCATCTGCTTTAATAATTGCTTTAATTCTATCCACTATTAAACTTGCTAGAGAATTTAAAATCTTTGGGTCAAGAAGTTTCTAACAATGGTTAATGGCTTCCTCTATAACCTTTTTGACCTCACTGTCAGAACCCTTCATAAGATATTGCACCTTAGCAAAGTAACCAAATATCATGATGAAATGGCCTGTACTCCCTTTTCAACACCACTGCTTAACACATAACTACCCAATCCACAACTAAAAAAATATTTAGAAATAAAATAAATACATAATCTTAATTAATACTTTGTATACCATCCATCTGCCTCAATAATTGCCTCAATCCTGTGAACCATAGATTCTGCTAAGCTATCAAAAACCTTTGGGTTCAAAAGCTCCCAGCAAAAAGTAACTACCTCTTCAACAGCCTTTCTGATCTCATCTTTAGGCCCCTTCAGGACATAAAGCTCAGTGTAATACTTATTAAGCTTATCTTTCATAAGTGACCAAATATGTTCAATAGGATTAAGATCTGGTGAATAAGGGGGAATTTCTTTGAGAGTGACACCATTTGACCTGAGCCATCTCATGAAGGGAAGATGAGTTCTTGCATTGTCAATAATCAAGAAAATTTCCTCCTCTCCAATTTCTTCCTTTATTTCCTTCCATATACCTAGAAAATCATATTGAGCATAAACATGAATAATAGATCTTGTAGTAACCCCCCCACCAGCAGAATTGTGATCAGGAAAAACAGGAAGAAAGAGAGCTTATTTCTGACCATGAAAACAACCAGTCATTATTTGACTAACCTTCCTTTCACCTACCTTTGCAGTAGGTTCAATGCAGTCTTTATTCCATTTTTCTTTGGGATATCTAAATATCCATTTCTTCCCCTTACCTCCACCTCTTTCCACAGTGACCTCATTACCTCACCTTGCTCTCTTTCTCCACATCTCTCTTCTCCAATCCCTATGGGCTAAAGCGCATTGCAATCTCTTTTCTGCAATCTTCTCATCCAAATGCTCCCTTTCCTTTGCAATCTATTTATGCAAATGCTTTTCTGCTAGCCTCCTTCTGACAGTATGCCCAGTTACTTGAGGTGCCACCTTCTCAGCAATTTCTTCATAAGATATTGTTCTCTCATAAAGAGCTACCTTCAACATGGCATCATCCTGCTCTTTAGTGGACCCTCTTGGTCTACCTGAATGCTTTTTCTTCCTGTCCATCAGGTTGGGATTTGTGAACTGTATCAAAAACGGTTAACAGAGGGATTTTGAGGTTATCTGAAATTTTGCTCAATGGAACACCACTTTCTTGCTGTCCAATTACTTGACCTCTTTGATATGGGGTAAGATGTTTGGTAGGAATAGGCTTATGCCTAGGACTTCTGCAAGGATGCATTATAAAGAATTTTGTGGTGTAGTGGAGGTATGGTGGGGTATGGTAGTGCGGGAGAGGGGGTTGCGATCTTGCGCGAGTGAGCATCGCGACGCGCAAATCTTCGCTTACTTTTGCTAAAGTGCAATATATCAGAGTTCAGGATAATGCTTCTGCAGCTTATCTTTCACCAGAGCCCAAAGATTTTTGATTGAATTGAGATCTTGTGAATAGGCAGGAATTTCGACAATCGTAATTCCCTATCTTCTGAGCAATCTTCTAAAAGGCAAGTGAATCTTAATATTGTCAATAATAATGTAACGACCCTATAATAGGTAGCTACAATAACTACCACCTTAGCCCAAATGGTATACCAAGTGGTAACCAGAGGTGGTATGGTCACGTATACAAATAGCTGGTTAACCTAGGACAAAGTCTAGGGAATGGATGAGTAGCCTTGGGTACTCTATTAGGCAGGGTAACCTTTCGGGAGAACATTCACATAAGGTCAAGAGAATTATGGAAATGTTACACGGACCTCCGAGACAACTTTTGTGGTCGACTGGAGGGCTTCCGGAGCGGTAAATGGCATAAGAGGGCAAAGTTACCCTACCTTGGGAATTTGACCTTTATGCCCATGGACCCCAGTTACCCTACTGTGGAGTCCAAGTTACCCAACCTTCACCGGCAAAGTCATCCTAGAACTTAGAGGTCGATTGCCTCACATTCTTTGGGCTCTTAGATGTTCTTGGGCGCACATGCATGTGTGCGGGGAGGCCCGACGCCTGTATGAGGGTGGCCCAAACATACTATTGAACTTGGGTGGGTTTAGCTAACACCCCCCTCTGGCCCCAGCGTTGGGAGGGCGGGTCATAGGCAGACGGCTGCATAGTTGCTCGTTTGCTAGTAATAAGAGGTCATTGGAGCGGCTACCGTAACACTGTGTAGGTCATTGCCGTCCATTCGACTGAATGTCGTTCGCAGGATATATAAGCGGAGTATGGGTAACCGCCAAAATGAGGGTCGCCCATATATGGTCCTTCGGGCACCTAGGAGTCTATTCTAGGCTACGGGTAGTAGGATAGTCTTCCTAGTGGTACTCAGGTAGTCTCAGAAGGCCAGGGTGCTTTGGAGACAAATACCTCAGTAACCAGCCCCGAACTTCTCCCCTTGATTTGTAGCATTACTATGGGTTGTTATTGGACTCTAGAGGTATGAGTCTTATCACGGTAGAGTATGTCCCGAGAGGCTGGCTATGGGTAGCGCCCACTTAGCCAACCATTGGCTACATCTCACCGGGGGAGCTTGCATGTCAATTTATCACATTTGATAGTCGCGTAGATTAAATGATGGACTGCATAGCTTGTATAGACGAAACTACCACTGGGCCAGTGAGTCCACCACCTAGGTATTGATTCCGGTTGTTGTCATATCAGTTAGCCACTGATATGACTTGCATAGGAAGAGTTTTTCCACCTGTGGTTGTATTGAAGATGCATTGCAGAAACTCATATCCTATTGACGGAGTTAAGTGTACCCGAGTTGGTCCGATATCTCCACAAGGATAATTCCTAATGAAGGGTAGAACTCGGAGAAGCCCTGAGCAGGACAGGGTACTCGTACAAGGTCGGAGTAGTGGTGAATGTCAAAGGCTTAAATCTGATATCTTCAACCCCTGCCGCTCTGAAGCCCCCACCTCACCTGACAACACCAGGATAGAAGAAGATTTCCATTCTCCTGTCCAGACTGGTACCACCCAAGCCTATGTCTCCGCCAATGATGGATAGCCTACCACTCTTGAATCCCTCTAAGAGAAAGTCAATGCCCTCATCAATCTGAACAATTCTTTGGCTGATTGTGACGAATTCCTTTTGACCACTTTTAAGGCCCTGGAAAAATAGTAGAAAGCTGTTCCAAAATGTCACATCAAGGATACCCAAGACCTCAAAGATCGGAACACTACCCTGACCTCAGAAATCCAACGTCTTCAACACTTTCAAGGCCAGCCACCACGACAAACTACCACCACCCCCACACCACAAAGGCCTATCCTACCTCTCCCTACCGTTACCGGGGCCCAGAAAGCTACCAGAGTACCCTCTGCATCAGCAATAAAACAGGGTCCCCCCTGTGCCCCATGTGGTTGAGATTTATGTTTTGTTGAATCTTGTGTCACCCAATCGTAATATCAACAATCCTGTTTCTTATATTTGAAAAGAAGATACTTATCTTAATTTCGGCAAAATATGAGCTATTTTTATCTTCAACTCACGGACTTTTTACATACTGAAGTTTCAAAGTTTGAACACATATTGCACCACTTCGGTATGTAAAATGTCACTCAGCAATTTCTAAAAATAGCTGGGATATTACAGAAATTAAGATTAGTATCTTATCTTGCAGTATAACGACAGGGATATTCAGGATTAGATGAGGTCACACGCAATTAGACAAAACGTAAAACTCAATGACATGGATCCACAAGGGGAACACAGGGGAAAATGCCCGTTTGCTGATGCCCACAAAGGATGCTACATCCTGTGTCACATCTATAAGGGCTGCCATGGTTGGTCAATGATATATCTGGTTGAGAGTAGCCCAGGGGACTTCTTAGTGCTGATTGCACTGAGAGTTGGTCTTTTGAGATGAAGTTTTTTGGATGGTTAGTGGATCCCAATTGTGAATTGAATGTGTCTTCTTTTGAGGATAAGTATTGTGGTTTCAGCAATCTTAGTAAAGTAGTACTGACAGCACACCGGAAAGAGGTAATCGAAATGTAAGTGTTAGGCACACCGGAAGGCTCTGCCTTCCATTAGTTTAATAAAGACCTATAGTTACCCTACCTTAAGATTCTGAGTTCAAAAGCAAAAGCCAACACCCCTATGGCCCTGTTAGTATAACACATGACTTATCTCATAAGGTCATGTGTTCAACTTCCTGATGTGTTATAATTATTTTTCACTAAGACACACCTGAGTCGCGCTTACATATGACTCTGTGCCTATGCACCAGTCATGCGGCCGAGGGGACTTCACTGAATACTAAAGTTAGAATTTCTATCTTGGAATAGAAACTTATGCGGTGAAGATCTATTGGTTCGAGGAGAAGTTATGGTGCTTCAAAGTTTCCTGACGAACATATGTGCTGAGCTGACTCTTGCGATGTACATATGATTACCTGGCATGAGAAATGTTGATCACAACATGTTCAGAAGGAAGGACTGGTATGATAGCAAGCCAAAGCTGCATATGGAGGCTAAGTTCATAAGGCCTATATATTAAGAGAAAGTTATTGGAAGATAAGAACACTTACCTCTAAGAAGATATGACTTGAATACAATTAAGCCAAAGTGGTGTGCCAGTTCTCAGGGTCAAACACGTTTCCCACATCTGACGAGCAAGAGCGAAAGTCAGGAAGTACTTAGATTGTATGGGAGGAAGATGTTGTTCTCAGAAAAGTATAAGTAGGGGTTAAGATCTCCAAGTTGTTAGAGGAATCATCAAGCAACGGAGAAGAGATCTTATCAATATAAAACGTTTACGCAAGAAATCGGTTTTCACTCTTCCTACTATGACTTTTGTTATTGAGCCTTGCTAGACAATCTCCGTTTATGATAAAGATTATCGGCCTGAGTTATCTCACAAGTGTTTGAGATAGGCTCCCGCCTAACAGTAAGGGTCAGAGGGTTTGGCAATAAGTATACTGAAACCAGTTGAGGGATTTGAAGAAGGGTTGTTATCGGGGAAGTCTAGGGCTTTGAAGAATGTTTCTTCACTTATAGAGTGTTTCAGAACAGGTCAGATATTGTGAAGATAGTGGGCTGGTAGAGTTTTTCAAGTGATAATGAGGGATTGGATTCGTCTCGTTCTGGGGGTGGGTATTGCAAATAATAGTCTTCATAGAATGGGTACTTCAGTATAAATATTAGGAGGTATTGGTTTATGATTTCTTGTGAGGTAGGCGCAACTTGAGGTATGGTGAATTAGGAATCTTGCATCCAGTGTGTTACTTCAACAACTGAGACTCTGTTGCTATTACAACCACTGTTAAAGAAAAAACCAGACTAAATCTTTCGTTGAGCTTTCACCCCATTGGTAAACACCCAATTCTCACCATTATATTCCCCAATTTAAAGACCTTTTATCAACATATCATCTCCGCCTATTTGTTATTTTATCACCTTGATCAATAGAGTCCTTCCAGCCTACCCTCTGATGTCGAGTAGACAAAGGGGGAGAGGTAGGGAGGGTGGAAACCCCCTTGCCTCCTGATTAAACCCCTGCCGCTCTGAAGCTCCCACCTCCCCTGATGACACTAGCATTGAAGAAGATTCCTGTTCTTGTAGCCAGACTGCTACTACCCAAGCATCTGCCTCCACCTATGATGGAGAGCCTACCACTCTTGAATCCCTCCAGGAGTAAGTCAACACACACATCAATAAGAACAAGTCTTTCGCTGATTGGTTCGAATTCCGTTTGACCACCTTTACGGCCCTGAAAAGCACTTGAATGTTGTTCAAGAATGTCACATCAAGGATACCCAAGACCTGCAAGATGAGAACACTACCCTGACCTCAGAAATCCAACGCCACCAATGCCTTCAAGACCAGCCACCACGAGAAACCAGCACCACCCCCACTCCACAAAAGCCTATCCTACTTCTCCCTACCATTACCTGAGCCCCGAAATCTATCAGAGCACCCTATGCCCCTCTCCCTACCTCCTCTCAAAATAAGAAGTCTCATACTTCTGTTTTGACCAAACGTGACAGCAATATTCTCATTGAGAGAAATGACACAGCACTCCCAGACACTACCAACAACCTTACTATAGGCAATGCTATTAACTCTACAATTAAGAAGGATCTTATTGCCACTATAGAGTTCACCACCAACCACAATGTCAAGATTATAACCAAACACAATACTCCTGCCCTCTTGGTCCTCAGGGGCCACCTCCTTGCCATTGAGGAAGCCATCAGAGCCAATATACCGGCAGCACACTGTCTTAGGAAGGATGAAATCTGGCACAAGGTTATCATCCACGGCATCCCTACTTCCAGATCCTTCAACATTGTCCAATCTGCAGTCCAAGACTTCAACCCTGGCATAAACCTCCCCTGCCCTCCCAGATGGCTCACCACAGAAGCCCAGCACTTCAAGAAATCAGCATCCACCACATCAGCAAAAAGGATAGCTTGTGTCCTGAGCGTCCCGTGCGTCTGACACACCTGACGCACTAAACGTCAATCGTGAATCGGGTTTTTTAGCGTTCTGCATCACAAGGCCGCCAGGACACAGACCCCTACATCCTGTGCCTCCTGACTGCATCTGGTCCCCTACTCCTGCATCCTGTCAGTGTCTGGTGCTCTGCGCCTTCATCCTGATCTTCTTAAGTCCTTAATCATTCTGCCCTGACTGCTTCTAATCACCCCTAAGTAATTCTCTCATTTTCTGATTCTGGCCTCCTCCTTCCTGACCCCGGATTCCTCTCCCCCATAGTCAGGGCTTCTTTCATCTTCCCATGTCACATCTGGGCAAGCTCTGCTCTTTAGTCCTGCTTCAGGATCTCATGATCCAGATCAGTTAACTACAGATTAGTGATTACTTCCTCTAAGCGTCTCCACATTTCCACCTGACATCTTCCGACGCAGCGCTGTGATATCCTGATTCTGTTAGGATGTCCTTCGACACTGGATAAACAACTTCTGACCCTATCACAATATTTCACGACTTGTATTTTCTTTCTTTCCCCACGCTGTGGCAATCAGCTTTACTACCCCCTGATTTAGTTCTATGTCTTTATATGAATACGAATAAATTATTACTATTATTACTATATCATACGCTACAACCACATCTTTCCTTACATGCCTTCTCATACGCGGGCCCCATTTCCCTCTTCCTCTGGTCCTGGGTCACTATGAACTGTATCCTGGAGTTCTGGTTCCAAGATCTTTAGGCTTAGAGATAGCTGACGCGATGGGGTTGGGGTGACGCCGCTGTCCGAATTTAGTCCCTCAGTCTCCTCCGGTGAATTATCAGGACTCAGAGTATCCGAATCTAGGTATCTGAGAAGCCCTGCAGCTGATGCTGCACCTTAATCAAAGGACCTATCAGTTGTCTGTGAATGGTTTTGCTTATTGACCAGGGCCGCAAGACGCAGGTTTATGGGAGTTGGACTCTGTGGTGCTGTCCATCGTGGGAGGTTGATCAGACTCTGACTCTCCAATTTAGGAGCTACAGCAGCCCAGTTATCCTGAAACCTTCACGGTGATCTTGCTGCACGCTGTGCTCCGTCACCATCTTTGCTCGGATGGTCGATCGAATTTGGTCAAGTATCATGGTTTGAACAATGTCCGGGCAAGAAGCCCACGTTTGCTTCTGGTGTGCAAAAAGATCTTCAATGGTTGCCGTTAGGTTAGCGTTCTCAGGCAGGAGATTGGATAGGGTTCTGACTCACCTCCAACTGCTGGAGGTTTGAAGTTGACTGGTTCCTTATATACTCGGGTCTGCCATTCTCGCAGTGTATGTCAGATTATAGCATATATTAAGCAAATCATGGTGCTGTTGATGCGCTCAAGAAATGCTTCATTCAGAATCCCACGCATTTTCTTGCCCTCAAAGTGCTTTCCCCATATGGCCTCCCAAATCTGCGGTGCCAGGAATCTATTTGTGATTTTCTGGGTTGAGTTCAGTCAGATTAGTTGTGACAGGATGGGTTGACTTCCTTACTCAGCTCAAACGCACCTCATATCCTCTCGGTGAGCACATAAATCTGTCCTTTTCCAGCAGGTAGTCCACACGGCGTGCAATTGCCGTTGGGTCTTCCGGGAGATTGTACAATTATACAATCTCATACTTTATGTGGTAAACATACTGGGATCTTACACCAGAGTGTTTTTGGCGTATCTGAAAAGGTTAGCACTAGCTCCCCAAGCCTTCTTCTCATTTTAATTAAGTCTACTTGCCAATTGTAGGCTTTCCTCAGATGCTTCTATATTCCCTGTATCGGATATGTGATTGAGCGCCTGAAGCCAAACATGGTGGACCTCAGTCGTCAATGCTACCGGCCTAGGGCGAGGTTCATCAAAAAGGGTGTACATGAGAATAGGTTCCTTGGCCCTCACTACAATAGCTGCCTCTGCTCGTGTAGCTGCATTGCGTCGTGAGTTAGTATCGGGCCATATGTGCTCATGTCGAGAAGTCCTTTAGTCGCCCGGAGGACTTGAGCATCGGACAGCCAATGTTGTGGCTCTGTGTGTAACCAATGGTAATGAAGAGCGTGATACCCTGCATGGCGGGATCGTCGGTGCAGTGTACCGACTACTTCGTATTATACGTGCTCGTGTGGCAGGGGTACATCTGACGAGTGTTGCTCCCTGTGATCCACAGGTGGTGGAAATTAAGACAGTCGATACCCGGTTGTTGATATGTTTCTCCCGCGTTTGTGACTGAAGACGCATTACTGATCTAGCGCTATTGGGAATATCATTCTCATCTGTGCTGTCTCTACGTCCAATTTGGTATCATTTGATAGGTGGGAGTTTTGGTACTTATCGCAGATATCATTGCTCAGATTAAAAGTTTCTATTCTTTGTTATCCGTCCTCATCCTGATCTGCCTCATGTTCGTTATACGCTACTGTACGTAAAGTACCACTGCAGGGGGCGCTTTCCTGGTAGCACAAGAAGATGCCTTCTATTCGGCGGTGGGGCAGAATTCGGAGACATCAACTATGCCCTGTGAGAGCTACCTTATTCCATCGGCTGCGTTTCTGATCTAGGTTCATTATCATCCTGTATGATGTTGCTCTTATGTCCATTCTGATTGCCTACCCATGGAGTGGGTTGGATGCGTGAGTTGGCTTGTAGTTGTCTCATGTTTGAATACTGGACGTTACATGAGGGTAAAGTAATATATTATCGGATAGGAATCAGGATGTAGGAAGATATGATATATAGGATGGCGCAGGAGAAGAGTTTGCTGTTTTGTTGAATGGGATACATCAGGTCTTCTAGGCTGGGACTTGGGAGTAGGTGAGGGGGGTTGGAATCACATACTGTCACTCAGTATTGAAAAAACTATTCGTCGGTAAAAAGGGGTTTTTCTGCTTGTTCATCATCAAGTTCGTACTCTGGACAAGCTCAAGGTATAATGTTCGTCTAGACTCTGGTATGAAAAGGTTCGACCTGATACCGGCATCACCAATGTAGGCGGCGTTGTTGATGTCTGAGCATAGGCAAAAACTAGACACAACAAGTATTGCTTACCAACACCAATTCTAGCAAGACACCCACCATGCCAAATATGGATTAGATTTATCAAACCTCATCTCCTGCCGTCAAATCAATACCACTGAACATCTAGATATCAGTTTTCACGTCCTGCATCCTTGGTAATCTCCGACTTCTAATAAGGGAAAGTAAGGACAAGAGAAGCTGAAGCAAGGGCAGAATGGTATGATTATTGTGTCCTGTCTGGTACTAGCTACCAATCTCAAGCAGAAAATCTATGACTCTAAAAGAAAAAAGAAATAAGTATAGATTAATGTGGTTGCAGTGAAAATGAAAAAAAGATTACACCAGACACGAGCGAATCTGGTGTTATTTGCTACCCAAGCAACAACATCTCAAGGAAAGGTGCACTTCAGATACAATTTGGGTGTCGTTTGGGGTGTGCGCAGAACTAGGGATTGGAGATCCGCGGGCTGGGGGTGTTACAGTAACTGGTGGTGGTCATGTCGGGGACATATTGGTAGTAGGTGATGGGACTTCCGGTGGTGGAGAGGGATGTCCCATCTAACTCTCAGGATTTGTCTGATCTAGCCCAGCAAGCGGTCTGGTGAGAGGTGAGACTGGGCGTTGGTGGCAAAACATAGATAGACTGGCAGGCTGTCTGTCGTCGGTGCCATAGTGCCCTTGAGGCCTCACACCTACGAGCCCGGGGTTTACCAGCAAATCACGGATCCACGGGTGCTGCTTGGCAATTTTGCAGAGCACGCGAGGTTTCTCCAACTCGGAAGGCCCAGATGGACCTGAGGAGGACACCCCCGAGAGTGGCACTATTGGATTCGAGCTCACCAGTACTTCACTTTGCGATGGAATATTCCGCCGGCGTGTTGAGGGGCCTGGATCTCCCTGTGCCTGATCCTACATCTGCAATTAGCTCTTCAGTTTTGATGTGAAATGTCGCTGACGGACTCATTGGTTTAGATACTTAGGTTCCCGTCATACAGATAGATCACGGCAGCACCCAGAGGCGTCCAAGTTCCCCCGCAGGCTCGGACTCCTGCTATTCCTCATCAACAACAGACCCTTCCTCCACTATTGCCCCCACACACCCTTCTCCTGCAGCAGAGTTATTCCAGATGTCATGGTCAACCAAGGGGTACCTCCTATTGGGAGGCTCACAGGTTTCGTCCAGGGCCTCTCCATCTTCACCACGTGACGCGAGAACCATTAGGTCCTGGGGATCATGGCCATTGTTAGCGAGGAACCACGCATGAATGTTGTCATTTCTATTGAGAAATATGAGCTGGCGTAGAGGGAGTGGATCTTCTGGCTTCTGATGTAGCATGGCGGCACCTTCTCCTATCACAACAATTAGATAAGGGGGGCATCAAATCTCCTCCTCCATGTCTTGCTCTCTTACTAGGCGAAGGAAATCCATGATGCTCGGTATAGTCAGAACCCCTCAGGCGATTCCCCTGTCAGAGTCTTTTACCAACCACTTCTGGCTGAGGAACAGATGCCGGGCAGCCGGCGTGCCAATGCTACGAATAATATGCATTCTCAAAGCACATGGGAAAAAGGGGAGTGCCAATCAGAATAAGGCACTGGGAACAGCTGTCAGTGAGGCGCTAATGCAATAATGATGGATAACACTTACCTGGAGGTTCCGCTACATCTCCACGAATATCAGGCGCAGCCTTTTGGCACTCATTCGACGTCTGGAGTTTCCTGGCCGAATCTTTGATGAGAATCTTTAGATGACGGCTGAGGTCCCCAACATCTTCCGCATGGTGCTGGCTTTGGATAAGCTCAATACGGTCCTTGACTGGCAAAAGTCTGCGAGCGAAAGATATAATTGAGTTGACTTGCAATTCGGTTAGGCGACTGGGATCCTTGAGGCGAGCTATGATATAGGCTTTTATTTGCTCGCACTATGTAGTATAGACAGCAGATGTGCCATGTAGATGCTTGAATCCACACCACGATTTTGCATACGCAATGTCACCATATACATCCTTGTTTGAGTTAGATTTTCATTTTAACTATTTCACATTACTTGATAGTTTAGCTATAAATACCTTGAATCCACAATGGCCAGTTGAAAGTGTGCCCGCTCAACAGGCTTCAGATCTCTGTTCATTACATATGTGGCTATGTCAGTTTGCTATCCTATGATTCCACATCTGTGCTCGGGGGGGGGTTTAATCATAGCTTACGATGCCTCTTCCACTGGGCGACAGGCTCCCAAACGTGTGAGAGTTCTTCTTCGTATTCTGCTCTGAACTTCAGGCGTGAGAGGCAGCTGCGCCTGACATCTGTGATAAAGAGATTTATTAAAGTTATTCTCAACCGGTGGGAGTTGTGGTTTGCTTAGTTTCCCTTGTCTAATTGACATCTCACTGTGCCTAGGGGGGCCATTGGTGTGTGGATAAATGAATTGAATCAAACTGCCAGGGCAAACAACATGGTTGGCTCACTCAGGCTATTGACATCAAGTCAGGTAAGCCACTGAGTATATGGATTGTGCTTGACCTCAAGATCTCTCCCGACCTAGGACGTTGGGGCGCAATCTAAAAGCGCTAAGGTAGATATGGAGGGTCTGGACGTATGAGGAAGAGGTAGATCGGGTGGCATGAGGGGTCCTTTTATAGGCATCGTTAAGAGCAAGAGCTTGTGCGTGGGCTTGCTCTTGCTTGTTTGTTTTCGTCAGGGTATATACTGTACATGCTATATTAGGTTAGGGTGTAGAAAGCTCTTGTCGTAAGGTATCATGGGCCTGACACATGACGATTGCGGAAAGAAAGGAGCAATTGCGATTTGAGCGCATTCAGATAGTAGACAATGTTTTGTTAAGTGCATAACAATACTCCGTCCTAGGATACTCCCTTCGCGTGTCATCAAATGTATTTTTAAGCCTCATCATGGGTGCGACTCCGCGAAACATAGTGTACTGCGATGTATCTTGGTGTCTCTTAGCGTCCAGAAAGGGTTAAGGCAAAGACGTCAACCCTTTGCATCACACATCAAACAGAACACCAGGGCACCCTCACATTATGCCAACGAAGGTGAACTCCTCCAACTTGAAAGACGTGCTATGAGAAATCAATTTATTCTAAGTCTAAGTATCATACTCTATGAAATCTATCAATATCAAATGCTAATACACTTGGGGTCTACATACACCCAGGCTAGATCGAAGTGCGCTAATAGCTATCAAAGTCTCGGCGCCACACTCAAAGATTGTTTGATAACTTCTGGCTCATCATGACTATATTTTTCAAAAGACGCCGCTTGGCGCTTCCAAAGTGGGTTGTCTTTCAATGACACAGTAGGAAATGCAATTAGGCTCTTCATTTTGGACTTGCACTGGTGCCAAGTATCGACATCAAACTGCGCCCGGCGCTTCCTGACCTTGTCGATATCTTGTGTCAGACTCCAGATATGTTGCGACTGCCGATGTGCATTCATCATTGCGCCGGGTTTAATGGTGAGAGGAACCGCTGCCTTCATCAATAGGAGATGTCATACTGTCAGTCCTGCCCTCAGGCGATACTAAGACGTCTGAAACTTCTGATGATGAGCTTGACCATCCCTGAATAGAAAGGGGAGAGTCTTGTGGGTTTTGAGATCCACTGGCATTTTTACTGCTGGTGAGATTAGCCTTGGCGTTCAGTCGACATTACGTCCTGCTCCCGCGTTTGCCCCATTGGAGAAAGCATCTGGGGCTAGGAATCTGTGTCTTGGCTCAGGAGGTGTAGGTGGTCTCGTTGGCCTCTGTCACAAATCGTGACTAAGCAAGGCAGATTTCACATGACTAATAGTTATTAGTCATAAGGTATGTTTATGTTTCGCGCTATGCAGTCAGTCAACTCATAGCTCTCACATGACTCGCACTTGCGTGTCATTGTTATGTTATAATTGGTTGATGTTTCTATGACTCACGATTGTGAGTCATAATGATGTAATGGCTTTCGTGCGTGACTCACATTATGAGTCACGAGTTCCACGCAGGTGACGTGCTTTGCGCACCTGACATATTTTATGTTTTATGATTGGTTTAAGGCATGGTGCGCAGTGACTCATAGGAGTCATCTGATGGATTTCGGGCATGACTCATTATGAGTCATAGGACCACGTGACTCAAGTTATGAGTCACCAGGGTTAGGGTTGTTGGCGTGAAGAGTCTATAAGTAGTGGACTCTGTCACAGTAGTTAGAGCTCTTCACGCTACCATCTAAGTACTTTCTTACAATATAACTTTACCTTTAAAACCATTACCATTACCTCTCGCTTATATGCGAACAACCTAGCTCTTAAGGGTCAGAGCAATCACGACCTAGTTAAGACAAGGACAGTCTCACATCTCTCTCACGTGAGAAGAGATCCAGATACGAAGAAGTTCCCTTGCCATCTCTCCCCAATAAGATATTGGAGTGAGATAAGAAGACTATACGATAGTCTAATATAAAAGACGGGATTATAAGTTAATCTCGGAAAGAAGAACACTCTCTGATATATCACAGAACAATAACTATAAGGATAGTTTGAAATATTCAGGCAAGTAAATTGTTACCTGTTGCAGAATTAACCCCTCCAGGGTAGGATTGTTACAGCCTCGCTGGACCATAACAATAGACAAGGACTGCAAACGGGTCCTTGTTAGGTTGATTCGACAGGAGCCAGGTATCTGCGTCTTCGTCACTCTGGATGAAAATATAGTTTGTATAATGTAACACATGCGAAGGGTCTTCACAAAGCTCATGCCGTGCTTGGACTATATGGCCCAATATGTACCGAATACTATCCAGGGGTACACACCTTAAAATTGCCGATGAGATCCCCCCAATGACATAAGAATTTAACTCTGCAAAAACTACACCATTGATATGAGGATAACGCCAATACAGGATGCAATAATTGGGTCGTGGAGCGCCGCTATCAACCGGATGTTATTGCCAAACAATGTGCAGGGCCCGTGGCCGTCCAAGTATAGCGCACCAGTCTGTATCTCATGTGTTACTAAGTCACCACATAAATGATATAGATAATTTCGAAAATCATGTACTTATTTGCCTTATATCTGACAGATCTGGCACAGCCTGTCTTATAACAGGCTGATTTTGCATCTGGCAAATTGCCAGGGCATCATGATTTGCCGGTGCAGGTGTTTAAGGGATAGTTAAGGCGGCAGCTTGTGGGATTTGCGGGGGGTTATTCACTAGGAGAGCACAATTTTTGGGGATTTTCACGCCTGACGAATGCAACCTTACTATCACAGGAGGAACCACAGGGAGAGGCATAGTCTGTGCTGCCCTTCCTGAAGGACCAGGATTTGCAGATGCTGTCGATGGAGGTTGGATTAACCCTTGGGTTGCTGGGGGAGCCTGGATTTGGTTTCCTGACGGACTAGTATTTGCAGACACTGTCAAGGGAGCTTGGTTTGGCCCTTGGGGATTAGGCGGGGGAGCCTGGATTTGGATTGCACCACCGGGTGTTTGAGGAGCATTGTTTAGTGGCGTGTTATTCACCACAACCTGAGGAAACATTTGTTGTGGGTTATTAGGGGGACCAGCACCTGATATTTTGAGTATGCTACCAGACGAGCACAACCGAAATTTGAGAGGGAGCATCGCAGGCAGAGGAGGCACATTCTGCCCAGCACTTCCTGATGGACCAGGAATTCCAGAGGCTGGCAAAGGAAGTTGGATTGGCCCTTGGGGATTCGGCGGGGGAGAAGGGGTTTGGTATTGACCAGCAGCCAGGGCAGGAGGTTGGATTTGAGCTGGCCTGGGTGCATTGGCTGGTGGAGCATTTGGGGGCCCAGCGCCTGCATTCTGCACAGCTGTTGCAAGACCGCACTGGCTCTCGGGGGGGGGCATTTGCAGGGAGTGACATGTCTGGGACTCTGACCTGTCCAGGAGGCACCCCGGCCACCTCTGGAAACAGCTGATTTGGCCTCTTGATTGTGTTAGTCAACTTCTTACCACAGTCCTTAACTAGTTGAATGACAGCCTCGTCAACCTCCTACATCCTCCTACATCCTAGGAATGTTGTTCACTGCTGACATAGTGGCGAGTTCATCACAGGCAGGTCTCAATTGCCTGACACTGGCGACGATTTGCTGGAATTCTATGTCTTGGAAGTGGTGAAGATGTGTAAGATAACCCCTAGCTAACATTTTATTCTTCAAGGCGTTCCACCATGTACCGTATATGGCGTCACCCATGTCACCCACTGGAATACCCATTCACAACATATGCTCACTGATTGTTCCCCTATCCGTGCGTCGATGAGAGATTTCTCCGATGAGAGAATTGGCAGGAAGCTGATATCTCTCACCTGCTCGTGCCAGCTGTGGCCCGCCAGCTGGTATCAGAGCGTATTGTATGTTTTTCATAATCTTTGCTATATCGATTGACTTTTAGTGTATATAGATTTATTAAATTTTGGAGACTAGTGATGTACGTCTTGTGGATAGAGTAGAAGTTCTGAAAGGCAGATGATTCTCAGTATGAAGTCACCCTGTATGGATCTGTTCATATTATATATAAAACTCTGTGATCCTATCGGGCGGTTGAAAGATTCAAGTATTTTTACCAATTGATTAGAAAGCCTCAATCTGACACTCTACGACAGGACCCCCATTATCAGATTCAACTTGAATACATGAAACTGAATTAAGACACAGGCATTTGAATATGAAATTCTTGGGCCACGTTCAAGGTCCTGAAACAAACAAAGCCAGCACCACGTGAAGTTCATGCTAACCAATTCAAAAGACTCGATATAGTTTAAATGGTCCAGGCCACTTGACCCTACGCGCGATCCAGACACAATGTGGACATCACCCCTGATTGACTTATCCTGGAAACTACACAAAGCCAACACGACAATCTGAGAAAAACCCCCCCATGCCTAACAAATGTTCATTCAGCCGACGGAAATACAGCGGGTCAGGTGCGTATCAGAAACACCTGCGAAATGCGCAGGCCAATCTGGATATTGTCCTAGTGTCTACAGTACAATATTGTTCAACTGCGATTAATAATGACAATGAAAGCGACATAAAGGGACAGGATGGGCATCAAGGCCCTGATTCAGACTAGGAATCTGATGCCGAACCCACCGGACATGAGTACGAGGTTTTCAATGAAATCGGTCACGAGTCTGATACAGAGATAGTCAACGAACCTTCAAATGTGTTAGCCAGTAAACTGACCATTTATGAAGGAGCCTGTTCTTCAATTGGAGAGGTCAAGGGTTTTGAGCAAGAAGACAGCAATCTGGGTCAGGATTGGTTTATCGAGGGTAAAGTACCTAGGTCACGAATCAATGAATATTTCTCCAGTGGCCTTGGTGATGCATAATTGTCCAGGAATAGCTCTATGTGTAAACTTGAGAACCACCTCCGTGCATTGGATCCTGACAGTGCATATCTCCAATGGTACGAAGGATAGGTTAATGATGGCAAGCGAACATTGCTATTCTTCTATCACAATGCCCTAGATTACGTCAGATATCACCTGAGCCAGATCGCCAACCAAGATGACTTCGTTTATGTGCCATGCCGTGAATACGACACCAGTGGACAAAGAATATATGCGGAAATGCACACAGCGGACTGGTGGTAGGATGTTCAGGTACTGCGTCTTAACCCTTGTAACCAGATAATAGATTACAGATTCTAGGAGACACTTCCACACGATGGGACCCTTATTCCAATTATAGAGATGTCAGATGAGACGCATCTCACGAACTTCTCAGGTGACAAGAAAGCATGGTCAGTATATCTTACTCTCGGAAATCTTCCCTCCACCCGGCGCAACAGCCCTGCATCAATCGCAGTTCTGCTTGTCACATTATTGCCTATTCCCTCAAAACTATCAAAGTCCTCCAATGCAGATCAACACCAGAGACAAATCAATTCCGACACTCTACGAGATGTATAAGAATTCCTCCTATCGCCTCTACAAGACCCGCCAGGTGATGGTGTACCAATTGATTGTGCTGATGGGAAGGTTCGGAGGTGCTTCCCAATCTTGGCAGGGTGGATTGCAGACCACATGGAAAATGTCACTCTGCACGGAATAAAATCCAATGTCTGTCCTAGATGTGAGGTGGGTATGGGAGAATTGGAATCCAACACTAAAGTCTATCCGTTTCGAGATTACGCAAGATATCAATGTTTCAAAGGTGGAAACCGGATTGCAGAAATCGATGACAACAGCACACCTGCTAGTCTTGGAATTAGTTTTGGTCAAAATGAGTTTTACAAGCTCCCCTAGGTTTCACCCTCCGATCTGCACAAACCGGACATGCTCCATACAGTTTATCTTAGAAAGTTTAAGCCTATGTGGACTGGATACTGGGTTTTCTGAAGAAGCACGGACGACTTGATGCATTCAACGAAGCTTGGAAGACAGTACCTCTCTACCCAGGATTCCTAGTGCCTAAAAAAGGATACCACGAGGTTACTCAGTGGCAAGTGAAGGAGATGAGGAATCTGGGACGCTGTATTATGGGCGTTCTCGCCATGGCGCTGCGTCAGCCTGGGAGTGCCCAAATTATACCGATCAAGCATGCTCCTGAATGCATCAAGACGCTTGCTGACTTCAATTTGATGGCGTAGTACGGAAGTTACATGTCAGAAACAATCGCTTATATGGAAGATTATCTGGACAGGTTTTACCAGATGAAGGATATCTTTTTAGAGCATCGAGTAACAAAACGCACACGGACAAACATTGATGAGTATGGCAGAGAGCTGCGACATCACAGGGCTCAGATGAGCGAGCGCGTCGCACCCTCAAAACGGCACCGGAACATGGACGCAGACCGGGAAGAAGAGATTGCGCTACGTATGGTCATGATCTAAAGTTCATCGCATTTCAACTTGATCAAGATACATCGGCCAAGTCACTTTTCTGATCATATACGCCAATTTGGCAATATTTTGATGTATTCGACCGAGACTGCCGAACTTGCGCATAAGATACAAATCATGGATGGATGGCTGCAATCAAATAAGAACGATACCTCACGTCAAATGGAGCACAGCTATAGTCGTCAGCATGCAATCCAAATGAGACTATTGAACTTGGCATCTATCCGACTTCAGGGTGGTGATCTCTCTCCTGACTTCTTGCAACATTTGGACATCACAAGTACCCCTCATCAGGAGCCGATCACGCGAAAGAGAATCCTTAAAGGATGCCGGGACGATGTACCCAACCAGGATGAGTTTTCCAGGGTCTTGGGCATTTCCTTTCAGATTGTATGTGGTGAATTGATATGATTTGGCCGGCATAATCTACCGCCTGAGTACCGACATCAGGAAGACCCAACGATAGTTGGATCACTTCCAGTTGAGCCACTCACACAAGTCGCAATACCTGTTGCAGCATTCAAAGAATCTGAAGTATACGAAATGAACTGCGCCCGATGCACTGGGGCACTATACTTGAGGAATCAGGGGAGTCGCAACAATGGGGTTTTGGGTGAGGGCTGGTATGGAAGAGATGTACTGTGCACTCAGAGGCCGTCTTCCAGCCAAGCTCATTGCTCTCTTCAAACTCATGGGCTACAGATCCCAGAATTCAGTGTGCCGGCTCGCCAGGGTTCAGTTCGCAAGCGCTGTCAACTCTGGACATCTATCCGACGTTCATGGCCTAGTTACTGTTCAAATTAAGGAGGATGCCAGTGTGTTGACTTTAGAGGACATAGAGACGATTCAGGGCCTGGCCTCCCTGATACCAGAGGCGGAATGGCGTTAGATTGTCAACAGCCGGATTGATGTGAGAACAATTAACAAGGTTTATTAAGGTATCCGGAAGTCATAGAATGAATTTGCAATTCCCGTTGGCGTCGGCGATGCGAGAGGATCTTAGTATAGAATCTACCACTGTATATACAAAGCATTCTGTAGAATCATAAGATCAAATAAATCATGATGATGGCTGTTTAGTAGATTACCGGCCCACAGCAGAGATGAAACCAAAGAAGAAAAAGAACCACTGCTCCCGATACCAATTGACGCCAGGAGCGGCAGCGATTTAATTATCCTCATAGACCTAAGGAAGACCCAAAAACAGGCTAGAGGCATCAGGAGAAATAAGTAACATGAAGCTGAGCCTGGGCGTATTCAGGATGCTCGTATCAGGCTATGTCACATCAGGAGAGAAAGAAGGGAGCACCACGAGCTAGGCTGAATAGGATATGGGCGGGCATTGCAAAGCAACTCAGGATACAGGGGATATGAGCGGAGGTTGCCACGGAACTCAGGACTTACAGGACGCTACCCCGACGTACCAGACGCAGGTACTCTTTTGCTGATGCATGGTTCTTACAATTGCGGGCAAAGATGCAGAAACCAAGGCCCTCACCTCAGGCCTGTCCCTCATCTGCAGAAAGTTCAAAGTTCAGGAATATCTCTTCTTTGGACTTGACACTCAATTCAACAACTATTTGGCCTTTGGACACCATACCTCCAAGTGTACAAATGACACCCACTGCAACCTATGTGCTGGGGAACATCCAGCCTTCCTCCATACCTCTACTCTACCTACGGCAAGCAGTGTCTCCACACCACCCTCAAATGCAGCAACTGCAATGATTCACCCCAGGCAGACTTCAAAGAATGCCCCACCTACCTTAGCGCACACCATGAA
>Ga0307509_10001208_pt1 | contig 44024 bp, 47 predicted proteins | sample 10_EM_MG_FD_202245 | JGI IMG/M metagenome (GOLD analysis project Ga0307509, IMG submission 202245) | Populus trichocarpa ectomycorrhiza microbial communities from riparian zone in the Pacific Northwest, United States - 10_EM | ecosystem: Host-associated > Plants > Roots > Unclassified | place...
CTTTCATTTTACATATCTCTTAAAATTTCATCTTCTTTGTGTTTTTGTGTTCAAGATCTTTCATTCTCATTGTATTGTCCACCAAGCGGGGGGGTGCCAAGACTTTCCACCCGGTAGTTTGTACATGTACTCGAGTACAGCACTTGTATCTCGGCACCGGGACCCCAAGTGCTGCAAAACTCCCAAAGCACATTCCCCATATCATTAAATAATCCTGGGGATCATAATCGTCTACCTGGATATGAGAGGTATAATACAAGTGATGGGAGCTCACATCCAATCACCCTACCGCTACCAGTATTTTATCGCTATGCGCAGTATGCTGCGGCTGAAATGTTACGCTCGAGAGTACGAGTACAGTACGAGTCCTCGTGTGCTCGAGTGAGTGCAACTATGCACGGCAGAGCGATCTCCATGGTTATGAGTCAGTAAATAGATGGTTCGATTGCAGCTCGGGCTACAGTTTACCCACCGCCTCTCTCCCCTTCCCTCTCCCTCTCCTTCTCTCCCTCTCGCTCTGTGTGTGTATGCCTACGGCCAGTAAGCAAGTCGATGCCCAATCTGAAAACAGGTAAACAAAGAAATCATAATTCTATCCACAATACCAGTAAAAGGACAATCAATATATGAAGGATTCCGGGGGGAAACCCGTTAGTCCACTTCTATTCGTGTTTTGACCAATCCAAGCGCCCCCCCAGGCGGCTACAGTATTGGTCTCAAACGAATGGAAATGGGGAAGGGGGAGGGGATTTGGACCCCTCACACCAATAATTTGCTCCGCCTCCCGGGATAGAGATGGATGCTGTGTCACGTTTCTCCAACGAGAGGGTGGATGGATGGCAGGATGGGTTAGAAACCAACACCAAACTACAGAAGAAAAAAATCAATACCAGTCCTGAAAGGATAGGCCCGCATCGTTATCATACTCCTGCGACAAACTCCCCCTCCCATGAACCCTCCCCCTCCGCCCGCCGCCACAGAACAAACTACATAATATTTTATCTCCCGCCTCTCCTCCTCCTCCTCCTCTTCTTTCCTCCACTTCCATTCTTTCCCCCCTTCGCCCTTCTCTAATTTCTCTTCAAAATCGCTTTATCGTAAGTACTGCCCTTTGCTGTCCGTTTTTGCTCTTGCTTCTCGTTGGGTCGGGATGTTTGTCAGCTGCCCCTCCTTCCCTTTTCATCCCGGATAACCTCGCAAATCTTCCCGATAGGGATAGCAGAGCAAAGCTTCTCTCTTTACTAAACTCAACCACTTTTAGATCCACAATCGAACAGAGCAATAATGTCTGCACCCCCTCCTCCCAATTACGCGGGATCTCCTCCCCCTGCAGGAAATTATTATCCTCGTAAGTTGAATTTGAAGATCACTACTGTAGTAATTTTGCTGAATCCAAGTTCCAGCTCCCCCCGAAAAATCTCCCTACGGACCTGGAGGCCAACCACAGCAGCAGTTCTCTCCTCCTCCTGGAGCACCCCAACAACAATACTACCCCCCCCCTCCACAAAATTACCCTCCACCAGGACATCCACCTACACAACATCAACAATCTTTCCCGCCTCCCCCGCAGCAATCACAACCTCCTCCCCCACAGCATCAGCATTCACTGCCTCCTCAGCAAACCGCTTTTGACCCCTCCCGTGCCGGTCCACCGCCACAGCCGCAACAGGTTGCCGCTGGCAGTGGTGCTAGCACTGTCACAGATACACTAGGCAGTTTCAATGGCGGAAGCTACAGAATTGACCACAGAGACTGCAATACCCTCTTGACCCTTATGCTTGCTCACGGCTGCCCAGTGACCGCCAAACCCGGCGCAATGGTAGCAATGACTCCAACAGTGACATTGAAGGGTTCCGTCAAGTTCTCCTTGAAGAAAATGCTCGCTGGAGGTGAAATGGCGCAATCAACCTACACCGGCCCTGGCGAATTATTGCTTGCGCCGGCGGCGTTGGGAGACATTGTCCCTATCCGCTTGGATGGCCAGCAAACTTGGAGTGTTGGCAAGGATGCCTTCCTGGCTTGCACCCAGGGCGTTGTTAAGGACTATAAGAGTCAGGGATTGGGCAAGGCAATGTTCTCTGGTGAGGGATTGTTCGTTTACAAAATTTCTGGACAGGGAGTTTTGTTCGTGACCAGCTTGGGTGCTATTATTCAGAAGAATGTAGGCTGTCGATTTCTATTCCGGCTAGCAATGGCTAATGTGTCCGCAGATGACCCAAGGTGAACAATTTATCGTCGACAATGATCACTTGGTTGCTTGGAATTGCAAGTACACCATCGAACGTGTTGCCTCCGGCGGTATTATTAGCAGTATGTCGGCTGCTGAAGGCTTGGTCTGCAGATTTACCGGTATCCACTCTTCCATTATATTTTTTTATCTGCTTCATCTAACGCACAGTAGGCCCCGGAACAGTGTTCATCCAAACTAGAAACCCAACCGCATTCGGCGCCTGGATCGCCTCCCATGTGCCGCCTAACCAGTAAATCGGACGGGTTGGGACCTGGTGTTTGAGCTTTGGAGGGATTGTTCTCCTTTCCAATTCTTTGACTAGTTTGGTGACAAGGTCTTTAGGGGAAATGGGGGTTGTCTGATTTTTTCCTTTCTTTCTTTTCTCTTTTTTCAAAAGCAAACGAAACACGTATCATGTACCTTGTAAGCAATGGTATGATTGGAGCAATATCTAGGCACTTTGGTCTCTTCTCCTCGGTGATCCACTGTGATGAGTTACTCTTCTGGGATTCCTCGGCAAAAGAGGATGATTTACTGGGTTTATTCAATTATCTGCGGCTCATTGCTCCCACTGTCAGCATGCATCCCAGGCGGCATGCTAGCCGAGTGATTTTTTGTGTTGTCCAGGCTGCCACAATAACAAAGCTATTGTTCGCGTGAACCAGTGACTTTACGCGACTTTCCACCAATACATTAAATCCAAGCGTTCCACCCTTTAACCCGGGAAACAGAACAGCACCTCTGAATATTTATCTTCTGGTTATCCTTTGCAAGCCTTCTGAAAGTCATGTCACCACCTCGCCGCTCAAAAAATAGCTTCATAGTTCCTCTGGTAGCTACCGCAGTTGCCGCAGCCGCCTCTGTGGGTCTGTACCTGTGGCTCGGTCAACCCAACCGGCCCACAACCCCGGGCACCGATGCACGCAGCCCGCCAGCCGACGAAGAAGACGACGGCTCACCACCCAAACCTCTCACCTTCACTCCCTCCGGCCGAAAAGCGGTCATAGTAATTGATGGAAACCGCTCATCACCCGTTCTACAGATGCTCAAAAACCGCCTGTCGATCCCCGGCTGGAACGTATTCGTATTAGTCCTCGGCGGCGCGGGCGTCGACGAGAGTGTGCGGGCGGAAATCGGTGGGGGGGTCGAAGAATTTGTGCTCCGGTTCGAGAAGGCCACCGCGCTCGCGCCGATGCTCAAGCAGCTAGGCCCCGAAGTAGTTTTCGCGGAGGAGGGATTGGTCGCCGGCGAGGGGGGCGTTATCGGGAGTTTGCTGGATCAAGGATGGGTTGGTGGGATTGTCGTTTCCCGGGAGGCGGGCGGGGAGTGGGAGACTGGGGTGAGGAGGTATGGGAGACGGTGTAAAGTCGTTGACAAGGAGGAGCTTAGAGCCGAATGGGCGGCGAGGATCACGCAGTAGTTTGGTGGATTGGACTGGAACCTTTCGTTTTTGGCATACCCTTTTTTCGTTTGTAATTTCCTTTGTGGGTTGGTTGCGTGGGCATATGGGCATATGGTGATATGGGGGAGGGGGAGGGGGGTTCGATCATGAGAATACGTCTGGGGTTGCGTGTGCTTGCTTGCCTGGAGGGCACATATCTGGAAACAAACTTTGCACCCTTCCTTTTCCTTTCCTTTCCTATTCCTATCCTGTAATCACTTACACTATCTACATCGTCCTCCTATTCAAAACAAACGTGGTTTTCTTTTAATTATGCATTCTCGCTTCATATTTTTATTCCTGCTTCACGGAGCTATTGCCAATCCGGAAATACCGTCGTTCAGGACGGATAATCTATTTCCTCCTCTTGCTCCGGATTTACTCCCGGTAACCGCGGTGGCATCAGTGGAATCTACGTCTACTGCTGCATCGGGGTCTGCGTCACAGGCTTTTGAAGCAAGAGGTAGTGATGGAGAGTACGAGCACCGTCGGACGGGACGGGAAGCCACCTCTCCGGTAGAATCTAGCTATAGGCTTGTATTCAACGATGGGGTGTTCGACTCGGTCCCTAGCAATGCTATGCCGGAAGAGGGGAGGAGCCTAGTGAGGAAGTACGATCATTCCAATAGTCAGATGTCTCCCCGGCCTGCCGGTATCTTTTCAGGAGAAGGTGAGGGTATAAACCGGCGATCTGTTTCGCCGACTCCCCCCTACCCGGATCAAAGCCGTTTCAGGAGCCTCACACCATTGGATGGAGAGAACGTTTCTGAAGACGTTGATAGTGGCACCAATTCAAGGAATGAATACCCGCTCTCTACGAGTGACAACATCTTTGGGCCTGTCGTTAAGGGCCCCACCAGGTCAGTCACCACAAGATCAGAGTCTAGAATCAAGGAAGGGCTCGATCAGGAGGAGTGGTTTCGTGAAGGTCACGTTAGATGCTTATATCTAACTTTTGTGGCTAGGAATCAATTCCGGTCCCCGCTTCCTAAGCACAAGGGCCTGCGGGCAAATGCCCCTACTTTTGGCTCTCTGAGGACTGGCGATCCACTGATTGTGCACCCGAAGAACGTTATCCGGGGTGTTTCATCTGCTGAGATTGCCCGTGACGAAGTTTACAAACTTGAAAGAGGGGATGATGAAACAATGCGCTCGGTTCTTGTGGAAAGGTTGGATGCTAACCTTAGAATTCAGCCAGGGCTTGGGGGGCCAATCCGTTTTGTCGAAATTTCTCGTGACGGAGAGGTCTATGTAGTGGGTGCTACGAGCCCAACCAAGGGTATCGAAGAGGTGGAGGTATAGTACGCCCTGCTCATCTTATTATGGTTCTAGAGGAAGCTTGGCTAATATCAAGAAAGCTTCTGCCTACAAAGCCTGCTAGTACTCTTGATGGTTTTGAGCCGGAGGCAGTTGGCCCACTAGATCCACGCAGTGCTCTTGAGATTTCTGATGGCTGGCGGGCAGAACCGATGGACTCGTTCCGTCCTTTTGAGTTTGGAAAGAGTGGAGAGCTGCGCCCCAGTGAGTTGGGGAGAAGTGACAGCAAGAAGCTAGCGACGCCCAGTGAACCAGGCGGGCGGCAATTGGCTGGGAGGTCCCATGGTCTAGATGACAGGCCGCAAGTGTCCCTTGATCCGAATCCGAGTGCGATCTCTATCATCGAGCTCGGAGATGATGATAGGATGAGTTCCAGGGCAGTCAAAAGGAGATCCAATGGAAAGGTTGATAACACAGCAAATTTCGAGCCGACACAGCCTGATCCTTCACTGGATGCAGTTGTCCCTGCTGGAAACGATGAAGGCACTCTCGGGCTTAACGCTGGGGCCCGGCCAGGTGACAATCGGGTTTCCATTAGTTCCCTGTTGATGGCCGACCAGAATGGAAGAGTTTACTACCAGATCATCCAAGCCGGCTCGGAAGATGGGGAGCAATTTTTCGACTTACCCGGACAGGTACTGCTGACTGAAATTCAGTTGATTTCCACGAATGAAATTGGTCAATTGCAGTCTAAGGGGTTCGAGAATAGGGAGAGCGACTGCCTACTTAATATGGGTGGCCGAACAGCGCCTGGCTCTGCTTTGGCTCCTGATGGCTGCGCTGTGCAGCAAGGGGTAGATGGGAAGCCACATCTAATGAGGCCGAAGGGGTCGGTTGATGGTTCGGATTGTGTTTTGCCTTTCGTCGAGGGAAACCCTATTCAACTAGCTCCTGGTTTAGTTCAAGTCATGAATGGAGGCTCGGAGGTTCGGATGGGCACTGGTGGAGGGGCTGGGGCGCGCGGCGCGACTGACGTGACTCTTCTACTCCAGTCTATGACTTTTGATAAGCTGGCTGTTCTGCTCCCAATCGTGATGATTGGAACGCTTCTCCTTGTGTTGATTATTTTTGGGATGACGTTCTGCTGCCTTCGCCAAGCGGAGGAAACATACCATATAAATATCAGAGCGGTTGGGGATAAGAGACACAGGTATCGAAATTCGCGAAGGAGGCGGAAGAATAATGCTTCCACCGGAGCAGCAGAGGAAGGCGATATTACGGTACCGCCTGGGGCATCTGTAGGCCAGCATGGGGCTGGGAGCACTAGGAAGGGCTGGTTTCTTCAGCGCTGGTATAATTCACTTAGAGGTGACGCTGCTCCTAAGAAAGTATCCTTTGCTAGCGCGGAGGTGATTTCCCACCCAGACCCGAGATCAATCCCAGGATGGGTTAAGGGCCTAGATGGTGGTCAAGACACTAGGGATCCATCCTATGTTCTTGACGCTGTTTCAAATAGGCTACAGCAAACTGAGGGTCGCCCTCGACGTCTCTCGGCTATCTGGAGCGATGACGGGCCAGGGAGTTCGTTTACCTCAGGAACCGTTTTAACTACAGGGAGAGGGAGGAGCGAAGACGCAAGCCCAAATGCCGCTGTGATGAACCGAAAAATGCATGGTGCTAAAGGAGACACTAGCACAAACTTCCGTCAGGAGTTTATGAGTACTACAGAAACAACCGGGCGATCGGGAGACCCGAGTAGCGATTTGACGCCAACACACTCTCCAGGTAAGTTAGAACGTCAGCTATCGGAGATTTTCGTATTCTGACATAGGTTAGCAGAAGGCTCTATGGATACTTCTGGTCCAGGCAGACGGGAGACATTAGGGTCGGAAGGCACATTTCGGATGATTGGGAAAGACTTGAGAATCCCAGACAATCTTAGGGAACGCAAAGAGTCCGCCCGCATCATAAGGCCTGACCTATCTCACACTGGTTCAGGTACTGGGGATACCTCTGAATCTAGCGAAGGAGGGAAAGATGGCAGGATCGACGATGGTGGAACTACTTCGAGGAGGTGTGAAGGTGATGCTAGTGGAAGGGAGCATGAAGCAGGGTCGTCCGGGACTGGTGAGATAATCGTCCTAATTGAGCCGTGTTTCTGTGTAGCTGATAAAACTAACACAATAATGGGAAAGAAAGCCTAGGACTGCATGCATAATTGCCGAAGAATTTCTCTTGACTCCTGATGGAGATGGGTTGTGCGAAGTTTTATTAAGCAGACATTGAGGAAATTGGATGGATCGGTTGGCTGTCGGTTGTGGTGTCTCTTAAGCGCAGTACGCAATATAGCTCACGTGCCGTGGTTATTTGAGTTGCAATGGGCCTTTGAATTCACGACTGAGCTGGTTAAACATTACCAGTGCTCTCTCGGTTCATGATATCTCACTCGGCTGGTCAACAGCCACGCAAGCTGGAATAAAAATGCTGGAGCGCAACAGTAAAGATAGATCGGAGTGAGGGCAGAGGGGGACCAATAGCGGACATATATAGACGACAAAGATTCCACGTGATGGAATCCCTTGATCCACATCGCTTCATTCCCGCTGGTGCATGCATCGGTCCCGAAATGAACCTGATATCCATCTCGTACTATGCAGCCGCCGAGAAATTGGCGTCCCAGCAAGGCCACCCCAAGACCCACAGCCAAGTAATATAGGAACAGGTCAAGGGCCTTTGAAGGTAATCAATATGATCACCACAACCCAGGCACAAATACAACATCCAACAGCCATTTCTTTGAGTATTCAGAAAACTTTCCACCCGAATTCCTTTAGCAAAGGGGACTACACCTACCCACCCTTTTGCTAGACCGGGAGTATTCCAGCGTGCTGTAAATACCCCCCCTTCCCCTCGAGGGTAACAATAAGACTGGTTTATCACCCTGTCACTGCGAATATAACTTACTAGCGGGAAGCACAGCATTGCTGCCGGAAGCTAATAGTAATACCCGTTCAGAGCGCACTGCTTTACCTCGCTCAATCCAGCGCTCTATGCGATAGAGTTGAGTGGGCGGTGCAGTGTGGTATAATGCCAGCGGGTGGGAGCCGTGGATCGGGGTTGGTGTTGTACGGAGGCATCAACCACCGTAGCATATCGTAATTTCGGGATTGGTGTGCGGGGTGTGGGGTCGTTTTTGTATAATAGAGCGCTTGGGTAGAGGTTGTGGGTTGGTTAGTTTGCTGGTTTGTATTGGTTGTGTGATGGGTGAGAGTTTGGATTTGGGTGGTCGAGTTGTTGGTATGGGATGATGATGATAGCTGGAATATTCGGAGGAGCACGTTCCTTTTCTTTTCTTTTCTTTTCTTTTCGGAATTTGGTTCTATTTGGCTTATGCTTGTACATTTTCCTCACGGGGTGGGTGGAGGTCAGTTCTGGGTTAGCTTTGCTCTATTGGGGGTAAGCTGGTCTGGCGTTGTGGGGGGTGGTGAACTGTGCTATTTTTGTCTTCTCTTCTAGTACTGTAATGCGGTGCGAAGGGAAGGTGAGGGCGCCATTGGGACAGGGAGTACAGTACTTCCTGGAATGAAACCAGTGATTGTGCGTCTATTGTCTGTGGCATTGCTAATAAAGTAACTGAAAAATCGTACAGTGCGCAAGTGTGAGGCGAATTGAGAAGAGGAGAGGGGGGGGGGGGGTACTCACGGTGGAAATATAGGAAAAGAAACGTCATGCTGCGGGAAATGGAGTATGGAAGGAGAATAGAAATATTTAATGTGCAGTGGTAGTGCTCCCGGAAGCGGTAGTGATGTGAAGAGCATCTTTTGTTTAGACTCGCTCGCTCGCTCGCTCTCCTCCGCGTAGGGTGCTGGTACGGCGTGTGCGGTACTCTCGCTAAAGTCTATAATGTGAAATGATATTCCTACGAAGGTTTTCTCGAGCTGTGCTGCTTGTTAGTGCCGGGAGTCCATGCGGAATGAGGATTAATCAACTTAATGGAAGGGAGGAAAAGAAAAGACATTCCTAGCTTTCAGGATATTTGGGAGTAGGGTAGCTGCCTGCTGTGGTAATAAATGGGCTATTGGGGAGGATCAGGGGGAAAGATATGCAGCTTCCCCCCGCCAACCGGCCATGGGTGGAATATAGAACACCTGGTGCATCTTCATGTTAGATCCTAGGTCCCGGGCGGGAAGTATAATCCCTATGAAGAAACCGGACTTAAACAAAATCATATAATAGAAGAAGAAAAGAAAGAAAGAGTATAATTGATAATCACCCCCCCTCCACATCTAAAAGTCTAACACGGAAGAAACATCAAGACTCACACCTAGCATTTCCAACCTGGGGTTAGCAGAACAATACCTCCCACCTTCCCCTTCCTGAACCTTTTTCTCCTGCTCGTGCGAATTTTTGTCCTTCACTTTCTCTCCCTTTCCGCTCTCTTCAGCCTCCTCATTGGAAGGATTGAGTAAGTATGCGTGGCTCCTAAGAATCGAGGCGGGATGCTGCATACACTTCGGAGGCTTCCTGGGAGTTGGGGGATCTACGGATTAGATGATCTCTGGGATTGGTTCGGGGCTGTGGCTGTATTTTATTGGCTGGGGGATGTCGGGGGAGGTGTCGGGGAGTTCGGAAGTGGGGGAGGCGGTGGGGGTGGTGGTAGGTTCGGTAGGGGTTGCGGCGGGAGGAGGGGGAGTAGAGGGAGTGGATGGGGGGGAATAGTAGACATGTTGGGAAACGCCCGTGTTAGCATAGACTGTGCAATTAGTTGAGAAGGAGGGTGGAAGGTTCAAGACGGAGCAATGGAGTAATGGGGAAGAATGGACACAAAGTTATCCTCGGCAGAGGGAACCTGAGCAGTAGTCCCCCCGAGAGGCTTATTCGTTTTTCGTGCGGTGGCTCAGGGTTCACTATGTTTGCTTGATATGTGATTCGTTCCGATTTGGGGTATGATATGAATAGAGAGAATCGAGGGATTATGATCCCTGAGGAGGAAATTTCGGACTATCAGACATAGCACATGGTCCGATTCTTCGAGTTTTTACGGTACGATATCATAGTTCTGAGTGGTAATAAATGAGCAGGTCATAGGTGAATAAGCCACCAACGCAGCGTTTCGAGGCTCAGTCTCTGGTAATGCCATCAATAGCAATCGATCCACCCTAATGGCTAAGATTGGACGTGCGCATAAAGACGTTTCGGCCCTCTCGGTGATAGCATCTAAGATTATGGAGGATACGGGTACTTCGATGACCTCAATCACATCTATCCTGCTTCAGTCGGAAGGAATTCGTCCATAATAACAATATATTATTCTACAGTAGTCGTTGCTCCGGAGATATACCCTCCGAATTTATTTGAGGATATACCGATATGGAGGGGTGTTTTTTTCCCTCTAAGAAAAATAAGTATTATATTATGGTAGTTGCACTGCGGTCAGGTACTGTAGTATCATTTGACAAGGATAATCACAACACCTCACTCGACGACCTTTCCATTCCAAGTGTTATCCAAACACGTCGCCACCGTAATACCGCAGAAACCCCAGCACCAGCACGAGAGCCTCAGTGGGCATGCCCAATGGCCCAAGGAAATCAGGAACGCACAGGTGGCAGGGGTTGCATGAATGGGAGCGGGTATGGCATCTTGCAGCCAGGCCGGCTGCTGTTATCGAGAAACAAGTGTATACGGATTGATAGATAGATTGATTATTGTTGCCGTCGTTCGATTGAGCTGGTAATTAGAGATGTCGTATTAGAGGGGCTGGTTTCGGATACCACCTGGAGAACTGGGCAATTCTAGCAGGTATCGTATATGCTTGTTTGCCATCAAGAAGGAAGGTCCAACGGAAGAGGAAAGCCGGGGGCTCACCGCTAACTCCGTCTAAGGCGGAGTTTGCCTTTCCCCGCAAGGGTGACCTCCCTCCTCTCCGTCCTGGGGGGGATTTGACTGCGATACAATTCAGGATCACCTAGCCCCAGCCGGAGGAAACCCAAGCCAGCCAGAGCCACGAGATTATCCATTACATCGCATTTAACCATCATTTTGGTGGCGTGACTCCCGCGCTCTTATAGCTGGGAAGCCCCGCTGAGGGAGAGAGCTGTGACCGAGGCAAGAGTACCTCCTAAGGCTTCCGTGTTCTAAAGTAGCAAAATAATCATAAGAGATCAAATTGTAGCTCGCTGTATCCGTTCCGAACTTAAATCCCACCAATAGGGGTCGATGGTGCTGTTAATCAACGAAGCGGTAGGGGAGCTTCCCGTGTTCGGCACTACTTTTAGACGGCTAAAAGACCTCTGTAGCTAATTCTAGTATATTCTATGAATACCCGCTGTCAAAAGATGGCAATCAAAGATTGTATTTTATTTTTGAAACTGAGGACATTGAAAAGAAGCATTATGAAAGCACACGCCAAGCATTCCCACCAAAGAAACTTGACCTAGAAAGCAAGCTACACAGGCAATGTCCCGCCTTGTAGCATGGGTGTATCGTACAAAGCATGTTCATCCTCTAGCACTTCCAAATCTCTTCACCCAAGTTTACCAGCCACCTCCACCACCAACGGGTTCAACATTAGAGGCCCATCCGCTGATAGTGTTGGAAGGCAAGTTGTCCTTAGCTCCGCCCCCCCAAACATCGGCGGTCTCTGGCTGAGAGACCACTTCGATGTGAGAATCTTTGGCAACGGAGAAGGATAACTCGGGTTCCCCGTCCTCCTCGACCAAGGCGGGCTTAGTACATCCCCTGGAGAAATGGCCCACTATAGATAGTCAGCTTCTGCTCTGTATTTAAGGTAACGGGTTGCTTACTTTCTCCACAGTTATTGCACTTGACACGGCTATCGAGATAGTGAGTTAGTATAGCCCTTTAGAGTTAAGACGGAGTCCGTTACGTAATATCTCTAGGCTTTGGGCAGTCTTTTCCGACATGTCCACGTTCATCGCAGTTACGGCATTTTGGGACTCGCTCGTTAGTGCAATCCTAGCCAGCCGTTAGCTATGACCCAACCTTGACAGAGAAATCCTCAAAATAATTACCGAAGAACGATGGCCCTCTTCGCCACAATTGTAGCACTCGCTAGGACCACCAGCGCCGCGCTCAGGGCATTCCTGCGATAATGTCAGCACAACGACAGGCGGCGATTTTATAAAGCAGGAATATCACTTTGCTAAAATGACCCACTAGTTTTGAAGCCTCGCTGTTAGCACCAGAAGAAATACGGCCGGATCAGAAATTACATGTTCATACTTTGACCACATTTGCGACATTCGGTATTTTCATCTGCCTGGCGAGGAACAGTACAGTCGGAGGCTCGATGACCTTCCTCACTGTTTGGAAACTAAGTTAGCCTTTGCTTAGGGGTTGAAAGCACAAACACCTACCCGCAGTTTCTACACGCATTGCGGTTCGCCTCAACCTTTCTTGGCTCAGGGCAGTCGCGACGGCGATGATCAAGACCATCACAGTTCGAGCACTTGAGGACAACACGAGCAAATTCGTCCTCAGGACGTTCGACCTCGCATTTCTTACCAGTGTGGCCCTTGGCTATGGTAACAAAAAGGTTAGCCTACACACAAGAACGGTTAACTCAACAGACGTGCTATACTTACACTTGCAGGTGTGACAGAACGGCTTTGTTTCGGGCATAATTTCACCAGCAAGTTTCAGACGCTGCATGTTCTCTTCCGGAGTGCTTGCCATACGGTGAGCAATCGCCCTCGAGCGACGGGGCCTAGCAGTAGTATTTAGGGTCCAAATGTATTTGCAATCGAGCTCGCCCGAAGGTCCAACAATAACTTCGTTGTAAGCAGGCTCACGCTCCTATTAAGATGCTTTAGGTGCTGGTTCACTCTAATAGGAGGGGATTCTCGTACCAAAGCATAAATCCAGTAATTCATCCCTTGGGTACGCATAGCTTTCTCTATTTCATCAAGCTTAGTACCAGGGGAGGCTTTTAGGTATTCTAGCATATGCTACCCATACTGTTAGCAAATCTTGTAATTAGACAGCCGTTTTTCACCCAGTATAATACCTGTTTGAAGCTATCGAAATCCTTGCTATCGTTCGCTTTAGTCATGAGATCCCATGCCTCTTCTTGGGATCTATCAACAATATGACTGAGATCGAGTTTTCGAGGATTGGTGCATGTGGCTGTATAATGGCCTATAAAGAATTAACAATATCCCCAACAAAAGTACCATAAAGCCTGAACAGGCGAAGGAGTTTATACCTTCTTGCGCACAGTTACGGCACATCTCTGCCGGCTTTTCAGGGCACTCGCTTTATTCCCGAGTGGTTAGTACACTCCAACTAGTGGGTAATGTCATTCTTACCGAGCAAAATGACCTAAACAAATGTTAGTATCCGTTTAGATAAACCTTTGATAAGTTGGACAACAAACCTTCTTTTTCGCAGTGACGGCACGGGCCTTGAGGAACACGAGGATTTGGGCATTCAGCCTTACTATGTCTAGGAGCCATGTCAGCCAATAACCATGAACTTGCTACAACCACACAATATCCTTACCCCTGCTCCCCGCAATTGAAGCAAGCTCCAAAGTTAGCGGGCTTATCAGGACAATCTTTCGAAAAATGGCCCTCCTTAGAGCAACTACAGATGAAAGGCAACCCGTCAGCAACTTAAGCCCAAAATACAATCGCAATGAAGTGACTTACATGCGACATGTCACATCTACAGCAGAACCACCACCACCAGCATCGTAACCGTCATTTCCGTGATCACCGATATCACCATTGCTAGGAACTTCATCAATTGGAACACTGATATCTGCTTTCCAAGATGCACCGGAATCTGCCGCGACAGGCGCAGCAGCCCCGGCACCCCAAGCTATAGAATAAAGAAGTTAGAGTGAACCCTCGCTGTGAACTGAAAGAATAGTTGTTGAATAGCAAGGCGAAAAAAAGAAAAGAAACATGGAGAGCATTAGGTAGGAGTGGGTGATCTTGATAGAAGCGTCTTGGGGGGGTGCAAAAGATAGCCCAGGAGAGACAATTATTTAACTCAAGCACAAGGACTGATAGGGGAGGGTAAGAGCAGATCTTGATGGGTTGAAAAATTGCTCTTGAGATTAGGAAATCCGATAAAGGACCAATTGGGACTTACCGTTACTGCCGCTAGAAGTGGCAATAGAATCGTCCCAGCCAGACATTTTTGATTGTAGAGAAAGAATGAAAGTTGAAGGGTATCGAAGAAAACCAGATACCAGAAAACAAGTGAGGGAAAGGATGGATGAAAGGTGGAGGGGGGAGAGCGGGGGGAAGGAGAGAAATAGTGGAGGGAAGGAGGGAGGATTGGAGGGAGGATTGAGATAAGAGGGCAGAGGGTTGCCTAGAAGGAAGGGGGTTGACAAAGCAAATACCGTTTGAAGAAGCCCGCGCGTCATCCAGAGTAACCCCTTGTCTAGAGGCCTCTGCCCTACTGCGCAAGCACCAAGCCGTAGGTATGCGTATGATACACACATGGACATTATTAATTCAAGCAGAAGGAATTTCAGAAAAATGAGGCTCTCTCCCTTATTCCTAATCAATTGTTCCTAAGCTGAATCCCCAACCACGAACTCTAGGTAAATTTAGTACATCAAAAATGGGCTGCAATTTCCCTCCAGTTACCTTATTGGAAGCCTTATCAGCATCACAAATCACTCGTAGGGCCCTGAGTCGCGCTAACAAGTCAATTCTCACTGGTAGCCTTGGCACTTCTCATTCACACCACCCATCAATAAGTCAAAAATTAAAGCCCCAAATTCCGCCCGTGAAAACAACACAGTAGAAATCGTACCAAGTAAGCCCCGGTGAATTTTCCAATAATCCTGAAAAAGTAAAAGCGAGCGCCCTCTCCAATGTCTGTTGTCCCTAAGATATCTCCAAAGCCTAGCCCAAAGAGTGAGAAATCATGATCCATCCTGGTAAACATCGCTATCTATAGGATATCTTATTCTGCTGAACACCAAACCCGCCTTCCGGCCTTAGACGTACCCCCTTCCGCTGCGCTATTCCTAGGGCTAGGAATTTTTCAATTAAAAATCAATCAAATCTTCATGCTGGTAGCCGTTAGGAGATGCACTTTGTGGACCCAGATTGAGGAAGGCTGCAGCAGTACTACGATCTGGTTAGATAGGATTACAGTTACCGACTTCTGTCGCGGTAGTGGTGCTGGTCTATACAACAAAGAACATACCTAGCAATACACCTATGAGGACAAAAGTTAGCACGGAAAGGGCGGCTGTTTTCATCAGGGTGTTTTCAATGAAAGTATTAGGGAATTACATGCTAAGGATCCCGACCAAAAACGAACCTGACCAAGAAAGCCAGGTATACAAAGTCCCGCCCTGCAAAATTTGTTGTACAGCGCGAGAACCAATAAGTGCTAACCAGATCTACATGGTTTGCAACATAGCATAGTTTACCCAATACTGGACTGAATCAAAGGGGGAGAACCGCAGAAATGTGTGCAAAGTGAGGCAGAGCAGAGGTATGGTTTTTTCTAGGAGGAAGGAGGAAGGAGGAATACCATCTGTTACATCAGTGGGCGCCGCCTGGTCGACACCCTTCCATCCTTTCCCATTAGAGCAGTAAGGCCCTGTTCGGTTGTGATGGGATCGTTCCGTTAGGCTACTGTTTCTGCTATGAAAATAACCTTCTCTCCGTTCCGAAACGGTCATTTGTATGGGGCAACGGAAAGGTCACATCACAACCGAACAGGGCCTAAATATATTCCTTCAACCACGAGGGTGGAGGGAGGGCTTAGGAATGTGCTGTCAATTTCATAAGAAGCCTCAAAGATCAGGTACCCTAATGCCCAAATCCCTCGAAGACCAAACCACACCCACATTTTTCGCCGAAATGCCAAGTGACTTTTCCCTTTATAAAAGCGTCCTCCCCCCACTCTCCCACTCTTCCTTCTTCCTTCCACCCCTCTCGCTCATCTCTCATACCCAACTTTTCATCACTTCATCACACTCTCAAAGCTCACCCAAACTCTCAATGTTCTCATATCTCATCTCTAAAATCTTCGGCACGTCTTTCAGGCGTGCCGAGGCCACTGCTACTTCATGTCTCACCCCCACATCATGTCTCTCCCCTCCTACTCCTACTCCTACTCCTCCTCCTCCCCCTTCCCTCCCTACCCCTTTATACCCTCCCCTTCCCCAACTCTCGACCGACTCGACTGAATACAGCGAGTCGGAGGACCTTAAGTTTTCATCAAGAACGACTGAGTACAGCGCTTTGATGAAAAACATCCCCCGTCTTATCCCCACAAAGGTTGAGAACGCTAACTACGCTGACAAGTTTGATTCTCGGATCATAACTACTGTTTCCGCAGTCTCTAGCAAGAAGGGGTGCCTCGTCGAGAAGGGGAAGGTGAGGAAGAGGAAGAACGTCGTGTTCGACCTCTCCGCCAATACTCTCCACAAGTACGACTGGTCGACCCTGGGCCACGACGACTTCCCGGAGAGGCTGACAGAAGAGGAAAAATACCTCTGCATGGTGCAGTACCGACCCGCCATCCTCTACCGTTACCCAAACAGCCATCCCCGGTGCTGGAGAGGGTACCTTGGCCGGGTCGAGTACTCCTATCTGTCCTACGAGGAGAATGCGAATGAGGACAAAAGGAGAAGAATAGAAGCGAGGGCACGGAAACTTATGTGGAGTTTCCTCGCTATACTTGTCTCTTTCCCTGCTCTCGTGGTGATTTGCCTTCTGAACTCGTAATAGGTAAGTATTAATCAAGGTAGGTTAGTGGCTGGGATATGGTAAGTTATCGGCTACTTTGAATGGGGGAAAGGCCCCCGGCGTCACCTGCGGGGTAACTTTTTCGCACTCATAGATTGATCGTCTTATGGCGGGTCCTTGCACAAGAGTGGGAAGATCTCGAAATCGATCTTTTCCACTCTCGTGCTCGGGATACATGGATTACCAATATTGGCTTATATAGGCGCTCTGTAGTGAATAGGATGAATTATATAGCCTACCGTAAGAACCGAAATAATTGAGAATGGCGCTAAGACGTCCAGAATTTCCGGCTTTGGATTGGGGGGAGAAAACACGGCGAGGGGATTCTCCTTCAGTCCTCATTTGAGACATAGACTTTAGTAAATGAGGAGAGGCAACTCCAACGTCCTAGCGTGATTCTCAATTATTTCGGTTTTTACGGTACCGTAAAAACTCGAACAATTGAACCGTACGCTATGAAGTCCAGAATTTCCTTCTCTGGAACGGGGGGGGGCAAAAAAACATAGCAAAAGCACAGCCCCTTTTCCCCCTTCCGGGGCGGGTGAAAAGAAAAAAAATACCGACCTTACTGAGAGATGAAAGCCCAACGACATAGCACACGGTTCAATTATTCAAGTTTCTGCGGTATATAATTACAAGTGCGGACACTTCCAACAACAACAAAATTTCTCAGCCCACCGAGTGACACCTGATGACCAAGTGTACCTTTTGAACTGAACCTCCCACCAAGGCATCCAGAGTCCCCTCCTTGGATAAAAAGGGGGGGAACCTGAGAAAAAATGTCTTTCAATCAATCCTCTCTGAGAGATAAAAGAAAAGAAAAGAAGAAGAGAAAAAAACACAACAGACCTTGCCGCTGTGTATAGGAGTGGCAGCTCCAACACCCTAACGTGAGGCTCAACTAAATTATTCTATCATAGCTTTTATCATACGGCAACTGTCAGTACCGCGCCTACCATAACACCTCCCTGCCGCAACATCCGACCCCATCCAATCCCTCCCCTAAAAAAAACTCAAAGCTCAAAACTCAATCTCAAGACATCGGTAGCATACTATACCAGCAGTCCAACACTCCCCATCCGCTAAGCAAAACGGACCACCGGTACGGACCTCCGCAAGGGGGGGCACCAAAAGCCGGAAACTAGAGTGCAGCAATATAAACCTTATTCGATCAAAAAATCATGATACATATCCGAGAACTAAAATGTTAGTGCACAAGAGTCATGGGCTCAGACGCGACACAAAACTATAATACCGGTAAGGCGCTGTCTGGCACGCCGTGATTTGGGCTGTTCGCTACCTCAAATCATGATTTGAAATATTATATTCACGGGTGTTTTGGCTGGGCGGCATTTTCAAATCGTGATTTGGAAATCGTGGACTCAGATCACGGCTGTCATGTCCCAAATCACGTCTTGCCAAAACAGCCCCTAAAAGCAAATGAGAATTTTCGCTCTTGCGACGGACTCGTGTAGGAGTGGGCTACTCCTGGCTCCGATCTATGCCTTATACCTAACCATCATCCTGTTTTCTAGGATATCATAGAGTACTGTACTCCCAGCAACCACCCTCTCCAAAAACCTCTAGTCCCCAATTCTCAATGCAATCCCGCCGCTTAGCAAGAAATCCAAACGACCACTTTTTCCGACGTTCAATGACCTCCCCCTCGGCCGAGTACTCTACAGCATCCTCCCGCCCGAACCGACAGCATACCATAGAACTCCCCGGCGCCCAAGCCCCAAACCAGCGAACCTTTCAGGCAATAATCTAAGGTGTAATGTGTGTTCCCAAGCGGCAAGTCGAGTGCACATCCGAAACCGGCATGGTATGACATTTCTGCAGAAACTAAACTAGCACAAACTAGGAAACTTGAGTGTGAGTGATCCCTTAGAACGGGTGGAGGGACACAAAAGGTCGGGTGGGCCGCACTCGGTAACTTCTTTCTATCCATGGTACGTACAGCACAAGCAGGCTCAGGGATCTCTCCACGGTATTAAATTTACCAGTTTGTTTTCACCACTACTTGTATTATTCGCAATTCTGCGCCTGCTTAGCTTGTTGAGTTATTTCGCTCTCACGGGGGTAAGGAGAATGGGGGAGGTGAATTAGGAGTTCAATGGAAATCTCGCGATTGGCATGGCGGCGTGATTATCTGGACTGGAGAGCGAGTTCGGTGGCTATCAAACCTACCAATAGTACGGTAGTGCGCCCGACCTATCCGGGCAGAGTACGGTAGTCGTACAGATATGGCTTGTGTTGCTGTGTTCTAGCACAGGCTGGGACCCACAGCATGAACGGACAGGGATATATTTTGCTGGCCAATCTCCAATGACTGTTCCATAAATTCTTGCCGGACCTTGCACACACGTTGCGGCGCGCACTCCGCGGCATAGGCGGTTATGGCGATATTTTGATTGTGGTTGTTTTGGATGGCATGGGTGTATCGGCTAATACTCGTATCATATCATAACTACGGTAGTGCTCAAGTAGGGAGCGTTGAAGTGATGGTACAGTAGATTATTCCTTGTTTAATTTTGCAACAGACGATAACTGAGAAAGCAGGGATAAAGGAAAGAACAGGAGGGAAGGGGAAAAAAGTGAAAAAGGTGAAGGGGTAGAGCATTAATCATTGGTGACGAGAATAACAACGCCTAAAAAATTCCATTGACGATTTTGGTTCCAATCGTAGCACCCTGTAGAAAATTTGAATGTGAGTGGATAATTCACCACTCCTACAGGAGTCGGAGGGACGATAGGAGGGATGAGGGAAAACATACAGCTCCAAAAATCGCAGCATTCCCCAGCTTCTTTCCAAACTTCTCCCCATTCTTCCCAACAACGCCCCCCTTATCCCCCTGCTGCTGCTGTTGTCCGCTATTCCCATGAGCAATATCCGTCATCATGTTCCCTCCAGACCCGTATCCACTGCTCCCGGCCCTTGGCGGCAAACTCGGCAGGGGAGCCTTCTCTCTCCCAGCCAGCACACGCGTCTCCTTAACATAGCTAGACGGAAACAACCCAATTTCACCATTTCCGCCCGCGACCCTGCCCTTCCACCAGTCGTCCTTGACCTTCTCCAACACTTCAATGGTGTCGTTGGCCTTGAAGGCCAAGTCACCCTTCTCAGTCCCGACGAAGGCCCATTCCGCGTTTGCTAATGAGATGACGAGCGCTGTGGGTGTGTAGCTTGGCGGTGCGGGTGGTGAGGGGGGTGCCTGGCTTGCGACTGGAAGGTACTTTTCTGAGAGGGGGGTCTTGGTTGAAGGGGGCGGGGAGAAGGTCGGGTGGGGGACCGCGGGGGTGCTGGTATGTGGAACTGGGCCTGGGGCAGGGGTTGGGGGGAGAGTGGCAGAGATGCTTAATCCTGCTCCTACCGTTGGGAGCTGTTCGGTGATGGTGCGGAAGGTGGTCGCAGAGATTATGTTTGCGTCTGCGAGGAATTCGAGTTCCTGGGTGAATTTTCTTGCACGTTAGCATATTATAGGGGTACGGAGACGAGGTGAACTTGTTAGGACTAACAGATATGATACTCCGGATAGACCGGTTGGTAAGGGCAGCCATGTGGTTCGAGGACATGATGCGATGGTGGAACAATGCGCGATGGGTAGATTTAGGGAAACGACCGTGTGGAGGAGATATAGTACAGCGCTGCGCAGTTGTGTTGTTTGTTGTTGTGCAAAACAGATAGCTCAGTCAGTCACACTCGCATAGCTTAGGGGGAGAGGATGAATTTATAGATGTCGCCAAAAGTTCCAAGGGTGACCCAACCTAGTCCAAACTGGCTGTGCATGAATCACTATTTTCCCGCGGCTGAGAAAATGTAAAAACAATGGTTTCAATTAAGTATAATCTTAGAGGATAGCCTTATTTCCTTACTTGGGGTTTATGCTACAGAATATGTTAGGTACTTCATACATTTTCTAGGACTCATCCTGCTCCTAGCTTCACCAGATGAAACTAGGTTTGAAGTGATCTCATTCGTTCCTATCCAATAGCCGCACCTTTAATTCAAGCAGGCAAACCTCCATCTCCCCATCAAGCACTCACTCAAAACCCCCCCCGCGAAATCCCCGAAACATACTTCCGGCCACCGAGGGAAAAGCGGAAGCGAAAGCAAAACATGTTATCTCGAACCCCCCGCTTCCTCCTCCGCTCCCACATACCAGCGCCGGTATACAAACGAGTGACGACACCCCTCCCATCCGCCGGCACAGCCAAATACCACAGCAAAGAATCCCCGAATTCAACTCCAAAACCGGACAAGCCCACACAATCCTACGCCGACATCCAAACCCCCAAACCTCCAAACCCAGCGCTGCCAAAAATCTTCCCTGCGAACGCCCCAGACAACCTACAAAAAGTCGGCTTCGCGAACTTCCCTCCAGAACTCTCCTCGGTCACTGAGGCTGCCAAAGAACCACACGAACGCAATGACTTGGGCCCCGGCCTCGCCGGTTCGTTCGGCGATTCGACACCCGAGCTCTCCGTCGGCGAGTTGGCCTCGAGCGCAGAATTCCGTATCGAACCACTCCGTCGCATGGGCGAGGACCCAAGCACGAAGCGCGCCCGTCTCCTCTACCAATCCCGAAAGCGCGGCATCCTTGAAACGGATCTGTTACTGTCTACCTTCGCGGACGAGAATCTTGGAAAGATGAGCATGGAGCAATTGAACGCGTACGATAGGTTCCTGGACGAGAATGACTGGGATATATACTACTGGGCGACGCAGACGCCGCCGGCTACTAGCGCTGAGTGCGCTGAGCGGGCGAGTAAGGGAATTGTGAGCGAGAGTGCAAAGCAGGGAGGGAAGGATGGGAAGGTGGAATATGGGCAAGGGGAATGGGCGCAGACAGTTGGGAGGAAGAAGGAGCCGTATAGGCCTCCGCCCAAAAGGTGGGCGGGAAGTGAGATGTTGGAGATGTTGAGGAGGCATGTCAAGGAGAGGTCTGGGGATGCGGGTGGTGTGAGGAAGATTAAGAAGGGATTGGGGAGGATGCCGGATGTCAGAGCGTTCTAGCAGTTGGTGCCCTGTCTTGTGGCTGCCGGAATGTAGGAGCGGGAGCCTGATGGATGCTTTTTCGGCAATAGAGATGCGGTATTTGCTATTTACGGGCCCCATCCCACATAACAAGTCCACTTTGTATATATCCCACCGGCACCTGCGCGGCATGATATACGTCTGCAGACGAAAGGGCATCACCAATCATTCGTTAAATTATAAAGGAGCGAATTCTCGGTCGCTCTCGCCCGATCGGCCAAGTGTGGCTTCAGCCGGTGACGGCAATCACCCTCGGCAGTCTCAGAGTAACCATGAAGATTCCAACTTGGCGATTCTGTCTATTGTCACTTGAGGATTACGGGCTCTCTCTGACGCCTACCTTATCATTCCGATGTCACACTGCAGCAGAGCTACGGTACGGCACGATAAGATCTCCCGAGTGAACAACTTGGCATCAATTCCGGAATTCCCAAGCCCACGCGTTTCACATTCTAATCCAATTCGCACCCAGAAAATCACCCGTCATTATCGTGAATTGGCCGACCAAACGCGAGCAACTATACGGCTCCCCGTTTTATGTGAACACCATCCAATCCCGAACCGCAGCACATCTTTTAATAGTAGAGTAGAGGGGAAGAAAGTTACAACTAAAATAAATAGGATCCAGACAAAAGGGGACAATCCTGGCTACAAAACGGCACCCAACCCAGCGGTAAGAAAAGCAAATCGTTTCGTAAGAGATGTATTATTTAGATGAGATGTTTCGATCTGTTGGGAGGAGTGTTAGTGTCTTTCAAAGATGGAAGACTAGACGATCCTCTCCGGGGAACGGAGCGTGATAAGACGAACCTGAAATAGGCCCTTAGATAAACAACTTGCCAGCCACCAAGTCCAACCAAAGTTGCCATAATAGCCAAAGCAAAGTACTTGACTCTCTCGTTCGTAGACTCGTTGGTGTCTCTGAGCTTCTGCTCCCTAGACCTTAAGTATTCCATCTGATTGACAATTTCCGAGACCACCTCCTCGATGCGTCGTAGTTCAATTTCGACCGGCTTCAATTTCTCCGCAGCTTGGATAGCAGACCAGTCACGAGCGTCGGCGCCAATATCCACATCAAGTTCAACAGAGCGAGTAAGGCCAGCATGGCGACCTATAACACAATCAGTTCCACTCACAGGGTCGAAAGTTAATAAAGGAATAAGAGGGAAAAAAAGGAGCCTACCATCTTCAATATTATTCTCAAAGCAAACATCAAAAGCAGAATCTGCATGGGAAGTAAATGCCATCCTGGCTTCACCAACCACATCCTTGGGCCGCCCATACTCATTCCCAACAGCATCTCGAATCTATTCAATTCACATCAGCTTCACGGCCGATCAACCAATCCTGGTGGAGGAAGAGCAGAAAAAATTCATACGTGAATGTTGACTTGCTGCCCATCGCCTTTGACCCCGCTAACCGTAGCCGTTACAACAACGAGGGTTTCCTTCGAAACAAAGTTTCGAATACACCGCTGTCGGTGGCCCCTTTGCTGTGCCGCAATGTCGAACTTTAGAGCAGCGGAGATGACAGAGAAGAGAGAGATAGTCAGCAGGAAGAGAGAGCCGATGCTCGGCCGTAAGGCTGACGGCGCCATTCTAGTTATCGTTGTTTGGAGGTTGCCGGGGGGTGGACGGTTGCGGTAACGTGGACGAAAGTGAGGAGGGTAATGGTAGGGTCTGGTGTATGGGGGGAATATTATTTTTTTCCAACGTTGTTGGAGAGAGACTTCGGAAAAGGAGGTTGTGGAAATGTGGTTTCTAGCGTTGATTTGTGGCGGTGGTTAGCCACAATGGGCGAGATAGAGCCCAGGATCGTGGATCCCTGCAGGTGCCAAGATTTGGGATCTCAAAACAAGGGTGTTCAACAGCGGCTGCTCCAGCACAGGACAGGCACCTCGCGGGCAGTGGCATTGAGTCGTCTGTAATAAGTGGTAATTAGGATGGGACACAGATAGAAATTGAGACAAGTTTCTTTTTGAAAAGGGTCAATGCTTGTCTGGACACTGCTATACCCCCTCGCTTGATTCGTTCAAACCAACTCATCTCTCATCACTCGGACAATCATTTTCCTTGCACGCTAGTGTCTGGAGAAGCTTGCGGGGCAAAATCCACAATACCTCTCGCTTTACCTACCACTCGCCCTTGTGAGTTTTGTGCTTTTCTGTCGCGAAGTGCAAGCAAGTCTCATGAAGCTAAATTACAAGAAAAAGATAAAGAAAAACTTAAACATTAGAAGATCACAATTTAAATAAAAAAACAGATAAAATGGGTTATTATTTTTAACATCTATATTAGGGATGAAAGGATCAATTTTGCTGCTATAATACAATGCATATTCTACAGGCAGGCTTACATTCTAGCGCTATATAGTTTAATAATTGATTACAATATTATGAACTATCAGGAAACAAACAAATATTGCTGTAAGAATAAACGGCTTTTATTCCATTTCCTATCCGGCACATCATGGACGCCCTTTGTTTACTTACAAAATTAGATATCAAGTATGAGTTTTCATAGACCAGGAATGATAAAGTCCAAACCTTCTGATTTTAATAATTTTATGTGGACATATCGCAGGAACCACTCTTACCTCATATGCACAACCCAACAAGATTACAATCTAAATGTAAGCCAACTAAACTTACCTATCTTGTAATACATCAGGAAAAGTACTAGCTGCAAAGTGCTGCCAAGAAATCAACTCCTCCCCTTCTGAGAACCTGCCTATGATCGGCTATCTCCAACAATGAACCAAGATAAACTCACTATAAGGATATCAGTTCGTGGAAGAGCTCTGAGTGCAGATTTGGTTGTGCGGACTATAGCACTTAACTGTACTCTCTGGTAGGTTTCCAACGCCTCCAAGGTCCTGATAGCTCGGCCTTCTGCAGAAAGAAAAGGGAATTTACAGTAAGTAACTCGAAACTCAAGGCCAATGATTGAAACGAAACAGACCTTTTGAAGACTCCCACAGCATAAACGGAATCAGCATCACCGACACCGCTCTAATTGTCTTGCCCTCCAACGGAAATTCAAAGCTGCAGCTCTCGCTAAAGCAAGGGCAGTAACCCAGCTTCAAACCCGGGATTCTAGCACTAACTTACACCAATTCCCGAGGGTCTTCCGCAGCTGCAGTGGAAGGATAAATTTCATCTATCTGGGGGCGACGACAATTTATATTGTTTCGAAGTATCGCTAATAGCTTTAGACCCATATCCGGATCCCCGGCTAGATACTAATTTATTCTTCCATAGCTATTCACCCATTGCGGGAAGTAATCCCTGTACAAGCTGGGTTTGTGGTCCTGATAATCTGCGCGGCTGGGTACCAGTGGTTGCGCTAGCATCTTCCTTTAAATCCGCCTTATCTGGCTAATGTATTAGTTTACGAGTATAGTACCTCCTACGCAATCTGGCACCGTGTTTCCAGAGAGGTGTCCAGGAGCCAATACTTCTCATATCCACGGGGGTGGGAACCGCGGTCATTACACCGATCTAGATATGGAGGACTGTGGTGATCTGAAAAGATATCTGAACGGGAAGATAAAATCAAAGGAGGGGCCGGCGGAGAAAGAATATACTTATAGAGGTGTTTGTGAAAGAAAAGAATGGAAGAAGCCATAGGGCAGGCTGTAAGTTACACTGAGAAATCTCTAGTAGGAGAGCGCTACATGAGGTATTCGCTATAGATTGTAATCATATTCCGGGTATTATTTCCCTGGTTTCAAGTTGGGGGTTGCTGGAAATAAGGCGCGAGGGGGGTTGATTGAATTTTCTTTGATGCGGCGGGTGACTGCGGTTGGTGTTCTGAGGGTGACTTTTCTTTTAGTTTCCTCTTGAAGAGAAAAGGAAGATGAGACCAAAAGGAATTGGTCTCTCAACATTTGCTCTATTTTACCCTAGATTGAAATGGCCAAAGGAGTATCTGGTGTAAGATTCAAATAACCCCAACGCAGAGCAACCCGCCAGTCCAAGTAGGAAATTAAATCACTTGACAAAACTTATCAGGATGGGTTCAAATTCCGGTAGCGCCGTCCTCAACTCCTTACTAAATAAGATAAGATCGGGCAGAGGGCAGTAGGCGCCGTTAAGGTTATCATCGGATGAATTGGAATTCCTTGGTTTTCTATATAAATCTTGATCTCGAGTATAGCATATCGTTTGGGTAGGAATGGTAAGCAGGTCGTATGCCAGCGGCCTGGCTGCGATGGCGTACTTGGGGTACTGCCTCTGCCGGGCGGCATCAATTCCAACAAAATCCGTTCGAATGACCGTATTCTCCTTTCTATATAGAATCTCACAAGCCTAGTTTACATTTATTCAATATTCGGCTACAAGCGCCATGCTATCGCCGTGCTGCGCCCAAACAGCCATATCCGATCTTTGTTGCCTCCTCGCTCAATGTCTCCTTGAAGCCGGCGGCATAGGATCCCTCGGCACACAGGAGGGAAGTGACGAAGCTCTCCGCATTGACTATCAAACATTAATTGCCGCATTATAGCGCTTGAATGTTGGAGAAGCCTACCGTTAGCACCAGCCGAATTAGTATGAGTGTTATCATCAGGGAACATCCTTTTCGCCTCCGTATATCCCAGCTCTTGGAATCGAGCGACGGAGTACGCAGTATGATCCAAGAACAGGACATTCTCCGCCTTAGATACCTAAATTTCGTCAATGGCACTGCTTCTAAAATCAAGTATCAAGGTAAACCAACTTCTCGTGAATACTCAGTGAACCGCCAGGTCTTCGTCAGAGTAGTATTATTATTGGTCCAATCCATCCGCGGCACCATTCCAGAAAGAACTGGTGTGGCGCCGACCGTTCGCACGTCCGCGATCATCTGTCGGAGGTAGCTTCCGAATGTCCGCACAACCTCATCCTTGCCGGTGGAGTTCTTCACGACCACCGTCTCCTCGCCGATGCCGGAAAGAACTGCACGGTCATGACCGACGTCCGAGCCTTTTCCGGGTGTGCCGCCGTCGTTGTGGCCCATCTCGATGACCACGTAGTCGCCTGGAGAGGTCATGTCGAGTAATTGGGTCCATAGACCTTCATTGATGAACGAACGGGTCGAACGTCCTCCTCTAGCGCGGTTTACAAAAGTGCTGGTAAAAAGCGGGTGGAGGTAGAATCCGAAACCTTGGATGCCGGTGGTTTTGGGCCCGTGTTCTGCTGCGGTGCTGTCAGAGCAAAGGAATACACTGTTCTCTACCGTGGCCGTCGGTGTAGGCTTTGCAGTGGAGAGGGTAGTAAGGGCGAGAAAGGGGATGAGTGAGAGCTTCATCCTTGGCTACCTTGAGGAATTGGCTTGCGAGGGGGGCGTGAGTGACGGAGGATCAATCCTCTTTAAATACTAATTTCGGGTTATAACTCCTAATTACAGCCCCTATCACTCCACGACCTATAGAGTATTGTACTGCTAGGCGGAGCGGAGGAAGGTGCAGGGATCTCCGACTGCCCAAAGATCTAGGGAAACAGATTCTCTCCCCAGGTGAGGCCTGTTCCTGGTGTCGCTGCCGTTTCGTCGAGGCTGGGATGTGCCCGAGGTTCTTTAAAATATCCGTTCCTGGTTTTTGGTGGCCGAGCCCACCGGGATAGAGTCCGGTGTGACAGAGCAGGGTCATCTCGATGTTCGACCGTGGTAAGTTGCCCGCCACTGGGAGAGGCGCTGCCTGCCTATCCAGGGCGGTAGCACTCCGAGGGAGGGTCGAATGGTGCAACAAAGGTAATTGTCCGGCGGCAGATATATTATGCACCGCGTGCATTATTTGCAACAAGTTTTCCCAAAATAATGACTTATGATCTTCTGTAACTTCTGCTTATTGCTCTTACCCTCCAGAGCATCCCACATCCGTTAGGAAATTTCACTCCGCCATTTTTCTAACCTTATTTTCCGCGGCTTTGTTTGCTCAATTTCCGGTGATTGCTGAGCTTTCTGAAGGGTTCACAATGATATGCTTCTCTGCATGAGTAAGCCCTGCTGCTCTAGTATTTCCCAACTCGACCGGTGATCGGCGATGGAGTATGCTTTGTGCTGAAACAATGACACCATTCTGGGATTTCTGAAGGCTCGGGTTTGATTGAGAGGGAGAAATTTCAGTAACGTGAAGAGAGAGAGAGAGGGTCCGTATATTTCTTAGGTAGCAATACTTATTTTCGGTATTGCAGAGGGATTGTTTACTAAGTATGGAGTCCTTACCTACTATAATAATTGGCAGGCCCTACCCGTATCAGACTTAAGAAACCTGTTCTCTAAAAGTATATTCCTGAGTCTTGTTCCTCACCTTCTTGCTTGCCCTTCTTTTCTTCGGTCCCCTATACAGCACTCATTTTCCATGCATAATAGCCATTTTCCCACTAGCTTTCGGAATTGGTAACGGGGTTTTAATGAGGTTACGAGCTCTGTTCTCTTTTTCTTTCCTCCCTTAACCTCTCCAATCTGTTAAAACCAGAACATCTAAAGTGGGGGGATGTTAGAGATATCACTTCAATGTGACAGATATGTCGCAAGCAATAGTAGTATCCATATTGTTGGGGCTGTAAATAGTCACCTCTTGTAACTATAGCACCGCCACCGCGAGAGAGAGTAGCTAGCAGTGCAATAGATATAGGATATTAATCCTTTCCCACTACTGATCCACACATCCGTATGGTTCTCATACCCAACAAGTCCTTACTTTCTCCTCAATCCCTCACTCCACACTTCATCTCCGGCAACGGGCAGTGGAGAGATGCGAGTGAGAGAGCATGAAGATTCTCCCAACTCACCAATCGCCGTGGTTGTCTATCGCCCTGCATATTTCGCATATCGCATCCCCTCCGCCTCCGCTACCTCTCATTTCTTCCCCTGATGTGGTTATTTTGTTTAAATATTGATGGTTCAGGAGGTTTTTATTTGCTAGTGCCTCCTTCAGTCGGATGAGAGAAGATTGGAGCCTTTGGAAAGTCATTATAGTGCCCCGTACTTGTAGGATGCCATGCTATCCTGCGACGGAGTGCACTGGATAGTGCTTGCTGGATGTATAAAGTGTCATACCACGGAACAAACTTGAGAAGACAGGTAGTTTTAACTAGTATTTACAAACAATGTGTGTGGACATGCCACTCTGAACAGCAACCTCAGGTAAATAAGCTCTACTATGCGCCGGCAGTTGAAATGCTCTCGCTCGGAAGAAGCCTTTGTGTTGTATACCTCCTATTAGTCATGCGCCTTGGCCGGGTGGAAATGATTGGATGCAATTGTGACACAAGTTGGATCGCTCCTCTCTCTTTGGCTCTGATCACGGAGTGTTTACAGACCGCCTGGTGCCCTACAAATCGCTGCACCGTTTCTACATTCAGACAACATTCAGGGTAGGATATCATGGCCCAAATTTCGCTCAACTTCGGCGATGGTAGCACCAGCTGCGGCAACATAGACAATGGTTTCAACAGCTTCTACATCTCCGACGAGGATGCGCTAATTATGCGTTGGCTCTCTCCACTGGAGCTGAGCAATAGACATCAGGGCGTCCGCACTGAGCAATTCGAGGGGTCGGGAATTGGCTTTTAGAAACGAGCGAGTTTCGGGAATGGAGATATAGTGAGGGTGGAGCCGATAAGGCTGTGTTGTTTTGCTCCGGGAATCCGGGAGTGGGCAAAACATATCTAAGGTACGTGGCAGGGTTCCCCGAAGGAAGTGGATGCCGCTGACGGAACGGAATATCAGTTCCCTAGTGATCGACAGCTTGTGCGATCGGGCGCAGGAGGACAATATCGCAGTTGTAGGGTTGTACTGGGACTTCCCTTCCCAACAAGAGAAGACAACCACCAACATTATTGGAGCTCTTCCGAAACAGCTGGTAGGCAGAGGCGGCATCCCGGATCATCTAAGAGCGGCGTTTGAGAAAGAGAAAATGGAATTTGGTGGTAGAGGGCCGGGCTTGCGGACCTAACTTTAGTGGGAATGTTGAAAATTGTTATTGCTTCGATACCACAGGTTTTCATCTGCCTCGACGCCTTGGACGAATGTTTACCGAAGCGCGTTCCAGAGGTTCTCGAGTGGTTGCGAGATATTCTTCGGGAGTCCCCCGGAACGAGACTATTCCTCACTGGGAGGCCCCATGTCAAGGAAGATGTCCAAAGATACTTCACCAAGGCGGCTGTAATACCCATCAACCCTAACCGGAACGATATCCGGAATTATGTGGAGATGAGGTTAGATAGGGATTCCGAGCCGGAGGCGATGAGTAATGACTTGCGGGTGGATATTGTGAGAGCCATTTTGGAAAAGATATCTGATGTGTGAGTGAGAACATTGGACACATCCACCCCATCAATGATGCATAATTACCCAAGGTTCTGCATAGATTCCTCCTGGTTTCGCTGAACATCGATGCTATTCTAACAATGGTGACAATTCGTCAGAGAAGGGGGAAACTTGACCTCACATGGGAAGGTTAGAGAGTTCAGTTGAGCAGAGAATGTAAGTCAATCTTGACACTAGTATACAAACAAAATGGGAACCAAGCACAATAGTTTCTCAGACTCCCTTTTCTCATCCCATTCCCCCCACAAGAGTGTAACCACTCAGGCCTTATCGTGACCCATTCATCCACTGAATCACCTGTTTAAAAGTCTCCTCCCATGCCCGATAGGTTTGGGGGGGCAGTGTGGGGAGGGTTGAAGGTCTATTTTTCTGGCAAAAACCTCTTTTGAAAGAGGTGGTGTTTCACAGCCTTATCAATGGAGTTTCTGAGTAGGTTCAAGAGGAGGTTAACAATATCATCTTTCGCCTACCACGATTTCATCGAACTGATCCCAGAGAAGGTCTTGTAGGGTCAATTCCAATCATTGTTTTTTGTGTCATGGGAGGTGGAAACAACTTTTATGCCTGCATATTAGCAAAATACACACAACTGACAATATTAAAAAAATAAACATTCTCTCCCCATCTATTTCAGTATGCCCCCTTGCCCCCAAACATCACATCTCTACAAACCCGGCTGAAATTTTTGTCTCCCCTTCCCTTCATCGTTCTAGTTTAGTGACTATTATCTTAGTAATTTTCCTCATGTCCTTTCCAGCAACAGCTTCATGTCCTCCTTTAACTTGTCATAAGGTTAGGCATAACTAAACTCGAAGGCTATAGTTGACCACAACCACTCCCCTGGGAATATTGCAGTATCTGGTACCTTCACCATATTCAATTACATTCTTGTTAGTATCATGATATTGACAAAACCTGCGATCTCAAGCATCCTGTCTATCCTTCTTTTGCTTCAGACAGGACTGAGGCGTTCCTCAACTGGTGGCTTGTAGAAAATAGAAACAGTACTCACATGTTTTTATACTCACCTTGGAACCTTTCATCCTCCTTCCAGCAGTCACATCATCCTCCCTCCAGCAGTCACATATACTAACTTGTCCTCAAATACGCCTACCTTCACTTCAGTCTCCATCAGCTGTCTTGCTCAATTCACCACTGTAGCATGCATCTGGATAGCCATTTTCACAGTCAACAAACAGATAGAAGAGTAATAAGTATACCTAGTTATAGATATTAATAACTACTAGTGATAAGAAAATCCTTCTTGAATGCATACACTCTATCTCAAATGAGACTCTCCAAATTCATAGAAATTCTTATGTGAGATGTTAAGGATGAGGCACTGATCCTGGGCAAGGACTTTCTGAAAAATCTCTGGCATGATGGAAGTGGTGGAATTGTTGATAGGCTGTCTGGTATTGGGGATGAGAGAGTGGGAGATGGGGGGATATTTGGTGGGAGGGAGGCAACCATCACCTGAATTTTTCAGCCTGAGATTAGTCAGCATTACACATAGCCGGTAATGCTCACTATGCATCCAGATGGGTTTTAGGTACAGAGGTACAGTGCTTAGGTTTTGTAGGTTCCACATGAAGGGGTATACGGCTGGCAGGGAGGCAGGGTAGTAAATTAGGTATAGCGACTCAGGGTCTATTGCAACGAAACAGAGGTAGTAACAGGCAACGAGATATACTTGGAGGCCATAACGGGCATGCACCAACTGGGTAATATTTTTTATTCAAGTTCATGATCTATTATACAAGTATGATATATCCTCATATCTAATATTTTGTGAAAAGGCCATTAGCATCAATAATAGCTTGACATCTTGCTGGCATGCTTTCAATCAATGCTCTGAATTCATGCTCTCCCATAGTACCCCAAGCTTCCTTGACTGCCTCCCTCAATCTATCATATCACATATGTTCTGGAAAATTATCTTGCAGATAATTGTTCATTATATGCTATACTCTTTTAATAGGGTTTAAGTCAGGTAAAAAAGCAGGCCAGAAGATAATCTCAATAGTACCTCTTTCCCGAAGCTCAGTTCTTGTATCTCCTGAATCATGCCTGGGTGCCCCTTTCTGCATAAGCTTCAGATAAATCCCATCTGGAGTACACAACTCACTATACCCATGAATTATGGGAACTGTATGTGTTCAGTAGATTTCTGGATTGATGGACCCCTAATCCTTTTCCTAAAATATGCCTGGACCTTGCATATTACCATGAAAACAACCCCAAAACAACCAACTCCACTTTTCTGATCTTTTTCTACTATACAGGTAGCATCCCACTCATCTCCAGCCCTTCTGATAACTCAAGTTCTGGTATACCTTCCACCAGGAATCCATGTCTTATCTGTCCACAGGATAGTGTTCCACTGCTCCTGTGTCTAGTGTGCATGCTCCTGAGCTTATTGAAGCCAGATTGCTTGATTCCTTTCTGAGGTCAGAGGTTTCTTCATTGCCAGGTGCTGGTGAAACCCTTCCTTTAGTAAAGCAGCCCAAGTGGCTTTTTTCACTATACCAAAATCCAACTCACCAGCCAGTTGCTGAAATGAGACACGCTGGTTCTGGGCTGAGATGTAGACATATGCAACAAGGTCTTTGATTTGTGCTTGGGTAAGGATGGGCCCGGTGGGCGATTGGGGCCACTTGGTTGGAGTCGCTGGACAAGCCTGGGCAGGAGAGAAGATATAAGCAATCTGTTACTAAGAGAAGCCGGTTCTCTCCTGGATTTCCACATACCTCCAGCCAATAGAATGGAGAAACTGGTAGTCAAGGCGCTGATCACGCGTGAGGTGAGCAGTTCTTGGATGCCAGTGGGCTGAAGGAGGAGGAACAGACATATTGGTAGCTGGAAGAGAAATAAAGATTTCTGTCATAATTGGCAATATCTGAATATGAAGATTGCCTAAACTTGAACAAACTGTTGCCAAATAAAAATTATTGTGAAAAAAGTTTCACCTTTCGCACTCGGAACTGCCAAGCAACCTTACCCAATCTGTCCTCACCCCTGTCCCTAGCTTACACGCTTGTTTGTGGAACCTACAAAACCCAGGCCCTTTACCTCCGTAGAGATCCAACTCAGATCTCATGACCTTGATACCGACATCATAGACTCTAGCTGCCAACCCGGGCCCCTACCGGCAGTCCACTGTGAACAGCCGAGGTTATTAGACCACAGTGATTCCGCCCCCATGTCCGCAGATCGCGGCCTCCCGATCCAATCATCCTGGTGGTCTCGACCTCTTTCAATCTGGCCCCTAAAAATCTGCTTCCGTCGGAGGAAGACTAAGACCCATCCTAGCAACACCTAACCCACCCTCTTATTCGCGTTCGACCGGCCTTTTATCATCTCCTCTCTTATTCTTCTTCTCGCTCTCCTCCCCTACCGTACTTTCTTCCATCCTCGTTACTAGATATATTGTATTCCCATAAATACTTGCCAAGTGTGGGGGATTAGTGTATCCAAGATTTCGATATAAATAGACTTTGATAATGGGGGTTTTTCTGGTCCCCCGCTGGCTATTTAATGTTTACCAACTTTTGTATTTTTTTGTTTTTTCCCCTTCTTTTCCTTTCCCCTTCATTGGGGTTCCGGTTAGACTTTGTTGTATCGCGCTGTTCTTCTTCCTCATATTCTTGCTTACCCTTTTTTCTTCTATCCCCCTGTACAACACTCTTTTTCCATGCCTAATAGCCATTTTCCCACGATGTTTCGCTGGGGCTAATTTGTTTTTAATCAGGATACAAGCTCTATACTCTTTTCCTTTGCTCTCTTAATCTCTGCAATTTGTTAAAAACAGAACACCTGAAATGGGTGGGTGCCAGGGATATTACTTCAATGTGACAGATATGCCGCGAGCAATAGTAGTACCCGTATTGTTGGGGCTGTATATTGTTACCTCTTGTAAGTATTGTACCACTACATCGGGAGTGGCTAGCAGCGCAATATATATAGGGCATTAATTCTTTTGTACTATCGATTCACACCTCCGTATAGTTCCCATACCTAACGAGTCCTTACTTCAATCCCTCACACTTCGTCTCTGGAAACTGGCAACGGAGCGGTGCGAGTGAGAGAGCATGAAGATTCTCGCCACTCATCAATCGCCATGGGATACCGTAAAAACTCGAATAATTGAACCGTGTGCTATGAAGTCCAGAATTTACTTCTCTGGAACGGGGGCAAGAAACACAGCAAAAACACGGCCCCTTTCCCCCTTCCGAGACAGAAAAAAGAAACCAGAATTTGTTGACTTTAGTGAGAGAGGAAAGTCTAACGACATAGCACACGGTTCAATTATTCAAGTTCCTACGGTACCATCTAGGCAAATCTGCTGTTGGTCGTGATTTAGCGTTTGGGTATTTGCGAGTAGAAGCTCTTTGGCAGCGTCGGGAGGGGGGTTGGGTTAACTCCGGGGGGGGAGGGGGTTCGCTCTCAGACCTGATTGGGTATTTAGAGGTTTAGAGGGTTTCTTCCTATGACGATTCGCTTGGCTGTCTACCAGCCTGCATCTTTTGCATATCGCGTCTCTTCCGCCTCCGCTATCTCTCTTTTCTTCCACTGGTGTGGTTATTTTGACTAAATACTGATAGTTCAGGGGGCTTTTGTTTGCTAGTGCCTCCATCCTTCGGATGAGAAAGGTTGGAGCTGTTGGAAAGTCGTGAAAGTGCCCCGTGCTTGTATAAGTGCCCCGTGTTTGTATAAGTGCCCCGTGCTTGTATAAGTGCCCCGCGCTTGTATGCTGCCATGATATCCTGTGGTGGGGGTACACTATTTAGTGCTTGCTAGATATATTCAGTGGGATACCGCGGAACAAACTTGACAAGACAGGTTATTTTAAATACTATTTACAAACCTTGTGTGTGGACATGCCACTCGGAACAGCCACCTTGGGTAAATGAGCACTATTACCGTATAATCTGGCAAAAGTCGGATTGACGCGACTGAGGATTTTCTTGAACCTGCCCAACCACCGTGGTCTATATATTTAAACTGCGGAATTCGCCTTCTTCGTGCCCTCCTGTTGGCTCGGTTGCGTTAGTTTCGCTTTAGCTCTAGTCCGACGTTTGCCAAATGAGGAGGTATGCGCCTGCAGTTGAAATCCTCTCACTCGGAAGAAGACTTTGTAAGGGTATAATACAGTACCTGTTATTAGTCATACGCCTTGGCCAAATGGAGATGATTGGATGTAATTGTGCCACAACAAGTTGTATCACCCCCCTTCAGCTCTGATCACAGAGTGTTTGCAAACCCCCTGGTGCCCTGCAAATCGCTACACTGTTTCTACATTCAACCAACATCCCAGAATATCATGGCCCAAATTTCACTCAACTTCGGCGACGGCAGCACCAGCTGCGGCAACATAGACCATTGTTTCAACAGCTTCTATATCTCCGACGAGGATGCGCCAATTATGCGTTGGCTCTCTCCACTGGAGCCGAGTAATAGACATCAGGGCGTCCGCACTGAGCGGTTCGATGGGGTCGGGAATTGGCTGTTAGAAACGAGTGAGTTTCGGGAGTGGAGATATAGTGAGGGTGGAGCCAATAAGGCTATCTTTTTTTGTTCCGGGAATCCGGGAGTGGGCAAAACATATCTCAGGTGAGCGGTGGGACTCTTTGAAGGAACTGAATGCCATTGACGGTTGGGAATATTAGTTCCCTAGTAATCGACAGCCTGTGCGATCGGGCGCAGGAAGAAAATATCGCAGTTATAGGCTTGTACTGCGACTTCCTTTCTCAACAAGATCAGACAACCACCAACATTATTGGAGCTCTTCTCAAGTAGCTGGTAGGCAGAGGCGGCATCCCTGATCATCTACGGGCGGCGTTTCAAAAAGGGAAAAGGGAATTTGGTGGTAGAGGTCCGCGACTTGCGGACCTGATAGGAATGTTGAAGACCGTGATTGCTTCACTACCACAGGTTTTCATCTGCCTCGACGCCTTGGACGAATGCTTACCGAAGCATGTTCCGGAGATTCTCGAGTTGCTGAGAGATATTCTTCGGGAGTCCCCCAGGACGAGAATATTCCTCACTGGGAGGCCCCATGTCAAGGAAGATGTCCAAAGATATTTCCCCAAGGTGGTTGTGATACCCATCAGCCCTAACCCGAACGATATCCGGAATTATGTGGAGATGAGGTTGGATAAGGATTCCGAGCCGGAGGCGATGAGTAATGACTTACGGGTGGATATTGTGAGAGTCATTTTGGAAGGGATATCTAATGTGTGAGTAAGAACATCGGGCACCCCTACCTTATCAAGGATGCATACTTACCCAAGGTTCTGCATAGATTCCTCCTGGTTTCGCTCAACATCGATGGAGAAGGGGGAAACTTGAAGAGATGACACAAGGCAATGGACTGAGCGAGGCATACACGGCAACCCTAACGCGAATAAAAGCCCAGAAGGGATATAAATCAGTACTCGGATTGAAGGCCCTGATGTGGGTGCTGTATTCGGAAAGGCCGCTACGGACCAAGGAGCTCTGCCATGCCTTGGGAGTGGAGATAGGATCTGCGGATCTGGATCCAGAAAACGTTCCTGCGTTACGGATAGTCCTAGCATCTTGTCTAGGTCTTATCACGGTCGAAATGTCTTCGTCCACTGTCCGACTGGTACACTTTACTCTTCAGGAGTATCTATCGGATGATTCGACCCTATTCCATAGCCCTCATTCAGCAATCGCTGAGGTTTGCCTAACATACCTCAATTTCGAGTTTGTCTGGGATCTTTCGCCAACTCTTCGCCGGGCCCCCTTGACAACACCGCTTCTAGAATATGCTTCTGTTTATTGGTGGAGGCATACGGGAGGGGGGGGGGACAGAGAATATCAAAGTACTTGCACTGAGGCTTCTCGATAGATTTGATGAGCATATATCTATTCAACTCCTGTACCATTGTGGTGGGGCGTTATTCTCCCCATGGGCGTTATTCTCCCCATGGGAGTTATTCTCCCCATGGGCTCATAATCTGGAGAAACTCACAGGATTTACGGGGCTCCACGGGGTAGCATTCTTCGGAATCGAGGAGATAGTTTCAGCGGTATTGGATATGAGGGAATGGGACGTTAATGCAGCCGATTCTACTGGGAATACGGCTCTCATATGGGCAACTAAGAGAGGGCATGACAGGGTAGTAAAGATGCTTTTAGAACGAAAGGACGTCAATCCTGACCAGCCAGACACCAAATATGGCCGGACACCATTCTCGTTGGCGGCTGAGAACGGGCATGAGGAGATAGTAAAGATGCTTTTGGAACGAAAGGATGTCAACCCTGACCAGCCCGACACCGGATATGGCCGGACACCACTCTCGTGGGCGGCTAAGAGAGGGCATGAGAGGGTAGTAAAGATGCTTTTGGAGCGGAAAAATGCCTGCCCTGCTATGCCAGATAACGTGAACCAAACCCCACAGCCGGTGGCCCTCTCTGAAGGACATGATAGAGTTGTGAGGATCCCACTCGAGCGGGACGAGGCCAATTCCGCTGCAGTAGATCTTAGCAGCCCGACGCCCCTCCCACCCACCGTTATGTATCCAGACGAGTCTGTGGCGGAGATCCAATTCAGATCTCACGACCCTAATACCGGCATCGCGACCTCTAGCGGCCATCCCGGGCTCCCATCAGCAGTGCACAGTCAGCAGCCGAGGTTATTGGATCGCAATGATTCCACCCCCATGTCCGCAGATACCGGCCTCTCGACCCAATCACCCTTCTGGTCTCGACCTCGTTCCATCAGGCCCCTAAAACTCTGCTTCCGTCCGAACAAGACTGAAACCCATCTTACCAGTACCCAACCCACTCCCTTGTTCGCGTTTGACCGGCGTTTTATCATCTCCTCTCTTATTCTTATTCTCGCTCTCCTCCTCTACTTCCTTTCATCTTCGTTACTAGATCTACCGCTATTCCATAAATACTTGCCAAGTGTGGGGGGTTAGTATAGGCAAGATTTCGATATAAACAGGCTTTTTTGATAATGGGTTTTTTTCTAGTTCTCCACTGGCTATCTACTGTTTATCACCTTTTGTGCTTTTTTTTATAATCCTTTCCTTTTCCTTTTCCCTTCGTTGGAGTTCTGGTTAGACTTGGTCGTATCGCGCTACTCTTATTCTTCATTCTTATATGTGAAGTTAGCATTTGTCTTGTGTTTTGGTAGTGCCAGTAGTGTATAGTAATGTGAAAAGAGACAAAGTCCGTATACTGCTTAAGCAACAATACTATTTTCGGTATTGTAGAGGGATTGTTTACTAAGGGTGGAGTCCTTACCTACTATACTACTCGGCAGCCCAACTTGTACCCGTATCAAGCTTAAGAAACCTGTTCCCTGGTAGTATCTTCCTGAGTCTTCTTTCTCACATTCTTGCTTGCCCTTATTTTCTTCTGCCCCCTGTTCAGCACTCTTTTTCCAAACGTAATAGCCATTTTCCCACTATGTTTCGATATTGGTAATGGGGTTTTAATCACGATACAAGCTCTATACAGTACTCTTTTTCATTCCTTCCTTAATCTCTGCAACTTATTTAAAACAGAACCCCCGAAGTGGGTGGGTGCTGGGAATATTAATTTAATGTGGCAGATATGCCGCGAGGAATAATAGTACCCGTATTGTTGGGGCGGTATATTGTTACCTCTCACAAGTACAACGTACTGTACCGCTACATCGAGAATAGCTAGTAACGCAATAGATATTGGACATTAATTATTTTCTACTACCGATTCACACTGCCGTATAGTTCTCATACTTAGCGGGTCTTTACTTCAATCCCTCACCCCACACTTCATCCCCCATAGCGGGCAGAGGAGAGGTGCGAGTGAGAGAGAGCATGAAGATTCTCGCCACTCACCAATCGCCATGGAATACCGTAAAAACTCGAATAATTGAACCGTGTGCTATGAAGTCCAGAATTCACTTCTCCGGAACGGGGCGAAAAACGCAGCAAAAGCACAGCCCCTTTCTCACTTCCGAGACAGAAAAAAAACCAGAATTTCTTGACTTTAGTGAGAGAGGAAAGTCCGACGGCATAGCACGCGGTTCAATTATTCAAGTTTCTACGGTACCATCTGTTGGGATGTGTGGTACGTTGTGTGTTCGTTAATGACTAGTCGTACAAGAGAGAAAACTACTCAAAGGGAAACGCCCGTGCCAAGCCCACTCCCGCACAACCAATGATAGACCTAACCCAAACACCGTAGCCAGGCCCTAAGCTAACCCACAGACATGACCTAAGTGGGTAGCCGTACCTCAACATATCGTATAGCTAACAGAGTTAACACCATCTATGCAAATCTGCTGTCAGGGTCGCGAGTTAGCGTTTGGGTATTTGCGAGCAGAAGCTCTTTGGCAACGTCCGGAGGGGGGTTGGGTTGTCTTGGGGGGGAAAGGGGTTCGCTCGCAGACGTGATTGGGTATTTAGAGTTTATCTTGCTATGACGATTCCCTTGGCAGTCTACCGCCCTGCATCTTTCGCATATCGTATCTCTTCCGCCTCCGCTATTTCTCTTTTCTTCCACCGATGTGGTTATTTTGGCTAAATACTGATAGTGCAGGGGGGGTTGTTTGCTAGTGCCTCCTTCCTTCCGATGAGATAAAGTTGGAGCTGCTGGAAACTCGTGAAAGTGCCCCCTGCTTGTATAGGTGCCCCGCGCTTGTATGCTGCCACGACGTGCTGTGGTGGGGGTACACTACTCGAGTACGAGCACATAGTGCTTGCTAGATCTATTCCGTGTAATACTGCGGAACAAACTCGACACGACAGATTATTTTAACTACTATTTACAAACCTTGTGTGTGGACATGCCACTCGGAACAGCCACCTCAGGTAAATGAGCTGTATTACCGACCCGGGCGCAAATTAAAGATCTGGAAGAAGTGACAAACAATGTATGGTTGCAATATAGACATCGGGGTCACTCTTTCCGGATCTTTAATTTGCGCCCGAGTACCGGTATACCTCCTACTAGTTATGCGCCTTGCCCAAAATGGAAATGACTGGATGTAATTGTGCCACAACATGTTGTATCACTCCTCTTCAGCTCCGATCACGGAGTGTTTACAAACCTCCCGGTGTCCTGCAAATCGCTACACTGTTTCTACATTCAACTAACATTCTGGGTAGAATATCATAACTCAAATTTCACTCAACATCGGCGATGGCAGCACCCGCTGCGGCAACATAGACAATGGCGTCAACAGCTTCTATATCTCCAACGAGGATGAGCCAATTATGTGTTGGCATTCTCCACTGGAGCCGAGTAATAGACATCAGGGCGCCCGCGCTGGGCGCTTCGATGGGGTCGGGAATTGGCTTTTAGAAACGAGCGAGTTTCGGGAGTGGAGATATAGTGAGGGTGGAGCCGGTAAGGCAGTCTTGTTTTGCTCCGGGAATCCGGGAGTGGGCAAAACATATCTCAGGTAAGTGGTGGGACTCTCTGAAGGAACTGAATGCCGCTGACGGCTCGGAATATTGGTTCCCTAGTGATTGACAGCCTGTGCGATCGGGCGCAGGAGGACAATTTCGCAGTTATAGGCTTGTACTGCGACTTCCTTTCTCAACAAGAGCAAACAACCACCAACATTATGGGAGCTCTTCTGAAGCAGCTGGTAGTCAGGGGCGGCATCCCGGATCATCTACGAGCGGCGTTTGAAAAAGGGAAAGAGGAATTTGGTGGTAGGGGGCCGCGACTTGCGGACCTAATGGGAATGTTGAAAACCGTTATTGCTTCGCTACGACAGGTTTTCATCTGCCTCGATGGCTTGGGCGAATGTTTACCGAAGCGCCTTCTAGAGGTTCTCGAGTCGCTGAGAGATATTCTTCGGGAGTCCCCCGGGACGAGAATATTCCTCACTGGGAGGCCCCATGTCGGGGAAGATGTCCAAAGATATTTCTCCAGAGCGGTTGTGATACCCATCAGCCCTAACCCGAATGATATCCAGAATTATGTGGAGATGAGGTTAGATAGGGATTCCGAGCCGGAGGCGATGAGTAATGACTTACGGGTGGATATTGTGAGAGTGATTTTGGAAAAGATATCTAATGTGTGAGTGAGAACATTCGGCACCCCCATCCCATTAATGATGCATACTTACCAAAGGCTATATATAGATTCCTCCTGGTTTCGCTCAACATCGATGCTATTCTAGCAGAGGTGGCAATTCGTCAGAGAAGAAAGAAACTTGAGGAGATGGTACAAGGCAATGGACTCAGCGAGGCCTACACGGCAACCATAACGCGAATAAAAGAGCAGAAGGGATATAAATCAGTACTCGGATTGAAGGCCCTGATGTGGGTGCTGCATTCGGAAAGGCCGTTACGGGCCGAGGAGCTCTGTCATGCCTTGGGAGTGGGGATTGGATCTGCGGATCTCGATCAGGAAACATTCCTGCGTTACAGATAGTCCTAGCATCTTGTCTAGGTCTTATCACGGTCGAAATGTCTTCGTCCACTATCCGACTGGTGCACTTTACACTTCAGGAGTATCTATCGGATGATCCGACCCTATTCCATAATCCTCACTCAGCAATTGCGGAGGTTTGCCTAACATACCTCAATTTCGGATTTGTCCGGGATCTTTCGCCAACTCTTCGCCGGGCCCCCTCAACAACACCGCTTCTAGAATATGCTTCTATTTATTGGGCGAGGCATACGAGAACAGGAGTGACAGAGAATATCAAAATACTTGCACTAAGGCTTCTCGATAGATTTGATGAGCATATATCCGTTCAACTCCTGTACCATTATGATCAGGTGGTGTTCTTTCCCCTAGCGTGGGTTAATCCGGAGAAACTCACAGGATTTACGGGACTCCACGGGGCAGCATTCTTCGCAATTGAGGAGGTAGTTTCAGCGGTATTGGGTATGAGGGAATGGGACGTTAATGCAGCCGATTGTACTGGGAATACGGCTCTCACATGGGCAGCTATGATAGGGCATGACGGAGCAGTAAAGAGGCTTTTGGAACGAAAGGATGTCAATCCTGACAAGCCAGATACCAAACGTGGCGTGACACCACTCTCGTGGGCGGCCGAGAACGGGCATGAGGGGGTAGTAAAGATTCTTTTGGGACGAAAGGACGTCAATCCTAACCACCCAGACACTTTTCGTGGCCAGACGCCACTCTTGTGGGCGGCTGAGAACAGGCATGAGGGGGTAGTCAAGATTCTTTTAGAACGAAAGGACGTCAATCCTGACCACCCAGACACCAGATATGGCCGGGCACCACTCTCGTGGGTGGCTGGGAACGGGCATGAGGGGATAGTCAAGATGCTTTTGGAGCGAAAGGACGTTAATCCTGACCACCCAGACACCTCCCGCAGCCGGATGCCACTCTCGTGGGCGGCTCTGAACGGGCATGAGGGGATAGTAAAGATTCTTTTAGAACGAGAGGACGTCAATCCTGACCACCCGGACACTTTTTCCGGCCAGACGCCACTCTCGTGTGCGGCTGAGAACGGGCATGAGGGGATAGTCAAGATTCTTTTGGAACGAAAGGACGTCAATCCTAACCACCCAGATAGTTTTCATGGCCCGACGCCACTATCGTGGGCGGCTAAGAGAGGGCGTGAGGGGGTAGTAAAGATGCTTTTGGAACGAAAGGACCTCAATCCCGACCACCCGGACACTTCTTACGGCCGGGCGCCACTCTCGTGGGCGGCTGAGAACGGGCACGAGATGATCGTAAAGATGCTTTTAGAACGCGAGGATGTCAATCCTGATCGCACAGACACCGAATATGGACGGACGCCGCTCTCGTGGGCCGCTCGGAGTGGGCATGAGGAGATAGTAGAGATGCTTTTGGAACGGAAAAATGTCCGCCCTGCTAACGTGAACCAAACCCCACAGTCGGTGGCCCTCTCCGAAGGACATTATGGAGTTGCGAGGATCCCACTCGAGCGGGGCAGGGTCAATTGCGCCGCAGCACGCCTTAGCAGCCCGACGTCCCTCCCACCCCCCACTATGCACCCAGATGCGTCTAGGGTGGAGATCCAGCCCAGATCTCATGATCCATACACCGGCATCACAGGCTCTAGCGGCCAACCCGGGCTCATACTGGCAGTGCACAGTGAGCAGCCGAGGTTATTAGACCACAGTGATTCCGTCCCCATGTCCACAGATAGCGGCCTGCCGACCCAATCACCCTGGTGGTCTCGACCTCTTTCCACCCGGCCCCTAAAACTCTACTTCCGCCGGAAGAAGAATAAGCCCCATCCTAACCACACTTAACCCTCCCTCTTATTCGCATTTGACCGGCGTGTTATCATCTCTTATTTTTCTCGCTTTTCTCCTCTACTTGTACATCCTTCCATCCTCGTTACTAGCCTTGTCGTTATCCCATAAATACTTGCCAAGTATGGGGGGTTAGTGTAGCCAAGATTTCCATATAAACAGGCTTTGATAATAGCGTTTTTTCTAGCTCCCCGCTGGCTATTTACTGTTATCCCATCAATACTTGCCAAGTGTGGGGGGTTAGTGTAGGAAGCATTTCGATATAAATAGCCTTTTTTGATCATTGTGGTTTTTTTCTAGTTCCCCGCTGGCTATTTACTGTTTATCAACTTTTGTGGTTTTTTTTTTACCCTTCTTTTTTCCTCCCCCCTCATTGGAGTTCCCGTTAGACTTGGCCATATCGAGCTACTCTTATTCTTCATGTTATTTGTGAAGTTAGCATTTGGCTTGTGTTTTGTGGGTAGTCCTAGTGGTGTATAGTAATGTGAAGAGAGGCAAAGTCTGTATACTGCTTAAGTGGCAATACAGTTTTCGGTATTATAGAGGGATTGTTTACTAGAGGTGGAGTCCTTACCTACTATACTACATGACAGCCTATGCCCATATCTGACTTAAGAAACCTGTTCTCTAGAAGCAGTGTTCTCAACGGTCCGGGGCCCCCGTAGGGCCCGACGGGGGGACTGCCAAGAGCCCTGGACCGGACGGGACGGCAAAATGCGGTCCACACCCGTCCTGGAAACCTCAGGACGGCCGTCTTTGTG
>Ga0307509_10001209_pt1 | contig 43983 bp, 55 predicted proteins | sample 10_EM_MG_FD_202245 | JGI IMG/M metagenome (GOLD analysis project Ga0307509, IMG submission 202245) | Populus trichocarpa ectomycorrhiza microbial communities from riparian zone in the Pacific Northwest, United States - 10_EM | ecosystem: Host-associated > Plants > Roots > Unclassified | place...
TCAGACATCGAGAAAAAACCGGATGGAATAACTTCACTCGGTGTCGAAAATGCTGGCTTGCTGCTCTCACCGTACTGGGAGCGAAACACCACTGGAACTTCTGTTGCGCTTTCTCCTGGGATATCTACTCCGTGTCAACCCACCTCTGTAGAATCGTCACCGGCCGCGGAAATCAGCTTCGGGGAACTCGATGTCAACCTTGGACTCTCTTGTAATTTCGGCTCCCTGATTTCCGATTCGCTCCCGGTGGATTCGCCACCTTCATCTGGGTACGGCAATAAACTCTCAGCCGCTCAGGGTGTGACACTCAGCTACGGTCGTCATGTTCGTTTTGAATCGGGGGACTTCAGAACTAGCAGTACGGCCGTGGACTCAAAGCGGCATTCACCTCATCACAGGCAGCCACCTTTTGATCGGTCGAAAACATGCCTAAAGAAGAAGCGCCGAGGTGAGAAGACGAAGGGCCGGAGAAACTCCTCGGACACATCCATCCCTTTGGTAGGGTCACCTGGAGTCTATTGTGACCACCTACCTTCCTCTTTTTCCTCTGGCTCGATTTCCAAGAGGGGTTCATGGTGGCAACGTGGTCGGTTGTTGGTCGTGATCGGTAGGGTGCGAAGAGGGATCCGGGGATGCCTATCTGTGGAAGAAGAGGAGACTCTCGACGGTCCTGTATCAGTAATGGAACGCGACCACTGGAACGATCACTTGGATGAGGGCGAGTCTAGACACTCCGGGGATCCGACGGCCGATGATGATGGGGGAGCGCTTCTGCGACGTGTCCGCCGATATACTTAGGGATTGCGTACATTCTGCATAGGGCTCCTGAGAGCGGGGTCGGGAGGGTAGGAGATATATGTTAATCTGTTTCGTTCGTTTGCAACCGTGTCACTGGTCGGGTGTGTTCCCTGCCTCAAATTGCTGTGTCCTCATAGAAACTCAGAGATAAGAGTCACGCCATGGGTTACGGCTATTTTACGGCCATTGAATATCGAGCACTGCGCTGAGAACAGAGTTGCTGATCTGACCGATCTTCGTGGAAACTAACTCTCACTCCAACCACGATTCAGCCGCTCAGTCCGGGGGCAACCTTATGCCGGCATATTATATCGGGGTAGACGTTGGGACTGGCTCGGTAAGGGCGGCGTTGGTCCAACGGGATGGAACCCTCATCGCTTCTTCTACTTATGATACCCCGATGTGGAGAGACGAAGGGGATCACCGGATCTTTGAACAATCAACGATAGCAACTTGGGGCGCTGTCTGCAGTGCTGTCAAGGAGGTAGTTGCAGAGTCCAAGGTCGATCCCTCTGACGTGAAGGGGTTGGGCTTCGATGCCACTTGTTCACTGGCTGTCACCGACATGGGTGGGACACCTATCTGTGTTACTAGTGGCAAAGGCCTGGGCCTGGAAGGGGAGAGAAATATCATCCTGTGGGCCGATCATCGTGCAGAAAAGGAGGCAAGATTGATCAATTCTACGGGCTCTATCGTTTTGGACTATGTTGGTGGAGTAATGAGCGTGAGTGCCCTACTCGCTCGTGCATGGTGGAAATTGAGGAAACGGAAACGTTCGTTTATTCGTAGTTGGAGATGGAGATACCGAAGATTCTCTGGCTCAAGAGCCACATGAAACCTGAACATTTCTCTCGTTGCCAGTTCTTCGATCTGCCTGATTATCTCACATACCGAGCGACGGGGAGCATTGTAAGGTCGTGTTGCTCTCTGACGTGCAAGTGCTCCTATGTCCCCGGGGCAGGGTGGGATGCTGCCTTCTTTGAGAAAATCGGGCTTGGCGAGCTTGTGTCGTCTGGCTACGTTCAAATTGGGGCTGGTTCCGGAGTCCCTTCGACCGCCGGAGAGCCGGTCGGCGAGGGCCTGACGAAGGCCGCTGCTGAGGAGCTTGGGCTTGTCCAGGGAACACCGGTTGGGAGCGGTGTCGTTGATGCGTACGACCACACTCCCAGAACACGGTATGCAAATCACTGACGACCTACCAGGTACGCAGGTTGGATTGGGACAATAGGGGCGAGATACAAGGAGGAAGGGGGCAATACATCTCCACCTCCCAAAATCGAAGAATCCAGTCACCGGTTGGCTGCAGTTGCCGGAACTAGCACTTGCCACCTTGTTCAAAGCCCTCGAGGAATATTTGTCAACGGGGTTTGGGGGCCATACAAGGTGCGCTGATCCCCGTGGGTTACAGTCCACCACGTCGACCCACGATTTTAGGATGCTGTTATGCCAGGGTATTGGATGAATGAAGGGGGTCAGTCGTCAACTGGACAGGTAGGAGGAACGGATGTTGACCGCTTACTCTCGTGTGTTCATGATATCGCGCAGTTAATCCACTTTATCACCACAACACACCCGGCGTATGCCGGGCTGCTCAAGATAGCAGAGGAGGAAAATTCGAGTCCACACGAAGGTCCGCACACAATGTCTTTGGTGTTGGATGACCTGCGGAGCGCCTGAGCGTCCCTGAAACCAGTCCTAAATAAAAAGTTGGATGAGCTGATGAAGTTGGAGGGCGTTTCATCCCGTACGGAGCTTACCAAGGACCTGCACATGTATCCAGATCTACACGGTGGGGTTCGTTAAAACAGCAGTGTGCGGTCGGCTGAATTACATGACACAGGGAACCGCTCCCCGCTCGCGGATCCGCGGATGCGAGGTTCCGTGGTTGGGCTCATTTTGGTAGGCCGGGTTTCCTTGCAAAGTTGGACAACGGACGTCTCACTGGTAGTGCAGGATGACACAATCAATGATCTCGCACGAAAGTACAATGTTACCATGGAGGCGATCGCTCTGCAGACAAAGCACATTGTGGACGAAATGAATGGCAAAGGCCATGAGATCAGGACCATATTCATCTCTGGGGGACAGTCAAAGAACGTCGCATTGCTGCAGCTGCTTGCGAATACCTGCGACATGCCGGTGGTGACGCCACATTCAAGCTCGACGGCGGTTGTGACCGGTGCGGCGATGCTTGGCAGGTTCGCTGCGGAGGCGAGCGAGGGGAATGGGGGAGGGCTGTGGGACATCATGGTGAGATCAAGTGGCGGATAGATCGGAGGAGAGAGCGGCTGACTAGCTCGCGCAGGTTGAGATGACGGCACCAGGAATGGTTGTCTCGGTCTCGGTGAATTCTCGAGAGAAGAAGTTGTTGGAAGCGAAGTATTCGATCTTCCGGGAGGCGATTGAGATCCAGAAGAGATGGAGAAGGAAAATGGAGGATGCGGTTAGCGAGGAGGACTGATTATAAGATTCTGATGGACCCTTGGCCCGGGATTTGGTTTCCGTCCGCGTCTTTGGATTCAATGCTCCTGTATGCTTATCTGTCTGTATCTTGACCGTTGCGAAGCCTTCGTGGCCGTCCCCTTTTTTTGCTTTCTTTGTTTTGTGTTTTCTTCCCTCCCCTCCCTGCGCGGGGCGTCGCGTGACGATGCGCGGGCGTCAACGTAACGTTTTCGGTTTCGTCCTCCTTACCCTGGCTACACTCGACCGCACCATCGCTTCTAGGGAGGAAAGGCGCGACAACTTTCTTTTTGCTTTGCTTCCTCGGGCGCTGTAGTGTCTTTACAAACTCGGGTAGCCGGAGCTCGAGCCAAATTGTATTTTGAGAGCGAGTTATGCTTCATCTAAATCATCCTTCATCACTTTCGACTCCCTTGATTTCCCACTCTGATCTCCCCTGGCCCGCCGTCCCCCGTGACAACGTCCACAAGGACAAGCCCAAGCATCCCCAACCCCCCAACCCCCCTCCCACCGACCTTTTGTCTTCAGAACAGCCCGCCGACCTTCCCCACGCGCACCAGCCCGATGACGACCAGACGACCGGCCTCGTGAACGACGCGTCCAGACAGTCTACGCCTCTTTCAGAGCTTTCCTCCCTTTCAGAACGCGCCAAATCCCTCGAACCGACAGACACGTCCGGAAACCCAGACAAACTCAGCACGGATTCGATCCACTCTACAGCCCAGGAGAGTGGGTGGCAAACAGAGGGCGGGGGGAAGCGAGAGGTACAGGCAGACGGCCGATCTGTCGCAGCAGGTGGTGTATCAGAAGACCAGAGTTCGGGGAAAGATGCTGCTGTTGAGAGGCGGACCATGGGCCAGCCCTCGACCTTCCCCCAAGACCCCTCGGCTGCCGGCTTCAACCATTCCCAACCCTCTCGGTCCACTTCTTCTCCTCAGCCATCCTCACGGCCGCCCTCCGTTTCCTACCGCGGGCAATCTATCGACCCCGTCCCTCGAAAACAGTCAGTCGGAGCGGAGAGCATCTCCTCCGCTTCCTTCTCTGTAATCCCAAATACGCCAACAGCGACCTCTCCTGCGAACCCTTCAGAACAAAAGCTCGACACAAAGGTGGTCACCATTCTCGAGTTGAATGCAGAGCTATTGAAGTACGTTTCTCATCGCGAGCGCCTATCTTAGCCACTTACCTGTCCCTTGCTTCTAGGGTTAGCATGGAGTTTCAAACGCGCGGGGTGCCCATGAACGACCCCAGGTTTATCGAGTAAGTGATTGGGGTATTCAGGTTTACCTTCCCCTGACGGTTTGTCAAGGTTTTCGAAAAGGATGCAGTCAAATCTCACTTGGATGGCTGCCGTTGCCGATTCCGATCGTGGGGTAAGATCTTCTCCCCTTCAGCATTTACCAGAGACTCACCAGTTCCCTAGGGACTTTCTGTGTCTCTGCCTGTCATGAATCCTCCCCCGGGCGTGGATTTCGCGTCAATGGAACGGATATACCAGCTCTACTCGACGCTTCCGACAATTTTCGCAAACGACATCGCCCGTCGGCAAAATGGTGTGGCCCGCAGGTCTCGATCGCCCAGTGTGGGCCTAAAGCGAGATCGTACCGATGAGTATGGCACCGACGTCGGCAACAAAAGACGCGATACCGGAGAACATAAGTTCTCCTCTCTCCCCACTTCCCCGTCAAATCAACCTCCGACTTCCTTTACCACACCGAGCGCTGCCAGTACCCCTCAGCCCGTCACGCCCTCCGTTTCGATGGGACCCCCATCGCACGTTCCACCCAATTCCGATCCACGACGACAGATGACAGCAATGCGTCCCCCAATGCAACCCCAACAAATCCCTCAGCCCATGATCCAACCCAACAACATGCAATCCAACCCTGCCCCCTTACCACCCTCTAGTGCTCCTGTCAACACCGTGCCCTCCAACGTCCCACCCCAGGTCGTTGCCATGGGTGCCGCAGCCATACAGTACTACCAAGTACTCCAAAATCCATCTCACCCGATGGTTCAATATATTACGAACTCTATCCCTGGGTTTCAATCTTTGCCCATTAACCAGCAGATCGTGAAGATGCATCAAGTACAGGTGGGTTTCCCCGTTTGGTTTCCTCATTGTGCGGCTATTCACTCGCTCTCGGCAGTCCGCCATCTCAAGGAACAAAACCCAAGCGGGACAACGTCTTCCCCAACCCAGCGCCGGTGGCCAAGGCAACCTTACTACTGGAAATCAATTCCGAACTCCTACGACAGGGATGCCCCCTCAAACCCAAGGTGTGCAACAGCCCGGAATCTCTTTCCCTCAAACCTTCAATAATGGGATGGTCAATGCAGCTATCCAAAATATGGTTCCCTCCCAGCAGACGACGCTTCCTACGATCCCAAACCTGAACGCAATGACGGCTAATCAACGCCAGCTCCTCATGATGCAGCAGATGAGGGCTGGTAATTCAGGAAACGCCGCCAACCCCCCACTTCTGAACGCACAAACCGTCCCTTCTCCAGAGAGGATACGGACTGACCAATCGCGAATGTCACCAGGGTCACCACCATCCCAGTTGCCGATGGGAGTAGGGATGGACATGAATTCCTTCCCGATGATGAGGTCGAATTCAACTGTCCCGGGGATCGCTCGGAGCAGTCGGTCACCGACGGATCCCACCGGACTACAAGGGAGAGTGGTATCGAACAACCAGGAAGAGATGCAGCGTGCTTTCGCTGCACAACAACAAAGGAATATGATGGTGGGCCAGAGTAACGCCGGGTTTGTGAACCCCCAGCAGATGCTGGCCAGTGGGAACGCTGGAAACTGGCAACAGCAGGCTGGGGGTGGGATGGGGGTGATGGGCCATCAATCCCAGCAACCACAACAACAGTCACCAACGCAGCCTCAGAATTTCGGGATGTTACCCACACAGCAAACAGGCAATTTCGGTTCACCAATGGTCCCGCACCAGCAGTGGAACGCCGCTGGCGGTTCGATGCAATATCCTTTCCCGACTGCACCTTCACCTGGAGGAACTGCCCCCCAACAACAGCAGATGAGCCCTCACTCGCACTCGACAATGATGGATCCTTCGGTTGTGGGGGATTTTGACTTTTCGAGTTGGACTAACCAGATGTAAACCTGAAGGCCCCTGTTCCGTTTCAGTTGTATCGTTTGTGCTTGTTCGTGGATTTTACATATGCTTATTATCCTATGTAGACCCCAACATCCTCCTTCCCCTGTGCCTATCCACTCCAATCTTTCGTATAATACATACCTATGTTTAAACATCCCAACAATAATGTCCAAGTCATTCCCCCGGAATGATCGGTCAGCTGAGCGCCGAGGACCAGGCGGATGCACTACTTATAGAATCCACCGCCAACCACCATCCTGACCTCGGGGAGGAAAGAATATGGTCTTCTCACAGCTATCCGTGCACGAGAAAGACGCGTTCTTCAGTCTTCTTGACGAGTTCAGGAATCCGTTGATCTCCCGAGTCTGGTCGACCGTACTCATGCCTTGATCCCGTGTGTCTAGGTACTTCGCATCCCGTCCGGAGTTGCTGAGCAATATCGCCAAATCACAAGGGGTCAGATCCGCGGCTAACGCGGCGCACGATGCATTCAGAAATCCTGCCACGAGGGACTCCGCGATTGACACCGTTAAAAGTATGAATTCCGCCCGAGGAAGTTGGAACACAAAACGGGAGGCCGGTCCAGAGCCGGTGAGTGCGCATCCTTAACGCTTAACAGAGTGATGGACGAAACGGGTGGGTCGCCAGGCGGAAGAAAAGGGTCACAATGGACCTGGTCGTGTGGCGGCAGCGGCGGCCTCGTTGATGTCCACCCCGAGATTTGGTGGCACCCCTACCTCGAAACCTCCCCCGCCACCTGCTAGGAAGGCAACCACCAATGACGGGAATTCCCCTCCTCTACCTTCGAACAAGCCTCCTCCCGTCCAACGCCGGGAGTCCACGGCAGGTTCGTTAACGTCTACCAGGGTTCGTACTTCGGTGTAGTTGTTATCATTTCCTAGCTGACTGCGCTACCAGACGCTCGGTGATGTGGACGTAACTTCTGCCAGGGGGTTCTTCACCTCCATCAGGAATTCATCCAAGAACTCGGACCAACCTTTGGCTACCCCATCGTCCCATTTGCCTCCCCCATCTTCAGGGCCTAAGAAACAGTTTGCCCCACCCCCTGTGAGACGAGTTACCTCGGGTTCTTCGTCGGCTTCTGTCACATCCACGCCACCTGCTCCCCCTCCCCCAACACGCAAGAAGGAAGAACCCGTTGGAGAATGGGCGGAGGTTTTGTATGATTTCTCAGGTGATGTCAGTGCCGGCGTCACACAAATCCCTCACCTTGCCCAACTGATTTGCTCCTAGCAACCTGAGGACCTTGATGTTAAGGAATCTCAGCGTATTCTGATAGTGGAAAGATCCTCAGATGACTGGTGCGCGTTGGTCCTGTCTGTAGGGTCAACCCTACCATTTTGCTTACCGGTCGTACAGGTGGACGGCTGAGCTGGGCGGAAAACGGGGCACCGTCCCAGCTTCCTACGTCAAGCTCTTGTGAAAGGTAGCAGTGGCATTATCATTGCTCTGGGTTTCGTGCTCAAGGGGTTGGCCCTCAGGCTGGTAGTTCTCCAAGTTCTCCTCAGTAGGCACGTTGCAGGTCCTCCCGGCGCGGATTCACCAATTCAGGTTCACCAGCCTTCAACGGGGGTTATATTCTATAATGCATAAGGAGCCGGAATCAGCACCGTAAACTATATACTGTACAGTAGAGCGCGCGGAATGCTAAAACTACACGTGATAGAAGGAACAATGTGGATTCAAGATAGGTACTTGCCATTAAGTGCACTATGTGCGTGAAAGTATACCGATAAAATAGACAGCAATAAAACGAGGCCTTGGACGATGATAACGACGACAATGCAAACGAGATAGGCAAGTGCGAATTACGAGGCGCGAACGGAAGGCAACAGGTGCGTTACTGTTGTTCGGGCGCGAGGGAAGAGGGTGCAGGCCAAGGGGAGACGGAACCATCAAGCATGATCCCGCTGATGCGAGAATAGACAGCTGCAGGGAACTGTCTGGCCTGCATCCTTTCCAAGAGCGCGACAGCCTCGTCGCGATTTCCATTACCAAGTTCCGCTCGAACCATAGCCTCCCAAGTTGATGGCTGGAATGGCAACGAGTTAGTAACGCTAAAACAGAAGGAGGTTGGCGTATGAACCGACTCACCTCACGGTACACTGGGGCGTATGGGTGGACTGGTGTCGTGACATCAAGCTCATGAGGGGCGTGGTTGTTTGGAGCGGCGACACCGGTGGGAGGGTCGGTCAAGCTCGCAAACACATCGCGTGCCTTTTCCAGTTCACCAGCGACAGCGTAACCCTTGATCAAGAGATTGGCAATGTAGGCTGTCATGTGCACCCCGCTCGACTGGAATCGGTCCATGTAGATCGGAATAAGGTCTGTCCTCCGAAGCGTGACGAAGACGTTGATCAAGGCTTCGTACGAAACGGCCTCGGGCATGGGTCGGCCTTTCTGAGTTGAAGGGTGGGACGCGATGGTATCGAAGGCCTCAATCGCACGGTCAAGATCCTTTTGAACACACCCATAAGCGTTGATCAGAGACCCCCAATGCGTGCCTTGGACCTGGACGGACTTGTCGGCGCAAAGAGCTGCGAAGGTTTGTTCCATGGCCCTGATGTTAACGGGCTCGATGGTACCGTATACATCCATTAGGAGCTGGGGATCCAAGGTTAGCACGTCAAGGGACACCCAAATTGGAGGCTGACAAACCTTATACGTGTGAGCGGTGGGACGAACACCCTTGGAAATCATAGAATCGTAGTAGTGAAGAACCTTCTCGCGATTACGTTTGGTATAAGTGTAGAGCTGCATCATCGTGTTGAATGGAGGAACCCTTGGTTTGAAGTTGGGCTGCGAAGACATTTCATCGAACAGAGCCTCAGCAGACTCGACGTCCCCAACCCTCGAGCAAGCGCCAATTACCGCACCATAACTGACGGAGGACGGCCAAAACCCGTTTGCCTTCATCTTGGAGAACAACTCCATGGCGAGGTCAGCCTTCCTGGCCTTGGCCAGCTTTGATATCATGGTGTTGTAGAGGTAGACGTTGGGAACAACACCACGTATCTGGGATTCGCGATAGAGGGCGTAGGCGTTGGCGCTGTCATCGGTGGTGTCCTTGACACAGCTGATCAGAGCACCGTAGGCGTCAGCGCTGGGTGTACCGCCATACTCGAGGATCCTAAGGCGATGGTTGTGGGCACCGTCAACGTCACCAGCATGGGCCAAAGCGATGATCATGTGGTCCTCAATCTGGTACCACGGGCTTTTGGGATCCACCCCTGGGGCCGTTTTAAACATTGTGATAGCATGTTGGGCGGATTCGTAGACGAAGTTGACCTTCTCAATCTCCCCAGCACGACCAAGGGCATTGATAAGTCTACCGAAGGTGGGAGTGATTGGGTAGAACCCATCAGTGTAACCTGCAATGAACTTCTCATAGGCCATAACCGGTGAGGCCGTCTTGAAGTTGTTCAGGTGCTCGTCGATCTTCTGGCTGAGAGGGGTGGAGATGCGGTAGGTTGCGACGGCAGTGCCGGAAGATGGGGTGGATGGAGGGGAGATTTCCTCAACAGGGGTGCCGCTGGCAGCCTCACGGGTAGGCGTAGGCGCGATATGGGAGACCTGTTCCTGAACGGATGGCTGGCTCCACAATGCAGACCAGGGTTCGCCAAGCTTCCCAAGGACAGCCTGGAGGGAATCTGCAGGATACCAGATCTGAAGGCCACGCAGAACCTCGTCAATGGCGGTAGGGGATAGTTTTGAGAGATCCTGGATGTGGCCAGCAATATTGGTGAGGAGGGTTTCGAATCTGACGAGCGGGTGCGACTCTGGTTGACCGTCTGTGGGCTCGTTATTTGCGTAGATGACACGAACGCCGGCTGCGATGAGTGTCTCTGCGTTGGAAATGGTGAGATGGACAATCTGCCCACTTTTCTTGGAAACTTCGTAGATGGAGAGGTATGTGTCAGCCGCTTCGGCGGAAAGTCCCTTGTCTAGACCGTTGGTGATTGAAACAAACTGCTCGGCAGCTGCCAAGGGTGGAGGAGTCTGACGGCGAAGAATCCACTCCGTCACATCTGACACACGGTTCCTCAAAGCATAGAGCAGCCTGGACTGGGACTGGGTCAATTCGGTCCCAGTCTGAGGAGTGCCAACCACGGCCTGATGGGCACAGACGTAGGTTTGAAGGAACTTGGCAGCTTCATCGAATCGACCATCTCGTCCGTACAGCTTGATGATCCTATGCATCGTGTGGCTGGCGGTCTTGTCCATCGTGAGGATCCAATCACGAGGATCCCCTACGATCTTGTCCATGACGTGGTCGACCTTCTTCTGGACCTCGCTGGGCGCAATACTCTGGCTCCACTGCAAAGCTTCCAAGTGAGCAATGTTTGCCTCGGTGACGAGTTTATAAGCAGTTGTAACGACGAGGGGGCTGTCCCCGGTGTTCGTTGAGAGCCATTGAGAGTACAACGAGTTGGTTTCGTCGATCATGTTCTTTTCAGTCAGGGCGCCAATGATAATGTTCCATAATTTGGCATCCGGGCGAGGAGGTGCGGAGAGTGGAGTGTACAGGTTCTCGGCGACAGTGGTCTCTAGCAAGAGTCGTCGGAACCATTTCAAGGCGGTTTCGACGTCGTTATCCCTGCAGAATCCAGTCATGATTATATGGAAAGTCAACAGTGAGGGACGGGGGATGGAGGGATCAGAGGAATCCAGCATTGTTTCCAAGACTGTCAGGGCTTCCGCCTGGCGGCCAGCGAGGGAGTATATGGTGATCATCAGATTCCAAGGCTTAAGGAGAGCGGGGGACTCGTCGGGGCCATTGGAAACCGATGCGTAGGAAACGTTCCCGAGGATGGCAGCCTTCTTGAACTCAGAGAACGTCTCCTCAGCAGCAGCGAGATTGTTTGTCCCCAAATAAAGCCTCATCATGTTGAAGTAAGCCCTTGAAGGAACATGCGAACTGTGGTTCTTCTCCAAGTGAGCGAACACCCTCAGAGCGGCGTACTCATCTAAGTGACGGACGCAGGCAGCTAAGAGGTCGACATATATCTCCGGGGAGATCTCGACGCGAGTCTTGCAGGCGGCTTGGAAGACGCGGATGGCACTGCGAAGGTTGCGCTCGGACCTCAATGTTGAGATGGCCTTGACATCCTGATCACGGTGGCTCGGGACTGACTTATTGTTAGCCGAGCGGGCGGCAATATTCTGCTGGTGTCGTGCGATAGCGGTTGCAACTTCAAAATCACGGCCGAGGTGGGCGAGGATCAGAGTGTGGTAGGCTTGGGCGGAAGGGGATATGTCGTGTTGGACCATCTCGTCAAGTAGCTTGGTCAGAAGGGAAACATCGGTCTTGCTCTCGTAGGTGACTGCAACCGCTTGAATGGCGGCCTCGTACACGGTAGCGTCCTGAGGAAGTTTGCCATTCGACAACAATTGGTTAACGTACACGCAGGCGCCGTGGTCTTTGTCGCTCAGGTACTGCGCCAGTTTGGCTTGGATTTGAGTGGGTAGGTCCTCGATCGGGGGCACGGCGGAATGAGGAGCAGGGGGATCTGAAGGTGTGATAGGTGGCGGATGGGCAGAAGCGGAAGGAACATCGTCCGAAGGGGGTAATGAAGTGACAGAGGAGGTTGAAGCGCGTCGAGAAAGCTTTGGACGCGATTCGAGAAGGGCCGGGTCCGCCGCGGTGTCATCGACTGCGCTGTTATGGGGAGCGAAGGCGTGGCTTTTGCGAGCGTGAATCTGGACGACCTCCAGAACACCAGGGCGATTGCCAGCTCCCGCGCTCTCAACTTGACCTTGGGAGCCTAGGGTGAGACTGTGGGATCGTGGGCGTCGTAAGGTTGTCAAAGGTCTGGAGGCGGGCTTGACGGGTCCGGGGCGGAAGAAAGGATCTTCAGTATCGTCGAGGCCGGAGTCTACAGCAGAGGCTTGACTAGCCTGCGTTAAGGACCGGCCGGCACCCTACAGAACGAGACCCACACGTTGAATATGGGAGACGGAAATACGCGACAAAAAAACCGACCTGGTACCCGTGATAAAACTTGCTGCTCGACTGGTACTTGGCACCTCCTGCACCAGTACCAGCACTGCCCCAGCTAGAACCTGACGCGCCTACTCCGGACCAGTTGGCGGTGGTTGTCGTACCGCTGGACGATGACTGAAGAACATTGCGAAAAGCGTGACCGGAACCCTGGACGGCGGTGACGGCACGGGTTGTGTGGTGGATGAGTTGAGTTGCGACCTTTGGAAACATTACTGCCGAAGAGCGTCGCAGCGACTGTGGAATATCGGCAAGAGGGACGAGGCTGGTCGTCTACACAACGCCCCGTGATTTTGGTCGTAGCAGTAGACAGAGGAAGAGTTTGCGTGACTCGCAGGACGGCGTGTCACTTTTAAACGACGTTGGTTGTACCTGACGTCTCCGCTCGGCCGCTGGGACGCGTACCCGGGCGATCACGGACATCTGATTCGTAAAATAAAGTGTCATGCAGAAACTATCCGCCACTGCCCAACGATCTCTCCCCACTCATGGCTCTCTTCAATCTCCTCCACATCTTCCCCAGTTCCAACGCGAGCACCGGTCCAGTCAGAAAACCTCACGGTCACTTGGTTCTCGTCCCAACCGACAACTGTGCCAACGTGCAGCATTACCTCGGGTGTAATCGTAACGGGGTTGATCCCGAGGGCCTAACGATCAATTCATTCCTTCCGTTCCGTCCGACTTCATGGGATTGGACGCACCTTCCACCCTACGGTTGTTCCGATGGACAATCCGGTCACGCTGGTGACCAATGCTGATGAATCCCACTTGGTATGTATCGCCGCGCGGTCAAGCTCCCCACCTGTGCGACCCACAGGCGGCGTTTCTGGCCGTTGGATGTTTGGAATGTCAGGTTTTGGTTTCTTGCTCTGTCGCAAGCCTTCCTCCACATTGACGCTCGTTACGAACACGTTCGGCGGAAGCAAGCCCTTCTCCTGCTTCTCCGACGGTGGAACCAATCGTGGGGCAGATACCTGAACCCGCCCGTTCGTGCTGGTGTCCGGACAGACCTGTCCTGAAAAAATAATCTTGGGAGGCACTTCTTTCCCCATCGCGTTCTTGAATCCTCTCCTCTTGTTCTTGTTCGATAACGATGCCATCGTCAAATCAGTAAACTCTCCGTGATCGCCCACAATTGGCTGGGGGATGGTCGCTGGGACTTCAGTCATATTGTTGTTTCCAAGTGGGATCGCATTCACCCCCACTGTGGGATCGTCCAGATCTCGGGCAACTGCGTTCCGCTCGTGTTGTATTTTTTTTCGGCGCCGAATGTTCCGACTGTGAGTAGCCGGTTTCCCCGTTCCAGGACGCACGAATGGTCTAACAATGCCGGTCAATAAAGCTCAACCATATTGGACAGGACAGTTACCGCTGGCTAGTCGGTCGCTTTTCCCTTGACTTCACTCCCTTGAGTTTCGAAAGAGACAGGCTAGGCGAATCAGTTGTAGACTCTGATTCTGACGAAGAAGTTGATGACGAGGATGACGAGGACGAGGACGAAGAAGAGCTCGAAGTGGTCGAGTCCGAACGTTTCCTCTTCCTGAGTACTGCACGCTATTTGTAAACTGTGAATGCTTGGAAAGTTTTAAGCATCGTACCTGATGTCTGGATAGGGTGGTTAACCCGCCTGACACTTCGACGCGAGTGAATACGACGGTGTAGGAGCCGGAGAGTGTATTTGCTTACTATACGTGATCGTTTTCGTGGACAACGTCGATGGGCAATGCATCGAGGAGTTCAAAGTCATCCAAAAAGAGTTGAATTTGGTCGCTTCCCAATCCCTTGAGGGCCGGAATTTGGGTGCATAGTGAGCGCTTGAGGTCACTGACGGTGGCAGCAGAAGGCAGGGAGTTCAAACTCGACCAAACCTTCGTGAGCGACAGTGGCGGAACGGTCGAGACACGAATCCTCATCGTGTGTGATCGAGAAGGGAGCGGCAGACGCGATCGACTCAGATGGGCCGTGCCGATGTGATTGTGAGAGGATGTACAGTGAGGGATACGCGAATCCTATGGTTTTTCCTTCTCTTTCTCCTCTTTCTGCATGCTCATTGCGATGGCTCTCTGGATAGCTTCTTCCTCGTCGTCATCATCTCCGCCACCTTCCTCCATGTGTACATCATCCGCTACCTCAGACATCGCCAGCGCCTCCCTCAACATCGCAGCCTCTTCTTCATCAGTTGGATCTGCCGGGACAGTTTCTGGAGCAGGTACAGGTACGGTAGCTTTCGGTGTAGATGGTTCCGGCACTGGGGCAGCTGTTGACTGCGCGGCTGCTGCTTGGCGTGCTTGCTCCTCTTCCATTGACATCCGTAGAGCCTATGAGGATCAAGTGAGACACAGAACCGAGAACGACCTGATGGAATTACAGACCATGGCAAGTTCGGGGTCGAGGCTAGGGTCCACCCCAAATTCGAACTGGTTGCCAGCACCACCTTCACCCTGACCGGGTGGACCAACTTCCCCCATGAGTTCATCCGGTAAACCACGGTCCGCTGCTAACACAGACGATGACATGAGGGCATCGGACAGCAGCAGCTGGCCGGGTTGTACGGCAATATAATGTCTAGACGGGGTTTGAGAGAGCCACACGCGGCACAAGTCCAAGGTCATCACGTACGAGTTGTCCGCGCTAGAAGCGGTCTCGGAGAAAGTCCTCAGGACGTTCAGTGGACCCTCCTCGATCCCGTCGCCAAACGCGACAAAATCCACAGCAACGTTGTTCTTCTTTAACTTCTTGGCTAGCTTGACCATGCTTGATTCGTCCGCTGCCTGGCCCGTGAGGGGTGATCCAACAAAAACGATGATCCTCTGGCGTAGGTTCTTATTCTGCCTGTGCTTTAGCGCAAGTTGGGCAACTGCAATAGCGGTCGTGATGTCTGCCTCTCCCCCGATGTTATCAGAAGTGGAGTATATGGCCTGGAGGATCTGCCCAAGCTCCTTTGTGTGTGTTACAAGAACCTCTGGGCTAATATCGGCTCCAAATCATCAGAACTGTCATAACACACAACTATCACGAGCTAGAAGCGTACCCCTTGCCAGCCATTGTCATGATCCCGACCGTGTTTTCAGGATTCGAGTCGATCTTCGTCCGAAACACTGTGTTGACGGCATCCGCCTGAGCTCCGAACCTGGTTGGGAGATAATCGCCGTTGCGCATGTACTCCGAGTCGTCGATAATCATCATGGTGGCTTCCAACGGCATCTTGGATTGCGGACAGGGTGGGTGCGAGGGCAGGCGAGTTCGAGTGAATGACCACAACTTGACTTACGCGTCCCAATTTGGCGTGACCCTAACCCTAGCTTCCGTCCGCCCCCATGATCATGTCCCCCGTGGTCACAACTTCCCACTAGCCTCCCCTCCAACTCTCTTCACCTCAAACCCCCACGACCGGACATGCCCAGGCGTTGGACAGAGTTGGACTCAGTGAGGATTGCCCTCTTCCCGACTCCCACACGACCTGATCACACAACATTTCTAAGGATGAACACAGGCTCCCTCATGGTTTCAGGCGAGTGGGTTATGATGCCGATGAGCGTCGATATTACTTTAGCGACGGAGACGGTCAAACGTGGCAGGGGGAACCAGGGAACGAGTATGGCGTCTTGACTCCCGTCAGACCCGAACCTCCCCTCACCATTCCCCGACGGCCGCCTCCACCTTACTCGAAGGAGCCCGTTGGTGAGTAATGATCTGCGCTCTGTCCATCGTATCAACTGACATGCCCCCAGACGACCCGCATCCAAGGGAATCCACATCGGCATTCAGGTCTTTCACGGATATACTCGGTTCTCAACAAATCACCTCCGCCTCACCCTCAACCCCGAAGAGATCCCACACGATAAACATCCCTTCCGCCGCTTCACTGAAGCGATCATCCACCACCGCTGCATCATTTATTAGGTCACGGGGCAGACGTTTTACCAAGCCTGGGCACAGCGATGACGCTGACAGCCAGCGGTCTCCCCATGTCATCGACCACCGGCGTATCGCCTCGGCTTCCATGACCATTAGACGATCAGCTACAACCGCCTCGGCTTACATAAGGGGAAAGATGAAACTAAGTGTAGACGGGACCCCCAACCACCCCACGGCTGGTCATGAGCATGAGGTTGTGAGGTCTAAGCTTGAACCGCAGGAGGTGGAGGGAGGGAAGAGTGAATGAGTGACTGGTTCTCGCATTTGTATCCTGGATTCGAGTATATACGTGTTCCGGTGCTCCCACCAAGATCCTTCCCCCGTCTGACTATACGCAGCTACGGCCGGTGTACCCTCTACCGAACAATCCCATCCCACGCTGGTCAGATGTGCTACTTTTCCGCCGGCCCCTGACCAGACGAGCCTATCACGGGTAAGCACCAGCCGCCCTTGGAAAGTGGCTGTACAGTATCCCAGACGGATCCTTGCGGGACCCTGATCCCCCTTGACTTTGATCGATGCCGTATGATTGGAAGTCACGCATCACGGGTCCGGAACGAGCATACCCGTTCTCCTCGCATCGCCTTTGCCCTGATCTGCGTACCTGGGACGTATGACTTGTACAAACGATTCCAAATCACCGCTCAGGCGGAACCCACACGGCGCCGTGCGGTTCAATGCCCACTCGGTTACCCTCGTTCTGATGCTTATCGAAACAAACCGAGCGCGGCATTGTCGGGTGACCGCTGTGACAAACCGTTCCAAAGTCAGCGTAAGTCAGGTTATATAAGACACCGGCCACTAGCAGCGATACCCAAACTTCTCCCCTCCCTTACTCACCCCCGACTAAGCCATGCCTCGCCATTGGGCTGACCTTGATACTGTAAGTCCTTCCTCTCCCCCACGTACTGTCGTGATCCAACCCTCGCTTTAGGACGCCCATCGCCTGCCTCACGGCTTCACGCGTAGCGGGTATGATTCGAATACCCGCAGGTACCACTTCAGTGATGCCCAGGGTCGCCTGTACCAAGGCGAACCAGGGGAAGAGTTTGGTGGCCGCTTGACCCCAGTAAATGCAATCGATCCCTCCATGAGGCACCGCTTTGCGCCAGAAGACGAGGGGGTCGAGGAGCGTGAGGAGAACACAATCGGTATGTTGACTCACTGGAACTGGCTGCGACCCCGATCCTGATGCCCTTGTAGATAGCCCTCCCAACTCCTCGGAGGCGGGTAGCCCTCGACCTATCCTCACCACACTGGCAGGGCAGACCACACGACCCGTCCCGCAATCCCCGTCCTCGTTCTCGGACTTCCTATCTTCCAACCAGATGGCGGCTGCGGCACCCCCAAAGCCCCCGCAAAAGCAATCGCCGAATCGTGTTTCCGCGTTTTCTCTCAAGCGGGTCGGTACTTCGATTATGAGGTTCAGTTCCACCAAATCGAAAAAGACAGCCGGCACGGTTCCAAACTCCCCCTCCCCTCAGGTGGATGAGTGGGGTACTGTACAGACTCCTCATAGTGCAAAATTTTGATCCACCTTTTGTTCCCCCTTTCTGGTCATTCGGCGGCGGATACGAAACGTATATGCATACACACGTGTATTATGTAGGGCACAGGGATCAATCTAACTTACCATGAATCAGGAGATGGCTCGTGTGACCCACAAGTGGTACCGCGCCCTGAATGAAAGCCAATTCACCGATCATTCCCACTCGCCTGGACCGTTGGGTTCATCGCCTTCGTGAGATGGAGGAGGCAGGAATGACGTGCTAAAGGATTGGCCGAGGCTCAAGGCTCAAGAGTCTGAGAGTCGTACGAAAAACACATACATGACCTGGAACGACAAGGACAGAAATCCCCGCGCCTGAGACGCGTGTCAGAGGTCCCGATCAACTTGAACAGGGGGCGATCTCTTCTGTCGGAATTCGGAGCACGGTCCGGTTCCACCACGAACTCAACGCCAAAGATCACGACTACGAACCCGGGCATCCAACCCCCCCATGATATAGGCCCGCACCTCGCCTCCCTCCTCTCAAATACCGAGGGACTTTTGAGGAAGACACGGAGACCCCGACCGCTCTGTCGGGTCACGGGCGAGGTGAATTTCGTCTGGTGACACCTTTCTAGTCCTTATACGGACAATCGCCCACTATATATGGAGGTGTGGTGAGGGGACCCAAACCCGGGGTGGTGGAGGGTACTTCCGGGGTAGTAAGTACCCGAAGGGTCCAGTCGTCGCTACCGTGCACGCGTCGGTCCGATCCACTATCGCACAAAAACCCACTTTGACCCAACACCGACATGGACATACGAAATTCGTTCTCTCGCTTGAAGAAGAAAGTTAAGCACCCACTAACAGGGGGCGGAGACAAACAGTGCAAACCGGAGGCCGACACCAATGAGGAGAGAGGTCGCCCGATGAATTCACTTCTGCAACGAACAGACGGGCAGCGGCCCTATCCAATGGATCAACCTCGGCAACAAGGTGGGCCAGGGCCTGCACTAGCTCGCAGGAGCAAAGACGGCCAATGGGAGAGAGAGGCGGACATTGAGGCCGCGGTGGGGAGTGGGCACAGGAGAGGAGGGAGTGGGGGAGAGAAAGTCGAGCGATTTTATCCCTCTCCATCCACTCCTCCGGTCCCAGCAGACCACGGTGAATAAGCAGACAATAGAATCACTGGCACCCCGGGTCATTGTACTTGCTGAATCCTCTGCCCACCCATTTCCAAGGATGATGCCGGGGAGAAATCAAGGAGAAAGATCCTAGAGCAGTAAGTCCATACTCTATAACATTGAGTCAAGCCTGACACATGGGTTCCTGGGAAATTGGAAGGTGTTCATCAATATATACCCCTACTAGCAGAACAAGGGAAGGTGGTGGGGTTCCTAACCAATGCCAAGGATATGCATGATAGGTGATACTTGCAAAGCAATGATGGACTACCAGGTTTGTTGATCAAACTATTCATACCCACCATGCCTGACTTTTGTGCTAGACCTCTTTGCAACAAGATATCTATCGCAAGAGTTGCTTATTGTTCCACACAGAGCCACATGTATTCTAGCCCTCTTGGTCATTGAGGCCATTGATGAGTGCAAGGATGAAGAATGTGCATCTGCTATCCTATAAATCCTGGATGGCCTGAACCCTGAATTTGCTCAGGATTTTGGTTGGGGTCACTTATCTCAATGACAGAAGGCTTCAAGCTCCTGTCAGGGCCGACCTCAAGCCTGATCACCTGATAACCGTTATAGTCCGTTAAGGCCTTGGATCTCTGTATGCTGCTGCTGGGGTGCTCATCGGTCCGAACTAAGGGCCTACTGCCGCCACTCTAGTCTGACATAGTAGTCCGGGAGTTGATGTGCCAGATAGATGTCAAAGGGGCCCGGGGAGAAGTGATGCAGGCGCTAGGCTGGGATAAGTCGAGGGTGATACAGAGGGGAACAAGCAGAGTCTTCAGGGTCAACTCTGGAAAGTGTCAAGATCACTATCAGTGGTGTCCTGGTGAAGTGAGGGAGATTCCCGAATTGACAAAGTCTAAGGAAATGCAGGCAGTACGCTACCACTATATAAAGGGGATGGTGTAGGGCAGGTACTGCGCACAGACCATGTATCGACACAGAGGCAAGACAAAGGGATGGCCAGAAAGGGAAGGTAATACTGGAAAAGGGAGGTCAGCCTAATCAGCGAAAGATAAGAAGATAGGGGCTGAAACAGGAGTAAAGATAAGAAGGAACAATGGCGTGTAAACACATGTGATCAACTGTGGGAACAAAGATAAGGAGTGTGAGAGAGATCAACTAAATAAGGAAAGGTTGAATGATGAAGATGAAACGATCACCGGGGATTGATAGGAACCGGTGTGGGTCTGATTGGGCATTGGTCTGATGCAATAGATTGGGCCCTTGATGGCTCGGTCATTGGATGACTGATACGCTGAGTGGGGCTGGTCTGTGCATGAGAGGATGGGCTAAGGGTGTTCCGGACAGGGACGATATAAGGAATGCCCATTGGATGGTAACTCCCATCATTCCCATCCATCACCAGCCACTCCCAACCAACCATCTACCCATATATCAACATGTCCAATGAGTCCATCACCAACTTCCAAGACTTCTTTGCTGGGGGCCATAAAGGCTTGTATTCTTCCAACAAGGGGGACAAAGGTTGGATTGTCGCGTTCTGGTTGAGTGTTCCAACTGACATGACTGCCCATAGTTCTCCATCTGAGAGGAGAGGCCCAAGGTCAAGGGTCACGACCTGTGCCTTCAGGTTCTCGTAGCGTGTGCTACCCTTGTAGCGCTAAGACCATTAGACCAGGTCCAGTATTCTTCTTCCTGCCTAGTTCTTTGGCTGACGAAGAATTCCGGAATAGTCCTCCTGTCCACATACAATCAACAGGGGCACGTCCATTATCCTGCCCTGTTTTTGGTGTGCTCTTGACCGCATCCTCATCTCCCACTTTCACCAAGTATCGCTGAAACACCTCCAAGATATCTCCAAGAAATACCCAACCTTCTCCAACCTTCTCCGAACTTCTCCAACCTTCACTCCCAAAACTCTTCACTATCATTCACACTTTTGGCCTAAGGGTCGTCTCACTCTCTAATACCTTTTCTGACCTGCCCTAAGCCTCCCTGATGTTTCACTATTTTGCTATTTCGCCTCTAAGTCACTGTCACTCCTCTCTTTCACCTTCTGTCACATTTCAACCAACTCCCTTCACTCCTAGTCACATCTCTTCACACTTCCTCTTGGCATTGCCTAGTTTGTATAAATAGCTAGCTAGAGCCACCAGAATCAAGAGAGACCACTTCTCCTCTCCCTCAGAGACTGCTTCTCCTCTCCCTCAGAGACCGCTTTTCCCTCTCCCTCAGAGACCGCTTTTCCCTTCTCCTCTCTGCCTTTGAGAACATTGCCCTTCCTCTCCTTCCCTTCCTCTGCGACGATTCCTCTGTCTCTGAGCCTCTCTGTCATCTCTCAAGCCCCTCAAGCCACCCTCCTTCGTCTCCCTCAAGCCCTCTGTACAGCCAGACAAACCAGGACCCTCTCTCAACTCTGCTAGCTGGTTCTGAGGCCATGGTTCTCCCCCCAGTTAGTAGCAGATCACCATGCTAGGACCAACTGGATGGATCCATATCCCACGGAGTCCACAATCCGGGATTGTGCTTGGAAGGTGCAGCACCGTTTAGAGTGGTACAGAGATGTGTTCTTCATGGACCACATCTGGGGTGCTGCTGAGACATGGCGGGAGCGTCTCCCGAGCATCGAGATTTTGGTGTTCCAGGAGGAGTTGATTGTAAGGGGGCTGAAGGAGCACGCCAATGAGGAGGACACAATGCCGGCAAGCGTTCAGTTTCCGGTCATGTATGCGGTGGTTTTGGCTGGGGATCCGGAGTGTTTGGAGGAGATCGATAAGGTTAACGAGTCTGTGGTGACCTTGGACCTCGTGGTGAGTCAATTGTATCTGGTTCCTATATCAAACACTGATTTGCTCCTAGCGTCGCAACGAGAAGTTGGAGAAGATGAGGGAGGACAAGCTGGTGGAGAAGCAGTTCCGGAAGGTGGAGAACCGACTGGAGGCGGACTATGCTGGTCTCTGTGCGGAGATCAAGGAGTTGAAGGAACGGCAGCGACAGGACGAGTGGACTATTCATAGTCTGTTGACTCATATGGAGATGATGGAGGCCAGGATGGCCTTGGTCTCATCTCAGGTGGCTGCGGTGGCTCCACCTCAGCAGGTAGACTTGACAAGGGAGGAGGATGAGGGAGGAGTCGGATAGAGTTCGGGTCGCTGTTCCGACAGAGGAGTCTCTCTCCTCAGGTGTTTACCAGGGAGGAGTTGGATGCGGTGGAGGTGGTTGGGAGGAACTGGGAGTTCCTGACTGGGAGGGACATATCCACCGAAGGGGTTTACACTCCTACTGGTCCTAGTTGTAGTCTGTGGAAAAGTCCGGAACTGTAGATAGCTCCTTGGCTGAATGAAAGTCTTTGTTATCGTCTTTGTCATATGTCCTTGAAAGATAAGATAAAAAGAAGGGAAGATAAGATAAGGTAAAGATAAGCATGTCATGGTTGAACGTAAGGAGTGTGAGTGTCTGGGACTTAGAGTGAAAAAGAGGAAAAATGGTGAAAATCATGACAGCTCCATGAGTTTAAGCCCAAAGCAGCAGACAATGATATCAAGTTCTTCAGAACACAATTAACCAGCCTTGCTAAAAACCAATGTGACTGTGACTTGATGGAAGGTCAGCCCAGCTTATCTGATATTGAGGTTCTGTGGAAGATGGCTGCTGGATTTTTCACCTATGCCTCAACAGGTATCAAGTTCATTGCTTCCCAGAATGACCCACTAAATGAGCAGCATGCCCTTGTCACCTCACTCCCACAAAACACTACCAAAGAAGGAAACTCTGGAGTGGACCAACCCTACATCAAGGTCCTTGAGCAAGCATTCTGTGATGTCCAGGAAGATAACAGCCAGTGCTATCCCCATTTCCAGGCTGTGGTGGGAACAATTTTGTTCATCTCCAACCCCCTTTAGATCAAGATTCTTTCAGAACTCTTGGGGTGCCACCCATTGCATATCTATACCACTCTACACTCCCTCCATTCACTTCCACTTGTCCCAGATAGTATGGAAGATCAAATTCTCATCTTTCACAAGTCATTCTCTGACTTTCCCATCAACTCAGAGTGGTGTGAAGACAATCATTTTTTGTGGAGCCTTCAAGGGCCTGAACTTATTCCCAAAAATAGAAACTGATGGGTGGGACTTTGGAACTCAAGGCTCATCCACTGTTCTGCTCTCTAATATGCCCTGGACAGGCATCACCTGCATTTCATTGATGGTACCAAGGGGGGGGGATTGTATATCCAGTATTGAGGATACAACTACTGGAAAGGTAGTTTTGCAGTTGTCTGCAAGATTCTCAGACCTGTTCAATACACAGTGGGATGGTCAGCATCTGGTTGGTAACTATGAATCTGGGGAACTGTTGATCTTGGACTTCATTCATGTGTTCCCCCAGTAGGGATCTGTAGTATACATATTTTGTTTCCTCAAGCCTCCAGTTCTCTTTACCAAAGTCTTGTTGTCAGACCAGTGTGGCATCTGCAATTTGTACCACGCAACCAACTACAAAGGTAGGAGAGGGTTTCGGGAGTGTTAGGAACAACTGCTCCCCACCTTTTTTCCACCTGTTCATAAGGAATGGTAGAAGGAAGGGAGAAGTGGTACTTATAGAAGTTATGCTATGATTTTAGAGAATGAGGCGAAGTCACAACACAACGGCGGCAACCTTACTTGGATCCCCCTATAGCCTCGCACCGCTCGGCATCTTCCTGAGGACTTGTCGCATACCCAAGTCACCCTATCTGGGATGTCAGATCAATTGCATGACTTTCGGGTTCGAAATCTTACCAAAACGTCCTCGGTTCCTCCGAGGATAGCATCATAGGGTGACGTTCGGTGGAACTAAACCGCAAACGATCAGCAGGGCAATCACTTGAAGGACATGATCGAACGTACATTCTCGATCAACTTGCCCATTCCCGTCACCGTGATGGAGCGTCCACCAAAAATTTGGGTTGCGTCCTCAGCGATCTCACTCCCTGTGCGTGTGACATATCTGCGAAACGGTTGGCGCCTGCGGGTGATGGTCAACGGAAAGATACCGACTGTTTCAGTAACCCGATCGTGCCAGCCAGCTTGTCGGATTGTTCATGATAAGACATCTACGCAAGAAAAGTTAGGGAGGTATCTGTGATGCGCAAATCATGGCCATACGTTGTTCATCTGGTAGGTGACTGATTCGATCCAATTCTGGGAGGACTCAACGCGCGAAATCATCCCAGCCAGCCTGGCCCGGACGACGGCTTGGGCATGCAGAGGCTTTCCGAAAGCAATACGCTGATTTGACCACCTTCCCGGGTATGAGAACTAATGAAGGAACCCAACGATGACTGACGTACTTGAGACACTCTTCGACGACCAACCGTTGCATGCCCAGTGCACAGGCGGCAATCATCCACCTCTGGATTGCTAAGTTAGTCCCAGAGAGTGGGGGGATACAGTTGAGTGTACTTCGTGGTTGAAATTGCTCAAGATAACTTGCATTCCTTTCCCAGTCTTTCCTAACGTGTTTGAGACCGGTACTCGAACCCTGTCAAAGGTCACGAAGGCGGTTCCAGCGGTGGATGAGTAGGCGGTCTTGATCGCCTTCGTCTCAACATTTTCGCCCCTTGGGACGAGGATGACGGTGTACCCACCCTAAACTATACTCAGTGTGGGAGGGGGACAAGGAAAAGATACTAACCTCGGTCCTGCACGCGATAGTGAAGTAATCGGCGAATGTCCCATTCGTAATCCATCTAAAACATGGTCCGTTTGTGAGCTGTGTATGCTACCGGACCGCGACGAGATGCTTACTTCTTGGTGCCAGAGATTACCCAGTGATCCCCATCCCTCACCGCAGTGGTCTGCAAGCCACCGACATCACTCCCAGCGAACGCTTCACTGATGGCCAGGCAAATGAACTTCTTGCCAGCTAAAACTTCTGGGACAACTTGGGCTTTGATTTCTTCCGAGCCAAAGTTGAGGACTGGTGGGAGACCAATAATGCCTCCCGCGAGGAAGCCATCGATATACCCACGACAGCCACATCGGGCAACTTCAAAATTTAGAATCAACTGTACGATGTTGAGAAACGTCGCGTGTCCCAGGTGGTCGAACCTTGCGAACCTCGTGGAAGTGATCGTACTCTTCAGTTCCGATAATCCCGCCGAGCAGGGTCCGTCCTTGAAGGTGCTTGCCTGGCCCAAGTCTCATTGCAAATATATTCATTTCACTGGGTCCCACACCGTTAGCTATATTGTCGATCAACGGGTAGAAAGACACCAACCACAGCTTGTCAACAACATCCTGTGAGATCCGCTTGCCTGACTCTTCGCATTTGGTAGCGTCAGGATAAACGACCTCCATGAAGAACTTTCGGGCAGCCCGATGGAACCTCCGGTGACCATCGCTGTAGTAAGGGCTATGGAATCCCTTGTTGAGCCATGTGGGTTCAGCATAGGGGACGGCTGATATTTCTCCGGGGAGTGGCGGCTTAACGACCTCCTCCTGGCCCTGAATCTTTCCAATCTGGAGCCGAGCGTACTGGGGCTTTAGGAGGACCTCGTGTCTATGGAGGCCAAAGAACACGTTCGTTGAATCCTTCCCGGCTAGATGTTTCCAACACGGAACTCAGCACCTGGTGTGCAACGGTAACGGTAGTGGTGGGCATACCAACACCATCCGCAAGAAGTACAGCAAGACCACCAGGATGCAGATTGGCGAACCGGGAAATATCGTAGACTTTGCTGTCGATAACAATCCACTGTAAAAGGAACGGTAAGGAATGGGTGGGTGACTGAACATGTGAAATTGGACAGACGAGGTCGCCTTCCTTGTTATGCTGGAAGAACGGTGTCAGTGGGATCCTGCGCTGGAGGAGAGGGCTGCGACTCACCTTCTCAACTTCCCCGTAGGTGAATTCCTTGAGAGCCATAGCTGGTGTGTGGTGGGTGGTGTAGGGAAGAGCTTGGTCGTACTGTTCCGGTCCGGATATCAGCTGACAACGGGACCCAACGCGTCCGATTGGCTGGACTGCGACTGATCCTTACCGTGGGAACCGCGCCTGTGAACACAGCGTAAGTCGTTGGACCTGTCTTCACTGACGACCTCCTCCTCCCAACGACATGGTGAGCGTTCTGCATCTTCTTACCCATCCAAACCATCTAGGCGTCCTGCAGGCCACATCTAGCGGTCCTATTGGCGATCCCGAACAGGATATTATGATGGATTTCCTTTCCTCACTTTGGATGGCACCCATTCGTTCACAGCGCAAAAACTAACAACCCCCATTCCGTAGCCCCCAAAATCCGCAGCCAAGCCCGCAGCCTCGAGCGGCGGTAAATCCGCAAAGAAGAAGAAGTGGTCCAAGGGAAAGGTCAAGGATAAGGCAGTCCACGCCGTTGTCCTCGACAAGACCATCTACGACCGTATCCTGAAAGAAGTTCCGACATTCAAGTTCATTTCACAGTCGATCTTGATTGAGAGGCTGAAGATCAACGGCAGTCTTGCAAGGGTGGCCATCAGGCATCTCGAGAAGGAGGGCACCATCAAGAGGATCGTGCACCACAGCTCTCAGTTGATCTACAGTACGTACTGATTGACCTTTTACGCTCTTGAGGGTCGTTCTAATGAATGGTACAGCACGACCGACGACAGCAGAGTGAAATTTACCTTTCTCTGTACCATCACCATACCGGTTATGTATACTGCATCACTCCAATCCACACATGCGCCGCCGGCAACGAGTGTCCCTCTGACGGGGGTCACATCCATTCGTGACTTGCCGAGATCCCGAACTTAACACCGGAAGTACAGTCAACCATTGAGCACAAGAATAATATGATTGAGTTACAACGATTGGGATCGTGGGATACCCTGCTCGCGGAGCAAGAGCTACAGAATTACCAGCTACAAATGAGGGTGACTATGGTCGGGAGTAGAAACACAGTGAGGGAACGTGGGCCAGTCATAACACATAACGTTACAAGACGTGCATGCAATGCCTTGAGGGAACGGGCTGGAAAATAAACTTGGCAGGAACCGCGTATGCACCGCATAGATGGCCCGTACGATTCGACATTCGTAAAACCCGTGAAAAGAAAAAGGGACGAAATGGAGGGGAATCACCAACTATTGCCACGGACCATCTTTCCCATGATCCTTGAGACACGGTGGGGACGAGTGTGGTGGTCTGAGCGGCGGCTCTTCCGGCTTGACCGCTTGAGCAGAGACCGATCGTTCTTCAACGAACAAGTCGGAGAACCGTCCGATTCCGGGTCTCCGGTGCCTGTGGGGACAGCGGGTGACGTTACGCTCGTGGTCGAGCTCGGCTTGCGAGTGCTCGACGATGAAAGGCTTGTGCTCGTACCGTCGTCGTTGCCACCACCGGAGGATGTGACAAGTTTAGCGATGGGTCCACCGGGGAAGGTGTAGTCGGAGTTGGGGTCGAAGACCTGGATACCCCACACATATCAGACGACATACCAGTGGGCTCGCAAGACGAACTTACGTTAGGGGTGTATATACCGGGGTCGTCGTCGGAGTACGCTCCCGGGAAGCTCAGCAGTTCATCCTTGGTGGGGACGCCTGTGCCACTCCCGCCAACCTTGATCTGTTGACAGGAGGGGTAGAACTCGGCTCCACCTTTTTGGGTCGCCAGGTGGAGCGCGATGATCTCGTGTCTGACCAAGTATTCTCCTGGGGCAAGATTCTTCGGAAGCTTGGCGGAGTAGACCCCCCCGTCCACTGTGTGTAGACATGAGACCACGCGCACACGAGAGAACGAGGAGAGGAACTCACTGGTTTGCTGTTGAATCCAGGCCCCATTGTTGTCTCTACCAGCTTGGTCGATCTTGAACCATTTGGCGGTCCTTGCGTCGAATTTATCACATGTCGTAGACCCACAAGAGGCCAAATAGGTCAGGAGTGGGCCTGAGGGGTGCAAGCAAGATGATTAAAAACGCGCAGAAGACCTGTAGAAGAAATTGAAAACGCACCGGTATTGTGAGGCCAATTACCGAGGCTCGCTGTCCTCCAGTCCCAGGTGAGTGTGCTGCCAGGCATCGCATCGACAACCAATGCGGCGTTGGGAGCACCCATGCCACAGTTTACGGTCGGGTTTGTGGCACCGTGGATCGGGGACTGATCTGAAACCTGTCGTATCGGAGAAGGATCGGTTCTCCCGTTCGGAAGGTTCCCCTTGTATTCCTTTCCGTCGACGCCGAAAATAAAGACGAAGCCATGGGCGTGTGCGGACGGAATGAGGGAAAGGGCAGCGGCAAGGAAAGGGAAGAATAGTGTGGAGGCCTTCATTACGGAGGCTGAAGGGTGGGGGAAGGAGAGAGAAAGGGGCGGGAAATTTGAAAAACCGACTCGTCAAGAGTGCGGGGCGCTATTCGGGAGCAAGTGCTTAAGCGAAAGAAATGTGGAATCCCAGTCTGTCCCGGAGTGCTACTGGTGTTGGAGGGGGAAAGGACGAGACGGTTGGGCATCCGAGCCTTTCCTTTTCTCATTTTATACCCCCGTTTAGGCCAAACCACCAAACCATGCACGTACCCTACTCATGGCCGGAAGGTCCGTGCGGAAGCCCATGTACGTGCTGACAATGGTCTTGGGACACCCCCGCAGCCGAGGAGAGAATAACGGACAATCGTTGTTGACCGTAGGGAACCCGCATAATTTCCCACTTTGCCACCATGGTTGAGGGCAACAAAGGCCCAAATTTGAACCGTTTGTTCCGGTCCCTCATAAATGTAAGCAAGTCTTTCCTTTGTCGCGAGGGGACCGTGCGTGAAATTACAGTACAAACAGTATTTCTTTAATCAAATTTACAGGATACGTTCATGGCCCCCACTTTGGGGGAACGAGGATCGTCAGGGGGAGAGACTTCACCAGAATCTGGCAGGTGGTTGTTTGTCTTTGTTTGTCAGAACCTTGATCAATTCCCCCCCACGTGTATCCTCCTCCTGTGTCTCAATCCTGGAATTCCCGCTAATTCCCGCCCAAGGCCACCCACGCGACCTCCTGCGGGCGGAAGAAGTCTGGAGGTCGAATTGACACCCTTGGCCTCTGACCTCGAGACGCTCTTTCACGGGGCTGCCGTGTGGTCGGTCGATCACTCCTAGGGCGTGCCGTTCCCATGAGGGTTTCATGATCATCACGGCATTGAGGGCTTCCCCCACTTTTGCAACCTGATGGTTCTCGTTGGCCATGCCGTTCCCATAGTTGCTTTGCTTCTTTCTACCCCTTGCCCCACGCATATACGCGAAATTATTATTGCGTTCATGCAGCTTGGGCTCGTTTCAAGGATGAATTCATGCAAGCGTACGCATATGGACCTTCTGCGTGCTTTATCCCCCGTTGCGTGCAGGCTGCTTCGTGGACTCGTCGCCCCTCCGGAGTAGGGCAGGGCGTTGGACATCACGTAAGTCATCAGAATAGACCTGTTTGGAGGATTTTCGTAAGGCTCTCCAGCTGCGAGGCACACATCGCACGATAACGTACTGAGGAATCCCCAGCGCGTGTTTCTTCTGGGTCTAACTCTTCTTCTCGTTGTTTGCCTGGGTCGCCGATGCGTCGTGCAACACACGAGGGCCGCCAACGTAGTTCCCAACCGACCCCTTCGTCACCTCTCCCAAAACATACCCCACTAGCCGCCACGGATGTTCCCGTACCTGGGGAACCACACTGTTTTGTCGGCACTCCACAACATCAGGTTTTTCGCGACCGCCAAGTGCTATGCTTTGTGATGTTTTGTGAAACGGAGTCCCTCACGGTATGGTCAACCACCAGAGGAGCCGTTGTTGTCACCCCAAGTAACCTTCATGTATACCCGAGGGGGAGCTCGAGGCCAAGATATCTATTTCGTCCAACCGGTGGTTTGTTCCATCGCGTTCGCAGCTCCCGGGGGGATCTTTTTTGTACTAAAATCAGTGGGTTTCGCAGGCTCAAGGACCCATTATGTCGAACGTCGGAGTCTTCAAGTAACGTGAAGAGCTATCGGTGATATGTGTTTGTAACTTTTCGGTTCTTGGGCTACAAATCTCCCCGGGAGCGACGGTCCGGATTTCTCCCCTTTTCAAGTTGTCGTGTCGTTACATTGATCAAGAACAGCAGCCCACGCGGTACCACGGGACGCCGGGAGTCTATTGGCTCCGCGGCGCCTCTAGTGCCTGCCGATATCAGGAAACGTGTGTTCGTTGGGCATCCAATGACAAGGGAATGCCAGCGAGCCCAACCAGGAGGTGTTGGACGGTGGTTTGTGAGAACAGGCGATAACAGATTATAAGTGTAGGTTGGTCTCACGCGATATCCTTCCTTGTCGTTTCGCGTCATGGCCGGGGCAAGTCTATTTTCTGTGATGATTGAACTTGGGTTACTGACGTATTCTACCTACGGTCTCACCTCCGACACACAAATGATCCAGTTGTTTCGCATCACAGTCGGGTCTCAAATGCTCCGAGGAGAACACAGCGCGCACATCGGCTTCCTTGTGATGATCTACGATCAATCTCCAGATAGCTATATGTCGAAACTGGGAGGCACAATGGTTCCACTTGGCTCACGGCCACCCACGCTAGGTCTGGGGTGCACATTTGGTACTTATTGGGGTATTCGGCGAAAATAAAGGGACCACAAAATGTGACAAAACATGACAGGGCTTGCCATTCCATGGGTTCAGGTAACCCAGACCTAACTCAATCACACACACCTCGTGACCGCATCGTTGCGCAGTTTTGCCCAAGACACTCCAAGAATAGAGCCTACCTATGCAGTCGGAGATGCCCAGAGCGTCTCCGGACAAGAAGCCCTTGCAGGGTTTGTTTACTTCCGGAAACGTGCGATGGTTCCCAGCAACTGTTATCAACCTCTTCGCCTCTCCCAAAGGGATTTGAACAAAAACCTCCGGTCAGATACCGTTTGCGATGTGTCAGTGCCAACGCGAACGACCCGATGCAGATCCGGGTTGGGTCGAATGCGCGGGAAGAGTCGGGGCGCGATAGGACATTGACAGCCGGTCCAAAGGCGGCCAACTTTAGTCTAAACACAGCTGACCCTGTCCATCATCACGACGATGGGAGATCGATGATGCGGGAAGCCGCCCTTGGACATTCTCAAGGACCCCGCTGCTATATATCAACCCACCCACTGCCAGAGTTTGGTGCCAGTTTGCCTTGCAGATCCCCTTCCTCCTCATGATGATATCCATATCGACGGCAACGCTGATTGGTTTCATTTTTGAGACTCTTTTCTACGGAGTCTTCCTCATCTCCTTCGGCATTTCTGCCAGTCTCCAGTGGGGCCGATACAGACGGGAATCGCTCACGTTTGGCAACAAACTCGTCTTTGCGTTCTCCATCCTCCTCTATCTCTTTATCACCACGGTCCGTACCTGCCGGATGCCCCCCGTCTCGGCATAACCTCACGAACTTTCGCAGCACTGGTGGTTGAACCTGTGGGGAGTCCACAAAGCATTTTTGAGAACGCCAACCCCATTGGCAAGGGAATTGTTCCTGGCCGACTTGGGGACAGCTGCATCTCTCTCCAGGTTCACCATCTACGAGATCCAAACGTGGATGGGTGATGCTCTTCTTGTGACTTTTTCTCCCAGATTGCCCGAGTTTCGGATACTGATGACAGTCTCAGATCTACCGTCTTTACTACGTCGCCGGCAGGAAATGGGCCGTCATCGTGGCTCCCGCCTTAATGTGTTGCGCGACCATTGGTCTGTGTGTTTTCCTTTCGCTTTTCCATAGAAACTGAGAGAACCGCGTAGTTTGCAGCTGCAACTTCCTTTTCCACACCTCCGAATTCGATATTACCCAACCTCAAACCATCCCTGCTACCCTATCAGTGATGAGGAAATGGACGATTGCTACCTTTTCCCTGACAGTTGCCGAGAACGTCTATTGCCTTGGTGCGTCCAGCGGAGGCTACCTGAGGTTGAGTTTTCTAACTCCACTTCAGCCCTGATCGCCTTCTTCATCTGGAAGACCCACCGCGACGTCCGTCAGGCAACCTCATCTAGTCTCCAGGTTTGCGTATCCGTATGGTCATGTGAGAGCGGTCCTAACCTTCTCCACTCACAGTCCGTCCTGCGGATCTTCATCGAATCCGCCGCAATATGGATCTTTTTCATCTTCATCACCTTCGTGGTCTACCTGGCCAATGATACCGCCGCTTATATCCCCCTCTACCTGGTACGCCCACGTTTCGCACCCAAGAACCCGCTCTCAACTCATCTCTCTCATGACACAGACCAACCCCGTCCTTGGAATCTCCTTCTGTATGATGATAATTCGCCTCCAACTCCGCAGCACATCCACCGTCGTAGGTTCTGGCCACTCCAAGCCACCGTACAACTTCAGGACCGCTTCCAAGGAGCACAGCTCATACGCTTCTGGCTCCGCGAACGCCCCGAACGAACTCATGGTCTTCAGCTCAAAACGAACCGTTGACGACTCCACCTTCGACACCGCCGTCTTAAAGGTGTAGACATCATAACCGTTCGTTCCTCGTTTTCGTACTCGGTTCCACACTCGTTCGTCCCAACTCTGACGCGCCTCCTCTCGTCTCCCGGGCCAAACAGTTTTCTAGATGTGACGGACGAGCGCACCGTCTGTGGACAATAAGTGATATATATTTACATATGTCCTATATCCCACACCCCCATCCCCCGTAGTTATCTATCTATTTATGACCACACCTGTAAGTTTTGGGGACGAGAGTAATCCACCTCAAGCAAGGGCCCCTCACGCACTGGTGGCCGGGCGATGGCCACAATCTGGATCAGCCAGGTGTGAATGCACATACGGTCGATAAAATACAAGGAGGTGGAGGGGAAGTAATTGAGATATCAGCGGCCAAGAGTAGTGGGATGCGCTGGGTGTTAACACGAAAGAGGGGTGAAAGATGGTGGTGCCGCGAGAAATTCGCTAATCCATCCGGTTGGATTTCCTTAGGTAACCGTTCCCGTGCTTCTCGTATCTGACCGTCCCTCCGTGACCATCTGGGTACTCCGTTGTATCCGAAAGCGCCTTACGGATGAATTGCACGAGCGCGATCAGAAGGAGGAAACCGATGAAAAGGACCACCATGACATGGTTCACCACATAATCTTCAAGAATGACGAGTCCATTGTTTATGGACTGTTCGATGCATTGGTAATGAGGCGAGAGAGTCACGGGAAGGTGTATGGACTCACCCTGACAGTCCTCTCAAAGAAGTTCTCCGAGTGCTTGGCTTTGACTGTTCCTTTGACGATGCTCTCGAGGGTGGACACGATGCTTGAATATGTCAGTTGGACCTTGGACCCGTACGGTTCAACATCGTAGTAGACGAGATTCTAGGTGGTCGAACGTAAGTGGGGGAAACTTTAACGCCGACGGTTGGGTACGCACTGCGTGGTCTACGACGATTACGCTGGGTGTTTCAGCTGTCCCCGTACCGGCGATCCCATACATACTCTTCAACCACTTGGACCACCGTTCTGCGTCCATCCATGTAAACACAACCTCCCTCTGCCCAACCTTCTCACCCTCCCTCCATTGCTTCCCGATCGACCTCAAGGCTGGAATGACGTTCTGCCGGTTCTTTTCGGACACCACAACGATTACAACGAGAGGCGCAGAGATATGTTTGGGGTTCATTACGGACTGGAATGTCTCGGAGTCGAGTTGTAATACGGAGGGGAGCCGGTTCCTGCCAGGGACGGTTTAGCAACTCATGGCTTTCGGTGGTGATCCGGAATCGCACCTTAATAACCAGAGCTTGATGTCGTCGACGTTGTGGCTAGCTTTTAGCTGCCACTGCCCTGCAGGCTGCTCAGCGTCACCGTCTTTGTATACCAGCAATGCTGGGAGGGATGTTGTTGCAACGTGAAGCTGAGAAGCTAGTCGATCGGAGTTGGACATATAAACGGGAGGGGATCCGAGCAATACGGCGGACCCTTTCCCGACCAATTCCTGTGAGGGAAGTCTCAGTCCTCGCCAAACCTGATCGGGACTGAATAACGCGTACTGGGGTATGGGTGTCCGTCGGTGAGTACAGGAGCAGGTATAGAACATCGTTAGCCTTGAGCTGCTTGTCGAACTCTCCAGGTCCGATTTCCTCCACGGATCTAAGACGGTACCATTGTAGGGTTGGAATGAACGGAAGGAAGGGGCTCACGGTTTGAGGACTTTCTCCAAAAACGCCTGCAATTGTTCGGGCTTCCTCCCTCCAGTATACTCGGTCTTTGCCCCGCCGTCGTCGTAGTAGAAGAGCATAGGGTAACCCTGGACATCCTCCGCGCGACAAAGGGCGTTATGCTCCTCACAGTTGACCTCCGCGACGGTTAGTTGATTCTTCATCTGCTCCGCTAGCTGGGTCCATGTCGGAGCGAGCTTCTTGCAGTGCCCGCACCAAGGGGCAAAGAATTTGACGAATGCCCCACCTTTCTTGATCTCGTTGGAGAAGTTTCGTTCGTCGAGTTCAAGGACCTTGCCTTCTGGGTTCAAAATGCGTCCTGGTGCTTTCGGTTCCGGAGGGGGCGGGGTGTGTGTGTCTGGAACAAGGTACTTGTTGAGGTATTCCTTGAGGAGTTTGAGTTCCCGTGCTTTTTTGAACGTGTCAACGAATTCGCCATCCTTGTAAACGTTGAGTTGTGGCCACCCGGCGACCTTTAACTCCTGACATTTATCTCGTGTGACGGTTAGGAATTGGTTTGGGATCAAACGACGTGAGGGACGTACCACCGTGTACAGCACAGTTCATCTGACCCATCTTCAGCGGCAGGTTGGGAATTTTATAAACGTCAGCCACCAACTCCTTCCACGTCGGTGCGAAATGCCGGCAGTGCGCGCAGTATGGGGAGAAAAATTCCACAAACCTGTTGGAAAGGTAAGGATTGTGAGCAGGTTCGGCGGACAAAGATCAGACGCACCAGGTCCCCTCGGAAGTTAACTCGTGGAAGTTAACCGGATCCAGTTTGACGCCATTTGGGGGTCGCTCCTCGGAGTCGACCTGGGCTGGTGCTGAATCAACCAGCAACACCAGAACCACAAGGAGAGAGAAAAGAGTAGCGGGAAGTGTAGACAGCCACATCCCTTCGTGGGAGTGGTTAACGAGTGAAGTATGCCAGCCGATCACAGGCGCCGTCAGCAGCTGATGGAAGTTTACGATTACCCTCAGTTCAACCTCCAGGCCGCGGTCTGCCTCTTCACCGACGTCAAAAATGGCCCAGAAATCCGCAGGAAAATCGTTGAAGCTGCAACCTGCCAAGGAGAGGAAGGAGAGGCCCTGCGCGATGCTGTGAACTTTGCGTTCGTGGATGCGAAGTTGGTCAGTAGATCACACATCTGCTGCACGTCCTTTCCTCTCGGTTGAATGGGCCCCTCTGCGAAGGTTACGAGCATTCTGCATCTGCAGACCGCGGTTTACTACGCTTTATTGGCCCAGCGTCAAGGGGGCTTGCGGACCAAAACTGTTCATTCGGAAATCCTGTGGGCACTCAACCCGAGCAACAACGTGCGTACCCCTCCCAGCCAAGTTAGCCCACCTCTCGATTCCGTGCCCGCAGATATCTGAGGCAATCCGTCGCTACGGGATTTCGGATTCTACAACTTCTCTCCTCGTCGTCGAGATCGGCGTTCTACCAAGCCACCACGATAAGATCAGAGCAATCGTCAATGGGACGGTTTCTCCCTTCTCTCGTCTATCAGAAATCACCGATTGGGCAACCATAAAAAAGGTATAATACATGGGTTTCCTCCTCACTCCTACTTCTCACCGTTTGAGCAGCACCACAAGCTCGGTGGCGAGCTAGCAATCCAAAGCATCGGAGACGCGGCTGCTGCCCGTGCTACGATTGACGAGATCGTTACGAGTACCGTTGCAATGAAAAGCGTTTCCCAATGAACGGAGAGAACTCCCTGCTGATCGGGGATTCGTAAACCGTGGTGGCCGGTCCACGAGGTTCACAAGCCTGATGTCTGCCCAATTTAGTCCGGCCCTTGGTTGTAGATGGGGTTGGGTAGAGCATTCACCTTTACACCCAGGGTCGTAAATCCCTAGTGGCAGGGGAACAGGAGTCAATAATCAAAGGGTGGCCCTTACGGTAGACTTTCCCTATAAAGTTTACGGTTGGCGATGGTCCTTCATCATGGGGAATTTCCCTACATACCTGTAAGGGTTACGAGGCGAGGTATGCGGTTGTCTCGCTAAGCCCGCTCTTCAGATCATGGCGGTCGCGAGAGCCTGTGTGTCATTCGCCTGTAAGGGACTCCACCACGGTCGGGGAAGTAGACGGCCCCAAGCGGGTTAACCATCAGACCCGAGCACGGTTACAAGGGTAGGCCCGCGGAGACCCTACGACGTCGGCTTAGTTATTCGGGTGGAATGAGGGAGCAGTCAGCGCGTTGAGTGATGGTTTTTGATCGACGTTTCCGAGATCAGCCACCACGTTCCGACAACCGCCATGACCTCCTCAACCACCGCGTCTCAGACGGAAGCCAAGCAGGCCCGTATCCCACTCGCATGGAGGGACCAATGCTCTTCGTGAGTCTCGCGAAAATAGCCAAAATGCGGAATCTGAACTGAAACTTTCGTCCCTGTGTCCAGATCGTTAATTCCGTTGAACGTGTGCCGGAAGGGGACTCTTTATATGCCATGGGAGTGTGAAAACGAGAGACACGCCTACGAGAAGTCCGTCTACACGCACCCCCTTGTTACTCGCCAACTGACGCTTAATTTTCCCTGCGCTCAGGTGCCAGTACGAGGAGTGAGTCTCAACCGAATACCTAGCCCTTTCCGTCCAGCTGATCACGAATTTCCTCAGCTATATGCGTCGCATGAAGGAACTCTCGAAGAGGAGGCTTGCCGAGTCCGAGTCCGAGTGACCAAATAGACCACTTTGCCATTTCCGTTCGGCCGTGCATACACCGAGCAAATCCCAAACAGTACCATACCATGGGAGTGATGCAAGAGTTGTGTGACATTATGCAGGGATAATATACGTGATACCAGCGAGAACTAGGCCCATTTTACACCTTCCATCTGCCATCCTTTTCCCACTCTCCAATCTCCTTCTGGACTCGGCCAATCACATTTTCCATGCTGGTATCCTTTCCGAACGCATCGACAAACTGTCCGTTTGGATCCATAAAATAGAAGAAGATTGAGTGGTCCACCAGGTAGTCGTCATCAGCCTTGGCGGTTGGGGGCGTTGAGAAATAGACCCGATACGCTTTGCAAACGGATTTGGTGTCCTGGTACGATCCCGTAAGTCCGACCAATCTCGGGTGGAACTCAGACAAGTAGGTCGCAATCCTAGCAGGAGTATCCCGCGGAGGGTCGACCGAAATAAACACCGGCTGTATCGAAGCTCCGTATTGCTTTTCTGTGGTATGGGTAGGTGAGCCGTTCCGGGGGGAGGCGCGCGACCCCAAACTCACCAAGGACGTTTACAGCCCCGCTCATCTTATCCAGCTCCTCCGGGCAGATGTCGGGGCAATTGGTAAACCCAAAATAAATCAGAGACCACTTCCCCAGCAAATCTTTCTCAGTGAAGGGCCTATTGTCGTGAGTGAGCAGTGAGAACGGGCCACCGACTTGAGGTCTTCCATAGGCCTTGGTCGTGAGCTCTTCCTCTGTACCTGGTTGTGAGTAACTTGCGGGACCGAGACTAGATTCACCGCACGACCTTTCTTTTTCTTCAATGATTCCTTCTCGGAGTTGAAGTAATAAAACAATCCGGCACCGGTGGCGATGAAAATCGCGGCGGCAGTTGGGGAGAACACCTGTAACACGCTGTCATAAACCTCCGGCTGCTTCGAGTGGGGAGAACTTACGCCGACCGCTGTTTTATCACGGTCACTCGAAGAAGGGATGGACGAGTACGCCCGCGAGCCCCGCGTATGTTGGACTGCCGAGCGTAAATGTGGACGGGCGTTCCCCAAGACACGCGCCGAACACGTCGGCGAACGGTGAGCGTGGCGAAGACCACGGGAGATGGCCGTTTGCATTTGAGAGTCTCGATCACCGGAGCTCCCTTGTTCCGCTGGACAGCCCGGGTGCTCACGTGCAGACATCGCCACGAACTGGCTGAGATGAGTCCTCGTGATACTCCGTATTCCACTATCAACTAAGTTCTACAGTGTTCATAAATACATGGATGGCAGCTAAGTTATACAACACGGAAAGCAACGACGGAGTCGAAACGAAAGAAGGTCCGTTCGTATTCATGAGAGAGAAATGGAAAGGAAAGAGTCCGTGGGTTTGGGTCCATTCGAGAGGGAGATAGTAGCTGGTTCTATTGGTCGAGGCACGCAGAGACCGACAGGGCTAAAGGCGATTTCCTTGGATCGTCTTGTGTCGAGGTCCAGATTCCTCCCGAGGTAGGTGAACGAAGCTCGGCTCCGTCTCTCGGAATACAGGTTCAACCGGGTGACCATCAAGCAAAATGAGATCCCGAGCATCGGATTTGTCTATACCACGTTTCGTCAAGAGTTGATCGATAGGAGCGGATGAACGCTTACGATGTATACGAAGGCCAACGAAGCGGTTCGGTTACCCAGATATACGAAAAATGTTAGGCCAACGAACAGTCTAGTCACAAATCAACGCAAGGCCAGGTGGAGAAACTGTCAGAGCTTACAGCCATATCCCTGCCGATTCGACGAATATCCACATAACCGCCTGTTCTGCCGTGAGACAAGGGACGAGATCCATACTGTCATTCTCACTTACAGTCAACGGAGAAGTGGTAACATGACGGGTCTTGGATTGGCTCCTCCAGATAAAAAACGCGATGGCGATTACGCAGTAAAGGTTCTCCCTGTTTGAAGTTGATCAATCTCACCGACCATACACCTGAATTTGAAACCTTACCCAAATGTCAGTGAAAAACACACGACGGCCCAGGTGTGGAACGGTCTCATTGATTCAGTGTCGAGGAAATTCAACCCCAATGTGGACCGTAGCAAACAAAGCCCGCACACTTGGGTGGGTCATGTAAACGACGCCGCACACGATCGAAAGAAGGTATAGAACTCACCAACAAGAGCAGTACACATGGCGCACGGGGCCGCGATGATGCACCATTTCCGACCGCAGACATGATACAATCGGTAGATCTTTGAGAACAGGAAGTAAGCGTTTGATTGTGCAATCTGACATTGATAAACTACCAAGAGGCAGTCGCCCATCCACGCCTGAACCTCGTACACGATGAAACGCGCCAAGCTGGTCGAGTTCCTTTGATTGGCAAACGCGTGAGCCATTTCCTCCATATTTGATCCGCTCAGAAACACGGTGTAGCATCTCAGAAAGTTGAGGATCCAGTGCTATCTCAACTTGAATACACAACTCGGCGGCGTCCGGGAAACACTCACCGTGGAAATGAACCCTAGTAGGAGGACGGAAAAACCCATGACAAGCTTGTTCCCAGTCCTTAGCTTCTCACACTTCCAGCGCTCCCACTGAGTGACGGCAGATGCGATGAAAATCATGATAAACGCCCCGTAGAGAAGACTCTCGAGGGCAAAACCAACGAATATCGAGGCCGCGAGCTTGACGGCCATGTTTGCTGACCGGGTCCCAGTCAAGGGGCGGGGAACGAAAGAAGGGGGGGAAATTGAAATGAGTGATGGTGTGGAGGTGCTTGGCCTTTATCTACCGGAGGAGCTTCTGCATGTGATGGGATTGTACACGTTGCGGGTATTATATCATTCCCGCCCCTTGCACGTCGGGCTGACTCTGCCCACCGTCGTCCGGCTATAGAGTACCCTTTGAGGAACTCAACGCAGCCCTGCCGGAGTAAAGCAGACATAGCCAGGGTAACACATCGTGCGCGCTCGCGGTGCTGCTGACTGGGACCGAGAGGTGCAGGGTGTGCTAGACCCTATCGGTGAATTGCATGCAGTTCGGCTGTGCATCAAGTGAGCTGTGCCGCCCAATTGTCAGGAAAAGAGGGGGCTGTACAATCCAAAGAGGCAGAGAAGCCGCCGGTAAGCGCCGTTCCGGATCCCGGATTACCGGCTGCTTTGAGCCAAGTATGTGCGCACAGCTCAGAATATCGCACTGGGACGACTGGGGATACCTGGGGTTTGCGCTGGGGTCATGGCCAGCCATAGGTATGGCGGAAAGACCACGGCATAGTAGCGCCGAAGGTAAACGCCGCACTTGCTCGAATTCTCCGAGTGGAGGAGTGCGTTATCCATGGAGCCAACGGTGATTTCCGTTTCACACCATAGATACGTCCGCATCTAACCCAAGTGGTAGACCCGTCACGTCGATACACGCTGTTGACGTTGAGGCCAGCCCAGTCTCTGCCCTTCCGCTTGAGTGCCACATTTGGGGAAGATTCACCATAGATCCCCGGGCGACCAACAGAGAGTAGAACATCCTCTATATCTGAGTCCACAACCTGTGGCGAGCATGCCCACTCAACGTCCCATGATCTCTATTGGGTACGCGTTAGAACCTTGGTAGGATTTACAGCCTATGATCCACGATTAATGATCCTCGACCCTCTGGAATATAAACCAGCCCCCCGGCCTAACTGTTTCATCGGACGCCATCGAACCCTTTCAACCTTACTCGAACTTGGCCACCTCTCGACTGTGCTCCCGTTCGGCATATCACCCGGCTAGACCAAAAACAGGGTAGCCTCCGTTGATTCGTACACCGATCCATCGCGGATGATTGCTTGGAATTTTGTGCCACATTCGAGAGGGACCGTTGGACGTGGTGGCTAGACCGACCGACTATGCTCGTGCACTACCCACGGTGCCCACTTATCACTTGGGACGGAGGGGCATTTGCGCGTCGAAGAGACCCCGGGTTTGTGGTGTTTGAAAGGCGCTGGAGCCCCCAACTATAATTCCATGCTCGCCTTGTCTTCAAGGCTTTCGCGTTTGCCGTTATCTTTGGAGGGCTGATCCAAACCTCAGCAGAAAACCATCGCCTCTTCAACGGAAAAATATTTCATTGCCTGCGGTATACGGTCAAATTCGCCCCTCCGAACAGATGGAACCGGTGGTTGCCAAGTTGTTATTAACTCAGGTGATCAAAGGCTCAGGCGCTCGCAGAGGCGGAACAGATTTGTGATCTGGTGTGACGGCGACTGGAAAAGCCCTAACCGCCCCCACGCTTCCGTGAACGGTTCTTTGTAGCATTTTTGTGTATGTAGGCCGTGGGATGCTTGTCACCTGGGATGTTACAACGATCGACATTCGATTAGAACTTTGCCTGACGTCATGTCCTCGCGACTCCCGGCGCCTCCCCCACTTCTCATCAGTGAGAAGTGTCCTCGAACGATGTTGTCGCGTGGCCCGCGCGGGAGAGGGTCAGCTGGAGAGAAAAGGTTCGCTTCTTCATCAGATATTCTCATATCTCAATTGCGAGAAACTCACCGCAAACTGTAGGAGGTGGCACGGGGCCAAGTGGAGCCCGAATGTGTGCTGGCAGAATAAATACCTCCTCCCTGGTGTTGCTGCTGTTGTTATCTGCGGCACCATGCATCTTTGGTTCCACATACTACTTACCAACTTGTTCGCCGCATTGGCAACGAAACCGGTGGCGGGGCAATGCCCTTCGTATACCGAATATTCCAAGGTGGGTACCTCAGGTTCTTGCCTGTCTACGGTGTTGACACGATGCCCCTAGAGCCCTCACGGGACGCCGTCGGAGGGCCCACTAGCTCTCCCATACATGCGACCGGACCCCGCTTGTCGGACCTTCACGAGCTCCGCAGTGGAAGTGAGCTGACCATACCATAATGGCAACGTTTCCGTGGCTAAATGTCACGCAAGGCTGTAATTCGTGAGTTAAGCGGTCGCATAAAAGACCCAGATCTTGCGAGGCTGTTCGAAAACACATTCCCAAATACCCTTGGTGGGTAGTTTGCCATCTCTGAAGGTCAGGGTTCTGAATATATACAGATACCACCGTCAGGTATTTTAACAAAGTGAGCATCCCGTCGCCGGTGTATTTCTTGAGCCTTATGCCTTGTAAAGACGGAAAACGTCGCGTTCATTATTACCGGGGTACGTCGGTCCAGAACACCTTTGGGACGGGCGCTCACTGCTGGATACTTCAGGATATCACGTTAGCGCCCCACCTTTCGAAAGACCTCCAAAGTACTGACAAATCTCCACAGGGCACAGTGGTTACGAGACACAGCAAACCAGGTGTGTCACGTTATCCTGATGGACGTAAGATGAAGTCTAATGGGATGACGACAGTTCGCTCATTACCACCCACTACTGTCCAGAGACGCAGAGCTTGCGGCGCTCGTTAGGGCAGTGATCAATACGGAATCAAGATATGTCGCGGGCTACCCATACTGTGGGGCGTTCCAACCCCCTCCAGAAAGTGGGCTCGACCCGGCGGAAAACGATTGGGCCAGAGGGGTGATAGTCAACCCGTCAGTGATTGCCTAAACGTCTACGCAGAGAGTTCGCTTACCTGAAATAGACCAGTGGACAATAGAACTGTTTTCGAGTGCAAGGTGAGGGAATCAGTTATCCTGCGCCCGGGAACTAACAACGAAGGACCACACGCACAGTATGAGATCGACTCGCTGTGTGGTTTGTTGAAACTGTCGAGGTCATACTTTCAGCAAACGAACGACTCATCGTTCATGAATGAAAACTGTACGTACAGTGGTCCACTCCCCGGAACTACTGTGTTAACTTGAACCAAGGGTACTCGGCGATCAACCAGATCTTCCGTGTGATCGAAGAGCAATCGCAGGCGAGTTGGGATGAGAACTATAACTTCATCTCGTACTACAACTGGACTGGAACCCCTGGCGTGTCGCTTTCTCCTTTGGTCAACAACGATGGGAATGGTGAACCAAAGGGCTACACCGGTATGGTTGGAACCCACCATCGGCCCTCCGATGATCTAAGCACGTTTGGTTCGTATCCGCAACCGCCTGGAGGTGACTCCCGAAACTCAACATTTCCAAGCCTTTTTGACACCCGCAAACGCTATGCTGAGCGTCGAGCTTGGGTTCCTTGCGGAAATTATGGACGCGGTGGGGCACGGTTCCTCGGGCATAACGTCGTCAGCACGGACATGGAGCAATCGGATTAAGGACGCACTCTGGGATACAACGGTCTCGATTTTTGTTTTCGGAGTTCATGTCATGAGCTGATCTGTGCCTCAAAGATCGAGAACGGAATATTCGCTTACGAGACAAACGGTTTGGGATCCAAGTATCTCATGGACGATGCGAACGTTCCGGTATGGGTTCCCGCTTCTGAAATGACCTCGTAAACTCAATAGTGGATAGTCGTTACTCTCACTTCCATACCTTGGCTTCCTTGATAGAAACGACCCGACATATAAGGAGACCCGGGGGTACCTCCTGTCTCCACGAAATCCATACTACGCGAAGGGGAATTCTTTCAAAGGAATTGGGTTAGCTTTCGAGTCCTCGTGCCAGAGTTGCGCACTTATCTTTCACAGTGGACCGCACGCCAGCGCATGGCGGCCATGGTATGCCAAACTGTACCCTCCCTATGGCCGTACTGCCTTTCTCAACAAACCGGTTTCACAGGCCAATGTCATTGGTGTCTTCGGTATTTGGTAGCGATGACGACGGTGAAATATTGGACGCCTTGTATACCATTGCGAACGCAAGTTAGATCCTTTCGCCACCGGGGGTGACCAGCTGACGTACCATACCAGAACACCGCCGGACTCGGCTTGATCCATGAAGGGCAGAGCATCCGCAATCCTTCCGACTACACAAGACCTTGGTTCGCGTGGGCCAACTCCTACTTCGCGGAGATGGTACTCGATCTGGCCGCGCGGAAGCCTCATCTGATCCTAAAAACGAACGAAAGCTTCTACGTATAGCTTCGATAACGTTAAAGATAGTCAATGGATACCAGGATGACATGAAACCAACTCTCGCAAAGCTACTGCTGAGATGAAAAATCTAAGACATACTCACCTTGCCCACCACCACCCCTTACACCGCCTAATGCGGAGCAGGAACTAATAGATATAAGAATACTTACCTGGCCTCCGCGTACTTACCTGCGCCTCC
>Ga0307509_10001210_pt1 | contig 43975 bp, 25 predicted proteins | sample 10_EM_MG_FD_202245 | JGI IMG/M metagenome (GOLD analysis project Ga0307509, IMG submission 202245) | Populus trichocarpa ectomycorrhiza microbial communities from riparian zone in the Pacific Northwest, United States - 10_EM | ecosystem: Host-associated > Plants > Roots > Unclassified | place...
GCTGAATAACCATGATCACCGTTAGGAGTGACAACAGTTGGCTGATGATGCGATACTTCTTATTTCCAGCACTCAAGCGCATCGATAAAAATACCATCGCACTAAAGAAAACTACTTCAATCAAATAAAACCATGGTCGTCTCCAATAAGGTGGTTCTACCTCTAACGCAATTTCTTCCACTTTTGAAATTTTACCCATCAAATCGCGCGTCTGTACGTCCACCTTATATTTGCCGGTAGGCAGGTAAGAAAAGTTCACGATGTTGTTGGTAGAGGCCCAAAGTGTCCAATCTTTGCTAAGTCCTTTTACTTGATAACGGTATTCCACCGCCTTCATACCAAGAAAATCAGGTTGTATAAACTCAAAGTCGACTGTGTTTTCTAATTGACTAACTATAATAGAATGAGATGGTACTATTTTGCTTTGCTGAGCACGCACTTCACGTAAAAAAAGAGGATATTCATTCTTATACTGGTTGGCAAGGCCACTGGAAAATTTGTATAGTTCGTTATTTGCTGTTATCACCCACAAACTTTCTTTATCCGCAGGAGCGATATAACGAATGTTAGAAAAAAGGCCAAGCCATTCCAATTTGAAGGCCGCCTGCTTTCGAGGATCAACTGTGCGCCATCGGTGGCCGTCATTAAACCAAAAGTATCCCGCCGATGCAAAATATTTTTTAGGCCCGGGCAACGAATCGTACTTTTTAAAAACATTGTTTTTGAGATTGTAACGATGAAAACTTCCGCCTGTGGCAACATACACATCATTGCCATAAGCTATTCCAACACTTTCATCAATTGTGGGATTTGAGAACGGTACTCGTTCAACAGCAGTAATCTCTCCATCAACCGTTTCAACTTTGATTGCATCTGTTCGGCCACAAAGCCAAATGTTTTGAAATTTGTCTTCAAAGATATAACTGACATAGTCATCTAACGTATCAAGCAAATTAGTTTCCTTCCAACCCTTTGCTTTTGGAGCAAAGGATTTTATTTCATCCTCTAATGTACTTGCCAGCAACTCTCCGAGAGAATTTGAAATATAAACGGAACGTACAGGCGCCAACGTAATTGGCGTTGACTTGGCCCCTTCTATGGTAGACACACCGAAAATTCCTGCAGCTAATAATTGATTATTATACTCTATCAACTGAGTCACCTTTCCATCGATCCCAGCCACACGCTTGTAAACATATCCGGCCAATTTCAATGCATACTTCCCGCCTTTTTTTTGAGTGCTCGATTCCTCTACCGTATTCTTTCGGAGAAATGAAAAAAGCCCTTTCTTTTTTCTTGATCCTTTGTTTTTAGAATTAGCGGAGGTGTTAATGAAGACTTCCTGTGTTACATCTTGCTTTACCAAGATGAACAATCCCAGTGTCGTGCCAACATAAGTCTCACGGTGAAAAGTCTTTGGGCACAATAAACTCCCTTCCAATCCCGGATAATGACTAAATGAACTGAAGGGCAAGAAAGGAGCAACGCGTGTAAACCCATAGTCATGTGCAACCCAAAGGCCTTGGTTGCGATCGACCATCATAGAGTAGACTTCATTATCAGGAAGGCCAGTGTAATAATTAGTTACCTCTTGCGTGGCTCCTGTTTGTGGATTGATAAAAATTATTCCTCCCCGCAATGTGCCAATGGCTATTAGTTCATCGGTCAACCAATTTGCTGCAATGGGTATGTTGTGAACAAGAAAATCTTTATCAGCTACATTGATTTCTTTTAGTCCATTGTTACTGGCTAAAAAAAGACGACCACCTGACACGCTAAGCAAAGTGACATGAGATGTTGGAGACGAGGCGCTAAACTCAATCGTTAAATTATCAGGCCAAGGAAAATTTGAAGGGATTAGTTTATCACCATCAACCTTTAAAATCCCGCTGGTTGACTTTACATAAACACTGCCCGTAACTTCCAGCAAACCAGCTAACTCTTCCGGTGGTTTCGACTTTATTACAGACTCAATGGCTCCATTGGCAGGTGATAACACATACACCACATGAGAGTTTGAAAAATAAATTTTGTCGTTAATTGCGAGGCTCGAAAAAATCTGTTTGGCCTCTGGCTGACTTTGGGAAAGTGATTGGTACGATCGAACGTTGTCTACACCGATCGCAATTTTACCAAAACCATTAAGCCCTCCTAAAAAAACATCTTGACCGGAAGTTGTAATCGTAAACACCGGGCCGGATGTGCCAATTAATTTCCAATTGCGCCCGTCAAATTCAAGTACACCGCTCTTGTTAGCAAAATAAATTACTCCCTTGGCATCCTGGGCCATGCCAAAAGTGAGGTAATCTATTCGTTCATCTGAAGGCGAAAAATTGGAAAGAAAATAATTACCCTGTTGGGCAAAAGTTGTTGTGGAAACAACAACCAGCGCCAAAGTTTTTATTAAAGCTCGTAGAGACGTTTGAAGCATTATTCAAAAGTAAGAGATATTATCATTCAAATTAAGGCAGCTTTCTGCCGGAGATTAATTTTTATTGATGCAAAAAAGAAGCTGCCAAAAATCTTCGTGGCAGCTTCTAATGTATTGTTGGTTAATCCCTTCTATTTTACCACAAAAATAAAGTCACTTCCGGGGGCATTATCCCCAAATTCTCCAGCTCTGGGCTGCGGCTTAAGAGTTTCCACATAAGTGTTTATTTCACCAAGGGAAAGGATCATGTCTTTTCCCCCGCGGCTTCTAAGCGCTTCAAGCATTTTTCGGGCAAATGGAGAATTCATTCCTGCTCTACCATCGGGAACATACTCTTTTCCCCCCGAGGTAATATAGCGTCTTGTTTTATAGGATAGTTTGCGTGTTACCATTTCAGCCTGACTCGCTTCTTTGTAAACATCATCATCCATACCTCTATGTGCAATGGCCTGATCGAACGTTCCGCCGAAACAAACATCCATTGCTAATAAAATATGTTCACTTGGAATGTTATTGACGATCGAACGCAGGCGGTTGTGCGAAAGGTATGTGGTCTTTGCTTCATCATGGAGCTGTGATTCTTTTGTCACCACAAATCCTTCACCAAAAGTTTGGTCAAACTGACCATGACCGGCAAAGAAAATGAACAACTGGTCCAATGGTTTATATTTCTTCTCCGCATACTCCCGTAGTTTCTTCAAAATATCTGATTGCGAGCCTCCCTCAACAATTTCTACTTTGTATCCATAGACTTTCTTCAGCTCATCGGCAATCATCCGCCCATCATTGACGGGGTTTACCAAGTCGGGCCAGTTGTCGTAATCATTTGTAGTAAATAGGATCGCGTAGTCAGTTCGGTCCAATTTGCTCGCATCAGCCATGGCCGTAGTCCCTACCCGGACGGTGCGCTGACTCACGGTCTTAACACCATCAATATTTTCAGCAACGATTTCAATAACGTTGTTACCATCCATTAACGTAAGGTTTCTTTCAATTACGCTTACATGCTTCTCTGCCTCGGTGGTCGGTTCGATTTGAAGCATTCCCCTTGAAGCTGTCTCCACAGTCTCCTTGATGGAGATCGTGATATTCTTCAGCGGAGCGGTTGATTCAATTTCAAATTTGATCTTGTACTTTGGTTCTGCCGCATAGTTACTCTCTGCAGTGGGCGTAATCCACTTAATCACCGGAATGATAGAATTGGCGACCTTATTGGGGTCGGTCATGTCAACTTGAAATTCATTGGTGCGTGTGCTAACGTTTTGGGCACTCAAACTAAACGCAGTTGTGATGCCAACTAAAAGGACCAGCAACTTTTTCATATTTTTTTATTTATTGGTTAATAACAATTTTTCCACTTAATACTACTGCTTTGTTCTTGTCTGAAACTTTAATTCGATAAATGTAAAGGCCATTAGACAAGGTCGTTTGATTTGATTCCCAAACGCTCGAATAAAATCCAGGGTTGTATTGGCCCTCTACCAATGTAGATACTTTTTGACCCAATGTGTTATACACTTCCAGTGTTACTTGATACTTGGATTGATTTTCCGGCAGTGTAAATGGAATGGTTACGTTTCCTTTGCTTGGGTTGGGATATGCTTCTCCAAGAGTAATATTGTCCGGTTTGATCTTGTCCTTCAAATTATCTCCATAATAAATTCTAAACACGGACGCTCTCTTTGGATCAATGGAGTAACTATTTTGTTCGCGCATATCTACTAATACTTCATTGCTAATATCATAAAGGAAAAGTTCTTTAAGATTGGAACCAAGAGCTGAATTGTCCCAAGTCAATTGTGTCGTCCCTTTCATGTTTCCGTCAAAAGTAAACTCCCACATGTATTCCGTTTGTGTTGGCACAACATCCCTTGCAAATTGTTTTGTAAAATGTTCAGGGTGTGCAAAGTTCATTTCGAGGTAGTTGATAAAGTGAGGCGCGTTGATATCATCAAATTGATCATAAGAAAATAGAGCTTGAGAATGCATTCCAACTCCGCCAAAATTATTTTCGACATCACCATTTTTTAAGGTGAGTGGCATGACCCAATCGTTTTCTCCAAATGTTGGTTTTTCTTGCCTGCCGCCAATTGCAGTCTGACCCGAGAATGGAATGGAGATAGTCACGTCACTCTCTGCTAATACAAAACCTCCTTCAAATGGTTGAAGCGTTGTGGCATTTACATAATTAGGATTCGAAAATGTTTTTAGAACAGCGCCTGTACCTGTTAATCCTGAATTGCCACTGAAATTTTTAACATCATCCCACGAAATAGCAGTGAGATAAGGATTGCCAACCTGGTTCCATCCCTTTTTCAAAGCCATTTGAAAAAGATTCTTTCTGTTGTTGGCAGATGCTGTTGCGTCAGGAATCTTAAGGGTTATGGGTGTTTTAATGTTGATGAAATAACCTTGGCCTCTATTGAAGGTAGAGAAATCGCCAGGATATTCAGCCCAAGCCGTTTTATCCTTATAAGTCAGCATTCTCCAATCTGTTTTTATTGTTAGCGTACCAAGTTGAGCAAATACTGTACTCACTGCGTTGTTTGATCCGTAGTCAAAAGGAATTGTGAAAATTTTCCAGCCACTCAGGGTTCCTCCAAATCCAATTTGAGCAGAGGGAACTACATTATCTGCTGCGTTGTATTTCAAATAGGAATAGAAATTAGTGTTAGGATCTAGAGGAAGCCTGCCAACGTTATTTGCCGGATCTTTTGCCGTTAAATAAAATTCAAGTCCATTACCATCAAAGAACGACTCTTGAACGGTGAAGTTCCATGTACCTGAAGTTAACGTTCCCGGCAGGTCGGTAAAGCTTCCACCTGCAATCTTGCGATAGGAGAGAGTTGCTGATGAAACAGTACCACCATTGTCAGCTACAGTTACGGCAAATTGAGTCGAGCTGAACTTATAATTTAATTGTGGCGGTGTAAATGTAATTGTTGGAGCAACATTATCTAACGTAACAAATGACCATGAAAGAGCTGGTGTTGCGTTTCCATAAATATCAGCAAATGCTCCTGCATCCACTTGAACAACATAGATGTTTAAAAAGCCTAAAGCTGCTGAGGGAGTGAAGGAAATTTTATTTCCTGCAATTGTTCCTGACGTAGCATTCAATGAAAATTCCGGACTTCCACTACCCTGTATAAAAACATTTACCTTTTTTCCAGCGACAGCTACAAACGTTTCATTGAAAGTAATTTCAATTGGAGTGCTGACAGCCACGTTTTGTGCATTGTTGAGCGGGTTATATAAAGTAACTTGAGGTGGTGTGTTGTCTTCTGTTACAAGAAGCAGTTGATTGGTGGCAGGAGCTGTGAGTGTTTGAATAATTCCTGATGGCCACTTGATTTGAATAGATGTTATTGTCGTTGCAGCCCCAAGACCAAAGTGAATGGTTTGACTATTCTGACTGCAGAATGCGCTTGTTGAAGCAAGTTCTCTGATTTGAGTTTTGCCGCCAGCCACTAAAGTTACCCTTGTTCCAATTCCCAGTTTGTTGGAGGTGGTTCCTGTAAGTTTTAATTCAACCCAATTACCTGCAGAGGTCGCATTGTTTTTGAATAATTGGTTCTTTACGGATGGCCCAGAAATAAATCCTCCACCAAAAAAAGCGGGATCGATTACTGCTGAAGCCAAATCCAAAAGTCCATCTTTGTTGTAGTCAGAGAACGCCATTCCAAATCGGCCTACCTTAACATCGTTGAATTTTTCTGTACTCACTTTTGTGAAGCTCGTGCCATTGTTGTTAATATATATCTTGCTTTCTTCACCCGGGATTGTGACCATTAAATCCTGGAAGCCATCGTTATTTATGTCGCCCCATGCAGCTCCAAAAGTCTGATCACTGGTTAAAATTTCTGTAACAGAGGTGGGGAATGACTGCTTAGAGAATGTACCGTCTTTGTTGTTTTTGTAAAGCAGGTTATTGTTTTGCGCACCAATAAATAAATCCAAATAGGAGTCATTGTTATAATCTCCCCAGGCAGCAGTGAAAGATTTTGCATTTGTGTCGGTGTCGAACGGTGAACCAATCACTCTAGTAAATGTTCCATCTCCATTGTTTTTGAAAAGCTTGTTAACATCACTACTGTTTCCATCAGTAATGAAAACGTCCTGATCTCCATCATTGTCGTAGTCGCCCCAGGCGGAAAGCGATGATTGTGCCATTACTGAAGCCAAAGCACCTGTTGTTTGTTTTGTAAAAGTTTCAACGGGTCCTTGCAGAAACAATTTCGCTTTTAAGCTATTGTCTTGCGCTATCACGTATAAATCCACAAGACCATTGTTGTCATAGTCAACCCACGAGGCCCCTAGGTCGGCGGATTCTATGCCATTGGTGTTATTATTTTCTGAAACCGGGGTTGAACTGACCAATGAAAAAGTTAAATCACCATTTCCTTTATAAAGATAATTCTGGCTACCTACAGAAGTTAAAAATAAATCCAATTTGCCATCATTGTCATAGTCAGCAGCAGTGCCAACCAGGTAAGTGCTCGGTCCTATACCTGTTGGATTGACAGCTACAAAATTTCCTGCTCCATCATTTTTAAATGCTAATGGAACAGTGGGAGTATTAGTGAAAATAGTTAACTGTGGCATGATGACATCATCAAAACCATCGTTATTGAAGTCGCCCCAAATTGCACCCGTTGATGAATAAGCAACTGTGCTTTCAATGGCCGTCCCTGACAATGTGAAATAAGGTTTAGTAAGAGTTATTGTTGCTGTATTTGATGCAGCAGCCGATGTACCGGCATTATTCTTTGCCTTAACCCGATAATAATACGTTGTATTATTGACCAACCCAACATTATCTACTACTGAGGTAGATGGGTAACTAACATTGATAGTTCTATCGATCGAAGCAAAGGTGTTGATGGTTGACCGTTCTACAATGTACTGTGTCTCATAAGCACTACCAACCCATGATACTTCAATGCCGGTGTTATTATAAACATATGCTGTTGCGTTGCTCGGGGCCGCAGGGATAGGGTCCGTTGCGTTGACGGTTAGCGTCACTGTCCCGGTAATCTCTGGTGGTGTAACACCATTCGCAGTAATCCATTTAAGAACCAATGTATTGGTTCCACTCGTCCACGTTCCATCAGCATTTGGTTCGATTGGCTCACCATCACCCGGACTTAAGTAGGTATTACCGCAGCTTTCAAAAAAGACTCCAGGCACAGTGGTCTCACCGGAGATCGTACCATTCACAACGTCGGTGATGGAGAAAAATCCATTACCCAACGATTTTATATTGATGTTTGTAAGAGCAACTGTTGCAGGAGTACTAGTCGCAACACTACCGTTCCAGCTTCTGTTATCCGGGATTGTGGTCGCGCATTGAATTAGTGTAGTAACCGGTAAAGGAGTTGCCGATGCAGTCCCAGCTGCATTTTTTGCCGTAACTCTAAACGTGTAAGAAGTGTTCGCCTGAAGATTGGTTACCTCAAAATAAACTTTTGCTCCCGTTGTGGAGTTGCTGCTGCTATAGCCTATGCTGTCATACCCCGTGCCATTGAATTTTTCGATAATAAAGTGATCTTCATTGGTGGCATTATCAATCCAACGAAGTGTGAGTCTGTCTGTGCCCTTTCCTGAACTAACCAAAGAAGTTGGGGCAACGGGTGTAATTATTGTGCCTGTTGTTCCATAAATGCTTGAATTAGTAAGTCCTGCATAGGCGGTGCCGGAAGAACTCACTGTGATGCCATAGAATTGTGAACTGCTATTTGTATTTATTGAAGAAGAGGTAAACGTCGTTCCTCCGTCTCGTGTGAGATTAATAGTATAGTTTGAATTACCGTTGCTACCCGTAACAAAGAGATAATTATTGACAGGGTCAACATCTATTCTGCCGGAGCTGATTCCTGTGGTTGTGGCCCATGACGTTCCTCCATTAGAAGAGAAACTTAGATTGCCAGGCCCGCTGTTGCCGTACCACGAGGCGTACAATTTGCCATTAAGATAGGCTACCGAATTTATCTGGTTGATTACACCGATGCTTGCCTGATTGATCAATGTGGCTGCACCTGATGTAGGGGCTGTCGTGCTATTTAATGCAATCTTGAAAAGTTTATATGTAGTAGAAGTATAATCATATAGATAGCAATAGATAACTCCGTTGGTACCGTCAACGGCAAAAGAGTATACATTAAAACTTCCGCTCGGCCATCCTGTTCCTGATATAGTAAGCGCCGCTGACCAAGTTGTGCCCTGGGTATGTGTATAGAAAAACTGATTACTTCCTTGCCCGGCGATATTGATTCCGTCTGTGCTGGCATACATGTATGCATTAGAAGGTCCGCTTGTTGTTGCCGACCAAGTAGCACCATTGTCTATTGACTTGTAGCTTCCGCTTTGCGAAATGGCAACAATTGTTGCGGGTGAACCGGTTGTAGCCTTAAATAAAGAATAAGTCGGTCCATTGTTTGTGATCGTACTAATTCTAGTCCATGTCGCACCTTGGTCCGTTGATAATTGTGCACGAGTTCCAGCAGCAATAATATTCCCATTGTCTGCCGCGATGATGCTATTAAAATTACTGCCTTCAATACCATTATCGGTTTCATTCCAGCCGGAGCCACCGTTGATGGTTTTCCAAATACCGACATCGCTCGTACCTACATATAATGTGTTGACGTCCTTTGCAGCAAAGCAAATTCCGTTATCTCCATTTGAATTAACAAGGGTGGAGCCCTTCAGAGTCCACGTTCCTGCCGAAGTGCCAGAATAAATTTTGTTGTGTGCATTGTCAAGCAAATACAAGGTTGCGTTGTCCAAACTATAACCCATCACTGCTTGATTGCCGTAACTAGTTAGGTCTGCCGCTGTAATATTAGTTTCGCCGATTAAATTCCATGTCGCGAATGGTGAAATCAAAGAATACATATTGTTGCCCGTGGTGACCATAACTAACTCGCTTCCATTTGATTTGGCTGTGAGATAAGCAACATTAGAGAGATCGGGCATACTGACGCCCGTGAAACTTGTTCCATCGTCCGTTGACTTAGCCAAATTGTATGTGCCAGAGAAATGCTCAGCGTACACATCACCAGTAGATGTAATGGATATGTTTGTAAAATTCCCATTCAGGTCTCCATAACCCTTAGAAAAAGTTGTTCCTCCATTAAGTGATCTGAATACCCGGTAGTTAAAAGGAGAGCCATTATCTCTACCGAATACATAAATGGTTCCAGAAAAACTGTTGTAGGCTAATTGGGTAGGGTTATCAAACCCACCAGCTGCACTACCGTTTCCCGTATTTAATTTTGTCCAAGTGGCGCCATCGTCCGTTGACTTATACAGGTTGTTACCACCACTGCCGCCACAGCACTGGTTATAGCTCAGCGCGTAAATTGTACCGTTGGGCAACATAAGCACATCAACAAAGTGTCCAGCGTCTCCGCTAAATACCGATATACCTAATTCTGTCCAGGTTACTCCGTTGTCGGTCGATCGATAGAGTGGCCCTCCATTATTGTTCTGGTTTGATGCAGCGTACACCGTAAAATTCGTTGGGTGAACAACGATATCACCGATGTAGCCTCCGTACGGCCCCGTTTTCTTGGTCCATGTAATCTGACCTAATGCCGAAAAGCTAAAACAGGCAGTCACAATCAAAAAAGTAAAAATTCTCTTCATGTCGTTTCTATAATCTTTTTCAAAATCTTTTTCAACAGGCTCTCGATACAATTTTATCATCCACCCGGTGGCAACGTTGGGGTAGGGATTTCTCCACCTCCGCCACCGCCTCCATTATTGTCACCTCCTTTACTGCCACCGCTTAAAGCAGCAACAGCACCACCTACTACCAGCACGGGTAATACTTTCAAGAGCAATGGCACTTTGGGGGTCACCTTGAAATTGGGTGAATAAATAATTTCATCGTTATTTTTCGCGTTCGAAATTTTCAGTCGATAATCACTTCCGGTTTTGGCATCGCTTGGTATACTTAAAGAATAAGCACCGTTGTTGGACTGGTTCATACTTCCTTGTATCCGCTGGTTGCCTTTATATAACTCAACATTGATCGGATCCGTATTACCTGGCGACCAAAGCAATTCATGAGTTTTCCCTCTTTTGTAGGATGCTGCAGTGTTAAAATTCTGAAGTTTTACGAATGGAGTGTAAACCTTACCTCGTACCTCCAGCGACAATTTGCCTTTAAAATTTCCGTACTCCTGCCGGATATTCCATTCGATTTTTTTGTTGGCTCCCGGCTTCACCTCGCTGCCTACATCTCCGGTTACTTTTGCCAACGGTGTAGAGAAGTTGTCGTTGGAGGCATAAAGGTTAAGCAAGAAATTGGATGACGGATTTGAATTCTCCAGATTGTAATGGACGATGACTTTATCACCCTTTAATTCAACTTTATTAATCGTCACTGCCTGGCCGTAAACACCTGCAGACAAGAAACTAAACAAGAGCAGTAAATTTCTTTTCATAGGATTTCCAATTGAGTAAATAGAACCTCTAAAATTAGTCGAAAAGAACGACAAAAACGACAGCTACAAGACAAGGTATCAATACTTTAAGAAGGAAATAGGTAACATAAACATGTGATAAATGTAAATCTCGTTTTCCAATGATACACTCAGCTAATCCTGCTCCAGTTTACCGCAGTCTTTTTTGCCTGTTCAATTTGAATTTTGATCACTCCATTTTCTGGCTTTCGCAAATCAGGATCGTCCGTCAAAATTTCGTTGGCCGCATCACGGGCTTGCTGAAGTAACTTTCCATCCTTGCTCAAATCAGCAATCAACAGATCAAGGGCTCCACTTTGTTGCGTGCCCATTAAGTCGCCCGGGCCGCGTAATTTCAAATCCGTTTCTGCAATCTCAAAACCATTGTTGGTGCGCACCATAGTTTCAATTCTTGTCTTCGTATCAGCACCCAGCTTATAGCTGGTCATCAAAATGCAATACGATTGTTCTGCGCCTCGACCAACGCGTCCGCGAAGCTGATGCAATTGGGAAAGACCAAACCTTTCTGCGCTTTCAATGATCATCACTGAAGCATTAGGAACGTCAACACCCACTTCAATTACGGTAGTGGCTACCATAATTTTAGTTTCACCTTTTACAAAGCGCGCCATTTCATAATCCTTTGCCTCCGATTTCATTTGACCATGGACTATACTTATTGGTAAATCAGGAAAAGCACGTGCCATGCTTTCATAGCCATCCATCAAATGCTTGAGATCTAATTTCTCTGATTCATCAATGAGTGGATAAACCACATACACTTGTCGCCCGGTATCAACTTGTGAACGAATGAATCCGTTCACTTTCAATCTTTGTGAATCAAACAAATGTGTTGTTTGAATTGGCTTGCGACCTTTGGGCAATTCATCAATCACTGAAATCTCAAGGTCGCCATACAATGTCATTGCCAGCGTGCGTGGGATTGGCGTTGCTGTCATTACCAAAACGTGAGGATATACGTCTACATTTTTTTGCCAAAGTTTGCTTCGCTGGGCTACTCCAAATCGATGCTGCTCATCAATAATGGCAAGGCCAAGTTTTTTGAATTTCACCTCTTCTTCAATCAAGGCATGTGTACCAATTAAAATTTTTAACTCACCGCTTTGTAAATTTTCATGAATTGGTTTCCGTTGTGATTTTTTTACAGAACCGGTGAGCAATGCAATTGAAATGCCCATTAAGTCCGCATGTTTCTTTAAGTTGGTAAAATGCTGCTGTGCCAAAATCTCGGTGGGAGCCATCAAGGCAGCTTGCGCATCGCCTCCGATCACCAACAAAATACAAATGAATGCCACAATAGTTTTGCCACTGCCAACATCACCTTGAAGCAGACGACTCATCTGCTTTCCGGATTTCATGTCACCATAAATTTCACGGATCACTCGTTTCTGCGCTTCCGTGAGTTCAAAGGGAAGATACTCCTTGTAGAATTTGGTAAGAATACCAGCATCATTAAACACTTGACCTTTGAATTTACCTTGCCGCACCAATTTCATTTTAATTAATCGCAACTGGATGTAAAACAACTCTTCGAATTTGAGTCGTTGCTGTGCGGCCAACAGGAGTTCCTGAGATTTTGGAAAGTGAATATTTCTAATCGCTTCTTTTTTACCGATCAACGTTTGTCCCCGCAACAAATATTCAGGAAGCGTTTCACGGATGTGAGGTTCAGCAACTCTAAATAATTCCAACTGAAGCTTAGCAATTTGCTTACTGTCGATGTGCCGGGCTTTCAGTTTTTCGCTGACCGGATAAACAGGTTGAAAAGAATTTCCTTTCAGGTTGTTTTCAGTGGCCGGTTCTATTTCCGGGTGGGCAATATTTATTTTTTTTCCAAATCGTGTTGGCTTTCCAAAGGCAACGTATTCAATTCCTGGTTTGATTTTTTGCATGACCCAATCGATGCGCTGAAACCAAACCATTTCCATTTCACTTTTGCCATCCGTGAAATAACCGATTAGTCTTTTTTTATTCTTAACACCTACAATTTCAAAATCCGTGAATTTGCCTTTCACTTGCACATAGGGCATCAATTCATCTATTTCTGCGATCACATAAAATTTTGTGCGGTCTTCATAGCGAAATGGATAATGCTGTATAAGGTCTCCAAAAGAAAATATTTTTAGTTCTTTTTGAAACAGCACCGCACGCTGCGGGCCAATCCCTTTAAGAAACTCAATGGATGTGTCGAAATAATTGGTCAATGGTTAATCTTCAATTAGCTATGATAAATATAATTAGCTAATCGGCATATTGATTTAACTGCTAATTATTTTTCCACTGCAAGGTGTTGATGAGATGCAGCGTTTCTTTTTTCATGAAATCAATGGCAGGGGCAAGAGAATCATTTTGCACCCGGGTATTAAAGTAAAGCGCGCCACGTAAAAAATTCTTTGACGAGTCGGTCATCGTAAATTGAAATTGGCTCGGAACTTCACCAGAAATTTCGGCAATCACAGCTGTTTTCCCTGAAGGAGTTTTTGTAATCAGCTCGTCAATGGCATTGGCTTTGATTTGTTGCTTGGAAGTAAGATTGTATGCGTCATTCAGCAGCTCTTTCAGTACAGCTTCCTTTCCACGAACTTGTTTGTAGGTGATGTGAATATTTGCTTTCAATTCGGGATAGTAAATCTCCACCCAATGTCGTTCACTGATCCAAGATGTGTCTTTTAAAAGCTTTGCTGATTTTGAATATTCAAACTGGTAAGGAAGCGTATCGGGCAGCAATTGATATTCAGCTTTTGGCAGAATTAATCGGTTGTATCCTTTAGGTTTCGGCTGATAGTCTGTTGTGCAGGAGGAAAGCAGTAGGCAGCATGTGATAGTAAGTATGCAATTGGCAATTGAGAATTGACAATTGTAGAATTTACTCCTCATTTTTCACCGTCTCCTTTTGAAAAGCAACTCTCACCCGACCAATACGCTTTTGATCTACACCGATCACAGTAAATGTGAAACGATCAAATAGTATCTGGTCTCCTGCTTTGGGCATGGCACTGTGTAACTCCAAAATCAACCCACCAAGAGATTCACTTTCACCCTTCACCTCATCAAAAGCGGAAGCGTCAATGTCAAGCGCTTTGCACAAATCATGAATAGAGGTCTTTCCTTCAAAAATATAAGTCTGATCATCAATTTTTTGAAAACCCACATTCACTTCATCAAACTCGTCGTTGATGTCGCCAATAATTTCTTCAATTAAATCTTCTAACGTGATCAGGCCAGCAGTGCCCCCATACTCATCCACCACAATTGCCATGTGTACATGCTTGCTTTGAAAATCTTTTAATAGCGAATCCAGTTTTTTTGTTTCAGGAACAAAATATCCTGGCCGCAATAATTTTTGCCATTTGAAGTTTTCAGTTTCATCCAGATAAGGCAACAGATCCTTTGTGTATAGAATGCCTTCGATGGTGTCAATGGTTTCTTTGTAAACCGGTATTCGCGAGAAGCCAAACTTGTTTACTTGATCCATCATCCCCGTAAAATTCAACTCCGAATCCAAAGCCGAAATGTCCACACGCGATTTCATCACTTGCTTCACGGTGAGGGTTCCGAAATTCACAATCCCCTTCAAGATATCCTTCTCTTCTTCAGTCGTATCATTATTGCGGGTAGTGAGCTCCAGGGCTTGATTTAATTCTTCAACGGTGGTGCTATAGCCTTTTTTTTCAATCCTTCTTTCCACCAACTGGCTCATCCCTAACAGCAACCACGAAATAGGTCTGCAAATAGTCTCGAGTATTTTCCATGTAGAACCGACCTTACGTGCAAAACTTAAATTATGCTGGGTAGCATAAACTTTAGGAACAATTTCGCTGAAAAATGTGAGCGCAAAAGTGACGATGAAAGTGACAATCCCAACAACCATTTCAGCTGGTTTTCGCGTGTTTGTCATTTCCCACATCAAAAAAGTGGAGAGCGTAACGACGCCAACGTTTACAAAATCATGACAAATTAAAATGGTGGCTAGCAGTAAACGTGGTTTCTTGAGCAGATCCATTACGTTCTTATCAGATGCATCCTCTGAATTGCGGCACCCGTCAAGGTGTTCTGATTTTAAGGAGAAAAAAGAAACCTCTGACGCTGAGATCATCGCAGAAACAATCAGTAAAATAATGATTGATGAAAATCCAAAAATGTAAAACCAGTTTGGCGTGAATGCCATCAGGTTAGTCAAAAACTGACTAGGAGGTTCGTCTATCAAAATTATTGTTTCCACTCATCGAGCTGTTCGTACTACAATCTTTTTTTTAGAAAGGCAGATCGTCTATAGTGTTATCCATGGGAGCCTTGCTCTCCTCCATAGACCCGCCCGCTTGCACAGCAGGCCTTTCGTAATTACTGTTACCACCTTGCTTACCACCAAGCAAAGTCATGCTGTCGCCAATCACTTCCGTGGTGTAACGCGTCACATTATCCTTCTCCCAGCTGCGTGTACGCATCTTTCCCTCAATATAAACCTGGTCGCCTTTATGCAAGTATTTCGATGCGGTCTCTGCCAGACCTCTCCACAGCACTACATTGTGCCAATCCGTAATTTCTTTTCGTTCGCCGGTGACTTTGTCTTTATAAACTTCAGAAGTTGCCAATGTAAAATTGACGACCATCGCACCACTCTCAAGGGTACGCGCTTCAGGGTCTTTGCCCAGCCTACCCAATAAAATCACTTTATTTACTCCCGACATATTATTGTTTTTTTATTTACTTATTCAATACCTTCAAAATGGGAAATACCATTTTGAAGGACAACAAAGTTACCAAAAATCCTGTTCATGGGCTTTCTTGTTGAGAAAACGCTCGATGAGGATTGGCTTCGGAATTTTCTCTGCCTGATTTTTTGTAAACCATTTCATTCCCAACTTGTGGATAACCGCTTCTTGTTTTTTAGTTAATTGAGACTGAAGCGTGATAAATCTCACCATTAATTTTTGGTGGGAAAGCACATGTTTATAAACTCCGGTCTCTTCCAATATCGTTGTCTTGGTTAAGAGCATGTCTTTCTTCATCAAGGTTTCTGGCTTTTGTCTTCTCGGTGTTTCAATCAAATAAAAATCATTAAGTTCTTGCCAAATATCCTTCTCGATTCGCTGCTTCATGAGTACTTTATTTTTATTCCTAAGAATGAAATAATAAAAATACCTCGTTCTGACTTTTATTTTTTTCGATTTTACCGGTAGAATGGTCTGCAAATTCTTCTGGTTGGCTTCGCATGATTTCGAAAAAATGCAATCGCTGCACTTTGGATTTTTAGGCAAGCAATGAAGTGCACCAAATTCCATCAAAGCTTGATTAAATAAATCCGGTCTTTTTTTATCAATCAACTCATTGGCGAGCGAAAAAAAATATTTCTTCCCTTCGCCGGAAGCAACGTCTTTTTCAACCCCAAAAATTCTCGCTAAGACCCTGAAAACATTTCCATCGACAACTGCCACAGGTTCTCGAAAAGCAATCGACGCTATTGCAGCAGCAGTGTAATCCCCAACTCCAGGGAGTTCGATCAACTCTTTAAAAGAATTTGGAAAAATGCCGTTAGATTTTTTAACGACTTCCTTTGCGCAGCGATGAAGGTTCCGGGCACGTGAATAATACCCTAACCCCTGCCACAACCGCAAAACATTTTGCTCTGGAGCCTTAGCCAAATCAAACACGGTAGGAAATGATCTGATAAATCTTTCGTAATAAGGTAAGCCCTGCGCAACACGGGTTTGTTGAAGCATAACCTCTGAAAGCCAAATTTTATAGGGATCAGTTGTCTGCCTCCAGGGCAAATTGCGGTGATTTGTTTGGTACCAATCAATAATTTTTGAAGAAAAAATTTCTTTTCGCATGGGTTTGCTGCGAATCTCTTAAAATCCGTGGGTATTCTACCGAAATGTTCATCTTCTTAAAGTCATCTTCGTGATTATCAGCAAATTCATTTTGCGTTTGAACAATTGGCCGTTAACTTTGCGGCCTTTCCTAAGTTCCTATGACCAAAGCAGACGTTATCAACCAGATCTCAGAAAAAACAGGAATCGACAAGGCAGACGTAACTGCTTCTGTTGAAGCCTTTTTCAATATTGTTAAGACTAACATGGCCAACGGCCATAATATTTATGTTCGAGGGTTTGGTAGTTTCATCAATAAGAAAAGAAAGAAAAAAATTGCTCGTAACATTTCCCGCAACACGGCCATCGTTATTGATGAGCATTATATTCCCAGCTTTAAACCTGCAAAAATCTTTGTCAACAAGATCAAGAACAGCGATAAAGTAAAGCAACTCGCTGAAAAATAGTTTATCTCTTAATTGTTATTAGTTCATGTAACTAATAACCCATCTCGAATGCTCAAGACCAGGATCATTTTAATTGTTGCAAGTGCCGTCATTATCTGGCTGATCTTTCTTTTGCCAAAAGCTGTGGTGGAAAACGAGAGCCAACTCAAAAGTACTGACTCCACTTCTTCACATAAAGGTGCGAGTCCGGCAAGTGGTCATAGTGAAGTACCGGCCATGATAACGGCATCGATCAAAGCTGTGAAGGCGGCTCGTTTATCAACTTCCTCGAATGAAAAAAATGCTATCTTTGCCGACTCTTTGCAAAGCCTGTACACTCAAGCTGGGCAATTTGATAGCGCAGCGATGTATGGAGCAGAGGCTGCAACGTTCTTTAACACAACTGAAAGTTTTCTAAAAGCTGGCAACAGCTACTATGAAGCCTCAACCTTTGCTATGGATGCACAAAAGCAAAGGACATTAGCCGAAAAAGCTCGGGAATGGCTAGAAAAAGTAATCGAAGTAAATCCAAAAAATTACGAAGCTCGCATTAAGGTAGCCATGACCTATTTAAGTTCAGGTGGGCCTATGCAAGGCATTCGACAGCTCCGAGATATATTGAAAGAAGATCCAAAAAATGAGCTCGCCTTGTTCAATATGGGTATGCTTTCTGTTCAATCAGGGCAAAATGGAAAAGCAATTGATTGGCTGAAGCAATTGGCAGAAGTAAACCCCCAGCATGTGCAGGGGCAGCTTTTACTAGGTGTTGCTTATATGAATGAGGGCAAGAGCACGGAAGCACGCCAGCAATTTGAAAAAGTAAAGAGGATGAATAATGACCCCGCGGTGCGAGCTACGGTTGATTCTTATTTAAAAGACTTAAAATAAAATTATTGTTTAACTAATCCCGACTTGTTGGGACAAAACCAAAGCACATTATGCCAAGTGGAAAAAAAAGAAAGAAACACAAGATGGCCACCCACAAGCGCAAGAAGCGTTTGAGAAAGAACAGACACAAGAAAAAATAAAATGACATCTCCCCTGTCATAAAGGGGATCACAATTAAAAAATAAAGTTTTGAGTAATGAGCTAATTATAAGCGCTACTCAGGACGGATGTCGCATAGCCCTTCTTAAGGACAAGCACCTGGCCGAGTTTCACGAGGAACAGGACGGAAGCAAGTTTGTAGTTGGTGATATTTACCTGGGCACTGTAAAAAAAGTAGTGCCGGGACTGAACGCAGCCTTCATTGATATCGGGTACGAGAAAGACGCCTTTCTTCACTACCTGGATCTTGGAGCCAAATTTAGTTCTCTACAGAAATTCACAAAACTTGTCCGCGCTAAGAAGATCACCGGAGGCAAGCTGGATAGATTTCAGACCGAGAAAGAAATCGACAAGCATGGGAAAATAACCCAGCAGCTATCGAAGAACCAGCTCGTACCAGTGCAGGTAGTGAAGGAACCCATCTCTACCAAAGGCCCGCGACTTTCGTGCGAGTTATCCATAGCCGGGCGATACCTGGTGTTGGTGCCCTTTTCATCCGGGGTAAGCCTGTCAAAAAGGATTTCAAGCGGTGAGGAACGCAAGAGATTGCAACGCCTTATCCAATCGATCAAACCAGAAAACTTTGGTGTGATTATACGCACTGTTGCCGAAGGAAAGGAAGTCGCTGAACTGGACAAAGATCTACGTTCTATTGTAAAGATGTGGGAAGAAGGCATGACGCGTTTAGTTGACGCCAATCCACGAGATAAAATCATCGGAGAGCTTAACAAAGCTTCATCGCTGTTGCGCGATGTGTTGAATGAATCATTCGATAATGTTCTAGTCGATGACAAAAAAATCTTTGAAGAAGTTAAAAGCTACATCCACAACATTGCTCCCGACAAAGAGAAAATTGTAAAGCTTTATACTGGCAAAGTAAAATTATTTGAACACTACGGTGTTGAAAGACAAATCAAATCAGCTTTTGGTCAGACGGTAAGTTTGCGTGGTGGTGGTTACCTGATCATCGAACACACCGAAGCACTGCACGTTATTGACGTAAATAGTGGTAATAAAAGCAACCGCGAAGAAAATCAGGAGACAACGGCATTGTCTGTAAATATCGAGGCTGTTCGCGAAGTTGCTCGGCAACTGCGCCTTCGTGATATGGGCGGCATTGTGGTAGTGGATTTTATTGACATGCGAAGCATGGACAGTAAAAAACTCATCTTCAATAAAATGAAAGAGGAGATGGAAAGCGATCGTGCCAAACATACCGTGCTTCCACTTTCAAAATTTGGTTTGATGCAGATCACACGCGAGCGCGTGCGCCCTCAGATGAACATCACCACCAAAGAAGTTTGTCCTACTTGCAACGGAACCGGAAAAATCACCGCTTCAATTTTAGTTACCGATCAGATCGAGAATCACATTCAACATTTGTTCGAAAAACAAAATGAAGGCCATTTAGTGCTTGCTCTGCATCCATTCTTGTATGCCTATTACACGAAAGGAGTAATTTCCAAGCGTGTAAAAATGTATTTCAAATACAAGCGCTGGGTGGACATGGTAAAAGATAGCTCACTTGGTGTTACTGAATTTCATTTCTTGAATAAGGATGGAGAAGAGATTGACTTAGGGCAGAAAAATGAACCTCAGTCCATTGAGTCTTAAGCCAACATAAAATTCATTTGAAAGACGGCTGACTTTTGTTGACCGTCTTTTCTTTTTAATAACTCTGTCATCCTGTCACTTATCTTCGGCTGGAATGATATTTGAAAAGCTCTGACCTCATTAAACTCTATTGACCATGCAAGAAAAAGGCACTATCTCGATTCATACCGAGAATATTTTCCCTATCATTAAGAAATTTCTTTATTCTGATCACGAAATCTTTTTGCGTGAATTGGTAAGCAATGCAGTCGATGCCACACAAAAGCTGAAAAAGCTCTCTTCCCTGGGTGAATTCACAGGTGAGCTAGGTGATTTGAAAATCGAAGTGAGCTTCGATAAAAAAAACAACACCATCACTGTAAGCGATAAGGGCTTGGGTATGACGGGCGAGGAAATTAAGAAATACATCAACCAAATCGCTTTTTCAGGCGCGGCTGAGTTTGTAGAAAAATTCAAAGACAAAGCTGATGCTAAAGACATCATTGGCAAATTTGGACTTGGTTTCTATTCGGCCTTTATGGTTTCGGATAAGGTTGAATTGATTTCCAAATCATTTAAGGAAGGAGCTGATCCAGCTCGTTGGGAATGTGATGGTTCAACAGAGTTTGAATTGACTGAAGCAAAAAAAGAAAGTCGTGGAACTGATGTGATCCTTCACATCAATAAAGACTCTGAAGAATTTTTGGATGAATATCGAATCAAAGGCATTCTTGAAAAATATTGCAAATTCCTTCCGGTAGAAATTAAGTTCGGAACAAAAGAAGACAGTGTTGAAGACGGCGTTGACAAAGACAACAAGCCAAAATATAAGACGGTAACTTCTGATCGGATTATCAACAACACCAATCCGATTTGGGCGAAGGCACCAAGCGAATTAAAGGATGAGGATTATTTAAAATTCTACAAAGAACTTTATCCATTCACGGAAGATCCTTTGTTCTGGATCCATTTGAATGTGGATTATCCATTCAATCTCACCGGAGTTCTTTATTTTCCTAAAATCAAAAACGACTTTGAAATCCAGCGCAACAAAATTCAGTTGTATTCAAGACAGGTCTTTATTACAGATGAAGTAAAAGACGTAGTGCCTGATTTTTTGATGCTCCTTCATGGTGTACTCGATTCTCCAGATATTCCTCTCAATGTTTCGCGTAGTTATTTACAGAGCGATGCCAGCGTAAAGAAAATCAGTCAACACATTACTAAAAAAGTGGCTGATAAATTGGTCGACATGTTTATCAAAGACCGCAAGGAATTTGAAAAGAAGTGGGATGACATCAGTGTATTCGTTCGCTACGGCATAATAAGCGATGAGAAGTTTGCTGAGAAAGCAAAAGAATTTGCCTTACTGAAAAATGTGGATGGTCAATATTTTACTCTGAAAGAATACGAAGACAAAGTAAAGCCCAACCAAACCGATAAAGATAAAAACGTAATTTACCTCTACACAACTGACGCAGCAAAACAGCATTCATTCATAGAATCAGCGAAAACTAAAGCATACGATGTACTTCTTCTTGATGGAGTTCTCGATAGTCACTTCATTAGTAACCTTGAGCAGAAATTAGAAAAAACTCAGCTCAAACGAGTTGATAGTGAAATCATCGATAAGCTGATCTTGAAAGACGAAAAAATTGCAAGTGTGTTGAGTTCTTCTGAAGAGGAGTCGGTAAAAGGAATTTTCGAAAAGGCGATCAATAATAAAAATATGACGCTTGCCATTGAATCATTGTCACCTGATGATTTGCCTGTTACCGTTACGATGAGTGAATGGATGCGAAGAATGAAGGACATGGCAAAAACTGGTGGTGGTGGTGGAATGAGTTTTATGGGCAACATGCCAGACAACTACAACGTGGCCATCAATGGCAATCACCATATCATTCAAAAAATTCTTAAGGCAGAAACTGAAGAACAGAAATTGAAATTGGCGAAACAATCTTACGACCTGGCTTTGCTTTCACAAAGCATGCTCACAGGTGCTGATTTGACAAATTTTATTAAGAGGAGTGTGGAACTAGTTTCTTAATACTGGATTCTGGATACCAGCTTCTAACCAGTCGCCTGACCACTTAAAAATGGCCAGGCGACTTTGCAAATTATCGGCTCAAGTACAAATTCCTTTCGGAATAGATATTCATGAAGTAATCGTCCATGAGATCATCAATGAAATAAATTGCTTCACCCGTTGATTTCATTTCAGGGCCGAGTTCTTTATTCACTTCTGGAAATTTACTAAAGGAGAATACCGGAACTTTAATTGCATAGCCTTTCTTAGTTGGCTTGAAGTTGAAATCCTTAACTTTTTTTGCGCCCAACATTACCTTCGTAGCATAATTTACATACGGCTCATCGTAGGCTTTGCAAATGAACGGAACAGTTCGTGATGCTCTGGGGTTTGCTTCAATGATATAAACAATGTCATTCTTGATGGCGAATTGAATGTTAATCAACCCAACAGTCTTCAAGGCTACCGCAATTCGCTTTGTGTAATTTTCAATTTGTTTGATTACCAAGTCGCCGAGATTGTACGGTGGAAGCACCGCGTAACTATCACCCGAGTGAATACCAGCGGGCTCGATGTGTTGCATAATGCCGATGATGTAAACATCTTCACCATCACAGATAGCATCGGCTTCGGCTTCAATCGCTCCATCTAAAAAATGATCAAGCAACACTTTGTTATCGGGCAAATGTTTCCAAATATCCAGGATATGATCCTCGAGTTCCTTTTCATTGATCACGATTTTCATACTCTGTCCGCCTAACACATAGGAAGGTCTAACCAGCAGGGGAAACCCAATCGTCTTGCTTGCTTCAATTGCTTCATCGGCATTGGTTGCAACGCCAAATTGTGGATAAGGAATATTTAAATCCTTTAGCAACGTTGAAAAACTTCCGCGATCTTCAGCCAGATCAAGTGCTTCAAAGGAAGTGCCCATAATTTTAACACCATACTTGTGAAGTTTCTCTGCCAATTTCAAGGCAGTCTGACCACCTAATTGTACGATAACACCTTCCGGTTTTTCGTGTTGAATAATGTCCCAAATGTGTTCCCAGAAAACAGGTTCAAAGTAAAGTTTATCAGCAATATCAAAGTCTGTAGAAACTGTTTCAGGGTTACAGTTAATCATAATCGTTTCATAACCGCTTTCTTTCGCAGCAAGCACACCATGCACACAGGAGTAGTCAAACTCAATTCCTTGTCCTATGCGGTTCGGGCCCGAACCCAAAACCACTACTTTCTTTTTGTTTGAAACAACAGATTCGTTTTCATTGTCGAATGAGGAATAATAATATGGAGTCTTTGCTTCGAATTCTGCAGCACAGGTGTCAACTAATTTATACGCCCTATTAATATTCATCTCCCTTCGCTTCTTGTGTACCTCACTCTCCTTACAGTCGATCAAGTGCGCTATCTGGCGATCGGCATAACCTTTTTCCTTTGCAGTGCGCATCAGCGATGCAGGGATGGTATCCAATTTATATTTTTCAATTTCCTTTTCAAGATTGATTAGTTCCTCGATCTGATCTAAAAACCACTTATCAATTTTAGTAAGTTTCGAGATGGTTTTCATGGAGATACCCAATTTCATTGCATCGTAGATATGGAACAAGCGATTCCATGAAGGATGCTCAAGGCTGTATAATAAATCAGCCTGTTTGGTCAATTCTTTTCCGTCAGCACCTAATCCGTTACGTCTAATCTCTAAAGACTGACATGCCTTCTGTAATGCTTCCTGGAAATTTCTTCCAATACCCATTACTTCGCCTACTGACTTCATTTGCAAGCCAAGTCTCCGGTCAGCACCTTGAAATTTATCAAAATTCCAACGTGGAATTTTGACAATCACATAGTCAAGTGCGGGTTCAAAGTAAGCGGTTGTTGTTCCGGTTATAGCGTTTTTTAATTCATCTAGATGATAACCAATGGCAAGCTTCGCAGCAATTTTCGCAATCGGGTAACCTGTTGCTTTAGATGCCAATGCTGACGAACGAGATACACGAGGATTAATTTCTATTCCAATGATCTGATCGTCATTATCCGGGTTGACAGAAAATTGAACGTTACATCCGCCTGCAAACTTGCCAATGCCATTCATCATTTTGATTGCGAGATCACGCATGTGTTGATACACGGTATCAGGCAACGTCATTGCTGGTGCAACGGTAATTGAGTCACCGGTATGAATACCCATCGGATCAAAATTTTCGATAGAACAAATAATGATCACATTTCCTGCGCTATCACGAAGCAACTCCAACTCATATTCTTTCCATCCCATAATGCTTTGCTCTACCAAAACTTCGTGAATCGGGGATGCATGAAGTCCACGGTTCAGGGCAGCATCGAAATCCTCAGGTTTCTCCACGAAGCCTCCTCCGGTTCCTCCTAATGTATAGGAAGGCCGAATCACTAATGGGAAACCGATCTCTTGAGCTATCTCTTTCCCCTCGAGGAACGAAGTGGCAGTTGCGCCTTTGCAAACACCAACTCCTAACTCATTCATTTTCAAACGAAATTTCTCTCTGTCTTCCGTCGTCTCTATGGCTTTAATGTCAACTCCAATAATGCGAACACCATAGTGCTCCCAAATACCAGCTTTCTCGCAGTCGATACAAAGATTGAGTGCCGTCTGTCCGCCCATGGTAGGTAAAACCGCATCAATATTGTGTTTATCTAAAATTTGGCGAATGGATTTTTTCTCCAATGGTAACAAGTACACGTTGTCGGCTGTGACTTTATCCGTCATGATTGTAGCAGGATTGGAATTGATGAGTGTGACCTCAATTCCTTCTTCACGTAATGAACGAGAGGCTTGTGAACCTGCGTAATCAAATTCGCAAGCTTGACCAATTACGATTGGTCCACTACCGATGATTAGAACGGAACGAATACTTCTGTCGCGGGGCATAAGTGGTTGGATAAATCCCGCAAAAATATATCGGGAATCTCAGGATTTTAGGATTTACTCCTTTTATTTTTTTCCTGAGAGGAACTGAATACAGATGTTATTACCCCGCTACCGTTTGATAACGATTTTCTTTGTCAATTGTCCTTGATCAGAACTAACTCTGACAATGTATATTCCATCATTGAGATTACCGATGTAAACCTTTTGTTCAGTTTCCTGTGTACTCAACGAGGCTTCTGAAACCTGTCGTCCCAAAATATCGGTCACAGCTAAGCTTGAAAAAGATAAACCAGAAGGCACAACAACATTCAGGTAATCAGAGGTGACGGGATTTGGATAAATCGAAAAAGGCTCTGTCGTCGCTTTTTCAAGGCCCGTAACTACAGAAATGGTGTTTGACTTTGCATCGGCACAACCATCAGACGCAGTAACAGCAAGTTTAATAGTGTAGCTCTTTATCGTGGCGTAAGTATGCGTGGCGTTTTGGGTCGAACTGTTCTGACCGTCACCAAAATCCCAATACCAGGTGATTGCATCGACACTTTTATCAGTGAAGTTGATAGGCGTCTGAATTTTTAAATCTGGCGATGTGGAAAAATCAGCCTTTGGCTTAGGATTGACTGAAATTAACACTGTATCAGATTTAGACAAACAACTCAAGGTATTGTTCTTCACTTGAACTGCATATTTTCCAGCTTTTGTAACTTTGATGATATTAGTTTTCTCTCCGGTGCTCCAAAGCATGTCATCAGCCTTTGCAACAGAAAGTTTTATCGTATCCCCTTGACAAAGTGTTGTAGATCCTGATTTAGAAATCTTGGGGTTTGCCATAACCGTAGCCTTCACAGCTGACCGAACACTTTCATACGAATGATCTGCATTGGCCACATAGAAGACAGTGTCGTTAAGTAAGTTACCTGTGGTGTACTGAGTTCCTGTAAAAAAAGATTGGCCGCCAGTAGAGGAGTTATACCACTTGATTTTCGATGCCCCACTTGCATTTAGTGTTGCTGGAGATTTGTAACAAGTAGCGACTGAATCACCTACTGGTTTGATCGCCTTAAGGGTATAATTATAAACTGAATCAGCATAACGCGAAGAGTTTTGCAAATCACTTAGGTTCGCTGCAGCATGTAGTGCAAAAGCTATCTTTATAGTTTGCCCAGCTGCAATATTAAACGGACCAGACGAGACTACATGACTTACATCATTGCCTTTGGCGTTTAATACCCCAGCCTGTAAACGCTCATGACCACTGCCAATTGCTGCAGATATTGTCGTGAACTTTTCATCATCTGTAAAGTCATCATATAACCCGAGTGGATTGCCAGCGATCGTGCCATCATTGTCAATGGCGTAATATCCCGGGGAACCAGTTAATAACTGGATACCAGCATAGGGCTTGGCTGCAGTTTGCGCTGGGTAAACATACCCAAGCTTATTATTATTATCCCAACCGGCCGCATCATTTTGACCATTTGTTGTTATATCCCAATCCGAAAAAATTCCGAAATAAAAATTGCTCAATGCATTAACAGTTGGATTTTTTATTTCATACTCCAGTATTACAAATTTATCGTAGGGGGAATCTTTCCAAACTAAACTTCTGTAGTCAATAAGCACGGCTTGTTGACTGGGTGTGGGAGAGTTTGAAAATCTTCCAAAAATCTCTGAATATGATCTCTCGCCTGGAACAATCTGTTTGATCTGTACCGTAGAAGAGAAATCGCTATCAAAGCCACTGTTTATTCCTCTTACATTATTATACAAATTAGACGCTGAGGTTCCCATGATTAAACCCATTTCGTACAACAATGAGTTTTGGTTAAAAATAAATCCAGAGCCTTGAGTGCGTGTAGCATTTTGGGTGTCCTGAAAACCGATACGGCCAATACTTGTCATGGTGGTACTCACTTGATTGGAGTTCACATCAATAAAAGACGGGTTAACATAAAAGCTTACGTACTGATAATCAGAATAGCTTCCATCAGTATAAGTGATCAACACATTGACAATACTGTTTTGTGGTGCTGTTGAGCCAATTGAAAGCTCAAATGGCGTAAGTTTATTGGAGATTGTAGAACCAGCTTGAATTATGCCGGGATTGATCTGAGATTTAGAAAGTGTAACAGCAGCCGAAGAGGTGGATATTGATATTTGAATACCTCCTGAAGTACTGCTTAAATAATTTTTAAAATCAAAAGATAAAAATGCTTTATCTCCTGGCACCGGGGCAAATCCATTTTGGTTTACCAACTTTGGATTAGATGCACGCACGGATGGCATTGATAATGTTAGAGCTCTTTTAATATCCAACCGACCTTTTCCAAGTTGATTTTTGTAAGTACTATTCGAAGAATAAAACGAATCGTCTGCGGTAACTCTCAATTGTTCACTCACTTGCACCGCAGTGAACGTAGGATTTTTAGCCCACACTAATGCCGCTGCGCCCGCGACAATGGGAGACGAAAATGAAGTACCATCAACACCTGCTGCAGGAGTATATGTGTTATTATATTGAGTTGTGTAAATGTCAACTCCAGGAGCCGATATATCAACTGTATTTCCATAATTGCTAAATGAAGCTTTTACGTCATTTTTATCTGTAGCAGCAACGGATAGCACATTGTCATAAGCAGCAGGATAACTATTTTGTTTACTGTGCTCATTACCTGCTGCTGCAACAATTAAAACATTTAAATCAAGTACGATATGGTTGATAATGTCTTGAATGATTTGACTTTGGCCCGAGCCACCAAATGAGCAGTTAATTATTTTAACATCCTTGTGATACCCCGCATAAACCAAACCAGCATAAACATTGTACTCCGATACGTCGGTTGGTGATTGATTGTCCGCAGAATGTTTGGTAAATAGCAAGCGACTTTTATAGCCAACACCAGCGATGCCCTTGCCATTATTAGCGCTTGCACTAGCACAACCCGCTACCCAAGTACCGTGACCTAGATCCCCCACATCACTTGCTCCCGAGGTAGGGGTTAATGAAGGATCATTATCACCAATGAAATTTGGATCATTTAAATTAAGAGTGTCATTCCCTATAAAATCCCAACCCCTATAGTCATCAATATAATCATTATGATCATCATCTATTCCATTCGGTGGATCAGCCCAGTTGGTATATAGGTTTGGTTTTAAGTCCTCATGCGATAAGTTTCCTCCTGTATCTACAATAGCAATAACTACCGTTGTGTCTCCTTGTGTTATATCCCAGGCATCATATGCCTTGATTAAGTTTAAGTAGTATTGTTTGCTTGCAGAAGGGTCGCTTGGAGTAAAATTAGCTTTGTAGGCATAATCAGGTTCTACAATTTCAAAGTATCCTGTTTCGTAAAGCTTATTAATAAACTCCTCAACATTTTGACCTTTATCAAAGGTTAATGAATAGTATTTCGAAATATCAATTGTTGGATTTTGCAATCGGGCACCTTTACGCATCACACTAGATCTATCCACGCGTGGACTTACGACGGGAGTTATCGACTTGAGAGACACATTATTCACGGCGGGGGCCTTAACCATTGAAAGATTAGCCACCTCGTCCTTAAACTCACCCTTCACTTTTACTAAAACGTGGCCCTTCGAATATTCAGCATTGGGTGGCATTTTAAAAATCCTTTGACCTTTGTTCTGAGCGCCAACTTTTACCAAGGTCATGGTAAAGAAAATTGCAACAACAACTCTTCTCATAAATTTTCCTTTAAAAAATAATAACGAAAATATTCAATTTAGATCGGGAGAGCAAGTTCATGATTGGCAGTCCCGTCTACACTTACTTTCTATTTCTCGCCACCTCTTCAACTTTATTCCACACTCTCCAAACATTTTTATAACAGATTTTTTCAATGTCGTCTTCTGTATAACCCCGTTTCAACAAATGATAAACCAAGTTTGGGTACATAGATACATCTTCAAGCCCTTTCGGTAACATTCCATCCACCCCATCAAAATCAGAGCCAAAGGCAACATGATCGATTCCAATTAATGCAACTATGTGATCAATATGATCAACCACTCTTTCAATATCAACTTCGGGTGAAGGATGTTCTTTTCTGAATTGGGAACTTATTCTCTTCGCCAATGTGTCTGATTGCTTTAAATTCTTTTCTTTAAGGAGCTTTTTAATTTGAACACTTGAGTTACGTTGATGGTTGGCCACGGCTGAGTCAATAAAAGCCGTATAAAAATTAACTGCAATTACCCCATCATTCTCACCCATTTTCTTAATCATATCATCGGTCATGTCTCTTCTTACGGAAGGTGCAAAATATCGGCAGGATGAATGGGAGGCAATACAGGGGGCTTTCGTTAATCTTATCACCTGATAGAATGTGCTATCATCCACATGGGAAATATCAATCATTATTCCAATCCCGTTCATTTCTTTTACTACTTCTTTACCAAATGGGCTTAAGCCATTCCATTTTGTTGTGTCTCCAGAAGAATCACAAATCTCATTGTTCTTGCTGTGTGTGAGCGTGATGTATCGAACTCCTCGGTCGTAAAAGTATTTTACATTTTTCAAATCATTTCCAATAGGAGCTCCGTTCTCCATGCCTTTGGGAAGCGAAATTTTTCCTGCTTTGAAATTAGTTTCTACTTCTGCTGGTGTTTTAGCAAGAGCAAACTTATCGGGTAGTTTTCCAGCAATTAAATCTACCCAGTCTATTAAAGAATCTGCATACGATTTTCCGTTGTCTGAATTCTTTTGATAGGATGATGGGATGTAAATCGACATAAAAGGAGCGCTAAGACCGCCCTTCTTTGCTCGTTCAAAATCAAAGTCTCCCTTCTTCGTTGAAACGACGGTATTAATACTATCGGCCGTGAATTTTATTCCTTTCAATCGCTCAGGTAAATCAACGTGTCCATCTGTGATAATGAATTTATGCGCTAGCTCATTCGCAAATACTTGAAGTTGTTCATCTGTCATCCGTTCTGCTGGTTTTTTATCACCACAACTGATCAACATCAAAGTAATTGCTATCAAAAAAATAGTATAAACTCTCATTATCTTTTTTTTTGTGAAAGTTAATGGATAAAGGTTTACTGATAAATGTATTTATGAAAACTGTTTTTGCAATGAAATCCAAGATAACTGAAGTAAGGACTTACCCAGGTTTGATTTATAACCTGAGCGCGGCAAGCTTTGGAATAAAGTCTTCGAAAACTCAACTCTAGGTCTCCAGAGAGGGATTAGGCAGTTAGTGTTTTCACTAATTTGATCAAATCATTCTCCGTATTGTAGACGTTTGGCGACACGCGGATGGAGTCACCACGAAAAGAGACAGAAATTTTATTTTTTTTTAGGTTACGTTTTATTTTTTCAAAGTCAGAAGCCTTAGGTAATCTCACCCCAAACAGGTGAGAGCTTCTGAAATTTTCATCTTCTACCCAAAATCCCGCATTTCGAAGTTGTGCAATTGGTTCTTGAGAAATCTTAGCGCAGTAAGACTGAATATTTTCTGGTTTCCATCGATTGATCTGTTTCAATGCGGCGGTCATCATTGGAGTTAAAATAAAATTGCTTCTTTCTCCAACCTCATAACGCAATGCCCCAGGTTGATATTCATTTTGATATTGAACAAGGGATGTAAAATCTTCGCTTAGTTTTCGATTGATCCAATTTTCTTCAATTGGTTTTCCGGCATCGAAATGAGAGCCATAGTAGGCCAAGCCAATCGCATACGGACCCAGCAACCATTTGTACCCCGCACAGACCAAAGCATCCGGTTGAATTTTACTGACATCAAATGGCAATGCGCCAACACTTTGTGTTCCATCAATAACCAAGAGCGCTCCCACGTCTTTTGTTCGCGTTCTTATTTCGGCCAAATTAAATTTTGTTCCGTCTGCCCAGTGCACATGCCCAAGAGCAACGAGCCTTGTATTTTTATCGATGGCTTCTAAGATTCTCTCATTCCAAATTTTCCCTCGGTCTTCTAAACTCTCAGGAGGCTTAACAGTTTTAAGTTGTGATTTATTCTCATCGCACAAACGCACCCAGGGATAAACGTTACTTGGAAATTGCTCAGCTGCTACAATCACATTGTGGCTTGAGTCAATTTTAATATTCTTTGCTGCGTTAGCCAGTCCGTAAGAAGCTGACGGAATTGTTACAATCCGCGATGTATCCTTCGTGTTTATCAATTTGGCGAATTCTTCGCGTAATTTTGGTGTGCCGGTAAAGAAATCTTGGGCAGAAAGGCTCTCTGGGTTTCTTTTTCTCTTAATACCTTCCGCGCCAGCTTTTTCCACTTCCTTCAGCAATGGCGACATATAAGCGCCATTAAGGTAAATCGAGCCGCCTGGGAGGGAAAATTTCTTTTTCTCATTTGAAATCATATCAATAGTTTTTTCGTTTTGAACGGGAAATTAAATCCGATGAAGGGTTTTTAGTAGAAAAAATATAAGTCGGAAATTTGGTTACAAAAAAGTAGTGCAAATCATTAATGCAAAAGGCGATTGATATGAGGGTACCATCAGAAAGTTATAAGGGCATTGAATATATTCGCATTTCCTCCCTACCCCTTGATCAAAAAAAAGACCTTTATAAATCGCTCAATCACAAATTGATTATAAATATTTTAAAAGATGACTCACTTTTGAATGATTGCCTCCAGTATCAGCATTACATAACGTGGTACGAAAACATTTATAAAACAGGAGTTCAAGAAAATAATAGAACAATTAAAGAAAAATCGATCGAGGCATCCTCAAAATCCCCCGTTCTCACTTTGGCTCTTAAGTAGTACTGTTAATAAGGATTTTCTTAGCAGCTTCGTATTCGTTCCAAATTTCCATTAAAACTTCAGAGGCTGGTTTAATGCCTTTAACATAAGAAGCCGCTTGGCCAATTTCCAGCTCACCCTCATCCAAATCGCCTTCAAATATTCCTTGTTTCGCCCGGCCTTTTCCTACTATTTTTTTCACTTCATCAACAGATAATCCCGCCTTTTCTGCTTCTGCAATTCGCTGGTAGAATTCATTCTTAATTAAACGCACAGGGGTGAGTTGTTTCATCGTGAGAATAGTTTCTCCTTCTCCAAGGTTTATAAGTTTGCTTTTAAAATTTTCATGGGCTGATGATTCTAAACTTGCCGCGAATCGGGTGCCAATTTGCACACCATCTGCACCCAATGCTTGCGCTGCGAGCATCGCACGTCCACTTCCAATTCCACCTGCTGCTAATAAGGGAACGCTTACAACATTCCGAACCAAAGGCAAAAGACATAGAGTTGTTGTTTCCTCTCTTCCATTGTGTCCGCCAGCTTCGAATCCCTCAGCCACAATCGCATCCACTTCAGCCTCCACGCTTTTTCGAGCAAACTTCGTGTTTGAAACTACATGAACTACCGTAATTCCTTCGTTCTTCAAAAATCCTGTCCAAGTCATAGGATTACCTGCTGATGTAAAGACAATCTTTACCTTCTCATCAACAATCACAGACATAAGTTTTTCGATCTCAGGATAGAGGAGAGGTACATTTACTCCGAAGGAATTTTGGGTTGCACCTTTGCATTTTTGTATGTGCTCTCGCAACGTTTCTGGATGCATGGAGCCCGATCCAATCAATCCAAGTCCTCCGGCTTTACTGACAGCGGAAGCAAGCCTCCAGCCGCTGCACCAAACCATTCCTGCCTGAACGATGGGATACCTAATATTAAAGAGTTTCTGAATTCTGCCAGTCATATCGAAAAGTAAAAAATATACAACGAATCCTTTACTGGGTTGATTTTCTGCCGTTTACAGAAAGGTCACTATTTTGAAGAGGTTCGGTTGGTACCAATAGTTGTCCACAAACCATGGATTGATAATTGTGTATTTAAATCATTGTAAATCAGCGAATTAAATAATAACATTCCGCTAATGTTGATAAATGTCAATTTATGTGGAAATCTTTATAGCAATTATCTAAGTACCTGAATTTAAACATTTTAATACTTTCATTTCATCAAACTTACATACCCGAATTTGCTCTTTAGAAATGTTTAATGTAGCGTTTTTGAAATAATATTTAAGTCCTTTGTGTCATATTCCCTTTCTTCGAATCCCTGAAAATTATGATTAGAAAATTTTTTTTCCTATTTACTTTCTTGGCCTTTCCTTATGCGCTATTGAGCCAAGATTTAATCAAGTTGCCTGAGCTTCAAAAGTTAATTCATCAGCCTGGTCCAGTCAAGGTGGTCAATTTCTGGGCGACTTGGTGTGCCCCCTGTGTTAAAGAGATGCCGCTTCTCGAAAAATTGAACCAGGAGAATAAAAATAGTAAGGTTATTTTGGTGAGTATGGATTATGATCTTGATCCTGATCCAGTAAAAGTGAAACGATTCATCGAGCGGAAGAAAATTCTTTCCGAAGTCGTGATACTTGCCGAAGAAAATCCGAATGATTGGATTGAGAAAATTGATAAAAGTTGGACTGGCGCATTACCTTCTACGTTGGTGATCAATCCCAATTCCGGCAAAAGAAAATTTATTCAGGGCGAATTGAAGGAGGGCGACCTGGAAAAGCTAATTCAAGAGGTTTTAAAATGAAATTTGGGTCCCATTTCATTATTCTTGTAGCATTTCTTCTTTTCCAACGGTGTGGAAAAAAGGATGCAATTCTCATTTCCAGTGAAAATAAACAAGAAATTTTACTTCAGTATGGAAAACAGAACCCCGAAAAAACTATAATTATTGAAACCAGTTATGGCACTATTCGTCTTCGGCTATATGATGAAACTCCGTTGCACCGAGCTAATTTCATAAAGCTGATCAAAGATGGATATTATGATCAACCTGAATTTTACCGAATCGTAGAAAAGTTTGTAGTACAAGGCGGAGTTCCTATGAAAAAATTGGATTACACAATTCCCGCTGAATTCAACCCAAAATTTTACCATAAAAAGGGAGCGCTGGGTATGGCTCGGCTGGACGACAATAATCCTGGGAAAGAATCTTCGTCAACAGAATTTTATATAGTTCATGGAAATAAATATGCGGATTGGGAATACGATGAGGAAGAAAAAAATACCGGATTAATTACGTCGGCTGAGCAACGAAAGCTTTATACAACAATAGGTGGTGAGATGTCGTTGGATATGCAATACACTGTTTTTGGAGAAGTAGTGGAAGGGCTCGATATCATTGATAAAATCGCGTCTGTTCAGGTTTATAGTTCAGAAAGACCTTACAAAAAAATACCGTTTGAGATTAAATTAGCAGATAAATAAAAAAGTATGAAAAAGTTATTCCTCCTGTTTGTTGTTGGTCTAGCATGCGTGGCGGCTAGTCCGGTAAGTGATGGTTATCAAGTTGGTGATACCGTTACTGACTTTAAATTGAAAAATGTTGATGGCAAAATGATCGCACTGGCAGATTTCAAAGATGCCAAAGGTTTTATTGTCATTTTTGATTGCAACACATGCCCCATGTCACGGGCATACAACTCGCGCATTATTGCATTAAATAAAAAATATGTCTCACAGGGATTTCCTGTTGTGCTGATCAATCCAAATTCTGCCGAGGTCGTTGCAGAAGAGTCATTTGACGAGATGAAAAATCACGCGAAAGAACACGGATATGATTTTCCCTATTTGTATGATCAGTCGCAAGAGGTAGTAAGAAAATTTAATCCTACTAATACTCCTCACACTTTTGTTCTTAACAAAACTACTGGCGGACTAAAAGTAGTTTATATCGGTGCGATCGATAATAACAGCCGGGATGGCGCGAAAGCTGATAAACATTTTGTTGAAGAAGCTGTGAATGAATTATTGGCTGGGAAACCAGTGACTGTAACCAAAACAAAGGCAATCGGCTGCACTGTTAAATGGAAAAACTCTTAAGCTTCGCGATTAATTAGTTGTTCAACGAAACCTTTTAGGTGGTCTACATTGTGAGCAATCGAAAGTTTGGTCAAACAATCAAAACCCTTTTCAAAAAAGTATTTTATTTTTTCCTCAATCAAGGCTGATAGGTGAAGGCTGTCATAAATTGCTGTGACGGCCTTTACTTTTTTTGGCTTGCTGAATTTCTTTGAGGTAAGCCATTTTTCTAACTCGGCTTTCTGTTTCCCCTTTACTTTTTCAAGGGCTTTAATCAAGAGAAAAGTTTTTTTGTTGGCGATGATGTCTCCTCCAACTTGTTTCCCAAATTTCTTTTTGTCTGCATACACATCGAGAAAGTCATCCTTCAATTGAAACCCAATTCCAATGTTCACACCAAAATCACGCAGTGCTTTCCTGTCATTCTCTGACGCATCAGCCAATAACGCTCCTAGTTCCAAACTAAATCCCAACAACACTGCCGTTTTCAATCGTATCATCTCAATGTACCTAGCTTCAGAAATTTTCCTTTCGCTCTCAAATTCCATATCCCTCTGCTGGCCTTCGCAAACCTCAGCCGCGCATTGATTAAAAATCGATAATACCTCTTTTAATTTCTTCTCATCAAGTCCCAGGAACATTTCATACACCTTAACTAACATGACATCGCCCGAAAGAATGGCTGTATTTACATTCCATTTTTCATGCACGGTTGCTTTGCCTCTTCGCAGGGGAGCTTTGTCCATGATATCATCGTGAAGCAACGTGAAGTTGTGAAAGGCCTCTACAGCCGCTGCATAAGAAATTATTTTCTCAACATTGTTCTTGTAAAGGGAATAAGAAAGAGTTGTCAGTAAAGGACGAAGCCGCTTCCCTCCAAGGTTCATAATATAGCGGATAGGTTCGTAGAGTGATTTCGGCTGAGTGCCGAATTTTTGTCTTGTGATTTCCGCTTCGATCAGCGAAAGATATTTCTCTACCATTCCTTTTTCTCTTCAAAAGTCAAATCAATTGTTCTTCTGTCCACATCCGTTTTTTTGATCCGAACTAAAGTTTTGTCACCCAATCGATAAATTTTATTCCTTTTTCTACCGATCACTCGGTAATTTTTCTCATCCAACTCATAAAAATCATCTTTCATATCAGCGAGCCTTACCATGCCTTCGCATTTTGTTTCTGTTATCTCTACGAAGATCCCAAAATCAGTAACACCCGTAATGATACCATCATACATTTTATCTTCCGCTAAACTCATGAACTCCACCTGCTTGTATTTAATGGACGCCCGCTCGGCATCGGCCGCTCGCTTTTCGCGCTCGCTGCTGTGTACACATTTTTCTTCGTATTCCTTTTTCAGTACCGGCTTTCCATCATCAAGATAATGTTGTAACAACCGGTGCACCATCATGTCGGGATACCTGCGTATAGGGGAAGTAAAATGTGTATAATGATCAAACGCTAAACCAAAATGACCTTTTGCGTCTGTTGTGTATTTGGCTTTCGCCATAGATCGCACCGCGAGCGATTGCAAAACATTCTGCTCAGGTTTGCCCTCAATCTCTTCCATCAATTTGTTCAGTGAAGTTGAGATGCTTTTCTCTTCAACATTAATCTTGTGCCCGAACTGCCTGGCAAACAAGGAGAAATCGCGCACTCTTTCGGGATCAGGAAAATCGTGGGTACGATACACAAACGTATTTTTTCCTTCGCTCTTTTTCATTTTGTAAACAAAAGTAGCGACTGCTTTGTTGGCCAAGAGCATAAATTCTTCCACCAACTTATGTGCGTCTTTCCGGATTTTAGGAACTACTTCCAACGGTTTTCCCTTTTCGTCAAGCTTGAATTTTACTTCTGCTGTTTCAAAGTTCACGGCACCATGTTCAAAACGTTGCTTACGTAATTTGATAGCTAAATCATTTAAAAGCTTCAATTCTGCGGCAAATTTTCCAGAGCCGTTTTCAATTCCTTCCTGAGCATTCTCGTAAGTGAACCGATTGTCCGAATGAATAACGGTACGACCAAATTTCTCGTTGATCACTTTTGCATTGTCATCGATTTCAAATACAGCGGCGAATGTAAGTTTGTCTTCATTAGGTCTGAGAGAGCAAAGTCCATTACTTAGTTTTTCAGGGAGCATTGGAACTGTTCGGTCCACCAAATAAACTGAAGTGGCTCGATCGAAAGCATCCGCATCCAGAACTGTTCCTGGTCTTACATAATGCGTAACATCAGCAATGTGAACTCCAATTTCATAATGACCGTTGTCCAATTTCTTGAAGGAAATTGCATCGTCAAAATCTTTGGCGTCTTCCGGATCAATCGTAAACGTTAAGGTTTCACGGAAGTCCCATCGCTTTTTGATTTCATCTTTTAAAATCTCTTCGCTGATTCTTTCCGATTCGGCCAGCACTTTCTCCGGAAAACGGAAGGGCAAATCAAACTCAGCCATAATCGAGTGAATCTCCGCTTCATTCTCACCAGTCTTGCCAAGGATCTCAATAATTTTTCCTTCCGGGCTTTTATCGCCTTCTGGCCAACGTGTTACTTCAAATAAAACCTTGTCGTTGGTTGTTGCTCCATTGATATTCTCTGGATAAACAAAAAAGTCCTGATATAGTTTTTTAAAATCCGGAACTATGAAAGCATAATTTTTCGAAAGCTCTACTTTTCCCACAAAGCGATTGCGCCCACGCTGAATAACTTCTATTACTTTGCCTTCCGGGCTTTCTCCTCCTCGTCGTCCGAAAAGCTCAACCAACACCTTATCGCCATGCATGGCAGGAAGCAGATCTCGCGTTTTTACATAAATATCTTTTTGCCCTTCGATACCCGTGACGATGTAAGCGAATCGAGGATTAACATGATCAACAATTCCAGTAAGTCCTTCAGCTTCAATTGAAGATGCGAAACTGCCGGTGGCCAACTGTTTAATTTTTCCATCAGATTCAAGCTTCTCAAGTGCAGTGAAGATGGCAGAATTAGATGACTTATTTTTTGCTCCGACTTTTCGCGCTATTTGTTTAAAATCATAAGCTCGGCCTGGATTATCGTTAAGTAAACGAAGAACTTCTTTATGAACAGAATCTTTCTGTTCTTTTTCTTTTTTTGATTTTTTTTCTTTGAATTTTTTCTTTGACATAATGAATGAAATTCATGGCTTCTTACGCAATGAACTTCGATAAAGGTAAGGTTAAATTTGTTTTAAATGGATTGAACAATGTTCTTCTCATCAATGAGGGAGAGGCCTTTCATCTTCAAAAATAATTGTGCGATCGCCACCACATCGTTCACACAGTATTCGGCTATTTTTTTTAAGTTTTTCTCGCGATAGTATACTTCATTCACTTTTGAGCCATCCATCAAGCCCTTGCTGGAGGGAATGTTAAACAGTGCTAACAACAAATCGAGGGACGTATAGTGCTTGTAATCTCCGAACTTCCACATTTCCATGGTATCTAGATGAGGAACTTCCCACGATTTTTTTCCAGAAAGGTTTAACAACGAGGGCAGCGTGATTCCGTTCACTAACATTCTCCTGCTCAAGAATGGGAAATCAAATTCCTTTCCATTGTGTGCACATAATTTTGTGTTGGGGTCTACTTTTTCAAGCATTACTTTGAATTCGAGGAGCAATGTCTTCTCATCATCATTAGCAAAATATTTTGTTTTAAGACCAATAGTTCCATTTCCATTGTCTACATATTTTCCAATGGCGATAACAATTATTTTTCCAAACTCGGCATAGATCCCGGCTCGTTCATGAAATAAATCTTCGTCGGTCTGATTTTCTTGTCTTTTTAAGAACGAAGCCTTACGTGCCCATTGCGTTTTGAACCGTTCGTTCAGTTGGCTGTGACCTTCTGTCATCGCTACGGTTTCAATATCAAGAAATAGAATGTCTTTAAATTCCTGAGCCATAAGATTAAAAATTGCTAAAACGAAGATGGGAAATTTGCTACAGATTACAACGGCTAGTACAGATTAGAATTGCTTATCTATTTTTCAATTCGCGCATCGCCTTGCTGAAATTTTCTTTTATTCTTTGGCCTGATTGATGATGTTGCTGCTTTACAATCCACTTGCCATTAACAATTGTTCCGAGTATCCGACTTGAATCTGAGGTATAAAGTATGGTTGCTAGTCTGTTGCGCTCTGAAGTCTCTGAAACCAAGTGTGACTTTGCATTGAATACCACAGCATCCAACGGTTTTCCAAATTCAAAATTATTAGTCGAGGAAAGGCCCATCGCTTTTCTTCCGGATGAAACTGATTCATTCACCAAATAAGTTGCCGCATCACCTTCAAAAGTATTTCGTTGATTGGTAACCAATCGCTGACGATAATCGATCATTCGAAATTCCTCCAGGGGATTTAATCCAATATGACTATCCGTTCCAATGCTCCAGTGCCCTCCAAGTTTCGCGTATTCCTTCATTCTAAAAATCCCGTCACCTAAATTTCCTTCAGTAGAAGGACATAGTACCACATTTGCTTTAGAGGAGGCTAAGCTTTTCAATTCATCATCATCCAAGTGAGTTGAATGAACCAAATGAAATCTTTCATTTACCGGTAAATTTTCCAACAGCCATTCCATCGGACGTTTATTGCAAGATGCTAGGCAATCCGTTATTTCTTTCCTCTGCTCCGCCATATGCAAATGGAAAGGCAAATCTTTTGGGCCTTGATTAAAGGTGGTCTTAATATCATTTAAATCAACGGCACGCAGTGAATGTACACTGAAACCAAGCGATGCATCAGAATAATTCTTCAAAACTTTTTTCGATGCCTCTACTAATTTGAAATACTCATCAACCGTTTTTGAAATAAATCTTTTCTGGCGAGGCTGAGGATCCAAACCAAATCCTCCCTTTTGATAAAACACAGGAATAAGTGTGATTTTTATTCCTGCCATCTTAGCAGCTGCAACCATTCGTTCGCCCATTTCCGCAAGATTCGAATGCTGCTTTCCATCTTTATCATGATGGAGGTAATGGAACTCTGCCACGTGTGTATACCCAACTCGCACCATCTCTGCATAAAGCATAGAAGCAATTGCCTCGGTCTGTTCAGGACCGACTGCCAAAGCGCATTTATACATCTCTTCTCGCCAAGTCCAGAAATCATCAGCAGCTCCTGCAAGATGATTTTCGGCAAGCCCCGCCATTGCATATTGAAAAGCATGAGAATGTGCGTTTTGAAATCCAGGCAGGGCAAAGCCTTCGACTCTCTCTATTTCATTCCCTTCAGGAGACTGATTAGATAAGTATTGAATTAATCCACTTTCATCAACGCCAATGAACACTGATGAAAGCCAGCCTTCACGCTGAAGAAGGCCCGAGAACTGAAAATATTTCAAATTCTCTACTTTCAATTCTTCTTTTTCTTCTTGAACAAGCCTTGAAGCTTGTCTTGCAACAAGTCCTGAGTTGCTTTAGTGCTATCTGCTTTAGCTTTATTCTTGGTGGTATCTGGTTTTGTGCCTAAAAGATTGTTCACTACATTTTGTGCATCGGTTCCTTTAACAGCTTCTTGTATGGCCTCTTTTCCTTTTGTCTCCGCTGCTTTTGTTGCGGCTTGAGTTACTTGTTGCTTCTGTTCCTGCGAGACTAAGGTAGTTTTAGGATTAGTAAATGTTCCTCCTAAGCCAATGTTTACTGGAATTTCAGAAGTAGAATTATTCGTGCCTCCATATTGGTTGACCAAGCCTTGAAACTGAGAACCAAGTTTACCAGCTGGCACATTCATTTTCAGAGAATAATCAATTACACCATTCAATGCTGTACTACCAGAAACAGCCGTTGTATAATCACCAAACTTTACATTGAATGGCTTAACAGTCAACTTACCGTCTGTAATTGTTGCCGACATAAGGACATTTTTTAACGTCACCTGATCGGTATTGTTGAGGTTCGTGAGAGAGGTTACTCCCGAAATTAATTTTGATTGTGTAACGGCAGCTTCAGCAATTTTGATTAGCCCATTGCCATTAACTGTGTTCATCTTAGGCATCATGTCCTGGCCCAACTCTCCATTCACTTTAAAATCTGTCCCGAATTTTCCAGTTGTCATGCCAGCAATCGGAGCGTACGTTTTCACAATTGAAAATGAATGCGCCGCTTGTTGGATGGAAAGATGATCAATCTTCAAACCAAAATCATACTTCGGATGTTGAAGGTCTTTTGTGTTGTATGTTCCGTTAACGACAAAAGCTCCATCCAGCATATTAAACCGGACATTACTCAAATCAGCTACTGCATTTTTTATAATAACATCACCAACTGCTTGCGTGATCACGTAGTCCATCATTTTCACCGTCTTCACATCAGAATGTAAGATGAAGTTGATGTTTTCAGGGATGGGGATTATGCTAAATTTTGCTGTATCCTTTTTGTCTGTAGGGGCGCTATCGGTCATAAATTCGTTCAGATCAAGCAGGGTAGAATTAAAATTCAAATTACCGCTGATTGTTTCTTTACCAAAAACATATCCGATATAATTGCTTACTGCTCCATCAACGCTAAAGTCACTATTGCCAATCGTTCCGCTGGTGTTTTTCATTTCTACTTTTTGCGGATTAAATGTTGCATTGGCTTGTGTAACTGTGACAGCGTAAGGCAATGTTTTTGAAGTGAATTTGAAATCTTTGAGTGATGCCGAACCACTGGTGGGCAAGCGATCATAGTGCTTAGCATTCACATCTGAATATTTGCCTTTAGTTTCAATGTTGGCCTTCACTTTACCGGCGAGGTTCATTCCATCAACCGGGAAAATTTTTGTCATTTTTTCAATATCGATGCCTCCATTAGCTTTTAAATCCCAGGTGTAGTCATCCAAATTCTGCAGCTTGAGATCGGCTGTAAATTTCTCGCCATCCATCATCATCGAGAACCCATTCACGTTGATGAATGTCTCGGCCATTTTACCCGAAGTATTCTTGACCGTAGAGATGAATTTCAAATCCTGTAATGGCAAAGGGAACTTGGAAGATTTTACATAACCATCACTTAGTGACATTAAAACATCAACGGTAGGAATTATTTTCTTGATGCTGTCATAAACACCTTTAGCAGAAGCAGCTACTTTAAAAGTACCTTTCATTTCCATTCCGTCCATGGGAAACATTTTACCTAACTCAGCAAGATTCAAGGCGGCCTTTAAATTGGCTGTCATTCTGTAATTTTTCAGGTTCTCAATGGTAGCGGTAGCATCAACCGGGTTCGAACCAAAATCCAGGTGGAGTTTCTTTAGATCAACTAAAGTGTTTTCAATCACCCCTGTTTTATTGTCGATCAACAAATCCATATTGATGTTGTTAACCGCAGTTGGCAGTGATGGATATTTGAACATGGCATCGTTCACTTTCAAATCGACATTGAAAGCCGGCATTTGTTTGTCGCTATAAGTGCCTTTTACAAAACCACTGAATGACAAATCACCTTTCGTTTCCACTTTATCAAAATCTTTCGAATACATTCCAGGCACTAAGGAGAGCAAACTCTTGAAAGAATTTTCAGGGCTTTTGAAATTGATATCCATGCCAAAATCCTTCTCATTCATTTTAAACCATCCGTCAAAGCCAAGTGCAAAGTCATTCAGTTTGGCTGAGTTTTCTTTGAATACATATTTGGTGTAGCCTTCGCTGATTCCAATAATAGCATCTATGGCCGCTCGTTTGTTTGAAATATATTCTGTTCCTCCGTAGCTCACCGTAACCGTGTCCGCTACAGTTTTTGTTTTCAAGTCGAATTGATTTTCGTTAAAATTACCGCTACCTGAGTGGTTCAATCCTCCTAACGCCATGTAGAATGGCATGGAGGCATCATCGTAAACTAACTCGCCATCTTCGATCGACCAGTTATCAATAGCAAATGAAAATTTGCTCGGTTCAGTAGACTTTATTGTGTCTTTGGATGGATAGGTAATGTTATAGTTTGCTTGTCCATCTTTCAACACCTTTACATTGATCTGTGGTCGAACCAACGTGATTCCTTTCACACGAAGTTGATCGCCAAATAAAACGTCCATCAAATTTATTTCTACATCAAAGCGTTCAACAACAAAGAGGTGAACTCCAGCAAAGGGTGCACGATTGAATACTCCCAGTTCTTTAACTTCAACTGTGATATTTGGAAAATGACGAAACACCGATAAGCTAAAGTTGTTTACATCGAAAATCACATCAGCATTGATGGTCTTCGCGATCTCCTCATCTATTTTGGATTTTATTTTGTCTTTAAAAAGAATGGGTAAAATGATTGCAGACGCAATCAGCAAGCCAACAACAACAGACAAACCAATAAGGATTTTTTTTACGATTTTCATTTTGTTTAAAGATTAGAACTTACAAAAATAACGAATGCCAGCTTGGCCGTTGGTGATTTTACGTTTAAATAAAACTAGTAGAACGTTAAAACCACTTTAACATTATATCCACTAATTTCTTTCTAAAATTAGAATAAGGCGGGTGCATGAGATAAGCCATTGAAAATCCTCTTTTTTGCTTTAATATCGGTTTTTCATTAGAAAAAGTAAGAAATCCATATCGTCCGTGCGATTTGCCAATGCCGCTGTTGTTCACCCCTCCAAATGGTAAATTGGGATGTGTAAATTGAAGCACACAATCATTTACACCCACCGAGCCAGCAGAAGTTTCTGACAAAATTTTCTCCCTAAATGATTTACGGTTAGTAAAGACATACAAGGCTAATGGTTTCGGCTTTCCGTTAACGATGTAAGTCACCTGCTCGGCTGTCTTGAAGGGAACAACGGGTAATATCGGGCCAAATATTTCCTCCTGCATAACTAATGTATCAAGACCAACATCCGTAAGAATAACAGGATGAATAAAATTGGTGTCTTTGTTTACAGGGCCTGACATCTCAATTTTTGCCCCTTTGTCAACAGCATCTTGCAAAATTTTATTGAGTCGATCAAAATGTTTTCGGTTTACAACACGAGCATAGTTGGATGATGATTCATCAATAGCCCCATTTTCACCAAACATACCTTTGACAACTAACTTTAGTTCCTCAATGAATTTTTCCTTCACTTGTTCGTGCACTAAAACATAATCAGGAGCAATGCATGTCTGGCCGTTGTTCAAAAACTTTCCGAAAGCAATCCGTTTAGCTGCGTCTTTTAAATTGGCCGACTCATCAATGATAGCAGGTGATTTGCCGCCAAGCTCAAGCGTAACCGAAGAAAGATTTTCGGCTGCAGCTTTCATCACAATCTTTCCAACACCAGGGCTTCCTGTAAAAAAGATATGATCGAATGGAAGAGCGAGTAACTGAGAGGAAACCTCCTGATTGCCCTGAAATACAGTAACCAGATCTTCATCAAAAAATTCTCTAACAAATTCAGCAATAAGTTTTGATGTATGCGGGG
>Ga0307509_10001211_pt1 | contig 43909 bp, 50 predicted proteins | sample 10_EM_MG_FD_202245 | JGI IMG/M metagenome (GOLD analysis project Ga0307509, IMG submission 202245) | Populus trichocarpa ectomycorrhiza microbial communities from riparian zone in the Pacific Northwest, United States - 10_EM | ecosystem: Host-associated > Plants > Roots > Unclassified | place...
ACCGCGCCCGACTTTTTGCCATCACCAAAAAATCCTCACCAATTATCACTCAAATTTCCTAATCCGGTTTAGTCTACACATAAATGTAATGGTGGTGCGCCCGACTTTTTGCTACCCCCTTGTACAGATGTCATTTTCTAGAAACGTCCCTTCTCTGCACCTACCACACTCGAGCAGACTATCATGCTTGCATAGTGGATAACTCTGACTTCAAACTAGCACTTGTGGAAAAATAAATGAAAAAAGGCCTCAATCCGGGCTAGCAGTTGCGCTAATTCCAAGACATTCGGAGGATTAGGAATTTTGCAGATCGGACTTTGGCATCTTGGATAGACTCGGGGTATGGTGTTACCGGTACTCAACTGTTGACTGTTGGGCATAAGGCGACGGGGTTGCGGTATGGCAGGGGACAAGCTTCTCCCTTTGAATGGATTTCCGCTAATCCCGTTGAAGGGGCTGTGTTCCCTTGTGATACCTGACATTCTGTTGGCCAAATACATGAGTAATCACTCGACCCAACGATCAGGATGAATTTGCAACTCTGCCCTGAGTGGGAATTGATTGGGCGCACTGCTTTTACAACCCAGCAGAGGGGAAGGTGGGTACATACCGGTATCTGTATTGGAGAAGTCATTCAAATCCCACCGAGTCCCTCACCCGAGTAGTACGAGTGGTTATTCATGAGATTAAAAAACCCTCTCAAGCCGCAAGTGAACCAGCGACGACGGCTGTCTTGTGCTCTTCTGTCCCGCCAGCCAGAGGAGATGCAACCCACGCCCCAAGATCAAATGCACCATGTGTGCAAACCTATATCACTATCTCACAGCCCCACCTTGATGCGTGTGTAGACCAATAAAGTTACCGACCAGTGATCATACAATCTTGCACCGAAATCATTGACGCCCTCTTATAGCCCTTTTCTGCCCTGGGTGCCGTTGTCGCATACCGACGCCGATTTGCTATGTTCTTCCCCGCTTTCAATCCCCACTGCGCATATAGCACGGTCCCCCCCCCCCACCAGTTGTGAACGCGACCGGTAACTTACGTGGAGAAACAGTTGAATATTTCCCCCGCTATACCCCTCATTTGGTCGTTTTTTCCTCTCCAATTGTTTTTACCCGGAGGCCGAGAGGCTCGAATTCCTGTATTCCGTTGGCATTTGTTTGGCCGGAGTTTGTGGCCGCACGCCGACGCTCGATTAATTTTATGGCTTGGCTCTGCGATACAGGTTTGGACTTCTAAAGGAGTGGCGAGAAACGAAGCAAAATAATTATATGGAGGATCGGTCTTGCGAGATTGAGGAATATTCCTTCTTGCGATCACTTGATGGGCGGAGGGATTTAATCCTCATTGGGTAAACATCTTGGGAGCTATGATAGTAGGATTTCTTCCAAGTCACTACAAGTGTTTGCTACGGTGGTATTAATAAGTTACCTTTCTCTTCTGCCCATGAATACTCCATCCTCCGGACTGTCAGTGTTATTACTGGCAAATGAAAAAAAAATGAAAAAAAAAAAAAGTTCGGATAAACACCAAATGTGGAGGTACGGTACAGTACCGTATTCTCCCGAATATTTGCATGAAACACCCTTCTTGCTTTTCATTAGAGCCGGTGTTGACAGCGGGGCGGGGTCGCATAGGATAATACTGATAGGAAAAACTGCACCTGGCACTGACCACTCCCGGCCTTGCTGACTAATATTTTCTCCGGTCGGCAAACTCAGTTTAATCGTCATTCCACATCAAACCTTCTCTCTACGCTTACCCCTCCCCCACTATTCTCCTTGGCTGTTAAAATGGGTTTCGTAATACTGGCTACCCTGACAGCACTGATATGGTTTGTATTGCTCTATCGATCTCTCGAGATGGCTACTGATCGTGATCGCGCGTAGGATGTGTTACCGAGCATCCTCCTTGTTCAAAATCCCCATTCCGGCCCTGGTTAAACTGCTTGGACTTGAACTCCCCGACCCTCCACGGGTATCTTTACATGGGATTGCGGCGGATACTATCACGCTTCACTGGTCATTACCCGAGAAGGCTGGATCTGTGGCGAAGCATATCATTCAGATCAATGGGATCAACGGTAAGGCTATAAAACCATCGCCGCCAAATTCCGGTCGGATAGGGCTGATTAGGGTTTTTATAGTTGGTGAGAGTGAGAAGCGGGGGGAAACAAGTGTTACAGTTACCGGGCTAAATGCAGACCACCTTTATAATGTCAGGGTTATTGCTGCGAATTCTCAAAATTTCCAGGCTCCGGGTCAACTGATCCGTCTAAGGACCCGTCGAAAATCGCAAACTGTGGGTGAGGGTGCGCCACTGGCAACTGGGCGTGATTCGAGTGATGATTTACCAGCTGTCCATGCCCTGCCACCGGCCCTAGAACCTCAGCCACCGCATAACCACCATCACCAGCACAGCGCTAGCAACAACAACAGTAGTGGTAGTGGTACTGGTAATCATAGGAGGACCGCAAAGGAGAGGAAGAATTCGCCTGCTTCACTGGGGCAACAGGGCCAGACGGGGTCTCCGGCTGAGGAACAGCATTCTGTTAGATCACTTACGACTTCATTGGAGACTGTGAGACAGGAGATTGCTGAAACGGACGCTCAATTGGTGCATACAGAGGAGGAATTCAAGGTTGCAGAGGCAGTGCTACGCGCCGAATTGGATCTCTTGAAGGAGAAGAAGAATGAAGAAGACTTGGGGAGACAGAAACTACGTGCGGAGACAAGGGCATTGGAGGAGGGAAAGCGTGCTTCTGAGGCAACTCGGTCGAAAACGGAGAAGGCTTTGAAGAACAAAGAAGATGAGATCAAGAAGATGAGAAACGACTCGCTACGATGGGATGAGGAACGTGTTGCGGCGTTACAGAGGGTCAAGGAGCTATCCAAAGCTGCGGAAGAATCTAGGGAGCATGCGCAGATCACAGAACGGGAGCTCCAGGAGGAGACGAGAGAGACACAGAAGGCGATCCTTGAGATGGAAGAAGAGATAAGGGCTCATGTTGGAAACATCAAGGCACTGGAGGCACAGAAAGAGCAGTGGAAGGCGGAAGAGGAGGCTGAGAGCACAAGAATTGCCGAGGATGAGCAAAATGAGATAAAGTGGAAGGAGCGCCAAAGGCACTTGGAGGTGCGTTATATTACTGTTTATAATGCATATCAAGTGGTTAGTTTGCTTATTCCCGAGTGATATATTTGCGAGTGATGCTAACTAAACACAGGCCGAATTTGATTATATGCGGTCCAGGGAGGCACTGCTAAACTCTCAAAGTCGGCGAGGGAGCACTGGAACAGATCCTATCGTGCCCCCTGCAAAAAAGGCCAAGCAACGGCGAAATCGCAACCGCAAGTCTCGCACTCAGACTCTCTCTAGTCCCGCAGGCGTCGTGGCTCCACAAGATGCTCGTTTCCCAGACGTTTCCGCCGGTAACATGTCTATTGGTCAAATGAATGTCCCATTCTCTGGTGGCACGAATCCTAGTCCTTTCTTCAACATTGCAAACGGGACTGTGGGAGCACCAACAGAATCCCCTGGGCCGGCCCTCAAGGCTTCGTTTTCCGCCGATCTTGATAGAATAGGTGCACCCATGAGTCCTACTGCAAATTCGTTGCTGCCTTCCAACCTGTTTGCATTTGAGGACTCTCCACCTAGCCCAAAAGGCAGTGCTTCGCTCCTCGAAGACGGCCAATCACGGCATTCTGGCATTGACCCACTTGGCTTCATGGCTCCTCAATCGCCCATGTCGTCGGGCTCGGTATCCACTTCTCATGTTTCATCTCCGAGAAGCAGCTTTCATCAATTCCCCATGTTTCCAAACGCGCCTTCGGATGGTAGCCCGGGCGATGCTGAACGTGGCAATAATATATCACTTATTGGTAGTGGGTTGGGTCAACTGGGCCCAGGTGAAGAAGAGAGCATTTCAGGTGGCCGGCGTTTTGTCAAGCTGCTCTCTGGAGGGTTCAATCGCCAACGCGGCAAGACCATTCCGCTGGACGGTGGGCCGCTACTTGGGTCGTTGAAACCGAACGAATCTCATTCATTCCCGAAGAGTCCACATCCACCCGGTCTAGATCCAATCGGCACAAGGAGACGCAGTGGTTCTTATGGGAGCTGGACAACGGGCCTGGAATTCCTCCACGGCGGGCGTAAGAAGCCCCTCGAGAGGACTGACAGCAACAATAGCCGGCGCTCCGGTTTCAACCATTTCAGTCCTAGCTTCGATCCTATAGAACCAGGAAAGCTCTTCGACACCACCGTATCACCCCGCCCTTCTTCGATTGCTTCCTTTGACAACCTCCTTCCTGCACCATCCTCCGACGTCTCCGCCGCTTTCGGCTGGCCTGCTGCGCCACCGGTCATTGAACAACCTCGGAACCGCGTGAGCTTACTTGGGGGCCACTGGTCCGACTTTGCCTCGAGCAGACCAAACCCGAGCCGGCCCCTCTCGCGACCGATATCGCCTAATGCAAACACATCAACAGCCGGCCTCTCACTCTCTCACCTGCCCTACCAATCAACACGTCCGGCGACTCCAAGACTGAACCCCGCAGCGCCAACCTTCGAAGCCCTGGCCGCGCTAAAAGAGGAGAATGCATCCTCCGCTATATCCATCAACACGGATACGTCCAATACCTCGAACGTGTCCGAGACACCGAAGGACTCACTGCTGTCGAGATTCTCGGCGCTGAGCAAGAAGGGCAGCACAAGTAAATTCAACATCTCCTCCGCATGGAAAGACGGGGGCTTCTTTTCTAGGAAGAGCAAAGACAGTGACGTCGAGGACGGCGAGGAAGGCGCCGTTACGAGCGCCACGTCCACTCCACTCATTGGGAGTGGCAGTGGCGGTGGTGGTGGAATAGGCGGCGTATCCCCCCTGCCATGGAAAGACAAGTCCGGCTTCTTCGGACGCGGGAGGAAGAATGAGGAGGAGGAGGAGGAGGAGTTGAAGAGTGGCAGTGGCAGCGGAAGTGGCTTTTTTGGAGCCATCGGGAGGAGGAAGGCTGATAAAGAGGATGAGAGCAGTGCTGTTGGTGAGAAGGAGAAGGAGAAGGAGAAGAAGGAAGGTCTGGGGATTTTCGGAAGGAAGAAAGAGAAAGAAAGTGGTGATGAGAATTGATTGATGTTGCATTGTTAGGTACCCTTCCGTTAGACGTTAGACTCTCGTTGTACAGTAGATTGATGCGCTTTAGCAAGGCTAGGATTGGATAGGGTGTGCCTTCCGCTCTAACTTAGCTAATATCCTTACGCGGACTGTGCTATATGTAGCATATGCTTCAAGAATACTTTTGCGCCCTGGTATCACAGTATTATCGTAGTAATTCTATGTCCATTCGAGACTGCCCTAACCACTTTCTATTCTCTTCGGACAACCAGTCTCCCCATAAGCTTGTCTGTTAATGGTAGTTCTCTCGCGCTTCTGCAGCTAAAGCATGATGTCACCCGTAGCCACACCGCCGCAGCTCTAACTAGACACCCTCTCGCCCGCTACATACCTCATTAGATGCGAGTGAGAGGATAGTCCTAGCCGGCCCGGAATACTACCGAAGGTACAGCATCCCACCGAGAGCCAGCACGAGCGCGAACGGGGAGGGGGGATGCAACTACCATAGGAAAGATACATAATGTGCGCGTTAGATATTTTCTCACTGCTGGCTAATTATACGTGAGACCTCTACCACAATATTATAACATCCATGTGTAGAAAACCGATTTTTCTTCCCTCTTGGGAGGGGGATGTCTGCCATATAGCCTACCCACTCTTGCTCACCAAAGCCCTGCCCCCATGGGAAATCCCACGGCCCAGAGGAGGAAAGGAAGAAAGAAAAGTACGAATGACTTGGAAAGAAGAAAAATGTATGTTTAGGTTAATTGTAACGTGGTATGATATAACACCGCACACACCAGAAGCAGTCTGAGTAGGGTAGTGAGTGAGATGCTGTGATTTAAACATTAGTACTACCGCAAAAACTTGAATAATTGAACCGTGTGCTGGACGGTCAAAATAAGGTGTGAAACGCAATGCAAATTGCGTATTTGTTAGACAATATAAGTCTCACAGAGGCTTGGCATTCACTCATAAGTGAAGCTTGTTTCTTCATCTGAATCTACATTTAAATCTACATCGGCATTCCCCTCCTCCTCAGCACTATTCCACTCCTTAAGTCCTTGAATGAGAAAGTCGCTTGCTAATCCTTTGATACATAACTGGGAATCCTCACTTCCGTCAACAGGAAGTGAGAGGCCCACCATCCGAAAGGCTTTCCGAACAACCACAGATCTTTCCCGGGAGAAGACTTCCCAAGCTTCTCCCACTGCCCAGGTAACTGCCACCCGCCTTCTTACCACCATACTTCCTCCCAAGGTTCTTCCTTCGCTAACTAGTCTCTCTTCCTCCTCCTCAATTTCCCCGAGCCGCTCCTCCATCTTTTCCTATTTAAAGGTCAGTTCTACCCTCTCCAAGATTTCTATTAAATAAAGTTGAACATATGCTATATTAATATATTCTTAAATGGGCCATTGACAGATATATCGAGAGGCTGTACCAGTCCGGTACAGCCTCCAGGAATGATACTTGGGGTAATATCATTTGCCTGGAAGGTATCGAGCACCTCCACCGTCTGATGTGCTCGAAACAAATCAATTGCAAGTAGCGTGGGCTGACTATCAAGTCCAGGGATAAGCTGTTCGTCGAGCCACTCGAGCACATTGCTCGAGTTGGCATAGGTGGTAGGATTAAATTTTACGATTACTCGGGAATCGTATTGGTCTCTTTCTCGGACTATAGTGGTCCAGAACCTCTCCCACGAAAGAAGATAAGAGGTTTAACACAAGGTACACCGTCTGCAAATATGGTAAGCTGCAGTGTACCTTGCCTCTTGTCCCAGCCTGACTTTGATGATTGAAACCAGACTGTTTTTTCCCCTATTAAATTGTAAGTTTTTCCCTCTAAAAACTCATAAGGAATTGGAGTCTGATCCATATTGCATATATTCTGCAGATGATATCGACCAATTGCTAATCTTTCTTGGTTAGCAGTATCCTCCAAGGCTAATGCCTGTTCCCCCTTCCGAAGCTGTGAGTTTCGCCGGTTGAACCTTAACCAGGCAAGTATTACCCCGCCAAAGTCCCCCGGCAATTTGCTCGCTGTATTGGTAATACATCGAAGGCTCATTTGATGCCAGCGTAGAAAATTGCGAAACTAACCGTTCGAGAAGCAGAACAAGGCTAAGTCTTTTTCTGGGTAGTGGATTTGAAAAAGCTCATGACTAACTTTACGGAACCAGCCTCTTCGTCTTCGTACTGGTCGTCCGATCGCCCTCCGCTTCCTAAACTGCTCAAATAGAGCCTTCTCCATCTCCACCCATAATCTTCCTCTCCCACCACCTCCTGCTTGCAGTTGCCCCGCTTTCTGGTCCTTGAAATTTGCAGGCAGCCTCCTCTTTCTTCCAACGTGACAGGTTCCCAGCCGGAACCTTAAACCGGTATGCTACCTCCTTCCTCGTTGGTTCTCGTACCTTTGTTGGACCACAAGGTATTTTTGCCCCAGCCCAATACGAAAGAACGCGAAGCTTATAGCTAACAGTGTAGGAGCAATAGGGATTTGTGACTTCTTTGCTGGGCTGTCGGAGTACCTCCGCTAAAGGTTTGCGCCTTGGTCCACATTTTTTTTTGACTCCTGCATAGAACTTATTGGCAGGGAGAGGTGGAATATTAGGGTAAACACGGACTCGTCCACAAGGCTGTCTTGTTGAACTTGCTGGCATCTTGCTTTATTGACTTCAAATCTTACAGGTAACTCTTTCCTTTCATATTCACTTTATATTTATTTTAACCCTATGTACCATATTTGATTTTATTGTCTATTGTTATTTACACTCTTGTATTTCAAGTCATTATTTACGGACATGAGGTTGACTTTAGGACAGGGTAAGACCTTATGTTTTACTTCCTCCAAGCATGTTTTTGTTAAAAACGCTGATTAAGACACTCATTTCCGATCTTCCGTGTCTTAAACTTTATTTGAACAGTCTAGCACACGGTTCAATTATTCAAGTTTTTGCGGTATATAATAACTCGGTCAGACACGGGGGTTTCTTGCTGGGCTTGCGTAACACCTGATGGTATAATGGTCCCAGTAGTATCATGGGGCACTGCAATAGGAGCGCAGGCCGATGGGCAGCGCGGGCATGTACCGTATGGAGGAACAGAGAAGTGTGGACGGGTGAACCTTCTAGGGCAAAGCACGGATGATTAGGGCATATGCGGAAACATATGGCTATCACATGTATGATATGATAGCCGTCAAATATCCATTTCTATCATAGAAGGAAAAAAAACGAAATTGAAAGCCCACTTTTTTTTTCATATTATAATCTTATAATACAGTAAACTATGATAGTCCAGCACCCCCTCCCACCTTCCCACCTTCCCTCCTCTCCCGACGACGATGACGAAAACCATAAAAGTTCCAATTCACCCCCCCCCCCAACAAATCCGGCTTAAAACCTGTCTGTCTGGTGGCACCGCTGGGATTTTTTACCATTTTGTGCGGTTGAAGGGGAGGAGGATATATAACTGATACGCGCTTTCTTCCTTCTGTTGATCGGAAGAGGGTGTAAAGTCACTTGTAGAGGTACTGTCTGGTACGGAATCCTAAATCGGGCAAAAAATCACGCTTTCTATAATAATACAGTAGAGAGAAGGAAAAGAAACACTACATTTTTTACATATAAAACCTTAGACCAAGTCGCGTTGATTTAAAAAAATGGAGCTACTCCTTCTATTTACTTTACTGCCTTCTCTCTCTCTCTCTCTCTCTCCCCCCCCCTTTTTTTCTAATTGTCATGTTCCTGGAATATCCCACTTTGCTATCGTCCTCGGGAGGGGCCGTTAGTCTAGTTTCCGGTTTTCTTTCTTTTTCAGTGTGGTTCTCGTTTGTTTGGTATTATACAGGAAGGGATCTGAACGATGACCTTTTTCCGGAATACGTATATGGGATGCCTGGGATAGACATCAGGTCGTGCGGGAAAAGTGATGTTTACAGATCGGGGATTGCTTGTCCTGGTTGGGGTATGGTGGTTGAGGAGTAACTTAGGTGGAGGAGGTTGTGCCTGGAGGCTAAAAGGAGAGGCTTGTTTGGTTTTACGGTAGTGGTGGTAGTGGGCGGTTTTTAGATGGGTAACTGGACCGGAGGCTAGAGGCTGGAGGCCTTGGGGGCTTTTTTATTAAGAGGTTGAGGAGGAGGGGGGGGGAGCGGTGATGAGGTGCTTGTGCCTAGGCTTTGAGGGTAGGAGTAGAGCATTAGCACTTTCAGTGGGTATGCACCGGTAGAGAGGAATCGATTAGACCCCCCCCCCTTCCTCCTGTTTAGCACGATACACCCATCTACCCTCTTCCCCGAGTGCAATCCATTCGTCCCAAAAACAAACTCCTCAACCCCGAGTGACGACCCATGACACGACTCACCCTTCTTTTACTCCATTGTTAAAATCCCAAAGAAGCGGCAGAAGAAGAAGTGTACTGAATGTTAAGGAATACACAGTTGGTCTACTCCGTCTGTGGGGAGATTTAACATGAACCTCGTTTCGGAGGCAGAAACAGATGATACGAATGACGAAGGGTCGTGTGCCAAAAGCTCTGGAACCCCTGCTAGTGCCATGGCGAAACTTTATATATATAGTTAATGTAATAGCACTTTTGTGGTACAGCACTGGTCTGGATGTTAGAACTTTTGGCACGCAGCTGTACTTTATAGTACGGGTACAGTGAATCGGGGATGGAGCTCTAGCTTCGTGCATCTCCACTGGCCCCGTCGGGGTGGGTATCTATACTAACGCGCTGATAGTGTATTTGATGGATTGTGCTCGAGCACGGAGGGCTGTAGAGTAGCCAACTTCGAAGACCCTCAAGTAGACTTAGCAATTCTCCATCAGTCCAATGCGAATACCGCACAAGTATCTACCCTTATATATACCACCTGCTCTACTACTTTGCTCAAACAATCAACCCATCTTCCCCAATATTCGCACTGTCATTCACCCCAAGCACCGACACCGCACCGAACCCACAATACCAGTATGAGTAGCTACCGTAGCTCCCATTCCCCACCTGCATGACCGAGAGATTCCCGAAAAACCTCCCTCTAAAACATTCAGTGTTGACTCAACCCCATCCAATTCCCTCATTGAGCCCCTCATACGCGTGGTATCGTTACATACCGGTATGTGGAATACGAAGGCCGGAAGGGGGGGGGGTAGATTACAAATCTATACCGTAAAAATAATAAAAAAACCTCTTGAAATTCTCTATTATCTCCACTAGTCACTCGTATCCATGTAAATTGCGACATCAGCCCCCCCAGATAGGATTATTTTGGCTTGCGAAAAACCCAGTGAACGAAAGATCCAACAGAGCCGAATGACTCAGGCTACCGTATACCGTGTCAGGAAAAGGCTACCGTAGTCCTTCTCTCAGGAGCTTTTGTCTCTCAATCTGGAGATTAGCGACCCCCGGAGATAACGAATTTCAAGGGTTTTTTTTTACGGTACCGGTACTGTACTCGTATGCCGGTATTACTCGTACAGCACTCGTACCGTACACCACCCAAGACCGGCACACAGGTTAAGCTTATTCCGAATCGGGTAAGTAGAGCAAGATTTGGAATAGGATTGCAGTTTTTTCGCTTGTCGGTGTTACCGTACCACGGCTGGGGTGCCAGGTTAGACTACCACCAGGTTCGCCTGCGTTTGCGGAGGGGGGGGGGTGAGTCATGGGGGAATTCTGGCGGAGAGAAGGTTCTGGATACCGTACCGTACAGTAATTGTATCATAGGTTACCGGTATGTTGTATCGTGGGTTTTTTCCAAGAGCACGGGTAGCTTGATACCGGTAGGCAGGTGGATTAGATGGGGCTTTTTATGGGGATTTCGGGATGATAATAATAATTAGCAGAAGGAGGAATGGACTACCGGTACTTGTATAATATTTTTGGTTGATTCCTTGCTTACTGTGCTAGTACTCGTACTTGCTTGTCGGCGCCGAGAAGGCCTCTGTGAGCCCGAATATCTGTCTGGTGAGGAGTGTCGAAGACCCATTAATATCCGCGGACTGCTTGGGGCCTAACTTACCGAACTGGTGTCACTCCATCGGCACTGTTTTTCATGGAACCCAGTTCAATCATTCGCCTATCCCGCAACCCGCAACGGGCACATGGGGAGTACGTGTACAGTACCACCCACGCGGAGTGTCGGCTCGAGGAGTCCTTCTTGGCAAAGACGCGTGAGTACGATACCAGGATTACTCTAATTACGGTATCAAAGCTAACTTACCCCGTCCCCACACCACAGCAGAGATACCAGGACCAGTACTCGAGTACCTGCACACCCCACCAATGCTGCAGCAACAACCTCCCATCATACCATACGGTAGCACGTGGGGGTGGACTCGTGGCCCCAGACGCAGATATTTGACGATTTTTGGTTTATCAATAATTCGTCGACAGTCTACCGGTAGTGGTGGTAGAGCAATCCCATTCAGATATCTTTCCAAGAACTCTTGGAAAAATGGAGCACAAGCCCCTTCCCACCAATTTCCCACCCCGCCCTTCGCCTTTCCGGTTATGAAGGTCAATACAGGGAAAAAAAAAACCAGATTGTCAATCACAATCCTCCCCCCAAGCTGAACTAGGACCGTCGTAGGCTTGGGTCGAACACCACTGTTGTCTCTTATACTTAAATACATCAGTCCCTAGAGGCGAAGTTGCGGAACACACAAGTGCCAGAACCAGCACTCAATCCCCGGTGCCCTCGCCTGCTCATTGGAACCAAAAAACCCTCTCTAGGAGTAAATACTGTGCTCCAAGGTTGGCATTGGCTACCAATATCACCAAAGCGTTATTGGTATCGTACCGTACTCGGCATGAGGAAAGGGTCTACCCATCACCATATGACTAAGACAATCAAAATGGGCAGCTAGCTCCATATCAGAGGAACTGTAGGCCTGGAGGACATTGGACAGGCGTATTATGTTTTTTCCTTTCTTAGGGCTCAGGGTCTTTATGTATTATACGAAATGGATGATGCGTCCTAGAATTATGCTTAAATCAATCCATAGATTTAGCAAACGAAAAGAAAAAAAACTGGCAGGGGGAACACCGCAACAATTCTCTTCTCTTTAGGAAAGCAATCACGATCGATAGGTTTTTTGTTTAATGCTTCTTGATTTTGTTTTCGGTCACCCCTCGCTGACTATCATACTCCAAATCCTAATATCCACGAATTATCCTACCGTATACATACTCCTCAACGGTTCCGGTTCCGGCGACGACTGGTCTATCCTAGCTTCTCATCTGTGCCCTCCGGGGCCTAGACACCTTTCATCCCTTGGTCAAGAGACAACGCCCATCATAAGGATTGCGACATCATGCACAATCCTCCTCCCTATCATACGAATACGGTATCATACCCACAAAGGAACACTGACCCTACCCTTGCTCTCACACTGTATTACAAAGCACACTTACAATACCCATTGTATTATAAAGCCAATCTAGCATCCCCTCTTTTCTTCCCTCTCCTCGCACTCCTTCTCTGCCCTTCCCCCCAAAAGTGCCTCGTCCTCCTTCGCAGGAGCCCGAGCATCAATAAAGCTCACATTGTCTTCCAAAAACACAAAAGAAAAAAGAAAAAAGAAAAAAAGAAGCAGGCTAAACAAATCCGGGCAGCAAATCCAATCCCTCAACATTCCACACACTCACCTCATTAATAATCCCCCTCCCCGTCATTGGCAGCCCCTGCCGGTATCCCTTCTGCCAAGTTTGTGTCCCCCGCTCAACTTCATGCTCAATGACACCCCCCCAGGTTCCAACCATCCAATGTGGTACGATACCAAATAATGGAAACTAGGCTATCATTTTTTTATTATTTCATTTTCTTCTTTTCCTTTCGTTTGGAAGCCAAAAGGAAGGGAGCTCCGGCCAGACTATCATACCGGTGTGTGTGATTGCCTGATGTCTATACTAAAACGGATTGCTATTGCATGCTGCCGAAATTCAGAGGCTCTCGCCATTTTCCTCCCTGTATGCAATAACAGTCCGTTTTGCAAACGTCAGGCAATTACGAGCACTCTACGGCACGGGTGGGGTCAGCAGAGTCCCGGAATACCCTTACTGGCTGGCTTATCCTGTTAGAAGTGCTCGGCTACGCTTGGATTGGATTATTCGTCTGGCGGTACGATGCGCTGGGCCGTCGTCGTTGTTGGTTTGGAAGTGCCATGAGTCAACTACTAATGTATAAAGTCCTTCCCGCCTTCCTTCCAGAACTTCGGGAGGGTTCTTTTTTCTTCTTCATCTCATCTTGCTGCCGCCATTGCGAATTGAACCACAATAGCGGGCAATCCTGCATAAGCAATTGCGAAGAAGAGTGGAAGACTCTCTTGGGAATCCATAAGATTTTGAAGAGCTACCAGACTGGGCCTACGACACTCGCTAATACCGCCAACACTTCTGACGAGCTTTACGAACAAGAGGGCCGGTGAATCGATATTGTTGACGGCGGTCGAAAAGCAAAGCAGAGTGCTGATACCGGCACCATACGATACGGTGCCGACTCTCGCCGCCGTTGCAAGTACTAAAACAAAGAGGAAGAGGAAGATCTTTGCGTGCTTTATCACCCCACCACTATCACCCGCCGTACCCCACACTTTATATAATACCTCCCAGACCCCCGGTTTCTCTTAACTTGATTCCCCCACCCCTGCTACAAACCAACTAAACCATGCCCTCCTCAATATCAACCCACGCCTCAACCTTCAGCACCTTCCTAACCACCACCACCACCAACCCATTCTCAAAACCTCAAACAAGCATAAGCATAAATGGCGACAACGCCCTGAGCGCATACCGCACACAGGCAACCTATACCACGCACTCGCGAATCACTGGAACGGTGCAAGTAGTGTCTCCAAACTGCGACGTCCGCTTCGACGAGGTGGTCATCACCTTCGAGGGGACAATAAGAACATGGCTGGATAGGCTTGGCCCTGCACCAGGAAGTAGCGGGCGGACGTACGCTGAGAAGATAGTTAGTAGTGCTAAATCTCCCACCCCACCCCACAATAATCACAAAGCTAACAAATGATGCTCGGAACTATTTATAGTTCTTGAGATTGACACAACCAACCGATGACACCCTCCTGCCCACCCCCCGCCTCCTGACGAAATCAAAAACCTACACATTCCCCTTCGAATTCGTCATTCCAGAAAAGCTCCTACCAAACGCCTGCTCTCACCGCTACTCCACCCCTCTGCAGGAGACAGCGGAGCGGGAAGAACACCTCCAACTCCCCCCCACCTCTGGTGACCCCATGCTCCCAAATGCGAATGGGGTCCTCGTCGACGACTCGTTCCCGGACATGCTGAAGATCGCATATGCCATAAACGCACGCATCATTCGACGGCGCGAGACAGACAACAAACCACTAGTGCTATCCTCCAGCGTGAGGAAAGTCAGAATAATGCCCTACATGGAGGACGCACCGCCAATAATGCTTGACGGCGAAGTCACCGCCGCCCCCGCCATCCCAGGAGGAGGCGGTATAGGACCAAAGTATGTATTAAAGAAAGAAAAAGACGTCAAAAAATCCCTCTTCAAACCCCGCCTCGGCCGTCTGCAGGTATCGGCTCACCAGCCAAACCCCCTCCACCTACAAGATCCAAACAAAGCCGGATGTCCAAGCACAACAATGGTCCCCATTTCCCTCCTCTTCACAAAAGCCACACCTTCCTCCCCCTCCCCTCCACCAAAGCTAACTACGATAACCACAAAATTACGCATACACACTACTTTTTCCACAACTCCATTCCCACACGCCCTCCAACGGGAAGCGGTAGGGCCGGTGGGCAATTACTCCACAACGCACACTCTCTCTACCCACTGCATTTCGAACACCCCCTGGACCGGGAACGAAGCGAGGTTGACTGTACCGGTTTCCCCGCCGAAGGGGGTGATGTTAGTGCCTAGCTTTAGCACATGTCTTGGAGCGAGGAGTTATTCTCTTGAAGTCATCATTGGGGTGCAGAATTCTTCGTCCATCGCGTTGAAGATTCCGTTGCAGGTTTCGTTTCCCGCCCCTGTGGAGGCGGGGGTGGAGGAGTTCTTCACACCAAGGAGCATCGCGCCGCCGTCGTTGGTAGCGGAGGAGGAGAGGAGGGGCCAGTTACCACCGCATATGAGGCCTCGAGCGAACCTCCCGCCAGAAGGGTTACCAGCATACGTCTTCCCCCCGGTGGGTGGAGAAGGCGGAGTCGTCAGGATTCCGTCCCCCGTAGGGATTTCGCCGGGGTGCGGGTAGTTGTCAGAGTGATAATTGATGATTTTGATTCCGCTTCTAGCTGTCCCCGTTAGGTTGTTGGGGATAGATGGGTGTAACTAGTTCAACCAGACACGACATAATGTACCATAGCTCACCAAGTTCTTTTGTCATAGCACAGCGTAGCGATGTGACGCTAGGGATCTCATACGAGGCCAAGAGGTGAGTGAGTGACCGAATGGGTGAGTGAATGCAGATTGATGTTTGTGATATTAAATTGCTGAAATTACAAGTTAGGCTAGGCTACGTTATGCATTGCCCACTAAGTCCCAACTGCCAACAGAGCTTCTCAAACTACGGCACTGTATCGTTCGGCGAAGAAGAAGAAAAGAAAAGGTTTAACCATCCCATCTGGCCCAAGTCAAAAAGTAATAAGAATCTAAAAATTCCAAATATTACTTACATGACCAAGACCATGACCAGCCCTAACCCCTTCTCACGGCAAGCTATAAAGAAATCTCAAGCCGTTCTACCAGCTCCACTGTATCGTTTCAATCATTTCATTCGCTTGCTCAACCGAATGCATCCGCAAGAAAAGGAGAGGAAAGACACCCAAGACCCAATCCAACCCATCTCCAACTAAAAAAAAGAGGCCTTTTTTTGCCCATTTTACTTTTGATTATGATTTTCTCCGGCAATCCAGACCAGCAAGAGAAAAGGTTTCGTGAATTCAATTCCCCTCCATTTATCCCTATGAGCTCAACACGCGGTCCCAATAGTAACGTAAAAATCAAAGGGAGCTGCAACGAAAAAGAAAAAAAAAAGAGAAACATGAGCGAGTATCAAAGCAAAAAGAAACGGTCATCCATCTAACACATTGTCTTTGGAGTAAGCTAGTGAGAACTTTTTTATGTGGATGACACGTTTACAAATCCCTACAAACCAGTCAGTTTCAATCTTTCCCAATGCTACCATTATAGATTCGGTATACATACGCATCATCTTCGTCAGGAAGAGGGTGTTGAGCAGCATCTTCCATCTCCCGCTGGTAGGCTGCCAACACCTCGGTGTCGACAGTGACTTCAGGGGGGGCCAAAGCTGGGGAAGCAACGAAGTCAAGAGTCGGGTTTCCAACAAGCTTCCTAGCCAACCACAAGAAAGGCTTTTCGAAGTTGTAGTTTGACTTGGCAGAGATATCGTAGTACTGAAGATTTTTTTTGCGGTGGAAGGTAATGGTCTTGGCCTTAACCTTGCGCTCCTTAACGTCGACCTTGTTTCCGGTAAGAACGATAGGGATATTCTCGCAAACGCGAACAAGATCACCTATCGGATCCAATACTAGTGTTAGCTCCTGTGCCGAAAAAGGAAATTATATGCCCCAGGATTGTTGTCACGCACGGTGCCAGTTGGGAACGTTCTTGTAGGTAATTCTAGAAGTGACGTCGAACATGATGATACCGCATTGACCGTTGATGTAGTATCCATCTCTCAACCCACCAAACTTCTCTTGACCAGCGGTATCCCAAACATCGAACTTGAGTTCACCAAAGTTGGTAAAGAAGCCAAGAGGGCTGAAAGGCAAAAGGTGAAAAGGTTAGCTGAAAACACCAACAACAAAATTTATCGTGAGAAACCCCCTAAACAAGCTCGGAAAGGTGCACTGTTAAACAAGGAACGAGGAAACATACTGGACCTCGACACCAAGAGTGGCGATATATTTTTTTTCGAACTCACCGGTCAAGTGACGCTTGACAAAGGTAGTCTTTCACGAAAAAATATATTAGCAAACCAATACTCTCCAGTAAAAGCTTAAATCTTTTTATCGCGAGATACAAAACATCTCAGCCCCAACTGTTGCCGGGCCGAAGCAAGGGGAAGAAAAATATCGAAAATATTAGGATAGAAGGTAAAAGACTAGAAGCGAGGGAAGAGAAAATACCTTTCCGGTACCACCATCACCGACAAGAACAAGCTTAAAGGTTGGGACTGGAACTGGAGCAGCCATTATGATTGTATTTGTCTAAATGTTTGTATGTAGGAGACGCTAGTGGTGGAGGAGTCCTTATTATAGCAGGGGAGAGAGGTCAGCAACTGGAGGCAGCACCACTGAGAACTACCAGCGGAAGGATGAGTGGGAAGGCTGTGGTGGCGGCGTTGGTGGGAGGAAAGGGAAGGGAGGAATGATCACCTTTGTGCGTGGAGATTGGAAATTGGAGGAGAGGGGGATGAAGTGGATGAGGTTTTTGTTTGGGTGAGGGGCAAAAAAAAGATGGAGTGAGAGCGAAAAAGAAAGGGGAGAGGAGAGGGGGAAAAAAAGTAGGACAGGTTGGAGAGAGAAGACAGCACGACAACGGTGAGAGAGGGAATAAGATGGGTGGCTCTCCTGCAACAAGAAAAAGGTGTTGGCGGGGCTGGCAAATCCGATTTTTCGACAGCCAAGCCCCTCTCCAATTGGTCAGCGAGTCTAACATAACCCTAACCCCGGCGATCGAGAAAAGAATTAAGGGATGTTGGTGCTTTCCACGATCTTCTATGGTATGGTAAGGTGGGAAAATTGAATTATTGAGCAAAAAACAACCGCCCTTTCCCTCCAGAGAAAAAGTCTTAACTTATTCGCCACTCTCCGGTCAAAGTTTACCGGCTCCGATCATTTATTCTCGCGATGTCCTGCGTTCATACCATCCCGTCCCCCAAAAGTCCCGTTCAAAATTCTTTCCCTAACCACTTCCTCTATCGAACTCGCCCCCGCCGTGATATAAAGCCCGCAGGTAAGGCATCTAACTATATAAAATCCCCCATAACGGGCAGATTGTCTGGGTATCAAAGTTACTAATTACATGAACTTATCCAGGGAATAAAATAATATCCATCTCGGAATCGCCCGAGACGCTGTGACTAACACAGTGGAGGAGAAAGTGAAACGAAAGAACATCATAACATATTCAAGGAACCGGCAGTCACCTCAGCAAAAGTACTAGAAAGAAAAAAATGAAAAATACAGCACCAGACAACGCTCAGCTATTTATGTTTATCATCCACAGAGAAGTAAAAGAAACTCTTCCGCTGCGGCAGCAGCAACACCAACATGCAAGTCAGAGATACAGAAAGACAAACGAGAGAGTGGGGGGTATCGAAGAGGACAACATTGATTTAAAAGCTATTAGAATGTCAGTATAATTTGGTAATTCAACGTTTATATTGGTGATAACATACTGTTCCTTCCAGAAGCCAAAGTTAACTTCTGGTGTTGAAGCTGCTGCGCAAGCCTTTCGGATGCTTCTCGCTGCCGCGCTAGGCCCGCAGAAGTACACACCGACGTTTGTCCTCAATGTCCCCTCCAGTCCAGCGATGTATGATTGATCCATGATCCCATCCCTCATTGTCGTGAAGAGCTTGGGAAAATCAGGACGACCGTATTGTGTTCCGGTTCTGAGTTGCGTCAAGGGATCAACCTCCATTCCGACGCTGTTGAGTACAATGTTTTGAGCGGTATCAACGTCGAGCCTCTGGGTGAGATAGGTATGGATTCTCAAGAACTCGTTGGACTTGGAGCCGCCCTGTCGCTCTAATGAGGATAGAAGATTCTGGAACCACTCGAATGAAGAAATATCACGGCAGATCCAAATGAACTCTACACGACGAAGACGCAGTGGTGTTGAACCGGGATTGTCACGCTTGTGCCAGATGTTCTTCAGAATAGAGGCCCATGGAGTGACACCAATACCTGTACCGATAAGCACAGCAATCTCGTTATCAAACACCTAATAATGATGTGTTAGTGTGCAAAAGGAAAGGGGGATATGACTTTCTGACGCACATCTTCAGCTGGCGCTCCGTATGGCCCGTCAATCCTCAAAGTGGGCATCCTCATTCCATTCCGCACAGCAATTTCATATTGGCCCATGGGATCGAGCCCTTCTGCCCCTTGTGCATCTGAGCCAGCGCCAAGCATCTCGCCCAATGCCCTGGTGAAATCACCAACCTGGCGGATATGAACGGAAATGTATGAATCTGATGGGCAAGAAGTGATAGTAAATGGATGCCACTGGAACCGAGACACAGCAGGAACCTGAAGGAAAAGATATTGCCCGGACTTGTACTTCATAGACGGCTTACTAAACTGAATCTCCATAGCACCATACGGGTGCTTGATCACTTTGGTGATTTCCGTCTGCTTTCGTGCTCGGACCTCCCTCCATACTCGCTCAAGAAAGTAAAGGCCAAATGTCCAGATAGTAAATCTCCAACCCTGGTATCCAATGCAATGCTTCCAGAAGATATTTCCAGCGAAGGGAGAGAATGGCTCAGGTGTGTCCCGGACGAAGCATCCAACGGCGTGGGTATAGAGGGCAAGGAAAAAGATAAGTGCAAGGTGATGCGTATACCAGAACGCCTCGAAGCACTGCTGTCTTATTTTGTGATGGGCACTAGATGAACGTGAGCCAAGATCATTCAATCTCCAGATGAGGAAGGCTTACGTCGTGTACATCAACATCATGCAGAAAAGCATAACGTGCCCTGTGATTCCCCCAGGTTGGGTATAATGAATCTGAAAAGCTGTCACTGGTCGAATCTGGGTCTTTTCGACATTGTAGAAACTACGAAAATGGGTTAGCGATTGGGCATATTAAAATAAAAATAAAAATAAAAAAGACCAAGGCGAGGCTTCTTACTTGACATAATGTGATAGTGTGTGAATGATACTGAAGAGCAGTAAGGAATAAGCCGTCTGCCTATGAAGCCACTGGCTCTCGTCTAACGGCAGCCACTTGATCTTGGGCCTGACAACTCTCAAGATATTTCGGCACATAGGCAATACAATTAATCCACCATCAAATAACAAAACTAATCCAGCACCTCGGGACATCCACACTGAATACTGAAGGGTGTTGAGACCAGCCAGTCTCGGGTCAGTGGCCTGCTTCCACCTAAACGAGAATCAGCAAAACGAACAGAACCAAAGCCGAATTTCCAATGAACCCACCATCCAAAAGCGAACAATCCCCAATGCGTGCCCCACCAAAATATCCAAAATAACAATCTTCTCCCCGTCAGCTCTCGATGCCACCACGATTCTTGACCCATTTTCCTTGATTGATTTTTTATCAGTTCTGGCCTCACAAAATCTCCAGAGGGCGGAAGCCGGACTTTTTAAGGGCAAGCGCCGGGCGAAATGGCTAAGACAGTTGTGATGGTCGGCGGCTAGACTTGGGAGTTGTTTGGTTGCAGTTTGGCAATTAGGTCGGCCAGCGACGAGCACAATCGGAGACAATGATCAAGAAATGAAGTCGAGCTCGCACTGTTGAAACGAAGCAAAAGCGGAAATGAGAAATTAGAAAACTACCAAAATTGTAGAGATATGAATAAGAATAACGAAAGTGAAGTAGTAAAGCGAAAAGCCCCTGTTTACTCTGACGAAACCAGCGTTGACCACCAAGAAAGAGAAAGAGAAAGAGCGGAGGGAAGAGAGAAGGAAGGAGAGGGGGTGAGTAAGTGAGAAGAGGTGAAAGAGTGAAAACCAAGAAAGAGGGTAGGGGATATCTATGATAATTTGGAACGGTCAAAAAAGCTTGCTGGGTGTATTAACCTTGTTTCCCCCCTTGTCAGGCCGAAATGGCAACACAGAAAATCAAGTTTATGCAGATGCTGGTAACCGACGAGCCGTGTTGGGATTGAGCACGGGGTAGAAGCACAGATCCAGGTAAGGAGAATAAAGCTAAAGGACGGCAAGGCGACGAGGGAGAGAAGGAGGGGGTCCTCCTGTGACGGAAGTGATGTTTGATTCTGAAGCCTAACCTGCTGCAGAATGTACCCGGGGAACACGATGAAGGGGTCGAGGGAAAGGTGTTCTGGATATGAAGCAGAGAGAGAGGAGGAAGAGAGAGATTGCACAGACAACGAGTTCACTGTTTAAGGGTCAGGAGTTGAAGTGGGGCCATTGCCTGTCGTCTTTAGGAAGGAGTGCAGAAGGAGTGCTGGGACAGAAGGGAGGAGGAGCCATCATGATATTCTCTCCCCCGGGGGTGGGTTTGGAGAAGACTGGCTGATACTCGAGTACTGCGAGTGAAACCTTTACAGGGGTCGGTTGGGTTGGGAGGTATTTTGACTGCCCTGAACAGTCACGGAAGCGAACGGATGGATGGACGGTGATTAGGGGAAGGAATCTTACAGTACGAGCCACAAGTTGACTGCATCAGATTGGGCAGAATGTTGAGTGATGCGTAAAGAAAAAAGAAAGGTTATCATACAAAGCCGGGAGGCAATGGCAACCACGAATATCATTATTATTATTATTATGATTCCAAGTATACTCTCGTCCCTTAGGCTGCCAGGCCACAGTATCGTACCAACACGAGCATAGACCACAAGTAAAAGAGGATTAAAATTCAAAGTGACAGCCGTCTGTTACTAAGAAAAGGTCAATTCGGTTCGCTTGTGTGCAGTGTGCAGTTGCATCGCGGCCGGCGTTTGATGGTTGGCCGAGCATCTTCGAGTCTAGCAATGCCAAGAAATGGTAAAAAAATGGAGCAAGGTACGCCGCCGAGCATGGCCAACCAATTCCGTCCGACAGCAGCCACACCTTTTCCTTCCGAAAGTGCTGATAACCGACCAGGGCCAGGGGTTCCACGCTGCCTTCCCCCCCCCCCCCAACCCCGACGCCGCACACACACACCGATATTATCGAACATCTGCACCAACACAACCATCTTTATGCTCAAGTAGAAAACGATGCGATAAATATCACTACTCGAGTACCGTACTGCACACACACACCTAAGAAAATTACCGTTGTTGTGCAATACGGCTACGAGGGCCCTGTTCAAACCTTCTTTATATTGACTACCGTATGGCACTCGTGCAACATACGATACCAGTACGAGTATAGTACGCCATCCCGCGCCTCATATTTGCCCTAGTTTTGATGATATCGTAAAGCCCAGTTTCCAGGTTCCCCTCTTTAGAGCCGGCTCCCCTATCCGCCCGCACCTCGGCCCCCAACCGCTTTCAATAAACACAGTCAGTCTGCGATGGTCATCCCTCAGAATGATACTTGTATCCTTCTATTCTTAGTGTTTGTTTTCTGTCTGTCTGTCTGTCTGTCTCTCTCAACACACATCGTGTTATGCGATTTGGAGGACCCCATCTCTTCCCCCGATTCCCGCCCATTTATCACACCAATTACTGTACCGGTATGCCGATGTAGCGATTTTAGAAACTCTCGAGGAACTGGGGAAGGGCTGTTTCTTCTTTTTTCTTCTCTTTTTGCCCTTCGTCCTACATACCGTACCCACTTGCGAAATTATTAAAAAGAAAAATACCTTCCACTAGGGGTACTGGAGTGAGGCTTTGTCCCTAAGGACCCCTCCTTGTCCTGAAAAACCAACAGCCGACTGAAGACCAGGAATAATTCCAGTGATCACATACTGCCACCATACCAGTACCGTAATAACCTACGGTGTGTGTCTACTTGTGCTCGAGTATAATACCGGTATGTCACAAAGAACGGGCTTTTCAACTTTCCCTGATTCCTTAAGAGTTTCTAAAGTCGCAATAACGCCGAGAGCATCCCCCCAGGCACGTGTGGGCTCCGTACTCGTGATATCATATAGCCTTTGCCCCCACCCTGAAAGTGGAGGGAGGCTAGTAATCCATAATCATTATCATAATCCCACCTAGCACCTCTTGCCAGCTTCCTGGCTAGGCCTTTGGGGGTTTCCCAAATTCTAGTCCTAAGGTATTTGGTATGGCGCCGCGCGGTATTGGTAAGGCGTGGCAAGAAGAGGCTGGACTGGTGACTGAGAAGAGAAGGAACTCTGCAGTCGGCCGGACATGACGCTGCACTCGAGTTGCTGGTACATTCCAACCTACCTTGTAAGCGCCCGCGAAACAAGTACCTTTTGGGGCAAGGTAATTTTACCCCTCACGTGCCCAACATCTGCAAGCAAGCACCCCTGTTCAGAGACATTTGAGGCGCCTTGTCACCGCCACTGACGAAGAGGAGAAAAATGGAGGGGGTGGTGGCTTGTAACCGGGGGTAATTCAAGCCTTACCGTGCACTCAAGCCCCAGTCTACAACAACCCTTTCCTCTCATGACACCGCGAGCGTCTCAAGAACCTCAACTTCTCACTCTGCACTGCCGTACTCTAAAACCTCAGGCAAAACGGCCGTCTCAGCGTCAAAGAAACCTTCTCACACTAAATTCTTCAACACTATCTCAGGGGCGAGCAGGGGAATTCTTTGTGCGGGGCAGCAGTGATGCAGGTATTCAAATATTAAAAAGTATGATATGATAGGGAAAAAACTTGGCTTGGTTTGCTACTTCATATATGAGCTTGGCGCAGCCAGAAACAGTTGACCTACTATTACCTAAAAAATTGGCGCAGTAAAGATGCTCTGTTGATAAGGTGTGGAAACTCCATCATATATCACAAACTTGGTTTGTTCAGCGGCCATGACCCACTGGATATCTGATGAGGAGTACCTTCGGCTTTACATGGTCTCTTGTCTAGCAAATTTGTTGTATGAGTTAAAAAAACTAGCTTTATTACCCAAAGTTAATCGCCCCTCATCGGGGATGTAGCGTCGATATTCCGGAGTTCTTATCGTCGGTATAGAAACGGGATTCTTATCGTCGGCGTAGAAACAGGCCGACCTCAGAGTGTACGCCATGGATTTTCCTACCGTATGTCAGTTACAAATAAACCGCGGATTTAACAAAAAAAAATCAAAAAAGCCGTCGGTATAGAAACGGCGTTCTTATCGTCGGTATAGAAGCGGGGTTCATATCATCGGTATAGAAACGAGTATATATTATTTGGAAAGAGCCTGTGAGAATTAGAGTAGTTCAGGAGGTTTGAGCAATTATATAGACTTGGTCGAAAGACGAGTTATAAGTCGAAAACCTGCAGGTGATAATTTATTTAGGCTACTGGTATTAGAGTGCTTCTGGAGTCCCGTTTGGGTTGTTTAAAGGAAAATTTTAAGTTGGCCAAGACAGCGACACCATTACCTTAGGGGTATAGCCTGGAGGGCTGGTTGAATTTCTATTTTTCCTCACCTTGGGGAAAAAGTTTCAGAGATTCTTGAGAACACAGACCCATTTTTTCTATATATTGCTTCAAGTGGAATAGCCCCTGGACCGTGCTGAACTTAAAAATTTCCTTTAAACAACCCAAACGGGATACCAGAAGCACTCTATTCTGCCTGACATAAAAAGAGCATGATAGGACAATGTCGCGGACGGGATAATGTCGTGCATGGCAAATTTGGTTGGAACCACCGAGAGAGTACCGTACATACCGGTAAATCTGGATGTGAGGGAAATGCGGCTACGGACCGCCCAAATTGCTATGAGCCGACTCTGGATGCGAAATCGCGGGGTCTCTATTACTCCGTCGGCGACCGGTACCGTATCATGCTCCTTATCTGAAGCTGCTTGTAGCTTCGTACACAAACCGGTGAGAAATGTTGACAGACAAAGCGACCATAGTAATAATAACGCCTAGCCTTAAGAGTACGGTTCCACGGTCATCTGTGCTGGAAAGTAGAGACTCAAGTGGCTGACTGCTGCTACCTTGGCCGTTTCTTGTGCTCGTATGGCGACGTGGGGGTGAGTACGGTATTAATTGTATTGTACGGTATCGAGTGTCGTTCACATGCAAGACCCATTGAAGCAGGTACAGTAGGCAAGAGAACTGTTCCTTCCCATCCTTGATCCACGGATTCGCTCTTTCGGCGTCCCCGACTGTTCGCAATTGTGGCTAACCCTTGTCATTGCAAACAATATCCAACAAGTAGAATCTTGCAGAATGCCCGCTGAACCAATGGTTCATGTCTCGGCCCTACTACCGAAAGAATGTGACGAATTTAGACTATTCTCTCCATCCAATAGACAGCGGGGACGGGGATGAGGAGGAAGAGGGGTATCAACTCGATGCCCAAATACTATTGGTGGAGCCTTCCAACCTTCTAAAATAAAGCACCATTCCCGGGTTCCATTGTTCGCCCCCATGGAGAAGTGAAATTTGGAGGCGAGGCGGTTGGACAATCTGATTGATGGATGGATGAAAATGTGAGATGTGTGGGTGGAGAAGGTGCAGATGCACATCAACCCAAGCCGTCCTCACATGGATATCCCACACGGCCAACCAGTTGTATCTCTCCATTCAAAATGAGGTGTGGGAAGAGGCGGCGGGAGATGATGAGTGATTTACACTTTCTCCTCCAGGATTGGCTTCAAGTGTCAAATATCCTTGCTTCTGGAGGTTAAGCGAGGTGGACGAGAATGGACTCTCACAAGAAGTTTGTGGTGTGAAACCCATGCAGTTTTACCGTTATAGCATCAGACACTCTTCCGTTTTAGGATCCATGAACAACATTATGCAAGCCTGCCCACGAGCGTTCTCCTCGTTTTGGACCACTCAACCCCCGTAAACAGAGTCCGAGTGACCAGAGGAGCCCTCTCCTCTTCGAAGCCTTTTTCTATTCCCATCTCCCACTTCCAGTTGTTGTTGAGAAATTCGGATGTCCTTGCCTCTTCATTCTATTCCCAACTCGTTTTTTGTGTGCTAACTTTGTATCTTTCACTTCTTTTTTTTTTTCATCCCATCTATTTCGGTTCTCTCTCTTTATTTCTTTTCTTTTCTTCTTTTCTCTACCGCAGGCTCGTTCTTTTTATTTTATTTTTCTTCTCTCTCAATTTTTGGATTACCGTACTTTTCGCTCTTTTTTTACCCGCACCAATACTGACAAGCGATTCGCCTGTTGCTACTGTTGTCTTTGCCAACCACCCAACCACATCTCTCCCCTCGGCAGTTCTAATTTTGTACTCCCCCGCTCTTTGGTCAATCTGCCTTATCCGTCGCGCGCACACGCATCTCATCATCTGCAATAGCCAATCACACCAGCACTACCGGAGTCTCACCATTTTTCCCTTGAGGTGCCCCATCGTTTATATATCTACGATCCTTCCGTTCCTGTGCCTGGTGCACTTGTTCTTCCGGTATCCCCTCACCTTCAATCTCGCCTCCCCTCTTGAAGAAAGAATTCAAAACTCTTTCTTTGAACTCTCTACAATCCGCACCGTCCCTAACAGTTCGGCTAATTTCCGTAAAACGAAGTTGATCGACTATTCTGCCGTACGGGTACGGTAGCCTATACATTTCGAAAGAGGGACGCTAGTTCGCCACTTTTTTTTTTCGCCAAATTCCTTTAATTTTCCCCTCCTCGATTGAAAGCTTAGCACAAGCACACACCGAAAATAGAAAAGAAAAAAAACTACAAAATCTCTTAAAACCCTTTTACAAAAAAAAAAAGAAAACTCCAACAAAATGGGAAAACTCATCAAGAACCACTTGGCCCGCCTCATCATCCTCACAGCAGCAACATACCAGATTGTAGCTGGCCTTCACGGGTACTTCTGGCCCAAGATCTTCTGGGATATGTGGACCAAGTAAGTTGCTGCTCAATTAATCATTTCCACCTTACGGAAAAATAGACGAACTAACAAACTCGCTTCTCTCCAGGTCTCTCGACCCCGCTGTCAAACCAGTCCCCGCCCTTCAAACCCTCAATCTGCTGATGGGTATAATCGGCGTATGCTGGGAATACCCTCTCCCATTGCTCATTCCTAACACCGCCTTCCACCGAAGCATCGCCGCGAGGCTTGCCATTTACCCTATCAGCGTCCTCTGTGCCGCGCTCCTGTACCAGGGCACCAATGCAGCAATCTACTACCTCGTCGGGATTGTCGTCTACTTTTGGGCCTACAAAGATGGCGAAATCGTATGCATGCCATGGAAAGTCCCCGAACGCCGAAAACCCGCCAATGGCCCTGCCAAAGTATAAAGAAGATAAAGTTTCGAGAAAGGATCAAATCGAAATTTGTACAGCACTTCACTTCGCTTCTTGCACAAAATTATTTATCTAATATGATAAACTTTAACTTTATTCTTTATTCTTCCTCCAAACCGGTCTGGCGGTCGGAGCATCAATTTTCTTATGGGATTTTCATTTTTTTTTCACTCCGGGATCGATCATGCATGGCATAGCATATAGGGCATTAAGGGGTGGAGCTGGTAATAGCGAAACAAACAATTTCTTTTTCCTTTTCGCTTTCTTATTTCCTTAGCGTTTTTCAAATTTGTTTCTGCTTGAGGTCGCTTAACGGATTGAATCACGGTTTTTTTTTCCTTCTTATCCCTCTCGGGTTTTGGTTTTGGAAGGGGAGGGATTTCCTTAAGCTTACCGGTATCCTTGCGTTTGCATAACGTTTCACTTCTTCCTTTCTTTACTTGCACGGGGTTCATAGTTGAATCTTGGGCTTATATTTTATTTTATGCCTTCTTGACTGTCCTTTCATTATTATTACTCCTAACTCCTGCCTCCTACCTCCCTCTTTTAGAGACCCAAACAGTCTCCAACATCCTCCTCATGTATATACTACCTTTATCACCCTGTTTCCCCCTTACGACAACTACAATCATTACTCACTCACCTATTTCCCCACACTCATTCACTCATTCGAAAGAGAGAGGTCATAATACTATATCTATCTCTATACTCTATACAACGGCAGGAGTTTTCTTTTTTTGCTTTCTTTTTATACTAAACGGTGTTTTCCCCTTTTTACTACAGCTTCAATGTATATATTCTCCCTAGATACCGGTTTCGCACTCATACTTTTGTACTTAAGAATTATCTTGACTTATATATCATCGCACTTACCCTTAATCACTCAATAAGGGGGAAATATTTCCTCTTCTCATGATACAGTGGACGAAATGGAATGGAACGAGATGAGACATCCGACGCGTCAAACATCCAACGCACCAGAACCCCTCCTCCTCCTCCTCCTCCTCCTCCTCCTCCTACCGCCCTTAGCATCGCACCCGTAGTCGCCAAGTACTGTAGTGAGCACTGATACCTCTTGCCATGACTCGTGGCGCATATTAAAAATAAAAAAAACCGTTCCTGACATTCCTTCACCAGTGAATCACGCCACGCATAAAAACCCACCCTACCATACCATACCTCAGTGGATCGATCGATCGGCCAGCCAACTCCCCACCCTCCCCCCCCCACACACACGCACACGCACAACAAAACCTGCACTCTAAAGGAGAGGGCGCGCGCACGAGGACGACGATGCAAAGTAAAAACTGTTGCTTACATCCCAACTAGTACTAGTGCAGTATAGCACCTTAGCGCCGGGCTCGGCTCGGTTCGGCTTGAGTGCGCTTCCCCGTTCTGGGTTCAGGGATTGTGGAGCGCGCGCGCGTTTAAGTTATGATACCGCACTTGTGTTTGTGCTGTTGGACTTGCCCTGTTTGCTATGGATTGGATTGGATTGGAGGTGTTGTGGTGAGGCGGTTGTATTATATTACATAGGGTGGCTTGTGTCTGGGTATGTACTCGAGTATTGGTATGATACCGGTAGACTATGGGGAGTTTGGGTGTGGGTTGGGTTGTGTTTTGGGTCGGGTTGGGGTTGGGGTTGGGGTGGTGGTGGTGGATGGATGGGTGGATGGAAAGCTTGGGCAGGGAAGGTGGTGCCGTATTGTTTGTACTGGTACTGGTATGATAATAAGTCACTCGAGGCGCTTGCTTGCTTGCTTTGGAGAAAACCTTTCGTTGCTATGGGGAAAACCTTTTATTAATATAGGGAAAACCTTTTGTTATGACTAAGCAAACACTCTCATCATAAATGAAAAGTTTTCATAGCAACATGAGAGCTTCATTACCGTACTTAAACAAAATCCTTTCTAAATTTGCACTCCTAGGATCAGCCTTCCAGATCCTGAATGATGGAGTGACCCCATCATTTTATATTATGTTAGGGCGGACTTGTAAGTGTGAGCAGGACTATCAACATGTTGATAGTGACTGGTGTTTCTAGTGTTTGCTACCATAACTACAGGGAATTCATGTATCTAATAATAATAATAATTTTTACAGGCAATTTTTCAATTGTTTCGTTTCACATTATTACATAATAATTGTTTTGTTATGGGTGTTTGGGAACGGAAGGGCAACCATTGTGTAATGGCTGTTTGGGAACGGAATAGTTGAAGGTTGCCGAACGGCAATTCCATTCCCAATCTATTATGTACTGTACAACTTATCAAAAAGTGCGATCTGATCGTCTGATAAACCCAAGATCATCTGATAGACTCTCTTAGTACTGGTGTGTACTACACGCTGTATTTGTGATCATGCCATGTGATACTCCAAATTCCAAGCCAAATGTGAAAGTTTCTCCTTCGTATTGGTTCCTACATAGTTATTCTTTTCTTCTCCTTAACAATGACCTTCTTCTTAATACAACTCATCTCAACACACTTCTGGTAGACTTCAGATAAGCTTTTCCTCCACAGATACTTCTACCACAGAGATGACCATCACTCTCACACCAATGATCAGGTGATGGGGATAATCGCTAGACAATCTGGAGTCTTGAGTTGGCAAGTAGATTGACAGAGAGTCTCCATGTTGAACAAGCACAACATTCAAAGCTCGGCCCACATGTCACAGCAGGTAAGGTCATTGTTTACTCTAAACAATTCAACTTATCTCTTATTTGGCTAACTGACAATAAGTAGCTACAATGACTCCCCATATCAATATCTACATCCAAGCAATGCATAGAAAACAAAAATAGATTTATCTCAAATCTGTTCTGTGAGGAATCCTCTTTCATCGTAGAAGTCACTTTAGCTAATTTTATTAGTGTCCAAAAATCTTCAAGTCTGCCTAGCATGTGAATATTAATACTTATATATATATCTCAGATAGTGACTCTATCAAAGATATGGAAAATAATAATCTTCAAAATTGATACACACACACTAAAGGTGCTAATTGAAAACAGTACATGTCTTCTCTTTCAGCCATTCAAGCCTGAATAGATGACAGAATTTTCTATCAGATAGGATGATTATCAAGGTTAATGTTAAAATAAGTAGGTTTGGCTACCCTATCACTATGAGGAATGAGAGAGAGACTAATACTAGACTTGAAATTATGGTTTTAACTTTCATCAATTAAGCAAGTGTAGCTGGGGTAAAGCCAGCAGCTGTCGAATATATTGAATAATAAGGTTATTTGACTCCAAACTAAACCCCTACAGATCTGCCTAGCTGGATATCTTCTGTTCAAAACTGAGGTTAAGGGATGTGCTTCATATGTAGTATTTCTTACAGGTATTTAATTAGATATTTACATGCTAATTCATTAGAACAGAGGGAGTAGTGAAAATACTAGAGAGGCAGGAGGGTGTCAATTTTGAAAAGCCCAAGAATTACAATAGAACAGCCTTTGGCATACTAGCCAGGATGAATATAGTGAGTAGATTACATTGGCAGAAGAAGGTAGGGCCTTGCAAGCAAGATGCTTATAGTCTAAGACGGCTTTTTTCAGCTACTTAGATAAAACCCAAAAACGTAATGAAATTACAGCTCCAAGAAGATATGGTGAATCCTGATCAGCCAAGGCTTAATGGTTGAATACCCATTGCCCTGTGTAACAGGTTTACTCCTGTCTAACCAAAAGGTACAATATAGGGCTAGCGGTTGACCAGCAAGCGCTAGGTCTAAGGGAGGTTTCAAGAGACCCGGAGATAGAGAGATAATAGTTAATGGGCAAGTGGAACTCTGAGATCGTCATTCAACCAAGTATATTCATAAATTAAGAGTCTGCTGAAGTCTGCCGTTCTCCTGCTAGCCAGAAGGTGGGTTTAAATACAAGAGTTCTCTCAGAGCGATAGTAATCAGATATCCTGCAACCACGATCATTACCGGGCAGTGCACCTTGCCCTGCATGTCCTGTGATCCCACATGAAACCTAAGAGTCATACCACTGCCTCAATGCTATCGTCAGCTTACATGACTGTTCCTTTACTTGTGTTTCTAAATAAAACAATAATGCAAAACAAAACTTAACACAAGCTGCCGGGCCCTAATATAGCTCCGGGGCTGTAAAACAATCAAACTAATCAAAGTAAGCAAAGTAATTAAACTAAACATAGGAAATGCTGCACTCCGCTCCTGTATACAGTTACTGGAACATGTATACATGTTATACTCTGCCACTTCAAATAGATCAAAGTTAGTAGTGAAAATACTACTAGACAGGATGAGAGCAAGCCTATGAAACCAAATAGAATAGTACAATTCTGCTAGCAGATCCAGCTCACAATAGAAATAAATGAGGGGTAAAAATAATCCTTAGATATAAAGCAATCAAGCCTAACAAGTGATCTAAGTCAGGTAAATAGCCAGTCTTCATAGATCTGAGGGAGTCTTATAAATAGGACTTAGAAGGGAAGAGGTTTACTATAACAAGCCATGTATTTACTGTTGAATACCACCAGTCAATACCAATAAGAAATGATATAAAGAAGCAACGAAAATAATACTTGATTGTATAAAGGTTAATCTCTAGAAGCCTGATTATGATACACTAACATTGCTCTAAAATGCGGCTTTTTATGAAGGTCAAGTTGTGGTCAGAATGCTCTTTAGAAGGGATAAGGTTAAGACTAACAACCCTGATAATCATAGTTGAACACTACTGTTGGAGGCCACGTAGAAGAGAAATAAGCCAGCTGTAGATATTCAACACAGCAGTCAAGAGCTGAACCCTCTAAAGCCTGATGAGAACAGCCTAACACAACTCTTATATAGTGTATAAGATAGACCAGATATTGTCGTGAGAGTTCTACTGGAATACTGCGGTTATGGGCTACTTGGATTGATTCATAATACACTCAATATGGATAGTGAAACACCACTTGAGAATACAACTCTAACAAGAAATAAGGTAGTTAAGAAAATAGTACTTCCACACAAAGAGATCAAGTCTAGCAACTCAATCACAATAAGAACTGCAATAATTGAATGTAGTATGAAGACCATGGAAATTTCCTCCCCCCAATAGGAGCTTAAGCAGACAGTTAAAATTGCCTCACTATGGTTATGCTTAAGACAAAATATAAAGCAAAAAGAGCTAGACCTTAGTAGTAAAGGGGACTCTTGCATCATATTATCAGGTTCAATTTTTGAAGTTCTTACAGATCTTGTGGTCAAACATCATTCTTGCAAGCTGTACTGCCTGACGATAGAGGAGAGTTAAAAATAGGATTCAGAAGGGAAGATGTCTATGCTAATAGGCCAAATAATAAGAGCTGAAGACTACTATTGTTGGCTGCTAAGTGTAAACTTGTGAGAGCTCTGAAAATATTACCTTGACATCAAAGGTTCAACTCCAACAGGCTAGATAATCAGTTTTCAATACAGCTCTGATTGGTGGTTGTTCATGGATATTAGGAAGTAGTCAAAATTGAGCTTGGAGAGATAAAGACTATCCCTGAGAAGTCATGTATTCACTGTTAAATACTCCTTCAGGATACTAATGGCAATAGATATAAAGATATAATAAATATACTACTGAGTCCTGCTGAGATCAATCTCAATCAGCTAGGTAATACCTCCTTAACATTTATCTTAGATGCTATTATTAACAGAAGGAATAGTGAAAATATTAAGTAGTTATAAAGAGGTCAATGACTTCAAGTCAGATAATGACTAAAAAAGACTACTTTCCATTACAGCTTTGAAGAGAGGTGAGAGAGTTGTTAACATAGTTCTCAGAGGAGACACAGTCAACTCTGGCAAGCCTGATAACAACCATCAAATAGAACTCTTGGATGACTCTCAGAATAGCCATCAGAAGGCTGTGAAAATTCTACGTTTGTAGTAAAGAGCACATAATAAACTCCAGATAATGTCTGCTGAATACCACTATTAGATACTACTGTGAATAGACATAAGAGAGTGGTAAAAATGATAATAATGGCCAAAGAGTACCCTTGGAGGTCTCCTGACTAGATATAAGAGGGTAGTCAGAGTCGTACTTGGATGAAAAGAGGTCTATTTTGGAAAGCTTAGTATTGATAGGCAAATAACACTCCCAGATGCCACTATGAATAGACATAGGAGAATAGTTAAAATATAATTGGGGACAGAACAAGTCAATGCCAGATAATGGTAACTAAACACTACTCTTGAATACTGTTAACAGCCAGCTTAAGGAAGTTGTATAAATTCTACTTGGACAGGAAGAGGTTGATCTGAGCTGCTTATTATACCTAATATACAAGTTAGTTGAATTATTGAAGGTAGAATATAATGTAAGAGTCAAAATAGTTGACAGCTACTATATATCATCACTTATTCTTTTTAGAGTTGGATTGTGATTCTATATTTATATACTAAGTTAGGAAACTTGATTTTCAACTATATTATATTTATATTACTTTTTTTCTGAGTAGAGTTTATTTTTAAATAGAGCTACCCTGTGTATTATCTCTCAATTTTTACTTCAATAGAATTTATGTTTGTCTATAAACATTCAAATGTGACAGCTGAATATACGAAATAATAGCCTAAGAGATGGACCCTCAAGGTCTTGAGGGGGGGACTGCTAGTTTTGTGAACGGAAGGGAAACGGTCCTTTGTATGTGCGAATGGAACGGAACCGTTTCTACCGAACAGGCTCTTAGAATATGGTAGTGGTAGTGGTAGTAAGTATCATAGTAGGTAGGTAGGTAGGGTTTGCCGGGTTATTGTTATTGTTATTGTTATTGGCGGGGGGGGGAGGGAGGGGGGGAGTGAGTGATTGTGACTTTATATGGTTGAGGAGAGGAGGAGGAGGAGGGTAGGGATAATTTTTTTATCCTCGATATTATGATGGCTATCATACCTACAAGTACGTCGAAGTATATTTCCTCCTTTTCTCTTCTCGAGGTATTCGGCTGGGAGGTGTATATAACTGTACCTATGATGCACTCGCGATAGCTAGATGATATTATAGCGTCGGGTATGATACAAGGGTTTTTTTTTTTTTTTCCTTTTTAGACAGGAGTATCATATCATTTTAAACACAGAGAGGTAATGTATATACAGTTCCTACATCCCAGCTAGCTAGCTACCGTAGTTCCAACCTAAGCTTTTTTTGTCGATAAAAAAAGGGGACACAACCCATCATCATGTTCCCAATGGTGTGGTCCTGCATCACCACTACTACCACCACCATGTCAAGTCTACATCTAGCAAGGATGGAAAGGAATGGAAACGGGACGATGGGATTATAGTCCTGGGCTGTGTTATTTTATTTAGTTAGTTAGCACAGTAATGTTGGAAGGAGGCATGTTGCTTTGATTGAATCCATTATTATCATTATTATCATTATTATTATTATTGTATATACCCGGGATAGCTGTTACGGGTAGTGTTTCGTGATATCGTACTTATTTTCTGGGCAGGGGCAGGTGTGTGTGGTTTGTGCCTGGTAAGGAGTTGATTGTTTATTTATTGGGGAGGTGGAAGGGGGGGTATTTTGGGGGTATGGGTATTATAGAGTGCGGTTGAGGTGGGTTTTAATGAAGGAGGAGGAGGAGGAGGAGCTTGTGGTGGTGGGGTGGTGGTGGTGTCTGGGATATAATCCCGTGATATTTGCCCTATTCGAACACTTTCCAGGTGTATAGGTTCTCTGGGAGCGGTAAACTTGAAGCTTTGGTGAGTCGGATGGTTGATGGTGATGGCCTTGGAGGTGGGGGGAACTGGGATTGGCCGAATATATAACTTTTGGTTCTCTTTGGTGGTACAGTTTGGGGAGGAAACATATTTTGCTTGTCATTGATGTACTTGTATCGGGGTGGTACTGGGGGTACCGTAGGGGTGGGTGAGGTATTGGGACGAGCAGGGGTGTGCATATACACCCTAGAAAGAGCACGAAAGGACTGGAAAAAAAGTGAGAGTACTAATTGGAGTAATTCCACCACCACCACAACCCTCTCTTGACACAATATCCCCCCCCTCATCCGAGTGATCTAGGTTGGCTGGTTGTTGGTGGATGGGTTAAGTTTTGGGGGAATTGTGTTGCCCCCCCCCACTGCTGCCCTGTTACCGTGTGATACATTAGGGGGGGGTTCCTTCTATATACTCATTCGTTTATTGATTTTTTATTTGGAATATCATACCGTATTATCTCAAGTTATACATTTTTTTGCCAAGACCGGGCGTTGCTTAAGTTGGGTGGTGCCCGGAGCCTGAAATAGGTCCCTTATTTGCCCCAGCAAACATAATAACAAAGGGGTGGATTTTAGGTGTCCAGTACTTCACCTCCTAGTGCGTGGCGTGATGTTTGATCACCGTCTGAACCCTTGAGAATAGTGATTAGAAGACACTCAGCCGCATTGTTGAAGACACCTAAAACCCACACTTCGGCTACTATGTTTACTGGGGGCATTGAAGGAACCCATTTCAGACTCCGGGCACCATCCAACCTTAAGCAACGCCCGGTCTTGGCAAAAAAATGTATAACTTGAGATAATACGGTATCATGCCTTCCAAGAGGGGCATCTTATTTATATATTCATAGTATGATAACTATGATAATTATTATTATTATATGTGCTGACAAATTCGTCGAAACCCTGAGGCGAAGAGGTGTCGGAGTTGGGAGTGGAGTAGAGTGATAATCGGTGAATATACGGAGTGATTCACATAAGGAACAAGATTATCGTGAGGCCAGAGCATCCCGTTTGGGAAATCTGGAATAGGGGCCTATGTGTAGTAGCTCTGGTTCACTCCTATCTGCTACTACTGCTGCTGGCTCTGTAGTTTGGGTAGATTGGGGGTTTTGGGAAGCAAGTCGGTCCTCCCAGACTATTACGCCAATAACCCACAAAATAGACTCTGCCATGGCTTGCTTGGGATCTTAAAAGTAGGAAGGAAGGATAAACTTGTGTGACAATCTCCAAAGCACTAAAGTGTAGTTGTTACTTTTAAATTTGGGCTGAAGCGTTAGTCGGGAACATATAAAAGGTGTGCTAGGATATATCTTAGGGGATTGTCCGGGGTTATCTTGTCCTGCTACGAGAGCCATTCTAGAGGGAATTGTGCGTTGTGCGGTCCAAGGGAATGATCAGGGTCACTTGTGGTGGAGTTGATTTAGAAGGATTTAGGGCGACATAAGCTGGTTAGACTCTCTGAATGATAGCTACTTGCACCAAGTGACTTGAGCATCTGTAACCGTACCCCAAACTTTCACATACTTGTAGAACTGACTAGGAAAGAAAGTGAGAAGGACCAGATATTATATAATCCTTAAGGCCGAGGTGTATAAATCCTTAGATACCAAACGAACGTCGGGCTGCCCAAAAATCGAGACGGAGATTCTTGACTTGGATATCTTCATTATGGGCCCTCACCGACCGTGCGGTTAGATATAGTATTAAAGAGGACCTCTGCTTGAATGACTGGTATCGGCTCCTGCAGGACTTTGGAGCCTTTATTAACCTTCTCGATCATTTCCGCATGAAAAGGTAGGTCCTCAACCTCGTGCTTTTAACTGGTACCGCACATAATCGCACAGTTGTCCGAGGATTTTGACCCCACGGTCTGCGGGGACTGTACTGGCTTCGGCAGTGGCCTGTTCGATAGAGTGTGAATGCGCTTGTAGCATTTTTGCGAGGAAGAGCACACGGGTGGCTCACGCTCGCGTCTTCTGCTTGTACTGTACTCCCGTTAGGTCGGCATGGCGATTACTTCGCTGCACCATGCACCGTGCAGTCAGCAACTGTGACCGCCCGCTCTTTTCAAATCAATGGATTGGCTTTGTGCTCTTCTCCTTGATCGCTCGGGTCTGCTTTAGGTATCGGTACGTGCTTTGGTGGGGGTGGTGGGCCTGAGAGGAACATTAGGTGGGAAAACTGGGAGGTTGTTCGCTCGGCCACCAGTGCTCCCCGCTGCCTGTCTGAGCACAGTACGTAACTCTTCTATTGTAATAGGATAGCTTGTCGAGGAGCTGCATTCATTATCTCCGTCTAAATAGACTAGGCCTCGAGTTGAAGACCCACTGTTTTGTAGTAATCAGTGCTCTGCTTGCCTTCGCGTGATTGGCTGAGCTGAGGTTAACGTAGCCGGTTTTTCTGCATTAATGCGGCCAGAGAGGCACTGTATGAGGAAGCCTTTAACCGGAGCACCCGCAGTGCTATGAGAGACTACTGTGATAAGGTGTTGAGGGGAGCGTCCTTCCTTGATGAGAGCTATGGCGCGGAGGGGTATGTATACAGGACAGAGACCTACCAGAATTGGCTACGTCGCGAAGGTTGTCAACGCAATAGATCGTAATGTAGCAGTCGGCCATAGAAGTTTGAGAGTATGATGGGACACTAATGTGCTTAGTAATGCATCTTTGATTTGTATTCCAACCCGATTAACCTCTTGTTAGCAAAGTTAATGACTAGTGGTCAGAGGGTGACATTTGGGCTCCCCTGCGCCCTGTCTTCAGGCCCTGATAGCTCATCAAAAATTTGGTATTTCAGGAATCTCTTTCTATCTCTTGATCTCCACCTTGTTGTCTACGGTGCCTAAGCATAGAGGGAAAGGACTACGAATGAATTAAGAGTTACTTCTAAGGAGCCCTGGAGGTTTGAAATTTGGCATTTTTCAGGTACAGTACAAGCAGTGTATACCGGTAGCCTACCGGCATTGCACACGCACTTCACCATTTTCCCTGCAGGTTTAATTACCGTTGGCTGCGCTGTCGTTTGGCTACGGATGATTTGGGGGAAAATCCTGCTTTTTTCATGAGTCCAAAAGGAGAAATGTCTTCCTTATCATGGTCGAAGGATCTACAGGTATGGTAGGATTTCTATCGGAGCCTTCCTTTTGTTACGGTGGGATTTCTAGAAAATAGTAAAGGCGAGTGTGGCTGTGCTTGCTTGCCTGCTTTCTAAGACCTTCTTCCCCTCCCTCCCCTCCTAAATAAGGGAAGTGGCTGCTCCAACTATCAGGCAAACCCTGCCACCGAGCGTCATTCACTTGGTCAACCAACTCGCAACCACCCCCCTCCCCCCGACGTCAGCTTCTCCCCACCATCCTCATCCAACTTGTCCCCTCATCGACGGCCTCTGTTTTTCCTTCTCTTTTCTACCTGAAAACATAAGTCCTGGTCTAATTTTCCCGCCCACAACCCCTTCAAACTCTTCTCGCCACAAGCTCTGCGCTCCGTTTTCATCATCGCAACCCGACCACAGATAAAAATGTCCTCCGGTGAACAATCCACACAGGGGCCATCCTCATCCTCTGAATCCTCCACTCCTATCACATTCTCCGTCAAGTCCTCAAACGATACTAAGTATACCGTTTCGCTCGCTCCGACAACCTCGGTTGCCGACTTGAAGACGAAGCTTGCCGAGTTGTCCGATATCGCCGCGGACAGGCAAAGACTTATTTACTCGGGGCGCGTCATGAAGGATGAAGAGACATTAGCCACTTACAAATTACAATCTGGTCATACTGTTCATATGGTCAAAGGAGCTGCCTCGAACACCGCGAGGGGTGGTGCCTCGAGCAGTGGCCCCACTACCGGTGGAGCAGACGCAAGGCCGACTGTGCCCACCAATATCGCTGCAGGGACAGGGAATAACCCACTTGCGGGGCTGACTGGTGCTAGGTATGCGGGACATGTTCAGTTGCCGAATGCAGATATGTTTGGTCCCGACGGAGGGGTAAGTCTTTGTCTCAGTGCCGTATCACTTATCAGCCTTTCCCAGGTTCGAAGGCCTTTTCGATGGGCTAATCTAATTTTTTTACAATAATCTAGATGGGCCCACCACCAGATGCAGAGCAGCTTGCCCAGGCCATGAGCAATCCCCAATTTCAGTCCACCATGAATGATCTGTTGTCAAACCCCCAGATTCTCGACTATATACTCGCTTCGAACCCTATGCTCTCACAACTTGGACCGGAGGTTAGGCAAATGATGCAGTCAGACTTGTTCCGTCAGCTGATGTCGAACCCACAAGTGATCCGCTCAATGTCTCAAATGAGTGGTGGCTTTGGTCGTGGTTTCGGCGGGATGGGCGGTGCAGCTTCATTCCCGGAGCCTGGGAGAACTGATACTACCCCAGCCCCCGACTCACAAGCAGGATCTACGCCAGCGGGGTCCACCCCTAATCCTGCGGCAGCTGGCTCACCACCACCCCCGCTGAATCCCTTTTTGCCCGGCGCAGCTGGAGGCAATCCGCTTGCTGCGCTCTTCGGTGGACAGCCGCCTCGCGCGGGTGCGCCAGGTAGCATATACCCCTGACTGCCCTGCAGTTCCCATGGTGGTGCCAGTGCTAACATTTCAAGGGCTAGGAGCCTCACCAGGTCAAGCACCAGGTCAAGCACCAGGCAGTGGTGGCATTCCTCATGGCTTAGATCCAAACACTTTAAACTCTATCTTCGGAGCATTAGGCGGCGGTAGTGGTGGGCAACCAAGTGGCTCTACCGGTGGCCCCGCCAGCGGATCACCTAACCAACCTCTCCCACCTAACCACCCTCTTGCGGGCAACAACAACCCCCTCGCAATTCTCCTCGGTGCCAACGGGCCTTTGGGCGCTGCAGGAGCGCTGCGGGCTGCTCAAGCTCAAGCAGCAGCGGCTGCCCCGGTTGATAATAGGCCTCCAGAGGAGAGATATGCAGACCAACTGCGACAACTCAATGACATGGGCTTCTACGATTTCGACAGGAACGTTGCCGCACTGCGTAGGAGTGGTGGGAGCGTCCAGGGCGCGATTAATGAGTTGTTGGGCGGGTAGGCTTGGTATGTCAAAGGCGATGCTAGGCAAAGGTGGGAAAGGAGGGGTGGGGTGGTAGCTTTTCGGCTGCTGCTTTTTATATCTCTTTCTCGATATCCCCTTCTAAGTCTAGTGGGATGGCTATCAGAAAATGGAGTCCTTTTTTCGGTTTTCTTTTCTTCTTTCCCTCTCTCTATTTGTGCTCTTTGCTGATCTTCTCTTCTTTGTGTTTGGTGCTTGTTTTTCTCATTATATCTCATCTTCAACCCGTGATTGTCTTTTCCCATTATCTTCTCTTCCTCTCCCTCCCCTTCTCTTCTCCCTACTCGTTCTTTATTCGTAAAGAGTAGTAATTGAAGACTGGGTTTCCCCCTTTTCAGGTGGTTCACCGCAGGTTGGGATTGGTTGTAATACGGCAGGGTGCAGTAGGCGAGGGCTATGTTAGCAGGTCGGTGACCAGGTGGATAGATGACCGAATCTAGGCCTGATTTCGAGTGATTCGGCGTGAATGTTCTGGAGCGTGAGCGAAACAGCATTCTCATCGGTGGTGCTTGTGGGCCCAAACGGGCGGCGCACACTGCAAAATGCCCTTCAAAATAGCACCCCCACAATTCTGTCAAACCCCTCCCCTCCAGCACTAAAGCCGGCCATCTCTCTTACTGCCCTATCCTGTCCCCCATCCAGCGACCAGAGACCGAGGCGTTTTCGAAACGATGATTTTTCCATGCGGAGGTGAGTTATACTAGTGACTAAGTAAGGGCCATGTAACCTACAAACCGGCTTGGGCACGAGAATGTATTACTTTACAGAACTTTCCCTCCATTCCCTTTCCTTTACCAACTAACTATGGGTTGGTGTTTATAAAATACCCAAGTACCTACACACAGGCAGAAAACAGCCGCTTCTGCTCTCTAGTAGACAAATGCAGGAAAACTTGAAGGCAAGATCCAAGGGATAATGCCAAGACTACAGGACTAGAATTTACCTTGAGTATTGGCCTAATGCATGAGAGACATAGAGGAGAGGGGACTATTAGAAGTATAGGGAATTGTTTCAATCTTATACTATAAAATGATTAGAAAAGGGGGTTAAATAACTGGATTTCTGATCTACGGAAAACAGTAAGAGTAAGAGTACTCTATGCTTTCTCAAGTAAGGGAAACTTAATACCTAGAAAAAGTAGAAAATTATATAGATTCCAAAGTCTTATCAAGGAAACTGCTGTAAATTGCTTATTTAGATATATAGCCTCAATAATTTTTATATTACCGGTAATAGCAAGAAAAACAATATAAGTAAGTATTTTTAAAACTAAGCTTCTTTGAGCTACTAAGTTATTCAATAGAGAGTGTGAAAGTGTACACTCGCGTTTGAAAAGTCCTCGTAACATCCTCCGTCTCTCTTACACCTCCAGTGAAAGAAATAACAACAACAGTGACGTGTCACTTTTCGAGTTTTGGCCTATAGGAACCTTGGAATTTATCTCGCGATATTTTCAAGTCTTTATCTACCTTTGTCTTGTACCAAGGTATTTCCATCGATTCTAGTGATTATTTTATCACTTCCATCTACTTTTATCTTTACTTTTGCTTTCTATCACAACGAACAACTGTTAGAATGTCTCAGCGAAAGTCTACGAGTTTTTCGGCGGCCAAGGTTGCCAATTTTGGAGTTGTCATGGCGGAGATGGTTTTGGAGATGGGAGATTTGAGGAAGGAGGTGAAGAGGCTCCGACATCATGTTTCGGTGCTTTCCAAGAGGAATGACCGACTGGTGAAGGATGACAAGAGTAGGGAGGCGTCATTCATTGCAAGTGACGCTTCCCTTAGCAGCGATGATGAGGAGGTAGGAGAGGAAGAGGGGTCGAGGTTTAGGGTTGTACGGACGATGGTGGGAGAGGAGGTGAGGAAGAAGGCACATGGAGACGGAGTTCCGGCACCATGGTGCGAAGAGGAGGCTGAGGGATTTTGGAGGGAGGCTGAAGAGAAGGGGAGTTTTGGGGGGCGCACCAAGTGGAAGGTGGCGCAGTTGGATGTGGAGTCGAGTGTGGTGGCTGAGAGTGTGGCGGTGGCTGAGGAGGAGGAGGTGTCTGAGCCGGTGGTTAAGATGCCTTCTTATGAGAAGGGGGGTGAGAAGAGGAGAAGGGTTGGGGAGAGTATGGAGGACGAGGTGGAGACGCAGGAGGTGAGGGAGTTGGTTGCCCTGGTTGGTCCTAGGATCAGGTACGGGGGTTTAGTGAGGAGGGTGGAGGAGGTAGGAAGGTTTAAGAGAGCCGATCCGAGGTGTGCTGCCGGTGGTAGTTCCGACCATGCCCTCAGTGGAGTGTCCGGGGGGACGGACGCCTGGCGCCAAAGTCCAGGTGGGAGCGGGGGTTACCAGCTGAGGCCGAGGATTGGTGGGAGTACGTATAGAGGTTTTGGAGGAAGGGGTAGGGGGAGAGGAGTTCATTTTGGTTGATACCGTACGCATTGGGGTCAGCATCGCATTATGCTTATGTTTTCCCTGATGGGTGTACGAGGTAAAGTGGAGGAGAGTAGTGGTTTGAGGTGTTTGTTTTGGTTTTTTGTTTGAAATGTGGTTTGGGATTGGAGTGGAGGTGGCTGATCGTACCCATACCGGGGAGGCCTATATAACCGAGCTGCTAGAATGGTGAGGGGGTTGGATCCGGGTGTTGGTAAGACGGTTGGCTTATAAGACGACTAGGGCAAACAGACTTGATGCTATAAAAAGCCCTATAGTATTCTAGATAGTTGTTATATAGCTAATAAGAATCGAAAAGATTGATAAAAAAAAAAAAAAAAAAAAAGTCCTTGTAACCACACAAGTGGCTGTGGCTGGGCTCTAACACGTGACAAGTACCACGCCTATAATCATATGTAGTCTTGGGTACTGGTCGCAGTGAGCAATAAATATCTATTAAACAATAATGCCCATAATCCAAATATACCACTTCTACCACCTCGTATGAGTTCTCATATTGGGCACTGTGGGAATTGTGAACTTTCAAATGCAGGGGTGCCATATTGCATGAGTTTACAAAGATGCGACCAGTTCCTAAGGCTACATCTAATTGTGGTGGTGATACATGGCACATGTTACAACCTAGCCACAGTCACCTGTGTGGTTACGAGGACTTTTCAAACGCGAGTGTAGTATTAGTTGAAATCTTAGCTTCTACTAATTTGTCTAATATACATCATTTAGATTCTTTATATTAAACCTTCCCATAACAGATATCATATAAAAATAATTTTCTAACTATCATAGGATCATACTCCAAAATTTCCTTATTCGAAAGAACTCTTTTCAATCGAAACTATTAGCAAGTTTAGCCCTTTCCTCATAAGAACTCCACACTTTTATACAAACCAGTGGGAAGTAAATCTCAAGATATTATTAGACTTCAATTATATTTATTATAATATGGATTCAATTTTAAAAGTACTGGCTTAGTATGATACAAGAGAAATTACAGTTGTGCTTTCTACCAGTACCGTATACCATTTTCTAGGGAGCGGAACAAACTATATTATGGTTGGTCCTTCGTGATGTGAATGAAGCGTCCGGATACTTTTAAAAATCTGCTGGTAGAGCTAGACCATGATACTAAGGAAGAAAGAAGAAAAAACTTTTCCTACAATTTGGTATCATTAATTACGATTAACTATGCCATTTTAACATCTACCTTTTATTATTATTATTATTTTTTAATGCCTGAAGCCGCTTGTTTTTAAGTTTTCGGAGCCACACCTGAGAGTGCCTGCCATGGATTTTCCTGTATTTTACAAATGGCCACGGTAAAAAAAAAAATTAAAAAAATGCAAAAGGGGAGTAAAGTTGTGAATGAGTACAAAATCAATACTTTCTAATGAATATGTATCATACGAGCACGCAGAATGTTTTAGTTCAAGATACCCTCTCTCTCCTCTCCCTAAACTGTCACGACAACCCCCACCAAGCCCGGAG
>Ga0307509_10001212_pt1 | contig 43898 bp, 46 predicted proteins | sample 10_EM_MG_FD_202245 | JGI IMG/M metagenome (GOLD analysis project Ga0307509, IMG submission 202245) | Populus trichocarpa ectomycorrhiza microbial communities from riparian zone in the Pacific Northwest, United States - 10_EM | ecosystem: Host-associated > Plants > Roots > Unclassified | place...
GGCGTTCAACCACCTGGCGGCGGGCGTCACGCAGAGCATCGTGGTCAGCTACGAGGTCAAGGATGCACAAGGCGCGACAGTGGCGCAGAGCGAGACGATCACCCTCACCGGCACCAACGACGCACCGACGGTCGCGGCGGCGCTGACCTCGGCGGCCGACGAAGGCAGCGGCGCCTTCAACGTGAACCTGCTGAGCGGCGCCAGCGATCTGGACGACGGCGAGACGGCCAGCCTGAGCGTGAGCAACGTGAGCTACACGGTGGATGGCGGCACGGCCAGCGGCACGGCACCGGCGGGCGTCAGCCTGAGCGGCCACACCCTGTCGGTCGATCCGGCCAACGCGGCGTTCAACCACCTGGCGGCGGGCGTCACGCAGAGCATCGTGGTCAGCTACGAGGTCAAGGATGCACAAGGCGCGACAGTGGCGCAGAGCGAGACGATCACCCTCACCGGCACCAACGACGCACCGGTGCTAAGCGGCACTCAGGCAACGCTGGCGACAGGTACCGAAAACGTCGCCTACACAGTGAGCGCAGCCGATTTGCTGCAAGGCTTCACCGACGTCGACGGCGATTCTCTCTCTCTATCGGTGCTCAGCGCCAACCACGGTACGGTGGTCAACAACGGCAACGGCACATTCACAATCACGCCCACGGCCAACTACAGCGGCCTGGAATCGCTGAGCTACAACGTGATCGACGGTCACGGCGGCAGCGTGGCCGGTAGCGAGAGCTTCACCCTCGCAGCGAGCAATGCCGCGCCAAACGACCTTGCCTTGACCATCACCGCCGTGCCGTCAGATACTGGCCTGCCCGGCAACACGACCTTCGGGCAATTCAGCGTTCCCGTGGGGGCCGACCCCGATGGCGGTGGCGCCTACACCTATAGCATGCTCTCGCTCAGCGTCACCGACCTCAGCGGGAACGTGCAAACGGATACGACGCCGGACCTTGCCGTATCGAGCAGCGGTGCGCTCAGTACCGGCAACGGCACCAACGCACTGCAAAGTGGCCGCATCTACGAAGCTGATATTCAGGTGGCGCAGGGCAGTACGACCTACCACGAAAGTTTCAGCATCATCACCGGCACCAACTCTGGCGAAACCATCGGTGCCATCGGTGGCACGGTGGTGACCAATGGCGACGACGTGATCTACGGTCTGCAAAGCGGGGGGGGCAACGGTGTCGACGTGATCCTGGCCGGCACGGGCAACGACACCGTCTTTGGCCAGGCGGGCAAGGACGAGATCCATGGTGGTGTCGGTAACGACGTACTCTACGGCGGGGGCGGCAATGACACCTTCGTCTTCGACACGGCGCTCAATGCGGCGACGAACGTGGACCTGATTGCCGATTTTGCCAGCGGTAGCGACAAAATCGGCCTATCCAACGCGAGCGGTTTGTTTGATCACATTGCCACTGGCACGCTAGCTCCGAGCGCGTTTGAGATCATTGGCGCGACGGCGGAGACGGCCGCCACGCGCATCCAGTACGATCCAAACACCGGTGCGCTTTTCTATGATGCGGATGGAAGCGGCGGGGGAGCGGCAGTCCAGTTTGCGACCTTAGGCAGCGCTTCGCACCCGACGATTGCTGCGACGGACTTTGTGATCGGTAACCCGCCTCCGGGTCCGTGATCGAGCGAGCTGCGCCGCCTACTTCAGCGCAGGCGGCGCAGCTCGGGAGCGCTTTGCGAATGATTGCCGGTGGAGGCGCCCGACGCTGAACCTAAGGTCAGACCTGGAAACGTCATGAACCCATTGTTGTATCTCCTTAAACGCCCGCTGCTCCACGTGGCGGGTCTTTCCTTCCTGGCTAACCTGCTGCTGCTCGCTCCGGCGATCTTCATGCTGCAGGTGTTCGACCGCGTCCTGTCCAGCCAGAGTGGCGACACGCTGCTGGTCCTGCTGTTCGGCGTCGCGATCGCGCTCATTCTGCTGCTCGCCTTCGACTATCTGCGCGGCCGGTTGCAGGGTGTGGCAGGCAATTTGGTCGCTGAGGCGCTGTCGCCGACCGTGGCGCGCATCTCGGTGGCGCAGGGCGCGCGGCGCAGCGGCCGGGCGCCGAGCGAGGGGATGCGCGATGTGGCGGCACTGCGCGCCTTGTTCTCGTCGCAGGGCCTGGTGGCGCTGTTCGATGCGCCGTGGGTGCTGGTCTATATCGCCGTGATCGCCCTGGCGCATCCAGCGCTCGGCCTGGCGGCGGCGGTGGCGGCGCTGCTGATGCTCGGCATTGCGCTGTTCAACGATTTCGTCACGCGGCGCGACATCGAAGCGCTGCAAAAGGCCGCCGCAGGGGCCACGCGTTATCTCGAGGCCTCGCTGCAAAATGCTGAGGTGGCGCAGACCCTGGGCATGACCGACGCCTTGCTCGCCCGCTGGCGGCGCCAGAATGCCGAGGTGACGGCCTTGCAGGGCGCCACCGCGCGCAAGTCGGTATTCTTCGCCGCCTTCACGCGCACCGTGCGGCAAGCGGTACAGGTGCTGATTCTGGCGCTCGGCGCCTGGCTCGTGATCAACGGCGAAGCGACGGCCGGCATCATGATCGCCACCACCACGCTGCTCGGCCGCGCGCTCGCGCCAGTCGAACAGGTGGTCGGCAACTGGCGGGTGCTGGCCGAGGGGCGTGCTGCCTTCCGCCGCCTGGCCGAACTGCTGGCGGCAGTCGATGCCGAAGCGCCGCGCATGGCTTTGCCGGCGCCGAGCGGTCGGCTGCACGCGCAGAATCTGGCGTTCCGTGCGCCGCAGGGCGAGCGCATGATCCTCGGCGGCGTTTCGCTGCAGCTCGAGCCCGGCGAGGCACTGGCCATCATCGGGCCGAGCGGCGCCGGCAAGAGCACGCTGGTGCGACTGCTGACCGGGGTCTGGAAGGCGAGCGCCGGAACGGTTCGTCTCGACCAGGCCGACCTCGCGCAATGGCCGCGCGAGGAAATCGGTCCGTACATCGGCTACGTGCCGCAGGACGTCGAATTGTTTCCCGGTACCGTGGCCGACAACATCGCTCGGCTCGGCGTGGCCGATCCGGCGCAGGTCGTGCTGGCGGCGCAACGCGCCCATGTGCATGAGATGATCCTGTCGCTGCCAGACGGATACGACACGCCGATCGATCCGGCCAGTGCGCTGCTCTCGCCCGGCCAGCGCCAGCGCATCGCCCTGGCCCGTGCGCTGTACGGCGACCCCAGGCTGCTCATTCTCGACGAACCCAATTCCAACCTTGACGGCGCCGGTGAAAACGCGCTGGCGGCGACCCTGCGCGACTTGCGCGGCAAGGTCACGATCGTCGTGGTGACGCATCGCAACACCCTGATCCAGCACATGGACAAGATGCTCGTGCTCGAAGGCGGGCGCACGCAGGACTACGGGCCGGCCGCCGACGTGCTGCGCGCCATGCAGCAGCGGCCGGCGGCAGCGCCGGATGCGGCCGGGGCGCGGGTGGTGGATATGACGCAGACAGTCCATCGCCCGGCGGCGGAGCACAACCGGGGAGCGGGCCATGAATAGCGCGGTGAATGTCGCGGGGAACATGCTGGACGATGCGGAGGCGCCGCTGCGCGAGCAGCAGGCCGAGGCACGCCGCCTGGCGCGTTCGGCGGCGCGGGTGCTCGCGTTCGGACTGGCGCCGGTGCTCGCCTGGATGATCCTGGCGCCCCTGTCTTCGGCGGTCGTGGCGACGGCCTTCGTCAAGGTCGATCTCGATCGCCGGCCGGTGCAGCATGCCGAGGGCGGCACGGTGCGCGAGGTGCTGGTGCGCGACGGCCAGCGCGTCAAGGAGGGCGAGCCGCTGCTGGTGCTTGGCGATGTCTCGGTCGATGCCGAGATGAATCGTTTGAGTTATCGCGTCGCCGCCTTGCGCGCGAGCATTGCCCGGCTCGAGGCCGAGCAGGCGCTGGCAGCGGCGATCGCCTGGCCGGCCGATCTGCTGCGCACGGCGGCGGGTGATCCGCGGGTCGACGAGCAGGTGGCCAAGGAAAAGGCGCTCTTTGCCGCGCGGTACCAGGCGCTGAGCGGGCAGACCGCCTTGCTGCGCGGGCAGCGCGAAATGGTGGTGCAGGAACGCGCCTCCCTGCGCCAGCAAATCATCCAGGCCGGCGAGTCGCTGCGCCACCAGAAGACCGAGCTCGATACCAATCGTAGACTGCAGAAGGAAGGCTACATCTCAATCACGCGTCTGACGCAGCTCGAAGCCACGGTGTCCGACTACGGCGTCAAGTTTGAGGAGAAACGATCCGATCTGGCGCGCGCTGAACAGCGTCTGTTCGATACCGATTTGCGCATCAAGGCGCTGGAAAGCGACTACCGGCAGCAGGCCAGCGACAAGCTCAAGGAGACCAATTCGAGCCTGTCGGAAATCGAGCAGGAACTGCGCAAGTCGAGCGATGCGTCAAAGCGGCAGGTGATCGTCGCACCGGCGTCCGGCGACGTGATGAACCTGAAGTTTACTTCGCCAGGCGCCGTGGTTGCGCCGCGCGAGCCGATCGCCGACATCGTACCGGCTGACCCGCGCTTGCTGGTCGAGGCGCACATCCGGACCGAGGACGTGAGCCGCGTGATGCAGGGCCAAGCCGCCGAAATCCGCTTCAGCGCGTTCAAGTACCGCACGACGCAACTGGTCGAGGGTAAGGTGTTCTACGTCTCGCCCGACCGCCTGCTCGACCGTGTCAGCAACCAGCCGTATTACGTGGCGATGGTCGAGGCCGATCCGGCTTCGCTGGCGCGCGCCGAGGACATCAAGCTGCTCGCCGGCATGCCAGCCGAGGTGTATATCAAGGGTGAGACGCGCACGCCGCTGCAATACCTCGTCGAGCCGGTCACGCAGGTGCTGCGCCACGCCGGCCGCGAGCGCTGAGGCCTGGCCTTACCCGGCGTTCGGAAAAGAAAAGGGCATCCGGAAGCGGATGCCCTTTCGACTCGGAACTTCGATAAGCGAGAAAAATCAGCCGGCGAAATTCTGCTCGGCAAAGCTCCAGTTGGCCAGGTTGGCGAGCACCGTTTCGACGAACTTCGGGCGCAGGTTGCGGTAGTCGATGTAGTAGGCGTGTTCCCACACGTCGACGCAGAGCAGGGCCTTGTCGCCGGTGGTCAGCGGGGTGCCGGCGGCGCCCATGTTGACGATGTCGACCGAACCGTCGGCCTTCTTCACCAGCCACGTCCAGCCCGAGCCGAAGTTGCCGACGGCGGAGGTCTGGAAGGCTTTCTTGAACTCGTCGAAGGAGCCCCACTTCGCGTTGATTGCCGCCGCCAAAGCGCCGGTCGGTGCACCGCCGCCGTTCGGCTTCAGGCAGTTCCAGAAGAAGCTGTGGTTCCACACCTGCGCGGCGTTGTTGTAGATGCCGCCGGCCGGGGCCTTCTTGACGATGGCTTCGAGGTCGAGGTTCTCGAACTCGGTGCCCTTGATCAGGTTGTTCAGGTTGGTCACGTAGGCCTGATGGTGCTTGGCGTAGTGGTATTCGAAGGTTTCCTGCGACATGTGCGGCGCGAGGGCGTCCATGGCGTACGGCAATGGGGGCAGTTTGTGTTCCATCTTGTTTTCTCCTGGCGGATTTCGAGCGGGTTGTTGGTATTCGGGCCGGTTGCCGGATCCCTTGATTCTATTCGGGGGCGGCACCGCTGGCAATCATGCCGTCGTCCTTGATGATCGAGTTTACCGTCGCATCAAGGCGGCCACGGTGCAAATGGACAGCGATCCGGCTGTCTGGTTCCAGCGAATTGCTGTCGCGCACAATTTTTCCCTGGCTGTCGATCACGACGCTGTAGCCGCGCGCCAGAACCGCCTTGGGGTTGAGGTGGGCGAGGCTGGCTTTGATGCGGGCGAGGTCGGCGGATTTGCCCTGCAGGGTTTTTTGCCATTCGCTGCGCAGTTTGGGACCCAGTGTATCGAGACGCCGGGCGTGGCTGGCGGTGTCCGGACGGGCGAGCAGCAGGCGCCGGGTCAGGCTGGCGAGTGCGCTGCGCCCGCGCGTGGCCGCTTGCGCCAGGCCGGCATCGAGGCGGCGCTGCAGGTTGACGAGATTGTCGCGCTGCTGGGCGAGGCGCTGCGCCGGATGTTGCAGGCGGCGTGCCAGCCAGTCGAGTTGCTGGCCGCGCTGGTTGAGCCCCTGCTCGACGTTGCGCCGCAGTGCAAACTGCAGATTGGCGAGGCGGGTCAGCAGCGCCGCCTGTTCCGGCGCCGCCAGTTCGGCGGCGGCAGTCGGCGTCGGCGCGCGCTGGTCGGCGGCGAAATCGGCGATCGTGAAGTCGGTTTCGTGGCCGACGCCGCTGATCACCGGGATGGCACAGGCGCGAATGGCGCGCGCGACGCCTTCGTCGTTGAAGGACCAGAGGTCTTCGATGCTGCCGCCGCCGCGGCAGACGATCAGGACATCGCATTCGTCGCGCTCGCTGGCCGTGCGGATGGTGCCGGCGATCTGTGCGGCGGCGCCGTCGCCCTGCACCGGGGTCGGGTAGAGCACGATGCCGGCCTGCGGCGCGCGCCGCCCGAGGGTGGTCAAGACGTCGCGCAGAGCGGCGGCCTGCAGCGAGGTGACGATGCCGATGCGGCGTGGGAAGGCCGGCAGCGGGCGCTTCGCCGCGCCGTCGAACAGTCCTTCGCGTTCGAGTTTTTCCTTCAGGCGCAGGAACTGTTCGTAGAGGTTGCCGACGCCGGCCCGGCGCGCCGCTTCGACGTTCAACTGAAAATCGCCGCGCGCCTCGTACAGCGTGACCAGTACGCGGGCCTCGATGTGCTGGCCGTTTTCGAGCCGCCAGCCCAAGATCTGCGCCCGGCTGCGGAACATCACGCAGCGCACCTGGGCGGCGGCGTCCTTCAGCGAAAAATAGACGTGGCCGGAACTGGCGTAGGTCAGGTTCGAGATTTCGCCTGACACCCAGCACAGCGGGAAGGACGCTTCGAGCCGTTCGCGGGCGAGCCGGTTGAGCATTGAAACGGGAATGACGGGGGCTGGCGCGGCAAGGCTCGCGCCGGAGAAAAGGCTTTCTGACATGCGCCAATTCTACATCCATGTCAAATCATGCACACCCCGCAAGCGTTTGCGGCCGTTTGCCGACGGAAACCCTGATGGCGTCAGGGTGTTGTTTTTAACGTGTTGATTTGTAATTGTTTTGTTTGTTGCCTTGTTTTTTGGCAATGCGAGAAAAACCCTTGCGGGGGCAAGACTTAGGGGGCTCGCCGGCGATCAATCCACAAAGTTATCCACAGATTTTGTGGATAAGCGTTGCCGCCTGCGGGAAGCAGGGGGCTTGCTGCTGGGGCCGGCGCAGGCTAAAGTTCCCGGCTGCAAAAAATCTTTAGGGAGAAAGCGTGTTTTCCATCATTCAGGCTGCCGGTTGGCCCATCTGGCCTTTGCTGTTCGCATCGATTATCGCCGTCGCCTTGATCATCGAGCGCCTGGTTGCGCTGCGTGGCGCCCGCGTCGCGCCCGCCGGGCTGTTGCAGCGCGTGGTGGCCGAATATCGGCAGAACGGCGCCAGCGAGGCCTCGATCGCCGCGCTCGAAGCGCAATCCCCGCTCGGTCGCGTGCTGGCCGCCGGCCTGCGCAACGTCGGCAGCTCGCGCGAAATCATGAAGGAGTCGATCGAGGAAACCGGCCGTGCGGTGTCGCACGATCTGGGCCGCTATCTGACGACGCTCGGCACGATCGCCTCGATCAGCCCGCTGATGGGCCTGTTCGGCACAGTGGTCGGCATGATCGAGATCTTCGGTTCGCAGGCGCCGACCGGAACCAATCCGATGCAACTGGCGCACGGCATTTCGGTGGCGCTCTACAACACCGGTTTCGGTCTGATCATCGCCATTCCAGGCATGATTTTCTGGCGCCATTTCCGCGCGCTGGTCGATAGCTTCGTGATCGAGATGGAGCAGCAGGCCGTGCGTCTGGTCGAACTCGTGCACGGCGAACGCAAGGCTTGAGGGGCGGACGATGAATTTCACTCGCGGTCAGGGGCGCGACGAGCCCGAGATCAACCTGATCCCGCTGATCGACGTGCTGCTGGTGATCATCATCTTCCTGATGCTGACCACCACCTACGCCAAGTTTTCCGGGCTGGAAATCAACCTGCCGACGGCAGACTCGAGCAAGCAGGCCGAGCAGCCCAATGAAATCAGCGTCGCGGTGACGGCGGCCGGCCAGGTGCTGGTCAACAAGGCGCCGCTCGCCAGCACCGACGTCGCGGCGATCAGCGAGGCCTTGCGCCGCGCTGCCGGCAGCGGCAAGGACCCGGTCATCGTGATCAATGCCGACGCCAAGGCCACGCACCAGAGCGTGGTCGACATCATGCAGGCGGCGCAAGCCGCGGGTTACCCCCACATCTCCTTCGCCACCCAGTCGCCGCGCTGATGGCTTCGAGCGGCGTCGTGCAAGGCCTGCCCCGGCTGTGGTACCGCCGCGGGCTGGCTGCGGCGCTCTGGCCCCTGTTGCCGCTTTCCTGGCTGTTCCGGTCGCTTTCCGCCTTGCGGCGAGCGCTCTTCCGCTGCGGCGTTTTGCGTTCGCAAGAGCTGCTGGTGCCGGTGATCGTCGTCGGCAACCTGACGGTGGGCGGCAGCGGCAAGACGCCGCTCGTCCTCTGGCTGGTCGCGCAACTGCGCACGCAGGGCTGGCGGCCGGGGATCATCAGTCATGGCTACGGTGGCAGTGTGCAGGGGGCGCACGCCGTTTTTGCGCATTCTGCCGCCGCCGAAATCGGCGACGAACCGCTGTTGCTGGCACGGCGGAGTGGCGTGCCGGTTTTCGTCGGGCGTGATCGAGTGGCGGCCGGGCAGGCGCTGCTGGCGGCGCATCCCGATTGCGATGTGATCGTCTCCGATGATGGCCTGCAGCACTATCGCTTGCGGCGTTCGGCGGAGATCGTCGTATTCGACGGGCGCGGCGCGGGCAACCGCCGTTTGCTGCCGGCCGGGCCGCTGCGCGAGCCGCTGGGGCGTCTTGCGGGCGTCACGGCGGTGGTCTGGAACGGTGCTGCGGAAAGGCAGACGGCACGCGCCGCGCAGGCCGTTCCGCAGTTCGCGATGCGCCTGCAGGGCCGGCGCTTTGTCGGGCTGACCGATCCGCAACGTGTCTGCGATGCCGACGCGTTGCGCGGCAAGCGGCTCTACGCGATGGCCGGCATCGGCGATCCGGCCCGTTTCTTTGCACAACTCAGCGCGCTGGGACTCGAATTCGAGGCCCGTCCGTTTCCCGATCATCATCGCTACAGCGCGGCCGATCTTGCCTTCGCACACGACGGCGTGCTGCTGATGACCGAGAAAGATGCGGTAAAATGCGCCGCAATCGCGACCGGGGAAGCGTGGGTGCTGCCGGTCGAAGCCGAGCTCGGCGCCGCTTCCGGGTCGCTCGCCGATCCCGGTCTGCTCGAAACAATTCTGGAGAAACTCAATGGACGCACGCTTGCTTGATATTCTGGTCTGCCCGGTCTGCAAGGCCAATCTCGAATACCGCAAGGCCGAGTCGGAGCTGGTCTGCAAGCCGTGCAAGCTGGCTTTCCCGGTGCGCGACGATATTCCGATTATGCTCGAGGAAGAAGCGCGCCAGCTCAAGGTCGACGAAGCCTGAACCGGCGGAGGCGCTGTGCAAGCCAAGGTTTCATTCAAGGTCGTGATCCCCGCGCGCTATGCATCGACGCGCCTGCCGGCCAAGCCGCTGCTCGATCTCGGCGGCAAGCCGATGGTCGTGCGGGTGGCCGAGCGTGCGCTCCTGTCGGGCGCCGAAGAGGTCTGGGTGGCGACCGATCATGCGGCCGTGCAGGCCGCCGCCGAGCAGCATGGCCTGTCGGTCCTGCTGACCCGCGCCGATCATCCGAGCGGCACCGATCGCCTGGCCGAGGTCGCCGAGCAGCGCGGCTGGGACGATGACGTGATCATCGTCAACGTGCAGGGCGACGAGCCGCTGATCGATCCGGCGTTGATTGCGCAAACCGCGCGCCAGCTGGCCGAGAGCGGCGCCGATATCGCGACCGTGGCGCATCCGATCGACGATGCCGCCGATTTTTTCAACCCGAATATCGTCAAGGTGGTGTGCACCGCAGCCGGCGACGCGCTGTATTTTTCGCGCGCGCCGATCCCCTACGCACGCGATCACTTTGCCCGCGAGGCGGGCGGCGAAACGCTGCCGGATGGCATGCCGGCTTATCGCCATGTCGGCCTCTATGCGTATCGCGCCCGCTTTCTGCACGCCTATGCCCGGCTGACGCCGTCGCCGCTCGAGGGTTTCGAAGCACTCGAGCAGTTGCGCGCCCTGTGGCACGGTTTCCGGATCAGCGTGGCGATTGCCGACCACCTGCCGGCGGCCGGCGTCGATACGCCGGAAGATGCCGAACGCATGCAGAAACGCTTCGCCGGGGCTTGAAAGGGTTTGACCGTATGGTCATTTGAATGTAATTTTCAGCCTGTACTAAAAACTTGGCTGAACAAGCAGAAGGCGAGCAAATCAGCGCCGGCAGCACAAGTACAGAAACGCAGGAAAACTGCTTTATTCGATTTTCTCCGAGGGTCAACATGAAAATGATTCTGCTGGGCGCACCTGGCGCCGGTAAGGGCACGCAAGCGCAATTCATCCGTGAAAAATACGGCATTCCACAGATCTCTACCGGCGACATGCTGCGTGCTGCGGTCAAGGCCGGGACTCCCCTCGGTATCGAAGCCAAAAAAGTGATGGATGCCGGTGGCCTGGTTTCTGATGACATCATCATTGGTCTGGTCAAGGATCGCCTGCTCCAGGACGACTGCAAATCGGGTTATCTGTTCGACGGTTTTCCGCGCACGATTCCGCAAGCCGAAGCCATGAAGGCGGCCGGCGTGGCGCTCGACTTCGTCCTCGAAATCGACGTCGCCGACTCCGAAATCGTCGAGCGCATGAGCGGTCGCCGCGCCCACGTGGCGTCCGGTCGCACCTACCACGTCAAGTTCAACCCACCGAAAGTGGCCGGCAAGGACGACGTGACCGGCGAAGATCTGATCCAGCGCGACGACGACAAGGAAGAAACCGTCAAGAAACGCCTGGAAATCTATCATTCGCAAACCAAGCCGCTGGTCGAGTACTACAGCAAGTGGTTTGCCACGGGCGATGCCAAGGCGCCGAAATGCCGCAAGATTGCCGGCGTCGGCAGTGTCGATGACATCAAGAAGGCTGCCTTCGAGGCGCTGAAGTAATCCGTTCGATGGCGGCGAATACGCCAATCAACGCTTTCTACGCCCAGTCGGGCGGCGTCACGGCGGTGATCAACACCTCCGCCTGTGGCGTCATCGAGACGGCGCGCCGCCTGTCGTTGAACAATCCGCAATCGATCGGCAAGGTCTTCGCCGGCCGCAACGGCATCATCGGCGCGCTGGCCGAAGACCTGATCGATACCAGCCTCGAATCCGACGCGGATATCGCTCGCCTGCGCCATACGCCGGGCGGCGCTTTCGGTTCGTGCCGCTACAAGCTGAAAAGCCTCGACGAGCATCGCGCGCAGTACGAACGCCTGATCGAGGTGTTTCGCGCGCACGACATCGGCTACTTCTTCTACAACGGCGGCAACGATTCCATGGATACCGCGTGGAAGGTGTCGCAATTGTCGGAGAAGCTCGGCTATCCGCTGGTCTGTGTCGGGATTCCGAAAACGGTCGATAACGATCTGCCGCACACGGACTCCTGCCCGGGCTTCGGCTCGGTCGCCAAGTACGTCGCGACATCGATGCGCGAGGCCGGTTACGACGTCGCCTCGATGGCGAAAACCTCGACCAAGATTTTCGTTCTCGAAGTGATGGGCCGCCATGCCGGCTGGATCACCGCTGCCTGCGGGCTGGCCAGCGAAGCGGAGGGCGAGCCGCCGCACATCCTGCTGCTGCCCGAAGTGCCCTTCGACGAGGCGCGCTTCCTGGCGCGCGTCCAGGAGTGCGTCGATCGCTACGACTACTGCACGATCGCCGTCTCCGAGGGGCTGCACGATGCGGCCGGCAACTTTCTCTCCGACATGGGCAGCAAGGACGCCTTCGGTCACTCGCAGCTGGGCGGCGTCGGCCAGATTGTCGCGCAGCTGATCAAGGACAAGCTCGGCTACAAGTATCACTGGGCGCTGGCCGATTATCTGCAGCGCTCGGCGCGGCACATCGCCTCGAAAACCGATCTCGATCAGGCGTATGCGCTTGGTCAGGCCGCCGTCGAACTGGCCCTGGCGGGGCGCAACGCGGTGATGCCGGGCGTCGTTCGCCTGGCCGACGCACCCTATCGCTGGGAGATCGGCGTCGCCGAACTGAAGGACGTCGCCAACGTCGAGCGCAAGATGCCGCATGACTTCATCAGCAACGACGGGTTCCACATTACGGACAAATGCCGCGCCTATCTGGCGCCGTTGATCGGGGGCGAGGATTATCCGCCCTACCGCAACGGTCTGCCCGATTACGTGCGGCTGCAGAATGTTTCGGTGCCACGCAAGCTTGGAGAGTTCAAGATCTAGTCCGGCTGATGACATCGACGCTACCGCCCGCAGAGGCGGGGCAAAAAAGGTTTGTTTCACAATGTAGGGCAATTCGGCCCGGAGGACTTTTCCAAAGGGCCTGAGCAAACTTTTAGGGGAGGGTGTTCATGTCTGGAAGTCAAGGTCTTATGCTCGCACTGGTCGGAGCAGTGCTTGCGGTACTTTACGGCGCCGTAATGAGCAAGTGGATTCTATCGTTGCCGGCCGGCAACGCGCGCATGCAGGAAATCGCCAAGGCGATTCAGGAAGGCGCATCCGCATATCTCAACAAGCAGTACAAAACCATCGCCATCGTCGGCGTCGTGCTCTTCGTCATCATCTGGGTCGTGCTCGGCAAGCTGATGGCGATCGGCTTCCTGATCGGTGCCGTGCTCTCGGGCGCCACTGGTTTCATCGGCATGAACGTTTCGGTGCGCGCCAACGTGCGCACGGCCGAAGCGGCGCGCAGCGGCATCAGCGCCGCGCTCGATGTCGCCTTCAAGGGCGGCGCCATCACCGGCATGCTGGTCGTCGGTCTCGGCCTGCTTGGCGTAGCCGGTTACTACGCCGTGCTCAAGGGCATGGGGCTTGATTTCCAGCACTCGGTCGAGCCGCTGGTCGGCCTGGCCTTCGGCGGTTCGCTGATCTCGATCTTCGCGCGACTCGGTGGCGGCATCTTCACCAAGGGCGCTGATGTCGGCGCCGATCTGGTCGGCAAGGTCGAAGCCGGCATTCCCGAAGACGACCCGCGCAATCCGGCGGTGATCGCCGACAACGTCGGCGACAACGTCGGCGACTGCGCTGGCATGGCCGCCGACCTGTTCGAAACCTACGCCGTGACGGTGGTGGCGACGATGGTGCTCAGCGCGCTGATGCTCAAGGGCGTCGCCGGTGCGACTGATGCCGCGATCGTGTACCCGCTGGCACTCGGCGGCGTGTCGATCGTCGCATCGATCGTCGGCTGCTTCTTCGTCAAGGCCAATGATGGCGGCAAGATCATGAACGCGCTCTATCGCGGTCTGGCGGTAGCCGGCGCGCTGGCGCTGGTGGCTTTCTACCCGGTCACCAAGATGATGCTCGGCGACGGCTTCACGCTGGCTGACGGCACGCTGATTTCCTCGATGAGTATCTTTGGCGCGGCTGCGGTGGGCTTGGTGCTGACGGCAGCGCTGGTGTGGATTACCGAGTACTACACCGGTACCGACTTCGCGCCGGTGAAACACGTCGCATCCGCCTGTCAGACCGGTCACGCGACCAACATCATTGCCGGTATCGGCGTTTCGATGAAGGCTTGCGCGCTGCCGGTGCTGTCGGTTTGCGCCGCGATCTACGTCGCTTTCGCGCTGGCCGGCTTGTATGGCATCGCGATTGCCGCGACCTCGATGCTGTCGATGACCGGCATCATCGTTGCGTTGGACGCCTACGGTCCGATCACCGACAATGCCGGCGGCATCGCCGAAATGTCGGGTCTGCCGAAGGAAGTGCGCGACGTGACCGATCCGCTCGATGCCGTGGGCAACACGACCAAGGCGGTGACCAAGGGCTACGCCATCGGCTCAGCCGGTCTGGCCGCGCTGGTGCTCTTCGCCGACTACACGCACGCGCTGGAAACCAAGTTCGTCGGTGCGCACATGACGTTCGATCTGTCCGATCACATGGTGATCATCGGTCTCTTTATCGGCGGCCTGATTCCCTACTTGTTCGGCGCGATGGCCATGGAAGCGGTCGGTCGTGCCGCCGGTTCGGTGGTCGTCGAAGTGCGTCGTCAGTTCAAGGAAATCCCCGGCATCATGGAGGGCACGGCGAAGCCCGATTATTCGCAGGCGGTCGGCATGCTGACTACGGCGGCGATCAAGGAAATGATCGTTCCCTCGTTGTTGCCGGTGCTCGTGCCGGTGGTCATCGGTCTGCTGCTTGGGCCGAAGGCGCTCGGCGGTCTGTTGATGGGTACCATCGTCACCGGCCTCTTTGTCGCCATTTCGATGACGACCGGCGGCGGTGCGTGGGACAACGCCAAGAAGTACATCGAGGACGGCCATTTCGGCGGCAAGGGTTCCGACGCCCACAAGGCGGCGGTGACCGGCGATACCGTTGGCGATCCGTACAAGGATACGGCCGGTCCGGCGGTTAACCCGCTGATCAAGATCATCAACATCGTGGCGCTGATGATCGTGCCGCTGCTGACGCTTTGATTACCGGTAGTTGCTGAAATGAAACGGGGCAGCCTTGGCTGCCCCGTTTCATTTGGTGCTGCGCGTGCTCAGAGCTTGAGCATCGGGTTCAAGGTGTAAATGCCGGTCAGGTTGGCCTCGGCAAGAACGTGCCCGTGCATGGCATCGCGCACCTGTTGTCCGGTGAGCTTGCCGGCGATCGGGAGCTGCGCCACGTCGAGTGCGAAAACTGTAAACACGTAGCGGTGGCGAAGCTCGTCGTTCCATGGCGGGCAGGGGCCATCGTAGCCGTAGTAGTCGCCACGCATGTCGTTGTCGCCATCGAACCAGCCGGTGTAGTCGTTGATCCCCTGGCGCGCGCCGTGCGGCGCTGCCGGGCCGGCCTTGCCGCGCGGCGTGACGTCGCCGGAAAACTCGCCTTCCTTGATCTCGCGCAGGCTGGCCGGGAGATCGAGCAGCACCCAGTGGAAAAAGTCCACGCGCGGCAACGCTGCCGGCACGCTGCGATCTTCCTGATTGACGTCGTCGCCCTGGCTCGGCACGTCCGGGTCGCAGCAGATGACGGCGAAGGACTGCGTTGCCGCCGGCGCGTCGGTCCATGCCAAGTGCGGGTTGAGGTTCTTGCCGAGGCAAACACGGTGCGCCGGGTCGGGCGTGCAGAAAGTAAAATCGCCCGGGATCTTTTGTCCATCGCTGAAGCTGTTGCTGGTCAGTTTCATCGTAGCTCCTTCCTGGTTGATCATTCCGCTGCACGCTGCTTGAAGTCGCGCAGGCGGAAACCGCTTATCCACAGTGTAGCGAAATAGGTGGCGGCGCCAAGGCCGACAACGACCGAGAGGCGCAGCAGGCGTTCGAGCAGCCCCCAGCGCAGCCAGTCGGCCGTGTCGCCGGCGGCAAACCACAGCGTGATGCCCATCACCAGCATCGCCGCCGCGAGCTTGGCGTAGAAGATCGGCCAGCCGGGTTGGGGGGTGTAGATGTTGTGCCGGCGCAGGCCGCGATAGAGTAGTGCGGCATTGAGGCAGGCCGCCAGGCCGATCGACAGCGCCAGCCCGGCATGCTTGAGCCAGCCGATCAGCGCTAGGTTGAGGAGCTGGGTGACGAAGAGTGAAACCAGCGCAATCTTGACCGGCGTGCGCACGTTCTGCCGGGCGTAAAAGCCGGGTGCCAGCACCTTGACTAGAATCAGTCCGAGCAGTCCGACGCTGTAGGCAACCAGCGCGTCGCGCGTCTTGAATACGTCGTCGGCGGTGAACGCGCCCTGATGGAACAGGGTGGCGATCAGCGGCACGGCAATGATCGCCAGCGCCAGTGCCGCCGGTGCGGCGAGCAACAGGGTCAGGCGCAGCCCCCAGTCGAGCAGCCTCGAATACTCGTCGAATTTTTCGCCGGCGTGATACTTGGCCAGCGAGGGCAGGAGAATGGTGCCGAGCGCCGCGCCGAGCATGCCGGATGGGAACTCCATCAGGCGATCGGCGTAGTAAAGCCACGACACGCTGCCGGTGCCGAGAAAGGAGGCGAAGATGGTGTTGATCAGCAGGCTCACCTGCGCGACGGAGACGCCGAGCACGGCCGGGCCCATCAGCCGGAGGATGCGGCGTACGCCCTCGTCCTTCCAGTCGATCGAAAAACGCGGCAGCATGCCGATGCGCTTCAGGTGCGGCAGCTGGAACGCCAGTTGCAGCAGTCCGCCGAGGAACACCGCCCAGCCCAGCACCATGACCGGCGGCTCGAAATACGGCGCCGCCCAAAGCGCCATGCCGATCATCGCGATGTTGAGCAGCACCGGGGTGAAGGCCGGCACGGCAAAACGGCTCCAGGTGTTGAGGATGCCGCCGGACAGTGCGACGAGCGACATGAACAGGATGTACGGGAAGGTGATCCGCGTCAGTTCGACGGTCAGTGCAAATTTGTCGGGGTTGGCGGCGAAACCCGGTGCCGAGATGTAAACCAGGAGCGGCGCCGCGGCCATGCCGAGCAGGGTGACGGCGAGCAGGGCGAGAAAGAGCAGGGTGGCGACGTGATCGACCAGGCGCTTCGTTTCCACCTCTCCCTGCTTGTTCTTGTATTCGCCGAGAATCGGGACGAAGGCTTGGGAAAAGGCGCCTTCGGCGAACAGCCGGCGCAGCAGGTTGGGTAGTTTAAAAGCGACGAAGAAGGCGTCGGTCATCATTCCGGCGCCGAAGGCCCGGGCAATGACGAAGTCACGCACGAAACCGAGTATGCGCGAAAGAAGCGTCATGCCGCTGACGGTGGCGAGGGCTTTGAGCAGATTCATCCAGGGGGCTTGGGGCGCGCACGAAAGCCGCCATCTTAGCCGCTTCGTCGCGTGAGGCAAACGATGGAGATGAATCTCTCTTTCTCAGGTGGCTTGCGTTGTTTTTTCGAGATCTGTATAATTGCGCGTTTTCGATTAACCCATTAGCTTTTTTAGGGACGAACATCCATGGCCAACAGCGCACAAGCACGCAAGCGTGCCCGCCAAGCCGTCAAACAACGTGCTCACAACGCAAGCCTGCGCTCCACTCTGCGCACGGCCGTCAAGCGTGTGCAAAAGGCGATTGTCGCTGGCGACAAGGCTGCCGCTCAGAGTATCTATCAAGAATCCGTTTCGGTACTTGATCGCATCGCTGACAAGAAAATCATCCACAAGAACAAGGCCTCGCGCCATAAGAGCCGCCTGTCGGCCCAGATCAAGGCACTCGCTGCCTGATTGTTTCTTGCTGGAAACAAGAACGGCGCCCAAGGGCGCCGTTTTTTATTGTCCGTTTGCATGGCTTGATTGCTTGGTTGGGGTCAGATTTTTCCGCCCTTGCCGTCGATCGGGCAAACGCCGTCGATGACCTGCAGGTTGTTGTCCTGCGCGAAGTTCAGGACGAAGCGATAGGCCATCGGTTCGACTTCGTAGAGTCGGCCGTCGACGAAAACGGCTTTCTCGCCGCTGTAGTCGCCCGGGCCGACGTAGGGCGAGTACTTCATTTTCTTTTCCGCGCCGAAAGCCGACAGAACGCCGCATAGCCGCTCGGCCCAGTCGCTGGGGCGGAATTTTTTTCCTTCGGTGGTCAGGCCGACGATGATGAAGGTGTTGTTCGACGAAATGCTCATGTCTCGGCGATATCTCGGCGGCATGCGCCGCGAATTGTTGTTGTCAGGCCCCTGCGTGGGCAGGCGAACCCCCGGATTCTAACAGAAAGGCCGACGCTTCGGCGGCTTGCAGTCTTGCGGGCGCTATTTGAGCCCCATCATGCGCGTCTTCCCTTACACCGGCCTTGCAAAAAATCCGCTGCGCCTTGCGTTCTGACAACTTGCTGCATATAGTCGATATATCTTGTTGATCCAAAGGTGTTTTGATGCAAATTCCAGTGAGTGCGAAATATGGATTCCGCATTCGGACGCGCAGTGGATCGGTGGTCGATAATCTCTTGATCTTCGGCAGGGACGAACCGGATGCCGAGCGCAAGCTGCGCCAGATTTATCTGGGTTGTGAAATTCTCGAGGCGAAGCGGATGGTAATACAGGCGCCACGCAGCGGTCCGGTGACTTACGAGGATGTGGTCGATCTCATCTCCGGGCCCGACGCGCCGAAAGAGTCGTAGCGCTTGATGGCTGAGGTGGGTTACAGGAAGCCGCCCAGCTTCAGTTCGCGATAGAGCGCAGCATAGTCCCGGGCGCCGACGCTTGCAGCGTTGTGGCTGAACACGTCGCGGTTCTGCGACGGGCTTTCGGCGATCGCCACGTTTTCCGAAATCACGGTTTCACACACTTCGCTGCCGTAGCGCGAGCGCAGCCGGTTCTGCACGTCGTCGCTCATCTTCCGTCGCCGGTCGTAACGCGTCAGCAGGTAGCGACGCTCGACGCGGCGTTTGAGTACCGGTTCGAGAATCGCCAGCGTGCGCGTCATGTGCTCGGCCGCCTGCAAGGACAGGTAATCGGTCGAAATCGGGACGAGTAGGAGATCGCAGGCGAAGATGGCGTTGAGCGCCAGTACGCCGATGTAGGGGCAGCAGTCGATCAGCGTGTTTCCGGCAGCGTTGCCGGGTATCGCGGCATCGATCGCGTCGAGTCCGCTGCGCAGTTTGTTGAGAATCGCCGGCCCTTTGCCGAAGATCGAGTCGACCTTGATCAGCTGCTGATGCGAGGGAACGAGCCGGCCGATTCCCTCCCAGGGTACGGCCAGCTCATCCAGTCCGCACATGTCCTGATAGAAGCCGAATAGGCTGTGCCCGGCATCGCGCGGCGTGGGGCCGTGGATGCCGGAGAGGTGGCACTGCGGATCGAGGTCGAGCAGGAGGGGGTGGCCGCCGCCACGAACCGTGGCGGCCGCGAGGTTCAGCGTCGTCGTGGTCTTGCCGACGCCACCTTTTTGGTTGAATACAGCGATTCGCATGGCGCATTGTAACGTGTTGGGAGACTCCCGCGCGCTGTGCGTGCTTATATACAAGGCGCCGGTTTTCCCTTAATATTCCACCCCTTGCATGGCCGGCGGCGCAAGCCTTTCAGGCCTGCTCTGCAAGCGTGCAAGTGCGTGAATATTCCGGCGGCGCAAGCCGCCGTTTCAGTTTCAGAGCCTCCACAAGGGGTAGTTTATGTCTCACCTGATGAATACCTACGCCCGCTTACCCGTCGCCTTCAGTCATGGCGAGGGGAGCTGGATCACCGATACCGAGGGCAAGCGCTATCTCGACGCATTGTCGGGGATTGCCGTGTCCACCCTCGGGCACAACCACCCGGCATTGGTCGCGGCGATTGCCGCGCAGGCCGGGCGCGTGCTGCACACCTCGAATCTCTACCGGATTCCGCAGCAGGAGCAACTCGCCGACAAGCTGACGGCACTCGCCGGCATGGACGAAGTGTTCTTCTGCAACTCCGGTTGCGAAGCCAACGAGGCGGCGATCAAGCTGGCGCGCTTTTTCGGCCACCAGAACGGGATCGACAGCCCGGCGATCATCGTCATGGAAAAGGCCTTTCACGGCCGCACCATGGCGACGCTCTCGGCAACCGGCAACCGCAAGGCGCAGGCCGGCTTCGAGCCGCTCGTCTCCGGTTTCGTGCGCGTGCCGTACAACGATCTCGAGGCGGTCCGTGCGATCGCCGAACACAACAAGAACGTCGTCGCCGTGATGCTCGAAATCGTCCAGGGCGAGGGCGGCATCAATATCGCCGATCTCGAATTCCAGCGCGGCTTGCGCGCCTTCTGCGACGAGCAGGGCTGGTTGCTGCTGTGCGACGAAGTACAGTGCGGCATGGGGCGGACCGGCACCTGGTTCGGTTTTCAGCACGCCGGCATCGTTCCCGACGTGGCGACGCTGGCCAAGGGCCTCGGCAGCGGCGTGCCGATCGGCGCCTGCATTACGGCCGGCAAGGCGGCTGGCCTGTTCTCGCCGGGCAACCACGGTTCGACCTTCGGCGGCAATCAGCTGGCGACGACGGCCGCGTTGACGACCCTCGATGTCATCGAGAAGGATAACTTGCGCGCCAACGCCGTCGCCGTCGGTCAGCTGATTCGTGATGGTCTCGCCGAGGCGCTGGTCGGTGCCGTGGGCGTTGTCGAGATACGCGGCCAGGGCCTGATGATCGGCATCGAACTCGACCGTCCCTGCGGCGAGCTGGTGACGCGCGGCCTCGACGCCGGCCTGCTGATCAACGTGACCGCCGACAAGGTCGTGCGCCTGTTGCCGGCGCTGACTTTCAGCGCCGACGAAGGTCGCGAGCTGGTGAACCGCCTGTCGGCGCTGATCCGCGATTTCCTCGCGGCCTGAAGGAGTGCCTATGGCCCCGGTTAAACACTTTCTGCAGTTCAAGGATTTCACGCGCGACGAGTTCGACTACCTGTTCGAGCGTTCGCGCTGGATCAAGCAGCAGTTCAAGGCTTACCAGCAGTACTGGCCGCTCTCCGACCGCACGCTGGTGATGATCTTCGAGAAGGCCAGCACGCGCACGCGCCTGTCCTTCGAGGCCGGCATGCAGCAGCTCGGCGGTTCCGCGATCTACCTCAATACGCGCGATTCGCAACTCGGGCGCGGCGAGCCGGTCGAAGATGCGGCGCAGGTGATTTCGCGCATGAGCGACGTGGTGATGATCCGCACTTTCGAGCAGGAGATCATCGAGCGCTTCGCAGCCAACTCGCGCGTGCCGGTGATCAACGGCCTGACCAACGAATACCATCCGTGCCAGATCATGGCCGACATCTTCACCTTCATCGAGCAACGCGGTTCGATCCAGGGCAAGACGGTGGCCTGGATCGGCGATTCGAACAACGTCTGCAATACCTGGCTGCAGGCCGCCGAGGTGCTCGATTTCAATGTCCACGTGTCGACGCCGCCGGGCTACGAAGTCGAAGCCGAGCGTGCCGGACTGTACGGCAACGACCACTTCGAGCAGTTCGCGGACCCGATGGAAGCGGCCAAAGGCGCCGATCTGGTGACCACCGACGTGTGGACCTCGATGGGCTTTGAGGCCGAGAACGAGGAGCGCATGCGCGACTTCGCCGACTGGCAGGTCGACGCCGAGATGATGCGCGTCGCGCGTCCGGACGCCGTGTTCATGCACTGCCTGCCGGCGCATCGCGGCGAGGAAGTGTCCGCCGAGGTCATCGACGGTGCGCAGAGCGTCGTCTGGGAAGAGGCGGAGAACCGCCTGCACGTACAAAAAGCGCTGATGGAGTATCTGCTCCTCGGCCGCGTCAACGTTTAATCTTTGCTGGGAACTACGATGAGCGACATCAAGAAAGCAGTGCTGGCCTACTCGGGCGGTCTCGATACCTCCGTCATCCTGAAGTGGCTGCAGGACACCTATCAGTGCGAAGTTGTCACTTTTACCGCCGACCTCGGCCAGGGCGAAGAGCTCGAGCCGGCGCGCGCCAAGGCGCTGCAGTTCGGCATCAAACCGGAAAACATCTTCATCGACGACCTGCGCGAAGAATTCGTGCGCGACTTCGTCTTCCCGATGTTCCGTGCCAACACCGTCTATGAAGGCGAATACCTGCTCGGCACGTCGATCGCGCGGCCGCTGATCGCCAAGCGCCTGGTCGACATCACCAATCTGACCAATTCCGACGCCATCTCGCACGGCGCCACCGGCAAGGGCAACGACCAGGTGCGTTTCGAGCTCGGCGCCTACGCGCTCAAGCCCGGCATCAAGGTCATCGCCCCGTGGCGCGAATGGGATCTGCTGTCGCGCGAGAAGCTGCTCGCCTACGCCGAGCAGCACGGCATCCCGGTCGAGATGAAGCACAAGGCTGGCGGCTCGCCGTACTCGATGGACGCCAACCTGCTGCACATCAGCTACGAGGGCCGCCACCTCGAAAACCCAGCAGCCGAAGCCGAAGAGTCGATGTGGCGCTGGACCGTGTCGCCGGAAGCGGCGCCGGACAAGGCCGAATACCTCGACCTCGAATTCGAGAAGGGCGACCTCGTCTCGATCAACGGCCAGCGCATGGCCGCGCACGAACTGCTCGCCGCGCTCAACCAGACCGGCGGCCAGCACGGCATCGGTCGTCTCGATCTCGTCGAGAACCGCTACGTCGGCATGAAGTCGCGCGGCTGCTACGAAACCCCCGGTGGCACGATCCTGCTGCGCGCGCACCGCGCCATCGAGTCGATCACGCTCGACCGCGAAGTCGCGCACCTCAAGGACGACCTGATGCCGCGCTACGCCAGCCTGATCTACAACGGCTACTGGTGGAGCCCCGAGCGGCGCACGCTGCAGACGCTGATCGACCAGACGCAGCAGTCGGTCAACGGCTGGGTGCGCCTCAAGCTCTACAAGGGCAACGTGATCGTCGTCGGCCGCGATTCGAAGACCGATTCGCTGTTCGACTCAACCATCGCCACCTTCGAGGACGACGCCGGCGCCTACGACCAGAAGGATGCGGGCGGCTTCATCAAGCTCAACGCGCTGCGTATGCGCATCGCCGCCAATCTGGCCGGCCGCAAGGGCTAACAAGGAAAAATCGCGTCGATGTTTGGACTGACTGAAGAGCAGATCGCGGATTTCGGCATGACCTTCGGGGTCGGTGCCTTCATGCTCTTCATGCTCTTCATCATCGGCGAGATTGCGTGGAAAGCGAAGGCGGGCAAGACCGGCACGATTGTGCTGTTCTTCGTGCTGGCCTTCGGCATGCTCGGCTTTATCGCCAAAGCCGTGATTCAAAAAATATGGGGAATCTGAAAATGTCGCAATTTGAAAATGTCAGCGTCGTCAAGCAGGCCAACGTCTACTTCGACGGCAAGTGCGTCAGCCACACCGTCCAGTTCGCCGACGGCACGAAAAAGAGCGTCGGCGTGATCCTGCCGGCGTCGCTGGTTTTCAATACCGGCGTGCCGGAAATCATGGAAGGCGTCGCTGGCTCGTGCCGCGTCCGCCTGAAAGGCGAGAGCGAGTGGACGACCTACGGCGCCGGCCAGTCCTTCAACGTGCCGGGCAATTCGTCGTTCGAGATCGAAGTGGCCGCCGGCGACGCCTACCACTACGTTTGTCATTTCGGTTAAGCGGAGGCACTGATGCCATCTTTCGATTTTTCTTCAGAAGTGGACATGGTGGCGCTGAAGAATGCCATCGACTCAGCGGGCAAGAAAATCATCGGCCGTCACGACTTCAAGGGCACCAGCGCCAAGGTCGAGCTGAACGAAAAAGACAAGGTCATCACGCTGTTCGCTGATTCGGATTTTCAGCTCAACCAGATCAAGGACATTCTTTTCCCCGAGATGGAGAAGAAGGAACCTGACTGCACCAAGCGCCTCGATTCGCAGGCCGTGCAGAAGGTCTCCGGCGACAAGGTCAAGCAGGATCTGAAAATCAAGATCGGCATCGAGAGCGAGCTGGCGAAGAAAATCGTCAAGCTGCTCAAGGACTCGAAACTCAAGGTGCAGGCCGCCATTCAGGGCGAAGCGGTGCGCGTGACCGGCGCCAAGCGCGATGTTCTGCAGGAGGCGATTACCCTGATCAAGAAGTCGATCACCGATTTCCCGATCAAGTACGGGAATTTCCGCGACTGAACTTTTTACTGCGATCCCGATTCGTGCGCGGCGAACGGAGCTGCTGGCCGTCGCGAACGATTTCCGGACGAACGATATAAATTGTCGTCTTCTTTTCCTGAGCCCTTCGTCAAACGTCGTGGCGCAGATTGTTCCGGGAAACCGGCGTTCCTGCTGGCGGTCCCGTTAACTTTCTGAAGCTATGCCCGAATCCTCCGCATCCCCCATTCTTTCCTACACCGCCGAAGACGTCGCGCAATGGCTTGGCGCGCACGAGGTGGCCAAGGCGCAGTCGTATCTGCCCCGGGTCCGCGATCTGGAAATCGGCACCGCGTCGATCACGGCGCTGGTCTCCGGGTCGGCGCGCGACGCTTACCGTTCGACGATCAATTTCGTCCAGGTCGGGCGTGGCTGGTCCACACTCAGCCGTTGCACCTGTCCGGTCGGTAGCCAGTGCAAGCACGTCGCGGCGACCTTGCTGAAAGCCATCGCGCAGCGTCCGCAGGAAGACCGGGTCAGCCTCGGCGTGCTGTCCTGGGTGGAAGAGTTGCGCCGCGTCTCGGTGGCGGTCACCAAGAAGAAGAGTCGGCCGGCCGTCAACAGGCACCAGCTTTTCTATCTACTGCACTGGACACCGGATGCGCGCGGTTTTGGCGTCACGGTGCATAAGGGGCGCGAGCCCGACGCAGCGGAAGAATGGTGGGCCATCGACCGCGCGCTGATCAAACCGCCGCAGTTCGTGACAGAAGAAGATCTCGGCATTCTGCGTTTGCTGTGGGCCGATCGCACCTACGAAACCGGTTTGCGCGCCTTCGGCCTCGGCCCCCGGCACGGCAACGAGGTGCTGCAGCGCATGGCGCAAAGCGGCCGCCTCTGTCCGGCCGACGACCCGTCGCCCTTGCACCTTGCCGAAGCGCGCCCGGCCAGCGTCGTCTGGCAGGTCGATGCCAACGGCCGGCAGATTCCCTTCCTGCGGCCGGAACCGGCGGTCGACCTGGTCATCCCCTTGCAGCGCCCGTGGTACGTCGATCTCGACGAAGGGTTGATCGGACCGCTCGACGTGGTCGGCAACCCGGCGGTGATCGCCCGCCTGTTCTCGCTGCCGCCGCTCTCGGCCAAGGAAGCGGCGCTGGTCGCCGAAGCGCTGAGCGAACTGGCGCCCGAGTTGCCGACGCCGGCCGAAGATGCGAGCGCCCGTTTGCGCTGCGTCGAAACCGGCGTGGTGCCGGTGCTGCGCCTGCTCTCCCTGCCGATCCACGGCAACCGGAATTGGCGGGATTACGGCGCCAGTTACAGCGACGAATATTTCGATCTCGCCTTGCCGGTTTTTCGCTATGCCGATGCCGAGATCAAGCCGGGCGATGTGCGCGAGTTTTCCACGCTGCCCGGCGGCGAAACGGTGCGCGTCGTGCGGCAAAGCGAGCGCGAAACGGCGCTTCTCGAGCAACTGGCCAGCTGCGGCCTGCTGCGCGTTCCCGCCTATGCGCTGCATACCTTCGGCCCGCCGCCGGATTGCGCCTATGGCCTGGCCAACGAAGCGGCCTGGGGCGGCTTCATGCACGACGCGCTGCCGCAGTTGCGCGCGGCCGGCTGGCAGGTCGAAATCTCGGACGATTTTCGCCATCACGTTCTCGAGGTCGAGGCCTGGGAGGCCGACCTGCACGAATCCGAGCACGGCTGGTTCAACCTCGACATGGGCATCATCGTCGAAGGCGCCCGCCTGCCGCTGGCGCCGCTGCTCGCCGCCTTGTTCCGGCGCGATGCGCGCTGGCTCGATACCACCGTGCTCGACCGCATTGCCGACGACGAACTGATCGAGCTCCGCACGCCGGCCAACCAGCGCATTCGCGTTCCCGCCGGACGCCTGAAGCCGCTGGCCGCGACGCTGATCGACCTGTTCGACGGTTTCGTCGGCGGCGATACGCTGCGCCTCTCGCGCTTCGATGCGCCGCGTCTGGCCGAATTGACCGACACCAGCCGCTGGCAGTTCAAGGGCCAGGGCGACGTGCTGGCGCTCGCCGACCAATTGCGGGCGGCTCAGGGGATCACCCACATCGACCCGCCGAAGGGGCTCGGCCTGGAGTTGCGCCCCTATCAGAAGGAAGGGCTGGCCTGGCTGCAATTCCTGCGCGAACAGAAGCTGTCCGGCATTCTGGCCGACGACATGGGCCTCGGTAAAACGGCGCAGACGCTGGCCCACCTGCTGCTCGAAAAGGAGGCCGGACGTCTCGACCGGCCGGCGCTGATCGTCCTGCCGACTTCGCTGATCTTCAACTGGAAAAACGAGGCGGCGCGTTTTGCCCCCGATCTTTCCGTGCTCTCGCTGCACGGTCCCGAGCGCAAGAGCCGCTTCGGCGAAATCACGCAGCACGACGTGGTGCTGACCACCTATCCCTTGCTCTGGCGCGATGCCGGCGAATTGACCAAGCACAGCTACCATCTGCTCATTCTCGACGAGGCGCAAACCGTCAAAAATGCCCGCAGCCAGGGGGCCGAAGCGGTGCGCAAGATCGACGCGCGGCATCGTCTGTGCCTGACCGGCACGCCGCTCGAAAACCACCTGGGCGAGCTGTGGAGCCAGTTCGATTTTCTCCTGCCCGGCTTCCTCGGCGACAGTAATACCTTTACCAAATACTGGCGGACGCCGATCGAAAAACAGGGCGACTCGCTGCGCCGCGGGCTGCTGGCCCGGCGTATCCGCCCCTTCATCCTGCGCCGCAAGAAAGAAGAAGTGGCGCGTGAACTGCCGCCGAAAACGATCATCGTGCGCACCGTCGAACTCGAAGGCAGCCAGCGCGACCTGTACGAAACCGTGCGTGCCGCGATGGACGAGAAGGTGCGCGAGGAAATCGCCAGCAAGGGGTTCAGCCGCAGCCAGATCGTCATTCTCGACGCGCTGCTCAAGCTGCGCCAGGTCTGTTGCGACCCACGTCTGGTCAAGGCCGTGTCGGCGCAGAAGGTCAAGCAGCGCGCCAAGCTCGATCTCCTGATGACGATGCTGCCGGAGCAGGTCGAGGAGGGGCGGCGAATTCTGCTGTTTTCGCAATTCACCAGCATGCTGGCGCTGATCGAGACAGAACTGAAGGCTGCCGGTCTCGACTACGTCATTCTGAGCGGTGACACCACCGACCGTGAAACACCGGTGCGCCGCTTCCAGGCCGGCGAAGTGCCGATTTTCCTGATCAGCCTGAAAGCTGGTGGCGTCGGACTCAATCTGACCGCCGCCGACACCGTCATCCACTACGATCCGTGGTGGAATCCGGCGGTCGAAAATCAGGCCACCGACCGCGCGCACCGCCTCGGGCAGGACAAGCCGGTGTTCGTCTATAAGCTGATCGTCGCCGGCAGCATCGAGGAAAAGATCCTCGCGTTGCAGGAACGCAAGGCGGAACTCGCCGCCGGCATCCTCTCCGAAGATCGAGGGATCGATATCAAGTTCGGCAGCGACGACATCGCCGCGCTGTTCGCGCCGCTGCCGGCCTGAGCCTGCGCCGCTGCCGGCGGCTGTCCACCCCGCGCGGTATCTTCCCGTGCACAAAAGGACAGCCCCGCATTCAATCGGTCACTCGTCTTTCGACTATTTCTTCCAGGATGCTGACCCTGGTTGAAACTGAACCGGCCATGCGGGGCCTAACAATACGACAAGCGGAAAGCGCGGGAGTTCAAACCGATGGCGGAAACGCGTTCGCTGGCGGGCATGCCGCTCCTCTCTGGCCGTTTCCCCCTGCAGAGTTGCTTGGCAGAGCTGGTTTTTTGGAAGCACGATGAACGACAAGAAAGCAGCGTGGCAGAGGACCTTCGTGGCCTTCGCCGGCCGCGGCATCCAGCGGCCCTCGGACATGATGCGCGTCAGCGAGTCCGAGGCGCGCAGTCTTCGTGCCGGCCTCGCCGCCCTCGATTGGCTGGCGCCGGTCTATACCGGGACGGGCCGGCATGCCGGCTACACGGTGCGCAATGCCGCCAACACGTATTCGACCGCGCTTTTTTACGCCGGCGCCATCGTCGGCTTCTATGCCGGCTCCAGTCTCTGGATCGCGCGGGGCCACCGCAAGCTCGGCCTGTCCACCCCGCTCATCCTGGCGGCTGCCGGGCAGCGCGGCGGCAGTATCCTGCCGCCCGGCACCGTGTTGCAGGGCTACACTCCGGCCGGCGTTGCCGCCCATCGCGCGGCGCACAGCCACGCGGTGCTCCTCGCACAGGCAGAAGGCCTCGCGGTACCGGTAGCGGTTCTCATGGAACTGGAGGCTGACGAGAGCCGGCTCCGGCCTCCGGCTGTACCCTGCGCTTGTCCGGCGCCTACTCGTGTTTCCAGTCGCTCGCGCGGCGCCGTTCCGGATGCAGAAAAACCCGCACCGCCACCTCCGGGGGGACGCCTGCTGCATTCATAAGCCTGGCGCCGGATTGAATATTGACCAGCAAAGCCGTCGCCAGTCCTTTATTCACCGCAACCGCCGTTCTTGTATCGACACGACCATTATTCATCATTTACTCCACCATCCGCCCGCCATCCTGCACAAGGGCTGAACGGCTTGGGAACGGGTGAATATGCTCAACCCCGTTTCTTTGACGCCAGCGCTCCAGGGATTGTTCCCGGAGGATCGAGTCGCTTTCACGCCGGCCGCATCGAACAGCCTGTTGATCTTGATCCGGGCTTGAGCTTCCTTGGCGGCCATGTTTTTGTCTTCTCGCCGGTGCTCAGTGTCGCAGCCCGGCGATCCAGGTCGCGTAGAGCGCATCGGCGAGCTTGCGCATGGCGGCCAGGCGCGCCGGCGTTTGCGCCTGCATCGCCGCGGGCGTCTGTATCGACGGCGGCAGCGCGTCGATCCCGGCGACTTCCTCGGGCCAGCTGGCGCACCATTCGCCGATCATCTCCGGCGTCATCTCGACGTGGCACTGCATGCCGAGGTGCGGGCCGAGCGCGAACGCCTGGTTGGCGCAGTAGTCGTTGGCGAGGATGCGCGTCGCACCGGGCGGGATGCTGAAGGTTTCGCCGTGCCACTGGAAGACCGTGAGTTCATCACTCTCCGCTTCGCCGCCGAGCCAGTGCCGCGCGACGGCGTTGTCTTCGGCGCGGGCGCCGCTCCAGCCGATTTCCTTCAGCGGATTGCGCGTGATGCTGCCGCCGAGCGCCTTGCTGATCAGCTGTCCGCCGAGGCAGTGGCCGATCACCGGGATGTCCTGCGCCGCGGCGTCGCGAATCAGCGCGCATTCCTCGGTGATCCACGGCAGCGGGTCGTTGACGCTCATCGGGCCGCCCATGAAGCAGAGCCCCGAGAACGCATCGGCGCGTGGCGGAACCGCTTCGCCGCGGTCGATGGCGATCAGCTGGAATGGAATCGATTGCGCTTCGAGGAATGTGGCAAAATAAGCGGCTCCCTCGACGGCGGTGTGACGAAAAATGGCGACCGGTTTCATGATGAATGAATGGTTTGGAGAAAAGGCCGATTTTACGCGCACTGCGCTGCTCTGCCTATGCGCAGCCCTCAGCAGCACGCTGCACGCCGCCGATGTCGGGCTGGCCGGCCTCTTTCCCGGCAAGGCCTTGCTGACCATCAACGGCGGCCCGCCGCGCATCGTGGCGGTGGGCGTGAAGACCGACGAAGGCGTCAAGGTGCTGTCGATCGACGGGGAAACGGCGGCCGTCGAAATCGACGGCAAGAAGCGTGTCCTGCGCGTCGGCCAGAACGTCGCCGCACAGTCGTCCGGGAACGGGTCATCGACGGCCGTGCTGACGGCCGACGGGCGCGGGCAGTTTCTGACCACCGGCAATATCAACGGCAGGAGTGCACGCTTTCTGGTCGATACCGGGGCGTCGCTAGTCGCGCTAGGCGCCAGTGATGCGCGCCGGCTGGGTATCGACCCGAGTAAAGGGCAACAGGGAGTCGCCAATACTGCCAACGGTCAGACCGCTATTTCTCTTGTCAAACTGGATGTCGTCAGGGTTGGCGATATTGTGTTGCACAATGTTGACGCCGCAGTGCATCAACAAGACATGCCATTCGCACTGCTCGGCATGAGTTTTTTAAACCGTATGGAAATGCAGCGTAATGGCGATACCATGACGCTGAAAAAACGTTACTAGGAGATCCGCCATGCCCCACCGCGACGATGAAATCACGATGTTGCGCCGCGAGCTTGAAATGCTGATGGGCGAGCGGCAGACGCTGTTGCAGGTCGCCGGCGCCAGCGCCGCGCTGATCGCCAGTCTGGACAGCAAGCACCTGCCGATCGGCGCCGTCGAATCGGCCGACATGCTGGCGACCACGATCAATGCCCTGTCCGAAGAGACGCTGCAGGATGCGCTCAACGCCGTGCGCGCCGAGATCGAGGAGGAAGAGGAAGCTGGTGCCGGCAAGTAAACCGTTCGACAGTGCCCGTAGCGGCGGCATCGACCTCGAGCGCTTGCGCGAGGTGCTGCACGCCGAGCCTTCCCAGACCTCCTTCGTCCTCGAGGACGGCGTCGGCGAAGAGACGCTGACGCCGGCGTCGGTTCTTTTCCCGATCGTGCTGCGCCCCGGCGAGCCGACCGTCCTGCTCACCCAGCGCACCGCCCATCTGCGCGATCACCCCGGGCAGATCAGTTTTCCCGGCGGCCGCGCCGAGCCGGAAGATGCCTCGCCGGCGCACACCGCGCTGCGCGAGGCCGAGGAAGAGGTCGGTCTGCTGCCGGCGCACATCGAGATTGCCGGCTATCTGCCCGAATACCGTACCAGCACGGGCTTCCGCGTCACGCCGGTGGTCGCCATGGTGACCCCGCCGTTCGATCTGCGCCCGGACCCGTTCGAGGTCGCCGAGGTGTTCGAGGTGCCGCTGTCTTTCCTGCTCGACCCGGCCAATCATCAGCAACACTCGCTGCACCACCGTGGCAAGCTGCGCTCGTATTACGCGATGCCCTACGGCGACTATTTCATCTGGGGTGCGACGGCGGGGATGATCATGTCCTTGTACCGCGCCCTTGGCGGCGGCCGCTGAACAGCGTGCGTCGCCCGACGCCGCGGCCTTGTACCGCTATCCGGCCGGCTGTGGTATCGTCAATTCTTTCCATCGATAAAGCGGCGTGCCGTCACAAGCGCCGTACGGGTTTCCTTTCGGGATGAGCTTGTTTTCCCTTATCGTCGCCCTGCTCCTCGAGCAGGTTCGGCCGTTGCCCTATCAACAGTTCGTGCGCGGGCCGCTGGCCCGTCTGGCGGACTTTCTCGAAGGGCAGCTCAATACCGGCGACCGCAAGCACGGCAAGTTCGCGTGGCTGCTCGCGGTGGGCAGCCTGACGCTGGTTTCCGGCCTGGTCTTTCTCGTTCTTTACAAACTCAACCCGCTGCTCGCCTGGGGCTGGAACGTCGTCGTGCTCTATCTGACGATGGGTTTCCGCCAGTTCAGCCACTATTACACCGACATCCAGCTCGCCTTGCGCATGGGCGACGTGCCGCACGCGCGCCATCTGCTCGGCGAGTGGCGCGGGCGCTCGGCCGAAGGCCTCTCGTCGTCCGACATCGCCCGCCTGGCCATCGAGGAGGCGCTGGCCGCTTCGCATCGGCACGTTTTTGGCGTGCTGGTCTGGTTCGTGCTTTTGCCAGGACCGTGCGGCGCGGTGCTGTATCGCGCGGCGGCCTTCTTCTCCGAATACTGGGGGAAGCGCCAGAGCGCCGAACTGGGCGATTTTGGTACATTTGCGCAACAATCTTTCGCTATCATCGACTGGCTTCCCTTGCGCGTGACGGCGGCCGGCTTCGCCGTCGTCGGCGACTTCGAAGATGCGATCTATTGCTGGCGCACGCAGGCCGACAAGTGGCCGGACGATGGCCTCGGCGTCGTCCTGGCGAGCGGCGCCGGCGCGCTGGGCGTGCGTTTGGGCATGCCGGTGGTCGAAGCCGGCGAGATCGCCGACCGTGCCGAAATCGGCACCGGCGATGAAGCGGATGTGGATTTCATGCAGAGTGCCGTCGGGCTTGTCTGGCGCGCGCTGGTACTCTGGTTGTTGCTGTTGCTTTTGTTAGGGCTTGCCAGTCTGGTGGGCGGTTGATCGATTAATAGAAGGAGTATCCCCATGAGCAGAGATGTTGTAGTTCTGAGCGCAGCCCGTTCCGCCATCGGTGCATTCGGTGGTTCGCTGTCCAATATGGAGCCGTCGGAACTGGCCGGCATCGTGATGAAGGAAGCCATTGCACGCTCCGGCGTCGATGCGCAGCTGATCGGCAACGCCGTGGTCGGCAATTGCATTCCGACCGATTCGCGCTACCCCTACGTCTCCCGCGTCGCCTCCATCCAGGCCGGCCTGCCGATGGATTCCGTCGCCATGCAGGTCAGCCGTCTGTGCTCCTCGGGCCTGCAGGGCATCGTCACCGCCGCGCAGAACATCATGCTCGGCGACTTCGATTACGGCATCGGCGGCGGCGTTGAAGTCATGTCGCGTGGCGGTTATATGCTGCCGGCGCTGCGCACCGGCGCGCGCATGGGCGACACCAAGGCAATCGACATGATGGTCGCCGTGCTGACCGACCCGTTTGGCGTCGGCCACATGGGCGTCACCGCGGAAAACCTCGCCACCAAGTGGAACATCTCGCGCGAAGAGCAGGATGCGTTTGCCTGCGAATCGCAGCGCCGCGCTGCCGTCGCCATCGCCGAAGGTCGCTTCAAGTCGCAGATCGTGCCGATCGTCCAGCAAACGCGCAAGGGCGAAGTCGTGTTCGACACCGACGAGCACGGCAAGGCCAACACCACGATGGAATCGCTGGCCAAGATGAAGCCGGCCTTCAAGAAGGATGGCGGCACGGTCACCGCCGGCAACGCCTCGGGCATCAACGACGGCGCCGCCTTCTTCGTGCTAGCGGCTGCCGACGTGGCCGCCAAGGCCGGTCAGAAGCCGATTGCCCGCCTCGTTTCCTACGCCATTGCCGGCGTGCCGAACGAGCTCATGGGCGAAGGCCCGATCCCGGCCTCCAAGCTGGCGCTCAAGCGGGCTGGTCTGTCCCTCGACCAGATGGACGTCATCGAAGCCAACGAAGCCTTTGCCGCGCAAGCGATCGCCGTCAATAAGGGCCTCGGCCTCGACCCGGCGAAGACCAACCCGAACGGCGGCGCGATCGCCCTCGGCCACCCGGTCGGCTGCTCCGGCGCCTTCATCGCCACCAAGGCGGTCTACGAACTGCAGCGCACCGGCGGCAAGTACGCGCTGGCCACCATGTGCATCGGCGGCGGCCAGGGTATTGCGGTGATTTTCGAACGCATCTGATCCAGCGTTCAAGGCCACCAAAAAAACCGACGGTTCGCCGTCGGTTTTTTTTCGCCCCGAGACGGTGCCTGGGCGGGTGCGGCCTTGCCCGCAATTGGTGCGTGCCCGGTGCGTTTCGTTCCCAACTGTGCGGCAAGCGCCTTGCGCTAAGGTGCTTGCCGCGTGGCACGCTTTCTGCTGAGATGCTGTCAAACCCTAGCAGCGGCGAAAATCATGGACATCAAGTTCTATAACGAAATGTACGATGCAGCGGGTAGCCTGCGGCCGCATTACCGCGCCTATGCCGACTGGCTGGCGGCGACGCCGCCCGAGCGCATCGCGCGCAAGCGCGCCGAGGCCGATATCGCCTTCCACCGCGTCGGCATCACTTTCGCGGTTTATGGGGAAGAGGCCGGCAAGGAGCGCCTGATTCCCTTCGACATCATCCCGCGCATCATCCCCTCGGCCGAGTGGCTGGCGCTGCAGGCCGGGCTGCGCCAGCGCGTCAAGGCGCTCAACGCCTTCCTGCACGATATCTACCACGATCAGGAAATCCTGCGCGCGGGCCACATCCCGCGCGAACAGGTGCTCAACAACGCGCAGTTCCGCCCCGAGATGATGGGCGTTGACGTGCCGGCCGGTATCTACGCGCATATCGCCGGCGTCGATATCGTGCGCGCCGGCGAGGGCGAGTCCTACGTGCTCGAAGACAACCTGCGCGTGCCCTCCGGCGTGTCCTACATGATCGAGGACCGCAAGATGATGATGCGCCTCTTTCCCGAACTCTTCTCGCGGCACAAGATCGCGCCGGTGCAGCACTACCCGGACCTGCTGCTCGAAAACCTGCGCACCGTCGCACCGCAAGGTGTGGTCGATCCGACCGTCGTCCTGCTGACGCCGGGCGCCTACAACAGCGCCTATTTCGAGCACACCTTCCTGGCGCAGCAGATGGGCGTCGAGCTGGTCGAGGGGCGCGATCTCTTCGTCAGGGACGAAACCGTCTTCATGCGCACGACGCAGGGGCCGCAGCGCATCGACGTCATCTACCGCCGGCTCGACGACGACTTCCTCGACCCGCTCGCCTTCCGCAAGGACTCGATGCTTGGCGTGCCCGGCCTGCTCGCGGCCTACCGCGCCGGCAACGTCACGCTGGCCAACGCGATCGGCACCGGGGTCGCCGACGACAAGTCGATCTACCCCTACGTGCCGGAGATGGTGCGCTTCTATCTCGGCGAGGAGCCGCTGCTCAACAACGTGCCGACTTACATGCTGCGCAAGCCGGGCGACCTGAAATACGCGCTCGAACACCTGCCCGAACTGGTCGTCAAGGAAGTGCACGGCGCCGGCGGCTACGGCATGCTGGTCGGCCCGGCGTCGACCAAGCGGGAAATCGAGGACTTCCGCGCGCGCATCGTCGCCGCGCCGGAGAAGTACATCGCGCAGCCGACGCTGGCGCTCTCCAACTGCCCGACCTTCGTTGAGTCTGGAGTGGCGCCGCGCCACCTCGATTTGCGCCCCTTCGTGCTGTCCGGCAAGGGCATCGACATGGTTCCCGGCGGCCTGACGCGCGTCGCGCTGCGCGCAGGCTCGCTGGTCGTCAATTCGTCGCAGGGCGGCGGCACCAAGGACACCTGGGTGCTGGAGCACTGAGCGAAAACTGAATGCCGGGAGAAACGAAATGCTGAGCCGTACCGCCGATCACCTGTACTGGATGGCGCGCCTGACCGAGCGCGCCGAAAACCTCGCCCGCCTGCTCGACGTGACGCACCAGATGTCGCTCGTGCCGCAATCGGTCGCCGCCGAAAACCAGAACTGGGGCGCCATCCTCGCCCTGAACAGCCTGGAGGAGGCGTTTGCGAAGGCCTACGACGAAGTGAACGCCGAGAACGTGCTGCGCTTCATGGTCGCCGATGCGGCCAACCCGTCGTCGATCTACAGTTGCCTGCGCGGCGCGCGCGAGAATGCGCACGCGGTGCGCGGCACGCTGACCGCCGAGACGTGGGAGAGTTGCAACGCCACCTGGATCGAACTGCGCGAGCAGAAATTCGAGCAGATCCTGTCGGCCGGCATCGGCGAGTTTTTCGACTGGGTCAAGCTGCGCTCGGCGGTGACGCGCGGCGTGACCTTCGGCACCATGCTGCAGGACGAGGCGCTGCACTTCATCCGCCTCGGCGGCCTGCTCGAGCGCGGCGACAACACGGCGCGCATCCTCGACGTGAAATACCACGTGCTGGGGACCACCGGAGAGGAGGGCACCACCGACTTCTACCAGTGGGGCGCGCTGCTGCGCTCGCTCTCGGCCTTCGAGGTCTATCGCAAGGTCTATCGCGACGTGATCACCCCGGCGCGCGTCGCCGAGCTGCTGATGCTGCGCGCGGACATGCCGCGTTCGCTGCACGCCTGTGCCGACGGCATCGTGCGCGCGCTCGAGCACATTTCCAACGACCATTCGGCCGAAACCGATCGGCGCGCCGGCATGCTGCACGCCCAACTGCACTACGCCCGGATCGACGACGTGCTGGCGCACGGCCTGCACGAGTACCTGACCGATTTCATGGAGTCGATCTACGCGCTCGGCGAAGGCATCAGCCGCGACTTCCTGCTGCCCGACGCCTGAGCATAGGGCTTTCCCGGATTACGCGCCGAGATCGTTCGGCACGTCGATGTCGCGGTGAATGCCGGGGTCGTCGACCGCGCACAGCACGCGGCGTTTGGCCGCGCCCCTGATCAATTCGCGCGCCCCTTGATCGCCGCAGAGTGCGGCCAGTTGCGGGAACCAGCTTGCGGCAAAGCCGACCGGATGCCCCGCTTCGCCCAGGTGGGCGGGTTGCGCGAGCGGCGCTCCGGCGCGCAGGGCGCCGACCACCGCGAGATAGCTGGTCGGGCGGATCCAGGGCATGTCAGCCAGCGCAATCAGCCAGCCGGCTGCGCCGGGCGACGCCGCAACGCCGGCCGCCAGGCTGTGCCCCATGCCCTGCCGCGCTTCGGCGCAGCGCACGATGGCGCAGTCCGCGAGATCGGCATGCCCGGCCAGCGCATCGTCTTCCGGGCGGACGACGACAATCGTGCGATCGCAGGCCGCGCTCAACTGGCGGGCCGCGGCCACGGCCATCGGCGTGCCGTCGGGCAGCAGGGCCAGCCGCTTGTCCGCGCCGAAGCGCCGGCCGAAGCCGGCGGCGAGCAGAATGCCGACGATTTCGTCCGTCATCATTCAGGCAACGCGACAGGCGTAGGCGTCGACGTTACTGTCAGTTTCATTGGCGTTACCGGCCATGCGCGGCTTGACGGCGTTTTTCACCGCCGTCATCTCGGCGAGGATGGAGACCGCGATTTCCGGCGGCGTGCGGCTGCCGATCGGCAGGCCGACCGGGCCGTGCAGGCGCGCGACTTCGCTCTCGGTGAGGTCGAAATACTGCAGCAGGCGCTGGCGTCGGTGGCCGTTGTTCACCTTCGAGCCCAGCGCGCCGACGTAGAAAGCGGGCGACTTCAGTGCTTCGAGCAGGGCCATGTCGTCGAGCTTGGGGTCGTGCGTCAGCGCGACGACTGCGCTGTGCGGATCGAGCGCCAGTTCGCTGACCACATCGTCCGGCATGCCGGGCAGCAGCGTCGCGCCTGGCACGTCCCACTCGGTGGCGTATTCGCTGCGCGGGTCGCAGACCCGCACCTGGTAGTCGAGCGCCTGCGCCATCTGCGCCAGATAGCGCGAAATCTGCCCGGCGCCGATGATCAGCAGCCGCCAGGACGGGCCGTGCTGCGTGAGCAGCGTTGTGCCGTCCCAGTGCAGCGCGTCGCCGGCGCTGCCGGCCAGCACCGTTACCCGGCCGCTGGCGGTGTCGATGCGGCGCTGCGCCAGTTGCCCGGCCGCGATGCGTTGCGCCAGGTCGTCGAGCAGCGCGGCATCCGGCGCCGGCTCGATGACCAGCTCCAGCGTCCCGCCGCAGGGCAGGCCGAAGCGCCGTGCCTCGTCTGTTGTCACGCCGTAGCGCACGACCTGCGGCGCCGTACCTGCAAACTCGCCGGCGGCCATGCGCCGGATCAGGTCGTCCTCGATGCAACCGCCGGACACCGAACCTTGTACGAAACCGTCGTCGCGCAGCAGCATCCACGCGCCGGGCGGGCGCGGTGCCGAGCCCCAGGTGTGGGCAACGGTGACCAGCGCGAAGCGCCGGCCTTCGCCGGCCCAGCGCCGTGCCGCGTCCAATACCTGCTTATCCATGCTGTCCATGGCGTTCTCCTTCAGGCGGCCAGTTCGGCGCTCTGGATCGGCAGGCGATGCAGGCGCTTGCCGGTCGCTGCCGCGATCGCGTTGGCCACGGCCGGCGCCACCGGCGGCACGCCCGGTTCGCCGATGCCGGTCGGCGGCGCGGCGGAGGGCACGATGTGCACCTCGACCGCCGGCATTTCGTTGATGCGCAGTACCGGATAGCCGTCGAAATTACTCTGCTCGACGCGCCCCTCCTTGAGCGTGATTGCGCCGTGCAGCACCGCCGACAGCGCGAAGCCGACGCCGCCCTCGACCTGCGCCCGGATGTTGTCCGGGTTGATCGCCGTGCCGCAATCGACGGCGCAGACGACGCGATCGACCCTGACGCTGCCGTCCTTCGCCACCGTCACTTCGGCGACCTGCGCGACGACGCTGTTGAACGACTCATGCACCGCGATGCCCCGTCCGCGCCGTTCACCGGCCTTGCCCGCCTTGAGCGGCGAGCCCCAGCCGGCCTTTTCGGCGGCCAGTTTGAGCACGCCGCTGTGCTTGGGGTGGGCGGCGAGCAATTCCAGGCGCAGCTGGTAGGGGTCCTTGCCCGCCGCGGCGGCGACTTCGTCGAGGAAGGTCTCGGTCGAGAACGCGGTATGCGAGGAGCCGACCGAGCGCCACCAGAGGACCGGCACGCCGATGTCGTTCGGCGTATGCAGATCGACCAGCAGGTTCGGGATCGCGTAGGGCAGGTTGGCCGCACCTTCGACCGAGACGCCGTCGATGCCGTCCTTGACCAGCATCTTCTCGAACGGCGAGCCGATCAGGATCGACTGCCCGACCAGCCGGTGCTGCCAGCCGACGATTTTGCCCTGCGCGTCGAGTCCGGCTTCCAGCGCGTGATGGAAGAGCGGCCGGTAATAGCCGCCGCGCATGTCGTCCTCGCGCAGCCAGACGAGCTTGACCGGCGGTACCTTGGCACTCTTGCCGCCGCCCTTGCCGGCCAGCGCCTTGACGATCTGTGCAGCCTCGAGCACGTAATCCGAATCCTTGCAGGCGCGCCGGCCGAAGCTGCCGCCGGCGTAGAGCATGTGGATATCGACCTGCTCGGGGGGCAGGCCGAACAGCGCGGCCAGCGCGTACTGGTCGCCGGTGTGCAGCTGTTCGCCGTTCCACACCTCGCAGCCGTCGGCATTCAGGCGGATGACGCAGTTCATCGGTTCCATCGCCGCATGCGCGAGGTAAGGGAAGTCGTAGGCGGCCTTGACGACCTTGGTGGCGCCGGCGATTGCTTGCGCGGCATCGCCTTCCTTCTTCGCGGCCAGGCCGGGTTTCTTGACCAGCTCGTGATAGCGGGCGAGGATTTCGTCGCTGCCCAGCTTGAAGGCGCCGCTGTCGTCCCATACCACGCTCAGCGCGTCGCGCCCCTTCTTGGCGCTCCAGGTGTCTTTTGCCAGCACGGCGACGCCCTGCGGAATCTGCACGACATCGACGATGCCCTTGATCGCCCGCGTCTTGCCGGCATCGAAGGATTTGACCTTGGCGCCGAACTGCGGCGGATGCGCGACGACCGCGACGAGCATGCCGGGCAACTGCACGTCCTGCGTGAACTGCGCTTTGCCGGTGACCTTGTCGGAGGTGTCCTTGCGCTTGGCGATCTTGCCGATCAGCTTGAAGTCCTTCGGATCTTTCAGCTTGACGTCGGTCGGCACGGCTTCGCCGGCGGCGGCTTCGGCCAGTTGCCCGAAACTCGCCGAGCGCTTGCTGGCGGCGTGGCGGACGACGCCGGCGCTGACCGTGATCTGATCGGCCGGCACGTTCCAGCGCCGGGCGGCGGCGGAAACCAGCATGGCGCGCCCGGCGGCGCCGGCCTTGCGCATCTGCTCCCACGAATTGGCCATCGCTGTGCTGCCGCCGGTGCCTTGCGCCGGCCCCCAGAACAGGTTGTTGTAGCGCTTGGCGTCGGCCGGCGAGCCTTCGACGCGCACCTGCTGCCAGTCGGCGTCGAGTTCTTCGGCGAGCAGGGTGGCGAGGCCGGTGTAGGTGCCTTGCCCCATCTCCAGGTGTTTGGAAATGACGGTGACGCTGTTGTCGGCGCCGATGCGCAGGAAGGCGTTGGGTTCGAAGTTTACGGGGGCAGCGAGGCCGGCGCCGGCCTTGCCCGGGCCGGCCGCAGCAGTGGCCGCGGCGACGATACCGGGCAGGCAGAAGCCGAGCGTCAGGCCGGCGCTGCCCTGCAGGAAGCGGCGGCGGCTCAGGTTTTCAAGCACGAGTTCACTCATGATCACACTCATGGTCATTCTCCTAGGCCAGCGCCCGAGCGGCTTCGTGGATGGCGGCGCGGATGCGCACGTAGGTCGCGCAGCGGCAGAGATTGCCGGACATCGCGTTATCGATGTCGGCGTCGGTCGGCTTGCGGTTGTGCGCGAGCAGCGCGACGGCGCTCATCACCTGGCCGGACTGGCAGTAGCCGCACTGCACGACGTCGAGCTTGCGCCAGGCGTCCTGCACCGCCTTGCCGACCTTGCCGGATTTGCCGGTATCGACGGCCTCGATCGTCGTGATCTTGCGCCCGGCGACGGACGACACCGGCACCGAGCACGAGCGCATCGGCTGGCCATCGACATGCACGGTGCACGCGCCGCACAGGGCCTGCCCGCAGCCGTATTTCGTGCCGGTCAGCTGCAGGGTGTCGCGCAGCGCCCAGAGTAGCGGCGTATCCGGCTCGACATCGAGCTTGACCGTCTTGCCATTCACATTCAGTTGAATCATTTCTCGGCTCCTCGTAGGGGTGGTGACGGCATCGGCAATATTTTTGTCGCGCCCGCCGATGCGGATGCGAACAGTTTGTGCGAAGCGCCGCGCCGGCCGATAACCCAAAAATGCAGACTTATTGCCTGATCCTCCAGATCCACTTCGTACCCCCTCGTAGGCCGCCGCCAAAAAGGCTAATCTGGCGGGCATGGATACCCCCGCTCTGACCGCCCCCCGCGAAAATGATTCCGCCGCCATGCCAACCATGTCGGACGGCGTGCTCGCCCGCCAGCGCGAGGAGTTGGCCGACATCCTGCGCCGCCATTGCCCCGCCGACGGCGCGACGGAAACCGCCGTCCCCGGCCTGACGCTGTTCCGTGGATCGGGCACCTGCGCGTCGACCTGCGCCGTGATGGCCTCGGTCTTCGCGATGATGGCGCAGGGCGCCAAGCGCATCCTGGTCGGCGACGAAGCCTACGAATACGACGCCCGGCACTACCTGATCTCCTCGGTCGACTTGCCGATGTTTTCGCGCATCACGCAGGCCTCGGTGCTGCAGCCCTACCTCGGCATGGCGCTCGCCATCGATCCGCTGAAGCTCGGCGAACTCGCGGCCAACCTGTCTGAAAATCCGGCGCCGGAATCGGTTGACCGCGGCATCGCCGTCGGCCTGCTCAGCGCCGAGATCCAGAACACCGCCCTGCGCCTGGCCCGCCTGCTCGATACGCCGGCCGACATCCCGGTGCTGGCGCCGATCATCGAACGCGAGCTGCTCTACCGCCTGCTCACCGGCGCGCTCGGCTCGCGCCTGCGGCAGGCCGCCGCAAGTGGCAGCCACAGCCACCAGATCGTGCGCGTCATCGCCTGGCTCAAAGCCAACCTCGACCAAGCCGTGCGCATCGACCAACTGGCGGACCTCGCGAACATGAGCAAATCCTCGCTGCACCACCACTTCAAGACGCTGACCGCGATCACGCCGCTGCAATACCAGAAGCAGCTGCGCCTGCACGAGGCCCGCCGCCTGATGCTGCTCGAGGACGAGGACGCCGCTTCGGCCGCCCACCGCGTCGGCTACGAAAGCCCGTCGCAGTTCAGCCGCGAATACCGCCGCACCTTCGGCGGCCCGCCGGGGCGCGATATTTCGGCGCAACGGGCGCGTTGAGCGGCGCGGCGTCGGCCCGCTGGGAGCGTGCTGCAAGCTGCGACGCTGCGATTGGCGGATTGGCCTACACTTCCCGGATGAACGATGCGCAACGCGGCCCCACCATCACCCTCACGGCAGCGCCCGAAGCGCCGGAGGTCGACGTGCTGATCGAGATTCCACGCGGCAGTTTTCTCAAGCGCGGCTCGAACGGCGAGATCGATTTCGTCTCGCCGCTGCCGTGCCCCTACAACTACGGCGCCGTGCCGCAGCTGGTGGGGCTCGACGGCGACCTGCTCGACGCGCTGGTGCTCGGCCCCCGGCTGCCGCTCGGCACGCGCTTGCGGCTCCGGGCGTGGGGCGCGGTGACGCTGACCGACCGCGGCATGAGCGACGACAAGCTGATCTGCAGCGCCCACCCGCCGACCCCGTCCGAGCGCGCAAACGTGCTGCGCTTTTTCCACTTCTACGCGAAGTGCAAGGGGCTGCTCAACCTCTGGCGCCGCCGCCCCGGCCGCAACGCCTGCGACGGTTGGTGCGATGCCGCCGAAGCCATCGCCCGCGCCTGGCCGCGAGACGATTCGTGGGGTGGGGCGCCGGTCGAGTTTTGATTGCGCCGGCCACAGGCATGAACGAAGAACAAGGAAGAAAACAGCCGATTCACGAATGAACCGGATGAGCCGACAGCTTTACGCCGAGGGCATGGAGTAGCTTGAGCATCGTGTCGTAGCGCGGCTTGGCACCGGGCGTCAGTGCCTTGTAGAGGCTTTCGCGACCCACGCCGGCATCTTTTGCGAGTTGTGCCATGCCACGGGCGCGAGCCACATCGCGTACCGCACTTAGAAATACATCGGGATTGGGATCTTCCAGTGCGGCGGTGATGTATTCGGCGATGGTTTCTTCATTGTCGAGGTAATCAGCTGCATCGAAGGGGGCAAATTTGGCCATGGCTCACTCCTTATCCAAAGCCCGCGCCATCTCAATGGCGCGTTTGATGTCGCGCTTCTGCGAGGACTTGTCGCCGCCCACCAGAAGCAGATAGATCACCTCACCACGACGTGTGAAATAGACGCGGTAGCCGGGGCCGAAATGAATGCGCATTTCGGAGACCCCGTCGCCAACCGGCTCGCAGTCGCCGAAGTTGCCATGCTCGGCAGAGCGGATGCGGTGAACGATGCGAGCGCGGCCAAGCTTGTCCTTCAGTGCTGCGAGCCAAGCGTCGAATTCATCGGAGCGGTGAAAGGTGTTCATGTGGCTTAGTGTATCCAATCAGATACTTCTGTGCAATGGCCGACAATCTGCGTGTAGGGGGCTTTGGCCCGAGGCCAGGCTATGCGCCCTGCGGGGCGCACCCCAGGGGTACTTCCTGCGGGGCGCACCCCACACCCCTTCGGGTGGGCTTCGCGCAGGGTACTTGCTGCGCAGCGCATGGATAGGCGGTCTACGCTGTTGATTGGCCTGCAGGCCAATAGATACGCCACTCTCCGAGAATGCTTGCGAAGGAACCGGGATAGCCTGAATTACGCTGGGGTGTGTGTCTTGAGCCAGTCTTTCAAGGCGGCATCCACACGCGTTTGCCAGCCGTCGCCACTCGCCCGGAATTGCTCCACGACCTCTGGCGACAGGCGGATGGTGATGCGCTCCTTAGTGACGGCTGCCTTGGGGCGACCGCGCAGCTTGGCCTGCAAGGATTTCGGCAGCCCGGCGAACGGCACGGCACGATTGACATCCGCTGCCGTCCATTCGGGATTCTCGTTGTCGATCAGTTCAGGATTGTGTCGCTTGTTCATGCCGTCGCACCTCGCGCTTGTTCGCCTTGCGAAAGCTGATGACGCGGATACCCCTGACGGTTTCCACGAACACCAGCGCATACAGACGACCATCCATGAATCCCAAGCCACGATAACGCGTCTCGCCATAATCGTGCCGGTCATCCACGGCGAATACCGCCGTCTGGAAATCGAAGTCCGCTGCCCGCTCGAAACTCAAGCCGCGCAACTCAATGTTGTCGGCGTTCTTGGCAGGGTCGTAAGTGATTTCCATGTGTATTTATTGTATGCACACTAATAATGGCAGTCAATCTGCGCATACGTTTGGCGCGTTATCCATTCGCATCTATTCTGCAGCCAATGCCGAAACAACAATCGGCCGTGGTCAGATGGGTTGGGGCGTCTCGCCGTCTCGCCGTGTCGCTGGACAGGTGGCTGGTGGGTATGTACAGTAAGGCGTACATAAAAGGAGCCCCGCCATGGATGCGATTACCTACACTGCCGTTCGCGCAAACCTCGCCAGCACCATGGACCGCGTTTGCAACGATCATGAAGCCCTGATCATTACGCGCAACGGCGAACAATCCGTCGTCATGCTCTCGCTCGAAGACTACAAGGCGCTGGAGGAAACCGCCTATCTCTTGCGCACACCGGCCAACGCCAAGCGTCTGCTTGCGGCGACTGCACAATTGAACGCCGGCAAGGGCGTCGAGCGGGAACTGCCCCAGTGAAGCTGGTCTTCGCCGACGAGGCGTGGGACGACTACCTGTACTGGCAGAAGCAAGACAAGCGCATGGTCGAGCGAATCAACAAGCTGATACGCGAGACGCAGCGCGAGCCCTTTTCCGGCGTCGGCAAACCCGAAGCCTTGAAGCATGCGCTTTCGGGATTCTGGTCACGCCGCATAACAGACGAACATCGCATGGTGTATCGCGTCGACAACGATGCGCTGATGATCGCTCAGTTGCGCTTTCATTACTGAGGCGCAGCGCTCCCTGCAGCGATGGGTTGGAACGCGCTTACTCGTAGTGCGTCCACATGCGAAGCACACGAACGACGTGCTCTTTGGTGATGACTTCATAGACCAGGCGATGTTGAATATTGATGCGTCTTGAATACGCACCGGCCAGATCGCCGACGAGCTTCTCGTATGAGGGTGTCAGAATTTTTGTGTAAACGGTCATTTGGCAGGAAACTGCCGCGCATCAAGGAGCGATGATGACCGTAGCAAAGAAAGCCGTATCGAAGGAGTTGCTGG